>Ga0208198_1000031_pt1 | contig 176952 bp, 137 predicted proteins | sample AD_JPNTR2_MetaG_FD_184446 | JGI IMG/M metagenome (GOLD analysis project Ga0208198, IMG submission 184446) | Active sludge microbial communities of municipal wastewater-treating anaerobic digesters from Japan - AD_JPNTR2_MetaG (SPAdes) (version 2) | ecosystem: Engineered > Bioreactor >...
TGTTCGCTTGGCTTCACAACTTCCGTCGGCTGGTTGTGCGGTATGAGTATCATTTGGACAACTTCCTGGCCATGATTCAACTCGGCTGCATCGTCATCCTTCTTCGAAGGGTTTTGGGATGAGTTCGTGCTTGCCCGCCTTGAGGGCATCGATGGCCTGGTATCCATGCAGATGGTCCGGCGTGGAAATACAGACGACGTCCACCGCCGGATCAGCCAGCAGTTCGCGATAGTCCATATATGCCTTGCCGCCGTACCCCTCAACCCGTTGTTTGAGCCGGGGTCGATACACGTCGCAGGACGCGACGATCTCGACGGGCTCTTTCCCCTGTGTCTTGAGCCAGTGGATCGCCTGGAAATGCGCCCCGCTCCGCCCGCCGCACCCAATGAATCCGATGCCTAGTCGCTCATTGGCGCCGAGAACTGTCGAACTCATAGATGAACCCAGAATCATCCCGGCCGCAGTGACGCCACCGGCCTGACGCAGAAACCGCCGCCGACTGACCCGACTTGTGCGAAACGATTTGCTACCGCTTGCCATTTGAATCCGCTCCTTCCAGACACGTTTAGAACCGCCGGAAATCGTTCACAAACCATCGATAGACCGAGCCAATCTGCTCCGCGTCCACCTTGCCGTCCCACGCGGCGACCGCATATCGCAACGACAAGGGTTTGTCGGCGGGCACAACCAACGGCTCTGCATGGAGATTCAGTGTCGCAGAGATGTAGGCGAAGGGGGTGGCCATCGTGAACCAAGTGGTTGGGCGGAAGTTGTCGGGGTGACCGAACATGGCCACCGTCACGGGCTTGCCGTCGACCGCCGCGGTGTAGGCGCACCAGTTCGATTGAACAAGCCGCTCTTCGCCCCGGAAGATCGTTCCTTCCTTACCATCGGCGTTGAAGAAGTCGCTTCCATCCATCGATCGCACGAATCTCAAACCCAGCCCGAAGTAGTGCGAACCGGACAGAGTCACTTGTTGGATGCCCTTGGGAGGCTCGAAATCACTTTGCCACACCAACACGGTGGCGTTCACTTCAGGCACCCGGCATACGGTGACACTGCGGCTCTCCAGCAGAGAGGGAGGCCGGTCCTGGGAGGCGATCCAACGAATCCTCTCTGTGAATCCCGCACGGGCCGCACCCTTCCGCGAGTCAACCCGCGTACTGTCAAATCCCTCGTGCTGCTGGTGTCCTGCCGTCGGCGTTTCTTCCCAGAAGTTCACCCCATCGACCGCGACCGCAAACATGAGGGCATGGTGGTGCAGATGGTCCCAAGGCGCATCCAGCAGGAAGTTCACGCCACCAGGAGTATAGAGCTCCTTGAGGTACGGCTTGAATGGCACGCTGTTGTAGCGGTACTGAAGAACCAGCGATTCGCCCGCTCGGATAAACACGCTGTTGGCATCCGTCGTGAGTTGAAAAGACTGCTGTGCCTGCGCAGGCGGCAAACCGGCAAGTACGACGACCAGCGCGACAAACAGCAAGTTCAATCGAATCATGGACGGTCCACCTTTCATCAAACAAACTGCTTGAGATGCTGGATGCTTCGCTCGGCCTGCTCGATCGTGCCGCACTCGACGCTGAAGACGATGTCGCGAGAGATCGTCTGGCAGACCTCGACGACCTTCTTCCAGTCGATGACGCCGTCGCCGCAAGCGCAGCCGACCGGGGTACCGGTGACCTTGCCTCGCTCGGCGGTCGATTGCTGGATCGAGATGTCCTTGGCGTGCAGATGGACGAGGCGGGTCTTGACGTGTTTGAGCCACTTGATCGGGTCCTGCCCACCAAGATAACTGTTGCCCGTGTCGAAGTTGATGCCGATGGCCTTGGATTTCACGAGCTTCTGGATACGGTCCAGGCCCTCCGGCGTCTTGCTGTACTGCTGATGTGGTTCGATGCCGATCAGGATGCCGCGCGGCTCGGCCACAAGCGAAGCCTCCTTCAGCGTGTAGCGAATCAGCGTGAAGTCTTCGTCTTCGGTCGTCCAGGCGGACTTGGGGCCTTCGTCCGTGTTGACCACCGGCGCGCCGCACTCGGCGGCGAAGCGAATCGCCTGCTTGAGGTACTCCGTGCCGATCTCCGGCTTGCACAGGGGCGTGTGGGCCGAGAGGCCGGAGAGCTTGATACCGGCCTTCTCGCAGGCCCGCTTCACTCGATACGGGTCGTCCAGCATTGAAACGCTGTGAAAGTACCCCGCCTCGCTGAGCAGCTCGCGGCCCCAGTGCACCATCGGCTCGACGTACTCGTAGCCCAGTTGGGCCGCCTTCTCGACGCCCCACTCGAAAGATTTGTCCGCGTGCCGGACAAATTCCATGTTCACTCCGATCCCGATCTTGCCCATTTTCGTCACTCCTTTACAGAACGACCCCTATCCCACCGGCCACCAGCGGATAGCCAGAAACGCCAGCGATAAGCCGGCGATCAACCACATCGCTCCACGAATCTCCCTGAATCGGCCCCGAACGACCTTCAAAACGACGAACGATACGAATCCCAGCGCCAGACCCAGGCTGATCTGATAGCTCGCCGCGATCATCACCACGATAATCAACGAGGGAATCAGCTCATCGGCCTTGCGGAGATTGATCTTTCGGGCCTCCTTCATCATGAAGTACCCCACTACGATCAAGGCCGGCGCGGTTGCATAGCCAGGCACGATTGCAATCACCGGGACGAAGAACATCGCCAGGAGAAAGAGTACCCCGGTCACCACGGCGGTAAAGCCCGTCCGACCGCCCTGCTCGATGCCGGCGGCGGACTCGACGTAGGACGTAGTCGTCGAAGTCCCCAACAAAGCTCCGATCATCGTCGCGACCGCATCGATGCCGAGCAGGCGATCCAGGCCGCGGATCTGGCCTCGCTCGTCACGCATGCCTGCCTTCTCGCAACAGGCGACCAGCGTGCCGATGCTGTCAAACAGGTCGATGAACATCAGGGTGAAGATGCTGCCCCAGAGGCTGATCTTCATTGCGCCGACGATATCCAGGTGCAAGGCGACCTTGTACACGGGCCAGTCGAGCGACACCCAACCAGCGGGCTTATTCACATAGCCAAGCAACCCCGCCGTGATGGTCGCTACGAAGATGCCGATCAGCAGAGAGCCTTTGACCCGAAGCGCACTGAGCGCGATCATCACCGCCAATCCGAGCAGGCCGATCCAGACCGTCGCTTGCCTGACATCGCCAAATGCGAACAACGTCTTTTCATCCCGCAGGATCAAGCCCAGATTGCCCAGGCCGATGAAGGCGATGAATAGGCCGATGCCCACGGCGATGGCTGCGATCAGACCCTGTGGAATCGCTTCGACGAGCTTCTTTCGCAGACCGATCAACGTCAAGATCAGAAACACCAGGCCCGAAATGAAGACCGCCCCCAGGGCAGTCTGCCAACTGACCTGCTCCCGCGCCACGAGCGTGTAGGCGAAAAAGCTGTTGAGCCCCATGCCGGGGGCCATAGCGATGGGAGCCTTACCGAAAAGCCCGGCGGCGATTGTCGCAATGGCGCTGACCAGGCACGTCACGGCGATCTGGGCGTTCTTGTCCATGCCGGCGTCGCCCAGGATGTTCGGGTTCACGAAAATGATATAGGCCATGGTCAGGAAGGTCGTGACTCCGGCCACCGTCTCGGTCCGCAGATTTGTGCGATGCTTCTCGAATTTGAAGCGGTCTTTCAGCATTCCGCGTCCTCATTTTCCCAGATTTTCGAGAACCTCGACCACCAGTCGCACCGCGTTCTTGGCCGCCAGGGCATAGAATTTCTGCTTGTCCACAACCGCGCTGGGGTCGGCCTTGTCGGCGATGCTGCGAAGGACCAGGCACCCGATGCCGCGTTGATGACAGATCTGCGCGACGGCCGCCCCTTCCATATCCACCACATCGGCACCAAACATCTCCGCCAGTTTGCGACTCTGGGTTTGGGACGCCACGAAGGTGTCGCCTGTGACGAGCGTCCCGACGACAACCCGTGGGGGGCGTTGGCCGTTGAAATGGTCGATCGGGTCGAAGGTCGTTGTGCCCGCCGCGTGTCGGGCGGCGGCCAACAGGTCGGGGTCGGCGGGAAAAAACGTGGGGTTCGTCTCCTCCGTCAGGCGATTTCTCACACCACCCGGCTCCAGTCCCACCGGTCCGATGTAGCCCATGTCGTGATGAGCGGTCCGTCTGGCGACGACGATGTCCCCCGGCTCCAGATTGGGATCGATGGCCCCCGCGATTCCCGTGAGCACCACCCGCGTCGGTTGGAAATGCTCGATCAGGAGGGTGGCCACCATGGCCGCATTGACTTTTCCGACACCCGTCCAGGCGACGACGACAGACCGGCCCGCGATCCGGCCGGACGTGAATTGGATGCCTTCGAACTCCAGCGACACGGCCTCCGCCAGTCTGGCCTCAAGTTCCGCGACGTCCTGCGACGAAGCGCCGAGGACCGCCACCGGTCGCGTGGAAACACCAGGCGCTCGAACCGAAGTGCAGGAAACCAGCGATAGGAGAGACGCGAGGCAGACCATCATTATCACAAGGCATCGGGCCATGACTTCTCCTGCACCAGCCTGCAATCCATGGGCCAAATGCGAGCGAGAGGAGTCGAACCTCCACGTCCTTACGGACACCAGGACCTAAACCTGGCGCGTATGCCAGTTCCGCCACGCTCGCAGCGGGTTTTTCGGATCTCGGAGTCATTATGCCCCGCCGGGCAGGTCATGGCAACCGAAATTCATCCTCGCGCGGCGTATCGGGAAAATTGGGACAGACCTCCCACCCATTAGGAGAATCCCCTCTACCGCACCTCCTGGCAACACGATGGACAGGGTGGTACCCTGCCGTCCGGAATAGCCGGGGAGGGGGTACACGGCCTACTCCGCATGACGAGCGGCAGACGAACCGGAAGGATGCATTTCCGACTCGCTTGCCAGCCGGCTTCGCAGCATCCGTTGAACTTCCTTGATGTCGCCACGGACCTCGTCCACAGACCGCCCCTGAATCATCGCGACCTCGTCAGGCTCCCACCCGTCGAGCACATGCAAAGTGAATGCCCTCCGCTGGGGGGAAGGGACATCGCTCAGTTGCGTCATAACCCATTTCATCTGATCGATGGCCGCCAACTGGATCCAGGGTTCGTCCGCTTCAGAGCTGGGCAACACATCTTCGAACGTCACCAGATGAGGAATTTCCCAAACGGGGGTGTCGTCGGCGAGAGGACTTTCCAAGTGTTGACGGACGGAGTCATACACTTCGGCCGGAGCGGCGAGGGGCAAAGCCTTTCCCGCCGTGGCGATTTGCTCATCAAGGGTTTCATGCAAGAGTTGAGTCAGCCAGACCTCCAAAGGCCGGCGGTCATCCCACCGGTCCAGACGGGACCACGCCCGCACGATGACTTCGTCGAGCAGATCGTCCACCACCACCTGTTCACGTCCGATCCGCCCCTGCAACTCGGCAATCATCAGCTCTTGGCGGGCATGATCCGAAAGCCTTTCCATCAAAGGGGTCAGAAGACGGAAAAATGCCTCTTTGTCCAGACTGCAGGGTTGCGGCCTCAGTTTCGACTCCACCGACCGGGACAACTCCTTACGGTACCACTTGCGGTCGTGCAGGTGCGCGCGACGGACTAGATCCTTGTGTCGTCGGATTCCTCCGACCAACTTGTCGACCGCCGCGTCGATCGCCTCCCGATCCGTCGGTGACGAAACCTCTGCGGCCAACGAACCGGTGGGCAAGAGCAGAACGACACGCACGTCATGCCGCTTGGGCTTGTGCGTCACGGTCAGACGCAATTCCCGTTGATCTTCCGGGAATCGCGTCAGAAGCCTCTTGATCCTCGGAACCTTCTGTTGCCAGTAAGACTTGATGGCCTCCTTCTGCCAGTCCGGACAATCCTGAAACACGATGTGGTCCGACATTCCCTGTCACTCCCGATAAACTCAACCGGGTCGGCCCGCCCGGCCCCGATCACAGCAGTCTATCCATGCCTGCGAAACGCCCCCCGGATGGCCTCGATCAGTTCGACTTGCTCGTGGCTCTCCAGGGACTCCCCCTGCTCAAGCCTCTGGATCCTGGCGTCGATCTCGATGTCCTCTTGCCGCAGGTTGGCGAGCATTTCCTCCTGTTCTTTTACACGTTGGTCCAACTCCTCAGTCTCATAATGCCAGCCGAGGATCCGACTTAACAACAACACAGCCGATCGGATCGCCTGGGCGTCCTGGCGATCGGAAAGGTAAAACGGCACCTCAAGCCAAAGCCCCGCCGCCTGGAGACCCCTGCGCCCGGCCAACCAGAGCAGATACGTGCTCATGTGCGGCGTCCCCTGCCAACGCAACCCGATGGGCAGGTGCCATTTGAGTTTGCGCTGGACCTCGACACTGTTGAAAACCCCGAATACCCTGCGGTCGAACGTGTGAGGGATCATCGACGCGATGCCGTTGACCGTGTACACAGACTCCACCTTGAAGCACTCCGCCAAGTCCAGCACCGCGCTGAGAAACTCATACCGTCGCGATTGGGGCTCGTCGGACCGCAACAGCAGCAGTTTACTGTGATCATCGTGGAAGAACCGGCTCTGCGGGAATGTCGCAATGTTGCTCTCGACGGTCACCCCGCCCACCGCGAAAAAATCCGTCGGTTCGATCTGGCAAAAACTGCGCCCGCCGGCGGCGTGGGCCAGGAAATCGGCCACACCCCGGCTCACATCCCCGACATCCTTCATCCAGCCCACAATCAACGAAGGTTTCTCCAGCCTTGGTTGCGACGTGAAGCGAAAGATTTCAGGTCTCCTTATGGGAATCGTTTCTAAAGAGCTCATCGATATGCTCCAGAATATCCTTCTGTTCCGCTTCGGTAATCGGACCCAAGTCTGACCGCCTGGGGCGCCGTAGGATCTTCATCTCCTCTCGAATCTGCTCGGGGAGTTCGTCCGCGGCCGCCAGTGCCTCGAGGACCTGGTCAATGTTCGCATTCACCTTCTCGGCGGTCTCCTGGAGCTCTCGCAGATCCATCGGCACCTGGAGGATCTCGCCGAGGACTTCCAATATGGAAATCGACGCCTTCGGATAGGGCCATGGGGCCCCCTGCAGATAGTAAGGGACCTCCCCCATCAGACAAATCGCCTCCACCTCCCTGCTCTTGGCCACTCCCAACAATAGGCCGTTGAGACCGGTGATGGCTCCTTCGCCTTGCCGGTCCCCAATCTCCGACATCAGGATGGTGTTGGAGTATTCACGAATCTCGCAAATCAGATTCGGCTGGTTCGGTACCGCCCACACTTTCGGCTTGTTCGTATGGTGAATCGTCGTTACCCCCGCGCCCGCCGTGTAGATCCTGCGGCAACCCAGCATATCCGCGACATCCAGAACCATTTCAGCCATCTCGTAAGTCTTGTTGGGATCCGAGGGCTGCTGCTCACCTACGAGAAAGACAAAATCTCGTTGCGGTCCGTGAAAGGCATAGAATCGGGTCGCAGGAAAGCGCATTTCTTCAATCAACCCGTTGACGATCAAGGCTCGGGAAGGCTCAAAAAAGCCCTCCGGCTCGATCTCCCCAAAGGGTTCGGCCTCCGTCAGTCGTCGCATTGTGTTGACGGCGACCAGTCCGACTCTACCGATCCCGGACCAGCCGCAGATCATGACAGGTTGCTTGAGATCGGGTTGACAATACAGTCGCACGCCCATGACAACTCCTTCCCCATCCTTGAGGTCGCACTTTGCCCCTGCGACCTCTCGCTACAGAATATATAGGGTTGGAGTCGCCGAATGGTTCGGTTCGGCGTCGGGAAATGGCATGCGAACCCAAGAACCGTTAGCACGATCAAAACAACATCTTGACCAGATCGTCAGGCTCGAGTCGAAACATTGAGCCTTTGCCTTCGAAGAACCCGTGCATGGCAATCATGTGCATCCCCAGATCCGACCAGCGTACGACCTCGTCGGAGTCCGTGCGCCGGACGGTGGTGATCCGTTTGAAGTAACGACCTTGATGCCGCCACGGACAGGGGGAAGATCCCCGGGTCTCGTCCACCTGGGCCTCCCGGCCTGGAGCGATCTCCACCCACAGCCCCTGCGCCGCGGCGGCTTTGTTCGTGATCTCCTGCATCCGTGCGGCTAGTTCCTTGACGGTCATACCCAGACGAGACAACTGCCCCACATCCGCGTCGATCACTTCAATCACGCTACGCGGGTCATCGCCCATGAAGCCGCCGGCCACCAAGGCAGAGCTCCTCAACGTGATGTTCAGTTTCTGTTCGTCCGGTCCCTGTTTCATACGGTCCCCTCACGCGAATTTGTCGTAGAACACCCGATCGTTCGTAACACCCAATTCGTTGAGGACTTTGATCGAGGCTTCGATCATGCCCGGACTGCCGCACAAATAGGCTTCGCAAAAAGCCCCGTTCGTCACGTCCCGCTGCACGGCCTGCGTAACTAAACCGGTCTGACCGTTCCAAGTTTCCCCCTCCTGGGGCTTTGCGACCACCGGCACGAACCGGAAATTCGCCAGGTCCGATTCGAATTGTCGCATCTCCTCGACCATGAACATATCTCTGACCCGATTGGCCCCGAAGAAATACACCGCCTCCCGTTGGTTCTGCGTGTTCTTCATATGGTGCAGGATGCACTTGATCGGAGCCATGCCCGAACCACCGGCGATGAAAACAATCGGTGCCTGCGTGTCCGAGAGACGAAAGCTCCCATAAGGACCGTTGAACCGCATTTCATCGCCCTCTTTGAGATGGTTGAAACAATAGGTCGTGCAGATCCCGTTGGGTACCAGGCGAATGATCAGTTCGATGATCCCTTTCTCCGCAGGGTCTGAGGCAATTGAATAAGCCCGATACACCGGCGTCGGGCTCTTTTCGTATGCCGGTGTTTGCAGTTGGACGTACTGACCGGGGATATAATCCATCGTCGCCGGTTCGACCAACTGGAAGCGAAACAGTTTGATGTCGTGTGTAAGATCTCGGATCCTCGTACAACGGGTTATATACTCACGAATCGAGAACAACTCCCGCGGGATCTGGATCCGCAGATCGTTCTTGACCTTGACCTGGCAGGACAACCGCACTTGGGCCGCCCGCTCCTCCTTGTTCAAGTACGGCTCCTCGGTCGGAAGGATCGCTCTGGCGCCTTCAAGCACCTTCACCTTGCACAGGCCGCACGTGCCTCGTCCGCCGCAGGCGCTGGGGATGAAGATCTTCTCCGCCGTCAGCATCGACAACAAGGGCTTGCCTCCCTGCACGGTTAATTCCCGCTCCTCGTTGATGGTGATTTTGCACGGGCCGTAATCGGCGAGGAATCGTTCGGAAACGACCAAACCCGCCGCCAAGGTCGCCGCGATAGAGCTTACAATCAAAATGGAAAGAAGCGTCGAACCGAGCATCAAAACCCCTCGAATTCCGTCTGGTTCACCGTCCCTGGAGTACCCCTGCGAACCCGATAAAGCCCAATGCCATCAGGCCCGCCAGAATCAACGTAATCCCAGGGCCTTGTAAGCCGCGAGGGATGCGGTCGTTAGCCAACCTCTGCCGGATGCCGGCCATGGCCATGATCGCCAGAAACCAGCCGACGCCGCTGCCGAAGGCGTAGCCGATTGTGGCGACGAAGCTGTAGTTGCGAATCACCATGAACAGCGCCGCCCCAAAAATCGCACAGTTGACCGTGATCAGAGGCAGGAAGACCCCGAGTTGTTGATACAGCAAGGGCGAATACCGCTCCACCGCCATTTCCACGAACTGCACAAAGGCCGCGATGATGATAATGAACAGGATGAATCGAAAGTACTCCAGACCCAACGGAACCAAAACCAGGTGATAGGCCACCCAATTGAGCGACGTTGTGCACGTCATGACGAAGATGACCGCCAGGCCCAGGCCGAACGCCGCCTTGATCTCCCGAGAGACCCCGATGAACGGACACAGCCCCAGGAAGTACGCCAGCAGGATGTTCTGCGTGAAGATGGCCGCGATGAATACGACGAAAGCCTCTCCGATCTCGGCGCTCAGGTTCATTTCTTTGCCTCCTGTCCTCTCTGCTGGACCCATCGAAAGAACCAGACCACCATGGCCAGCATGAAGAACGCCCCCGGCGGGGTCACCATGATGATCCACTTGTCCCAGGCGGGCCCCGAGAAGAACGGAACCGGCCGGCCCAGAAACGTCCCCAGTCCGAGCAACTCGCGGGGCACCGCGATGAGCAGCAGGATGAACGTATAGCCCAGCGCGTTGAAGAAACCGTCGAGGAACGCTTTGCCGGGCGGCTGGTTGTTCGCGCAGGCCTCGCACCGTCCCATCACGATGCAGTTGGTGATGATCAGACCCACGTACGGCCCGAGATTGGCCCGCATGGACGGCCAGTAGGCCCCCAACATGACATCCACGATGATCACGTAGAACCCAATGATCAGGGTCTCGACCATCATGCGGATGTTCCGAGGCGTGTAGTTGCGAAGGATCGAGACGGTAGTAGCGCTGAGCGACAGCGCAAACACCAGCCCGACACACATCACGAGGGTGTTCAGAACGAGATTCGTCACCGCCAGCGTGCTACAAATCCCAAGGACCTGGCCGAAGATCGGGTTGTCCCGCCACAAGCCCTGCATCGCAATGCTCGGGGTCTTGGCCCCTGGCGTCGGAGTCATGGCAAGCCCCCTTCGCCGTCGAGACCGGCCCGCCAGTCCCGAATGGCCTGATTGATCATACTCTCGACCCTCACGCTCGTCTGCGTGGCACCGGTGACCGCATACACATCGTTCTGGCCCAGATCCGCGCCGGGCCGGCGTATGGCGATCGGCCTTTCACCCGGTGCGAGCGTCCTGCCCTCGAACTGGCTGCGGAACGCAGGCTTGACGATCTCCGCCCCCAAACCCGGCGTCTCGCTCTGCTCGTAGAACGCAATCCCGGTCACGGTCTTCCTGTCGGCCGCGACGCCGATGATGCCGCGAATGGGCGCCCAGAACCCCTGCCCTTGAAAAGGCACCGCATAGGCGACGATCTGTCCATCCTGTTGCAGGGTGTATGCACCACCGGTGGAGGCGTCCGGCGGGCGGACCCGCTCGGTAAACCGCTGGTGGATCTGGGCCCCGCGCAGAGGCTGCGTCTGGCCTTCCTCGACGGGCAGAACCTGGAGCACCGCCACCTCCAGGGCCTGCCTGGCGTTGGCCTGGACTCGCTCTCGCGTCAAAGCCGATAATCCGATCACGACCGAGCTGAACGCCGCGGTGACGATGAACATGTAGACGACAGGATAGGCACCGGTCTGACGCATCAGGCGATAGGCTCCTTCCCCTGCCGTCTGCGGGCAGCCGACGCTGCGAGGGTCTTGACGCCATAATCGATGATCGGCGCGAACATGTTGCCGATCAGGATGGAGAACATCAGACCTCCGTTGAAGATCGAGAAGTTCCGGATCACCACGCTGCACGTGCCGATAAGGGCCGCATAGATCCCACGACCCAGTTCCGTTTTGGGCGCGCTGACCGGATCGGTCGCCATGAAGAACGCGCCGAACAGCCAGCCGCCGCCCAGCAGCGCGGTCACCGCCGACGGCACCGGCGGCACCCCCGCCCAGTGGAGGATCTGGCTCAGCAGAGCATACGTCAAAACAACCGTGACGATGATCGTTCGGCTGGCGGTCCTGGAGAAGAACAGATACAGACCGCCGATCACGACCAGCAGAATGCTGGTGACGCCCATCGTCCCGCTGACCCGTCCGAAGAAGAGCCGTTTCCAGAACGAATTTCGGTCCACATGAACCGTCTGGTCCTCCGGAATGTCGAATGGGATCTGTGCCTGGGCCTTGCCATCTGAGATCAGAACCATCCGCCCCGATTTCAAATACGCCAGGGGAGTGGCCCCCGTGACGGCTCGGGGCGACGACGGAGAAATGACAGAGGGAGTTCCCTCCCCCTCTGGGGACACAGCCGTGGTCCACCGATCCAACGCCCCCCATGTCCCTTCGGCCGCAGGCGACCAGACCGCGGTCATCGCCACCGGGAAACAGACGTAGACGAAACACCGACCCGCCATGGCCGGGTTGAAGAAATTCCGTCCGAAACCGCCGAAGATCTCCTTCGTGAACATGATTGCGAAGACGGCACCGACCGTCAGGACGTGCCACGGAACCGTCGGCGGCATGATCAGAGCGAGAATCGTCGTCGTAACGAAGACCGACTCCGTAACGGGTTCGCCTCGCAGGCGGGTGAACACATACTCGACGGCGAACCCGACCGCGCCCGACCAGAGAATCATCGCCAAGCTCCGCCAGCCGAAGTAATACACCGACCCCACCACACAGGGCATTAACGCCAGCAGAACGCGGCGCATCATCATCTGCTTGAGCAACAAGCGTTTCGGTTTCTTCCGTGACACCATAGGTTCACAGACTAGAGGAACACCACATCCGGCCGACAATCGGATAATCCCATATGGCAAGAACCTTCACACCGACGGCGTTCCCTGCACCGCCGAATGAAGAGCATAACCTGCCTCGGCGCCCGTTCATTGTAAGCCTCCTTATGCATTCGGCAAGAGCAGTTCGAGCAATTCCGCCCGCTGCGAAAAGTCGGGTGCGAGAACGTGCGCGCCGGCCTTGATCAGGCGGGCACGTTTTTCGAGGTTCAGCCCATAGCGCCGGATCTCGTCGGACGCGATGCCGATCGCCAAGCCGCCTCGTTTTCGGGACTCTCGCAATTCGACCGGACCGTCACCAAAGACGGCTAGTTCCGGCCCTTGGAGGTTATGCTCTTTCAAAATTCGGTCGAGAACCATCTTCTTGGAACAACTGTCGATATCGCCGACGGCGCCGTAGATGCCGCCGTTGAAGAATCTGGCGTATCCGAGAGCCTCGGCTTCCGCAACCACGTCCGCGTGGTCCGTGCCGCTGGCCAGGTAGAGCGTCACCCCACGATCTCGCAACGTCTGGAGAAATTCGACCCCCCCTTTGATCGTGAAATCGGTCACGTCAAGCTGGCCTCGCCTGAGCTTGGTCAGGCGCTCGTTCACCATCTCCATCAGTGCGTCGTTGTAGACCCGTTTGTAGCCGAAACGGTCCAGAATCTGGTCCGCCGGCACGATGCCGAACTCGCGGACCATACCGACCAAGCCCTCCATCTGCACAATGGTCTGGATGCCGGTGGATTTGTCGATGAAATCCAGGACTCGCGCGCGAACCTTGTGGTAGAGCGACTCGTCCGCCGTCGCATATCGATCGCCCAGGATGGCCTTAATCATGACCGGAGCCATGATCCCCTCCCACCCCTGGCGCAACGTGCTGATCGTTCCGTCGTTGTCGAAAACCGCGTGGCGAATGGAAGGCTGTGACCTGTGATCCGTGAGCCGTCGCCCGGGGTACACGTCATGAGCCAGGGGCCACTGCCCTGTGATCTCGATCTCCGTTCCCGGCAGGTACTTCGCCTTCCGCGGGTTCTCCGCCAGTTCCGGCTCGTAGATGAAGTCGGGGTCCTGGGCCACCCCAAGGATTTCGTCGCCGCTGGCGGTACCCGTCTGGAAGAGCTTTTGGACTGTAACCGCAGCGGCAAAATTGGCGAACTCGGCCGCCTCCGCCGGCGCAACGCCGGCGCCCAAGCACAAGGCCAGCGCGCTGGTCACGGTATCCCCCGCGCCGACCGGATCGAGTTTCGTGAGCAGTTGAATACCCGGGATCTGGTGGACACCGGAGCTGTCGACCGCGAGGATTCCCTTGGCGCCGCGGGTCAGAAAAACCGGTTTATGGAACCAACTATAGAGGTTCAACGCATATCGCTTCACCTCGTCGAGCGACGGGTTCTCATCCCGCGCGATCTGCACACCGTTGAGACGAGCCGCTTCGCGATCGTTGATCTTGCGGATGATGTGCTTGAACCGGTCGCCGAAATGGCGTGAATCGAGCAAAATGGGTAGGTTCGGGTAGTCGGCGAAAATTCTGTTGGCTTCGTCGATGAATGATTCGTTTGTGATGCTGCCAGGCACTTGCTGGTTGACGATCATCGCGTCGACACTCTGGAGCGTGTCGCGGATCCCTTCGAGCAACGCAGCGTCGGTCGCGGCGCTCCGCTTGTTGAAAAAGCCGAAATCGATGCGGGGTTCCTCCCGTTCATCCAGGTACGGCTTGCCGAACGCGACGGTGTCGTAGTCTTCCTTCTGTACAACGAGACGCGTCGTATCGACCCCGAGTTGGTCGAACTGCCGCCGAAGTTCCCGGCCGAAAATATCGTCGCCGATCACACCCACGACCCCAATCGACCGGGGCTTGAGCGCCGCCAAGTTCGCCACGACGTTCGAGGCGCCGCCGAGCGAGTAATAGTGCCGCCGAACCGCTCTTGCCTGGAGCCCCGTCTCTTCGGAGACCTCGGAACCCCTCGGATCCAACATCCAGTATGCGTCGATACAAAAATCACCGTAAACCGCCACGCGGGTCTGCTCGATCCTGCTCAGAATCTCTTTGATGCGATGTTGATCCATATTTATCCTGAATTTGAAAACCGAAGCACGAATATCGAAACAAATCCAAGACTCAAAACCCAACTAGTCCAAGTGCTTTCGCCGAGCAAGCCAGAGCGATTTTGAGTGCCGCGATTATGATGATTCAACAATTTGCTGGTATAAGAGCGGAATCGTCTGTTTCTGGTCCCCCTGGATATAGAGTCCTCGTCCTCCAAATGCCTCGGGAATCCGGGTAACAACGCTCTTTTGGTCGCGGAAGTAGTAACCTTGCGACGCTTCATCGGCCATCTGCCGTGGGTTATGTTCGCGCAGATCGAAGTCTGCCGTAAGAATCCCCCGGGGCACGTTGCCCACATTGGCAGCCATCGACACCGCCTTGAGTAACACCTCGGGGCCGGTGACCGCACTGCCGATGTTCAAGACGACGCCGCCCTTCGTAAGCTTGCAAACCTCGTTTGAATAGAGGAGAAAATCCCGGCCGGAACAGCCGCCTTTGGCCTGGCCGTCGAAACTCGGGTGCTGGTCAATCACATCGACGCCAATCCCGACGTGAACCGTCAGCGGAATGCCCTTTCGATAACAAGCCGCCAGTACACTGACCTCCGGGTGCGCAAACCGCGTCGGCGAACCGGGCTTGGCCGCGATCGCCAACACCTGTTTTCGAAAGGATTCGTCGCAGATCATCCGCCCGAGCGTCTCGCCGTAACCGAGCTTGTTCCGGTTGCCCACGGACAGAGCCGCGTTGATGTAACCGAACTCGTAGGCCATGCCGAACTGGCCTTTGTCCAGGGCCGCCGGAACGTTTTCACTCGTCTCCCCGATCAGAGCCAGTTCAAAATCGTGAATGCTCGTGGCGCCGTTGCCGGCAACCAACGTCAAGCAGTCACGCTCGACCAAATCCACGAGCAACGGCCCCAAACCATTCTTGATCAGGTGCGCGCCGGTGAACAGAATCACCGGCTTGTCCTCCCGCCGAGCGGCGATGACCGCCTCGGCGACTGCGTGAATCCCTTCGCGGACCGACGGAGGAACCTCGAACGCGCCGCTGCCGGCATGCCGCGGAAAGACCAAATCGTTCAACCGGACTTTGTTCCTTCGCGTCGCCAACGGGTAGGTCTTGACCCGCCCGGCGTCAAACGCCTTGTATCTGCCCTCGTATTCCATTCTCTGCAACGTTCTCCGCAATCAACCCAGCAGCCGTTCGAGTCGCTTGATGGACTCGACCATGCAGCGAATCGTGTGATAATTGACCTTCCAGGAATGGCTCATGTGCGTCCAGATCGGTTTGCCCTCGCGAGTCATCAGCGGCCACCACTCGCCGACTGGATGGTTGATCATCTTGTCGAACACAAACCGATGCACGTTGTAGTAGGCGGGCCAGTATTCGTCGAGTCCGAACCGCAGGCAGCCTTCCAACATTCCGATCATCACTTCCGCCTGCTGCCAGAACTCCTTTTCCCGGTCATAGACGCCGCCGGCATGCGGACCTTCAACGTAAACACCGCCGTATTCCCAGTCGATTCCGTTGTCCCGGCCATGGTCCATCGCCTGCTTGATCACTTTGCGGTATTCGTCCCAATGAGAACCCAGCACATCGGTGGCATGAGCCAGCAACCAGGCAAACTCAACATTATGTCCGGCGGAGGTGTTGTCCTGGGTGTTCGGTTTGGCCCCGCCCTCGGCGAAGCGGTCCCACCCCCACACGATGTCAAACTTGATCTGCGGCGCGACTTTCCAATCGACGGTGAATTGCGGAATCCCCGTGGCGTATTTGGGATGCAAAATCCGTTTGACCAACAACTCGATGTCCTCGAGCAGGGTGCGACGGTGAATGCTTTGACCGGTGCATTCGAGCATGTTCGTGAATGCCTCCATCAGGTGCATATGCACGTCGAGGGTCTTGCGGTCGCCGCCCTGGGGGCCGGGACCGCACAGGTCCCAATTGCGTTCGAACATCTCGAAGAACCCGCCGTACATTGCGTCGGCTCCATACTTCTTGACCAAATCGAACGTCTTCTCGGCGTACTCCTTGCCACGGGGGTCGCCGGTAGCCATCGTGTATTCGGTCAGGGCGTACATCGCAAAACTCAGGCCGTACATGATCTTTTTGTCGATTGCGACCTCGCCCTTACGGTTGGTCGTCCAGAAGAACCCGCCGTACTCTCTGTCCCAGACCTTGTCGAGGACGAAATTGACGCCATGCTCGGCGTACTGGGCACACCGGCCTGCGCCGTAGCCGGCGCGGTGGGCGGCCGACATCGAGTAGATCGTCCGCATCTGGGCCAGCATCGACTTCTCGTCGTAACCGGTGTCCTTTCCGTCTTTGTCAAAGTGCGTGTTGAACCCACCGTAGACATCATCCTTGCAACGGTTCAGCCAGAACGGCAACAGTTCCGTGGTCAGATGACGTTTGCACTCATCCAGACACGCCGCAATCTGCTTTCTCTCCACGGCCATTCCGTAATCCTCCTATTCTCCATAGCATCGCAGGGGCGGACGCCCGCCCGCAAGTCCGTCATCATATCGCCGACAGCAGAAGCTGCAAGAGCGGATGCGACAGGAAATACCAACGACGAGCATCCCGCGATCGAGTACAATGTCCCCGTGATGAAGATCACCTCGACAATACGATCCATCCGGTCGGATCTGCAAAGGACCGCCGTGTTCTTTCTCGCCGCGAGCGTGCTGGCCGCCGGCTGCGGTTCAACCGCAACCGAATCAGTGGCTGTGTGGACACGAGAATCAGGGGGAGTCGCCGTACCCACGCAGAAAAACGAAGGGGAGGATCCGCCGGCGTTGGTCTTCGTCGAATTCGTCCGGACCCCGCAGGACGTGGTGGATCGAATGCTCAAAATGGCTCGCCTGACCCCAAACGACGTGGTTTGCGACCTCGGCTGCGGGGACGGACGCATCCTCGTCACCGCAGCCAGACGTTATGGATGCCGCGCGGTCGGATACGACTTGGACCCGCTCCGCATCGCGGAGACCCGGGAGAACGCCAGCCGTCAGAGGGTATCGCACTTGGTCACAGTCGCACAGAAGGACGTCTTGTCGGTGGATCTGGAGGGTGTGAGCGTCGTTACGATCTACATGGGCAGCGAGATCAACACCCAATTGATCCCGCAGTTGAGCCGCCTGCGCCCCGGGGCGAGGATCGTTTCGCACGACTTCGGTATCGGCGACATCCCGCCGGACAAGATTGAGACGATGATCTCCCATGAAGACAACCGTCGGCACAGGATTCTCTTGTGGCGATGCCCTCTGGCACCCACCAAGTAACCCTCTATTTCAGAAATGACGGAGCAGAACAGGCTTTCGATAAAAGCGGTATCGCTCAGGATGGTCCGTCGGCCCCCGGCGAAACGGGACACTCTCGTCGAACTACTGAGAAGACTGGTTGTCTCTGCCTGACCAGAAATCCCGACAGACGAGGAACTCAGCTCCTAGCTTGGTCGAGGATCAGATTCTTGACCTTCTGGCTGGGCAGGTTCAAGGCGCCGAACGCCGCAGCCGCCGCGGCTCGAATACCGGCATCCGTCTCGGTGGACTGAATGAGAGCGTACATCGCCGCGACGCTTGTATCGGGCAAGAGGTTGCCATAGAGCTTGGCGGACTCGGCCAAGGCCTCAAACGCTGCGATCTGAACGTTCATTTCCTCAGCAGAGTTCATCGCAACGTCGGTGATGGCCCGTTGGGCACTAGGACTGTTGATATAAGCCAAAGTCTGACAGGCCAAAACCTGGATCTGCTGCTGCGAGTCCTTCGTGGCGGCCATCAGAGCGGGTAAAGCCTGCGAAAGATCAATCACCGGATTGCGGCTGATGGCCAGCTTGTACATCGCCTGGACCGACCGCAACGCATAGCTCTCGGCCAGTTCCTCAGACCATTGGCCCAAAGACACAGCTTGTCGACCACTGCGACTCAGAGCCTCGGCAAGATTCTGCACGACGATTCTGCTCTCGACGAACTGCTCCCGCGGTCCGGCGTTGCCGATAGCGATCGCAGCACTGTAGCGAACCGCGCGATCCTGGAACGATAGGGCCTGCAAGAGCGGCTGAGACGGTCCCAGTGTGTACATCAGAGACTTCTCACCGGCGGTGGTCGCCAAGGCTTCGACGGCGCCCAACGCCACAGCGGCGTTGCGGTCATTGACCCCGCGGGCCAGAGCCTGATGGAGATACTCGGGACCGGCCGTGGTGGCGTAAACCGAGGCGGTCGCGTGATTCTCGCCGAAGTACTCGGGCATCGGGAGACCGGTGGATTCGGCTTTGAAGAAAGCTGCCAGCCAAAGGCCGATCGCCAAACCAAACTGGTCGTCGGCCCGCAGGGACCACTCACAGCACCGCATGGTCATCAACTCATGGAAATAGGCCTGATCCACCGGCGTGCGAATCAGCCGGCCGGTCTGACGGTCCCAAAACCAAATGTTCGCGAAGTCCACATCCGTCGGGGGAGCCAGCGATTCGTCGTGGTAGTAGTACCGCTCGGCCAGTTGGTAGAACATCGCGGACGCAACGCCGCCGGCAGCCCGCGGGTCGATCTGGCGAATGCTCTCAGAAGCGAGGTTCCTCAGATCCAATGCCTGGGAGGTCTCGACGATGAGTTTCAGATACGGCAGCGACTGCGGATATCCGATCCGGCCCAGCGCCCGAACGACCTCGGCCTTGAGCTGGTCGTTGTCGGTCTGGAGCGCTGCGGTCAGAGGGCGAATCGCGGGCCGTCCGATCTTCGGCAAAACCTCGATCAGGTCGGCCAGCTTGACCTCGTAGGCGGGATTGCGGATCGCTTCGGTCATCGCGTCCAGCATGAAGGGCACCGCGTATTCGCCGGCATCCTGGAGCCGTCGCGTGGCCGTCATTTTGCCTCGAATCGTCGTGCTGAGCCGCTGGATCTCCTGGACAATCAGCTTAGGCTCGGTCCGCCGGAGAAACCGTCCTTGGTCGACCACCGCCAGAACCTCCCGGGTCAACTTGGCCAATTCGTCGTCATGGGCGGTTTCAGCGGCCTTCATGGCCACCTGATAGCCCTGTTGGTTCTCTTCGACAAGCTTGAACAACTCAGCCGGATCGGGATTGCTCTGGAGTACCGCCTTGGCGTAGGCCTTGGCCAGATCAAGCCGACCGATCTTGGTGTAGTGGAGAAAGTCGTTCCAGTTGTCGGCCAGACTCCGGGAGGGCTGCTGAACGCCGGTGACTGGAGACGCGGTCAAATTCTGCGTAAAACCGGTCCCAACGAAGAAACATCCGATAACCAGAATGCACGCGAGGGTTCGTCCGCTCAACATCAAGACGTCTCCAAAATCCTTCCCGTTGCCCATTTCGGGACTTCGCCCGACTGCACACGGCGTGAACAAGCGGTTCGTAAGACCCCTACCTCGCGGCGATTGCAGTCGGGCAGCCCATTTCTTTCGTGACGGTTACAAACAACAAGCCGTCGTAAGTATTCGGCTCCAACGCATTTATACTAAAGTCAATTAGCCCACCTGTCAACAAAAAACCCATTTCCCCCAGACCCCCATCCCCTTAGTAAAAATCAAAAAATGGGTTCCTTCGGTTTTCGTGTACTTCGATCCCGCCCGAAGTGGGCAGGCCGGGGGGACTTTTGCACTTTTCGCCGGCAGCATGGACGGCGTGCGACGCACGCCTGGCGAGTGGTCCGTGCCCGGCGTCTCGGATCACGGGTCACGGATCCCCCCTCCATGCCATTGGTTCACAGCGCAAAATCTCCTTCGCCCACCGATGGGAGCGTGCCGGAACCACAAAAGTGTGCGAAAGAAGACCCTTCCGTAAAAGGTGGCAAGAACGCCGGTGGGCGAAAGACTGGGTGAACAGGTCATAAACTCCCCCCTTCTCCAGGCCCCAGACGTGCCAGGAGTCATGTGTGCGAGCTGCTGCGAGACTCGGAAGATTATGAGTCCTTATAGTGCCGCACTTTGTCGCGGGTCAGGCCCTCGCCGATCAGCGAGAACAGAAGCAATTCCGCCGAGATCAGCAGGTACAAGGGGCCCAGCAGGATGCTGGAGATCAACGCGAATTCCCGCATCCCCCGATCCCAGGCCCGCCGGTCGCAGTGGAGAGCCGCCACTTCGGTGGCGAAGTAGGCCAGCACGCCCGACAAGACCCAAACTGACACCAGCACCAACGCCACAGCCATGGTTGCATCCTTCCGACGCAAGGATCGTAATGGCTTCGACAGTGCTTACGCCAGCACAAACTCCAATAGCCCCCCCTCTTCCTCTGTCTATTATATCCTCCGATAGAGAAAAAAGTGCAGGAATTCCGCGTTTTTTTTCTTACCTCTCCCGATGCCTTTCGCAACAATCACCCCCAGAGAAAACCGGTTGCGATGAAGCGGCTGATGAGCCCAGCGAGAGCCAAACGTAGTGGGTGATTATGCCGGGACCGAAGCCCGCCGATACACTGGCCGCGATGAACAGATGGATCTCCCGGCCAAGTTACTTCGTCGCAAGGCCGACCACCCGAGCGATTTCCTGCTCGGTGAGGCTCTCGCCAAGGACCACCTTGGGAATCCGCGTCCAGCCGACCAAGTTGAAAAGCTTCACGCGGACCTCGTAGGATGCGTACGTCGGGAATCGCACAACCACGTGCGTGAAGGCCAACCCCTCCGTCACTCGCTGGATGGACCGAACGTGCGGATCGGGATTGGCTGCGTTGTGCTGGCTGGGGCAATCGAAGTTGTCCAGCCAAACGGTGTCCAGCCGGCCCGAGGCGTCCCAGACCTCCACGCACCATGCCGCCGGATAGTTGCGCACGTTGATCCTGTCCAAAGCGTTCTGCGCCTGTCGAGCGGCATCGGAGGACTCCAGGGTTAGCGTTTCGAGAATCGTCTTGACCTGCGGACCCAAGCCCACCAGCCATTCGACAGTCTGGGTCACGACCCACGGGTCGCGGTCGTTCAGCAACGAGCGGATCGAGTCCAATGTCATCGCGGGGGCGGAGGCCGCTTGGGTCTGGACCTCTTCGAAGACCTCCGCGCTGCGAAGCGTTTCGTCGCTGCCGTTCACGCGTCCGCCAACCAGGAGCACCGCCCCCGACTCCAGACTTGTCGCGGTGAAATCCCTCCATCGCGGAGCGGCCATCAACATCGGGGCCAGCTCGAACGTCCCGCTTTCCGGGCAGTAGATCTCGACCGCCCGCGAATCATAGTTGCCGCCGAAGATCGCGATCCTCCCGCTGGGCAGCGGCGCGGTCAGCGCCCCGCTGCGTCCCAGGCCCAGCGCCGGGCCTTCGCTGATCGTCGAGGTGTGCGGATCAAAGACCTCTGTGCTCCGCATCCACACGTCCGAAGGGTAGAATGTGCCGCCCAGGATCAGGACCCGCCCATCCGGCAGCAGCACGCTGCAATGGGAGTACCGCGGGTGCAGCAGCGACGTGCGGATACGGCCGGACCGGCCCGCGTTGGTGTCGAACAACTCCAGCGAATCCAACGTCACCGGCTCGGATGACCGATTGGCATAGTTGTACCCGCCACAGATCAGCGCCTGATACTCGTTGACCAGCACCGCGCTGTGGGCGACGCGGGGCGAGGCCAGGTCGCCCAGACCTCCGAACCGGCGTGTCCGCGGATCGAACAGCCCGCAGGCGGCCACGGGATTGGTGTCGATATCCGAGCCGGCGCAGATGAAGACCTTCCCGTCCGGTAACGGCACGAGAACCGGAAATCGGATGAATCCGCCCGGGTATCCATTGACAGCGGGGATGTACTGTTCCGTCAGGTAATCGAAAATGCAGTCGTGCTCCCCGTCGACGAGCAGGACGTTGCCGTCGGGCAACGTGACGCCGACGACATCGCCAAACCACCGCGTAGCCCTGCTGGTGACGAACGTCTCTGTCGCAGGATCGAACAGCTCGACGTCGGTCCGCCCGAAGCCGGCGAACAAGCCCACGCGTCCGTCCCCGAGCAGGGATGCGACGTGTCGCTGCCGAGCGGCATTAGGCGACTGTACCGTCGAACGGGTCTGATAGGTATAGCCGCCAAGAGCCTGCGAAGCCCCCGCCAGAACCAGGACCGAAACCACCAGAATCGAACCGTGCAGACCCTTCCTTTTTGCCTTACGTATCACCGTCGATGATGTCATCTTCGAACCTCCCATCGCGCGGAATCGCAGAACCGATCCGAGCCGTTCCCCATCTGCATCGCCCCTCGTCCTTGGCTTTGACCGATACCCTCCTTGTTGATAGTCCATCGGCCCATCTGATTATACCCTTTAGGAACCGGTTACTCCACCTAGCAGGGAAAATTGCACGCCGGTAGCGGTGTGAACGTGGCTATGCTCTCGGGCGCACCGGTTTCGTAGCTGACCGGACAACCGTCTTCGGTCATCAATGGCAGCAGCACACTACCCCAGTGTTATCAGACCGGTCCCATACCCGGCGATTCCTGCTCCAGAGCTGCCCTTCTTAGATTGATGTCATTATTTGACCAGGAATGCTGGGGTCCCTGGGTCGGCTTGGCAAATCGCACCCTGGGACCAGCAGTCTCAGCAGATCCAGCATGATCACTGATCTCCCCTGTCCAACGAACAGACCGCATGCCCACCCTTGCTTCGGAGTGTCGTCGCCGATACCATGACGCTCGTTGACTTTGCGACATGTGAATGGAACCGACCAAAGCGGATGACACCATGACGGAATCGAAGGTGCAAAGGCAACCGGAATGCCTATTGGTTCCGACGATCGGGATCAGACTATCTCACAAGGAGAACGGATGAAACACATACACAACTTCCTCGCCGCCTGGAGTGTAATGTTCGCATGGCTCGGGATGCTTTCCGCAGCCGCTGATTCATTGCCGCCGACCGATCCACGACCGTCCGTCGCATGCGACCACTTCCCTGACCGCGTGCACGCCTTCGTCTGGCGGAACTGGGAGATGGTCTCGCTGGAGCGGATGGCTGAGGTGCTCGACACGACCCCCCAGAAAATCCGTGACATGGGCCTGTCCATGGGGCTCCCGCCTCATCGAACGCCTCCTGCAGAGTATCAGGAGCGAGGATACATCACCCTTATCCGGCGGAACTGGCACCTCCTGCCCTATGAGCAACTCCTCGAACTGCTGGCCTGGGGTGCCGACAAGCTCGCCTTCGCTCTGCGCGAGGACGATTTCCTGTGGATCAAATTGGGTTCGTTTAAACCGTCCTGCCCGACGCTGCGGTACGTCGAGCCGAATGAGGCCACCGCCAAGCGGTGTGAACAAATCAAGACGATCGTCGCGTCGAACTTCGCAGAGGAGTTCACAAAGCCCTGGACACCGCGGTTCGAGTTCCTCCGAAGCCTGTCGACTGCGAACCCCGAGCCGAGCCCCCGCGTCTCGTCCGCGGGCGACCCAAAGATCCGCTTCCTCTATTCCTATTGCGGCGTCTTTGGCGACCCGCTGCTAAACCCCGAACTGGACCCGTATCCTGACGGCCTGCTCCAACAACTCTCCAACCTTGGAGTCAACGGCGTCTGGCTTCACGTGGTTTTGCGGCAACTTGCCCCGAGCGATCTCTTTCCGGAAGAACGTACAAGCTGCACGCAGCGGATCGCCACTCTGCGACGACTCGTCGAGCGAGCGAGGAGCTACGGTATTGACATCTACCTGTACATGAACGAGCCGCGGGCGATGGGGGCTTCATTCTTCCAAGGCCGCGAACATCTGCGAGGTGTCCAGGAAGGCAACCATTTTGCCCTGTGCACCTCGACGCCTGAGGTCCGCCAGTGGCTCGCAGACTCCCTGACTTACGTCTTCAAACAAGTACCCGATCTGGGAGGCGTTTTTACCATCACCGCCTCGGAGAACTTCACCAACTGCTACAGTCACAGCCACACCGCGGCGGGCTGTCCCCGCTGCTCGAAACGTTCCGGACCCGAAGTGATCGCGGAAGTCAACCACACGATCGCAACCGCTGTGCATGCCGCAAGCCCCACCGCCAAGGTAATCGTTTGGGATTGGGGTTGGCCCGACGGCACCGACGCAGGCTGGGGCAAACCTGACTGGGCCTCGCAGATCATCGACGCCCTACCCAAAGACGTATATCTGATGTGTGTGAGCGAATGGGGCAAACCCATCGTTCGCGGCGGCGTCGCCAGCGGTGTGGGCGAGTATTCCATCTCCTCCGTCGGTCCCGGGCCGCGAGCTTTGCGCCACTGGGCCCAAGCCAAAAAGCGAGGCCTCAAGACGCTCGCCAAGGTCCAAGTCAACTGCTCGTGGGAACTCTCGGCGGTCCCCTACCTGCCTGTGATGAACCTCGTCGCACAGCACTGCCGCAATCTGTCGGACACAGACATTGACGGCCTGATGCTCAGTTGGAGCGTCGGCGGATACCCCTCTCCCAACCTGGCGCTCGTGAGGCAATTCGAATCCGAGCCCGCCCCCACGATCGAGCAGGCGTTGGCGACCGTCGCCCGATCTCGCTACGGCGTCGACGCAGCCCAAGACGTGCTCTCCGCGTGGTCGAAGTTCAGCGAGGCTTTCGCGGAATACCCCTTCCACGGCGGGTTCGTCTATACCGGCCCGATGCAGTGCGGCCCAAGCAACCTCCTGTACGCCAAGCCGACCGGCTACGCCGCGACAATGGTTGGCTTCCCCTACGATGACCTGAACCAATGGCGAGCGATCTATCCCGCGGAGGTTCTGAGGACGCAATTCGAGAAGATCACCGTCGGCTGGCAGGAAGGTCTCGCGATCCTTGACCACGCGCAGAACAAAGCGACAGCCGCAGTCCACCGTGCGAACCTGCAAATCGATCACACGCTTGCGGAGGCGGCAGGCCTCCACTTCCGCAGCGTGGCCAACCAGATTCGCTTTGTCATGAGCCGCGACGCGCTGCTCTCGGGCTCGCTCCCGCCGAACCAACGCAAAGCGTACAGTGAAACCGCCCGAAATACTTTGCAGGACGAGATTCGTACGGCCAGTCGCCTTTTCGCGTTGACCCTACAAGATTCTCGTATCGGGTACGAGGCTTCGAACCATTACTACTATTTGCCTTTGGATCTCGTGGAAAAAGTCATCAACTGCCAGCACATTCTCGACACCGCATTCGCGGAGGCAGACGGATTGTGAAATAACCCCACTGAGAACATCGTCCTAGCACGTACTGGAGATTCTCGTCGGAGTCCAGTCCAATACAGGGCACAGGAGATCCCATCGATGAAACAGATCGCAATGATCGCTCTGCTCGTTTTCCTGCCGGCCGGCTTGACCACAGCCCAACCGAATATGACGGCAGACGCCCCCGCCGTAAGCGTCCCGCCGGAGTCGTTCTTCAACATGGTTCGCGAGAACGACCGCGAGGCGGCCCGGCAGTTCTACAAGAAGTATATTGACGTCAAGGGCCTTCCGGTCGCGGCGTCGGCGGAGGTCGCAGACCTGGCCCTCCAGAGGACCTACGAGATTGTTACCCATATGCTCGCGGGACGACCCGACGTCCTCCAGGCAATGGCCGAGCGGGGTATGTATTTGATCATCATCGGCAAAGATCAGGTCTATACCGACATGCCTGAGTACCGCAGAAGCCCGAACCCGGACTTTCAGAACGAGCGAGTCCGTGGCACCGGCGGCCTGCCCACCAGCTTCGGCGAGGAGAACCTCCTGAGCCTGCCCATTGACCGCTATGACGACGAGAGCATCGCGGTCCATGAGTTCTGCCACACGATCGACAGCACACTGAGCCGGATCGATCCGACTTGGCGGGAACGCAAGAATGCGGCCTACCAGAACGCCCTTAGGAACGGGCTCTACTTCAACACCTACGCAGGCTCCAATTCCGCGGAATACTGGTGCGAGATCGCTCAGGCATACTTCGACTGCAATCGCGTCAACAACTGGAACCATGGACCGATCGGCCACCGCGAGCAACTCAAGGCCTATGACCCCGTCGGCTACGAACTGTGCCGAACGGCATTCAATCTGAGCCCCGAGCAGGACTGGCGATACAAATGGCTCCAGGAATTGCCGAACGTGACGCGCCCGCCGGAGCGGTTCAAGATTGATCCGTACTACACCAAGTTCACCTGGGCCCGCGAGTTCGTCGTCGTTGGGCGACAAGCCAGCAACGAGGCCCTCTTGCACGCCAACGAAACCATCCGCCGGATGTTCGCCTACCGGCACGACATCCTCAAGGCCTTCATCGCCGAGGGCATGAAGTTGGTTGTGCTGGGGCACGACGAGCGGATCAGCGATCTGCCTGAGTACAAGCAGCTCAGCGATCCCAAGGCCATCGACGCCTTGTCCCGGTATCTCACCTATATGCCTGAAATGAAGCTGCTGGTCGTGGGCGAGGAGAACGTCTTGGCGAACCCCCGCGACATGTACGTCGGCGACTGCCAGGTGATCCGCGTCTTCGCAGATGCGATCCACCGCGTGACGGGCACGAGACCGTTCGATCCGGATTTCGAGAACCGCCCCCGCGGCGTCTGGCAGCAGTACGAGCTTCGCGTTCAACGACTGGACGAACGTTTCGACGCCAGGCTCAAGGAACTCTTCGAGAGGGCAACCGCCGCAGGCAAATGGCAAGGCACCTCCGCCCTCGCAGATCGCACCGCCTACTGGACGGCAGGTGTTCTGGCATACTTCGACGCCCTGGGACATGACGACGCGCCAAACGACGCTGCCCATCCGATCGACACGCGGGAGAAGCTCAAGGCTTACGACACCGACCTGTTCGCCCTTGTCAACGAGACGATGGCCTATGAAACGAAAGTCGATTGGCGATATCGACCCTACCGACAATAATCGGGCCTGCGGCGTTCGGGCCGGAATTGAAAGGATCGTGTTTTGAGGACAACAATGGATAGAACTGTATGGGGCACATCGCTCGGCACGCCCCTGACCCTCGCGATCGTCGCTGTTTCGATCGCGATGGGAGCGACGGAGGAATCGCCTCAGGGCCGTTACGGACCGCCGCGTCGTGTCGAGGGCTACTACAAAGGCCAGATCACGCCGCATTGGTTTGCAGACAACCAACGCTTCTGGTATCGCAACGATTTGACCGGCGGGACGAAAGAGTTCATCCTGGTCGATGCGGAACAAGGAACCAGACAACCTGCATTCGATCACGCCAAGCTCGCGGCCGCCCTGTCGAAGACCGTCGGCAGCGAGTACAAGGCAGATCGACTGCCCTTCGACACGATCGAATTCGCCGATAACGGCAAGATCATCCGATTCGCAGTCGAGCAAACCAGCTGGGATTGCGACCTCGCGTCGTACGCCTGCACGAAATCAGACGAAGCGATGGCGTTACCCTCTGCCGACCGGGACCAAGGCGCCGAGGCATCTGTTCGGCGACGGGGACCGAGCCAGGGACGTGTCCCCTCGCCCGACTCTCCCGACGGCAAGTGGACCGCCTTCATCAAGGACCACAATGTCGTCATCCGACCCAAGGAAGGAGGCGAAGAGATCCGGCTCAGCGCCGACGGCGTCGAAAGCAACGCCTATGACCGGATCTCCTGGGCCCCGGACTCCAAAACTCTTGTGGCATTTCGGATCGAGCCGGGCGATGGGAAGGAAGTCTATCTCATCGAGTCGTCCCCCGCCGGCGGCGGACGGGCCAAGTTCTCCAAGCGGCCCTACTCCCTACCGGGCGACAAGTTCGCGACCTATGAGCTGAACCTGTTCGACGTCGAGGGCCGCAAGCAGATCAAGCCCGAAGTGGACAAGCTCGAACTCGACTGGCAGACGCCGAAACTGCGATGGATGAAGGATCAACGTCACTTTACTTATGAAAAGGTGGATCGCGGGCACCAGCGGTTCCGTGTAATCGAGGTCGACTCACACACAGGCCAGGCTCGCAACCTCATTGACGAGAAGACCGAGACCTTCATCTGGACCGCCCACACGGAGAACCTCGGACTCTCGCTGGTCACCTGGCTGGACAAAACCGACGAGATCGTCTACGCTTCCGAGCAGAATGGGTGGCGACACCTCTATCTCATCGACCCCGAGAAAGGCGAGGTTCGCAACCAGATCACCCAGGGCCAGTGGGTCGTGCGAGGAATCGATCGGATCGACGAGGACACCCGTCAGATCTGGTTCAACGCCTCCGGGCGAAACACAGATGAAGATCCCTACTTTCTCCATTACTACCGCATCAACTTCGATGGCACAGGCCTCGTGGCTCTGACCGAAGGCAACGGGAACCATTCGATCCAGTACTCGCCCGACCGTCGTTATCTGATCGACACGTACAGTCGCGTGGACATGCCTCCCGTGCACGAGTTGCGCCGCGTCTCCGACGGCAAACGGATCTGTTCCCTGGAAAAGGCTGACATCAGTGAGCTGATTGCCAAGGGATGGACCGCGCCCGAAGTGTTCGTCGCAAAAGGCCGCGATGGAAAGACCGATATCTGGGGAATCCTCTGTCGGCCCAAGAACTTCGACCCATCAAAGAAGTATGCGGTTATTGAACAGATCTACGCCGGACCGCAGAGTTCTTACGTTCCCAAGAGTTTCAGTCCGACGTCGCGGTTCGCTTCGCTGACGGACCTCGGATTCGTCGTCGTACAGATGGACGGCATGGGCACTGCCAACCGATCGAAAGCGTTTCACGACGTCTGTTGGCACAACCTCAAAGACGCGGGCTTCCCCGACCGCATCCTGTGGCACCAGGCTGTCGCCGGGAAGTATTCGTGGTACGACATCGACCGCGTCGGTGTCTACGGAACCTCCGCCGGCGGCCAAAACGCCGCAGGCGCAGTGTTGTTCCATCCGGAGCTCTACAAAGCCGCCGTCGCTGCCTGCGGGTGCCATGACAACCGCATGGACAAGGCCTCCTGGAACGAGCAGTGGATGGGCTACCCGGTGGGACCGTGGTATTCCGAGTGCTCGAACATCGACAACGCCGGTCGGCTCAAAGGCAAGTTGTTCCTGATCGTCGGCGAAATGGACAACAACGTCCCGCCGGAATCGACGATGCGGTTCGTTGACGCCCTGATCAAGGCGGGCAAGGATTTCGACCTGCTCGTCGTGCCCGGTGCCGGGCACGGCATGGGCGGCGCGTACGGCCAGCGACGGATGCAGGATTTCTTTGTGCGTCATCTGCTCGGGGTCGAGCCCCCCGATCGCAATGGCACATGATCGTCGAACGGCATCACCCCTTGCGATCGAAAGGACAACATGATTAGAACACAACTTGCCGGTGTCACACTGACTCTGCTGTGGGCCGCTTCGCTCCAAGCGGCCAAGGCCACAATCACCATCGACCCCCGTCAAAAAGGCCCAGCGATCAATCCTCGCATGTACGGGATCTTCCTGGAGGAGATCAACCACGGCGTGGACGGCGGTCTGTACGCCGAGTTGATTCGCAATCGAGGTTTTGAGGACTCCCGCCCACCGGAAGGATTCACACACCACGATGGCCGCTGGCTCGACGCCAAGGGATATGACGCCGGCTTCTCGCAGTTCGGCTACACGACCAATGGCATCCCCTTCTGGTCGCTGATCCGAGAAGGCCAAGCCAAGGGCACGATGTCACTTGAAACCACCGGCGGCATCACCGAGCAATCCCGGCATTGCCTTCGCTTGGAAATCGAAGACCCTGCCGGCGGTCGCTTTGGTGTTGCGAACATGGGTTTCTTCGGGATCGGTGTCAGGGAAGGTCAAAAGTACAATCTGTCGCTCTATGCAAGAAGCGAGGCTGAATTCACGGGACCCCTCTCGGTCCGGTTGGAAGACCGTGACGGGAAGCCCATCACCAATGCAGCGACCATTCAAGGCTTCGACGGTCTCTGGAAGCAGTTCAAGGTCACGCTCACCGCCTCGGCCACAAACCCCAAGGCTCGCCTGGTGATCCTGGCCGGCGCCAAGGGTACAGTTTGGCTGGACTTCGTGTCGCTGTTTCCCCAGACAACCTGGAAGAACCGGTCCAACGGTCTGCGGTCCGACATCGCCCAGATGATCGCGGACTTGAAACCCGGCTTTGTCCGTTTCCCCGGCGGCTGCGTCGTCGAAGGCGGCACCGTCGAAACCGCATACAATTGGAAACGCACGATCGGTCCGGTCGAGACCCGTCAGGAATGCTGGGGCCCCTGGAACTACCGCTTCACGCATGGGATGGGGTTATACGAATACCTCAAGTTCTGCGAGGATCTCGGGGCTGAGCCTCTGTGGGTGGGCTTCTGCGGCCAGACCTGCATCTTCCGCCAGATGGAGAACGTCCCCATGGAAGAGATGGGCTGGGTACGGGACAATTTCCTGGACCTGGTCGAATACGCCAACGGCCCTGCGGATTCCAAGTGGGGCAAGCTCCGCGCCGAAGCGGGTCGGCCCGAGCCCTTCAACCTCAAGTACATCGAGATCGGCAACGAGAACGCCGAGAAAGCCTACGAAGAACGTTACCGATTCATCTATGAGGCAATGAAGGCTCAATACCCGGATCTGATCTACCTGGCGGATCTTTCGTATTACCGGATGCCTGCCGACCTCTACCAGATCGCGGATCGCCACTACTACAACAATCCTGCATGGTTTTTAAACCGCTTCAACGAATATGACGACCGCGACCGTAGGCAGGCCCCCTTGTACCTGGGCGAAGTGGCGGTGACCTCGCAAGATGGCGGCCGCTACCGCGGTAACCTGCTGGCGGCATTGGCGGAGGGAGTCTACCTCATGGGCTGCGAGCGCAATGCCGACACGGTGCAGATGGTCTCTTACGCCCCTTTGTTGGCACATGTAGAGGGGCGGACTTGGGATTGGCATGGTATGATCTACCACGACGGCACACGGGTCTTCGGCACCGTATCTTATTACCTCTGGAAACTCTTTGGCCTCAACCGCCCGAGTTACACGGTCCAAACCCAAGTAACACTCGATGCGGCCACGCCCTCGGCGATCGCAGGCACGATCGGCGTGGGCACATGGAACACCGCTGCCGAGTTCAAGGACATCCGCGTGGAGAAAAACGGCCGGATTCTCTATGCTTCCGATTTCACCCAGGGCGCCGCGAACTGGAAGGAAGACGGCGGTTCGTGGGCCACGGTCGATGACGCCTACCGCCAGAACCGCGAGATCGTGGGCTTGAGCTGTTTTGGCGAAGAATCCTGGTCCGACTACACGCTCACACTCAAGGCCCGCAAGATCCGCGGACCTGAGGGGTTCCTCGTGGTCTTTGGCCGCAAGGGCCAAAGCAAGTTCTGGTGGAATATCGGCGGTTGGGGCAACACTCAGCACGCCATCGAATTCAACCAGAGCCCGGTGGGACGCGGTGTTCGCGGCCGGATCGAAACCGATCGCTGGTACGACGTCAAGATCGAACTGGAGGGCAACCGCATCCGCTGCTATCTCGACGGCGCATTGATTCACGACGCGACCGCCCCGACGACGGAACACTTCTATGCCACTGCAGGTCGGGATGAAGCGACGGGTGAACTGGTCATCAAGGCCATCAACACCGCCGCCGAGCCGATCGCAGCCACGCTGACACTGCAGGGCTTAGACAGCATCAGACTCGACGCCAAAGTCACCGTCCTAACTTCGGTTGACCTTATGGACAACAACAGCCTCGACGAGCCGACCCGCGTGATCCCAAACGAACGCCCAATCCATATGGGCGGCAGTGAATTCGACCACGAGTTCCCCGCCCGATCGCTTACCATCTTACGAATCCAAGCAAAGTGAAAGAAACGGCGGAGAGCCGACGAGAGCCGCCCACCGAGTCTCCGCCATGAAGCGGCTATCGGACATCCACCTGACGCCAAGGATGCTCGTAGGGCCCCATTTCTTCGACTGGGATCGGCGACGCAAGAGGCAACTGGCGACACGCAGCCTCAGCGTCGAGGGATTCGTCGGTCACGATGTTGAGGGCCGATTTCTGCAGGCCTCCGTCCCGCAGGAACGTGACGCCGCAATGGGCGAAGAAATTGCGGGCAATGAGATTTACATCGGCACCGGTCTTCAAGTTGGCCAGTTCCGGATAGCGGGTCGAATACAACGTCTCGCTTGCCTGCGAGAGAAACGGCTCAATCGATTCCAGCCAACGTTTCTCGCCCCAACGGCTGAAGCTAATCCCGGCGAAACAGTCGATAAAGACGTTTCCGTCGACGAGATTGTCCTTGCCGCCGTGGATCTGGACGCCGCCGAAAAGAACCGCGCCGCAACGTTCGAAGAGATTACCGTGAAGCGTGATGCCAGAGATCATGTCGTCCAAGCGAATGCCGGCCGCGCCGCAGTGGGTGCCGCCGAGGATATCGCTCCAGCGATTCCAGCGAATCACAACGCCGCGATAGAGCGGATTGCCGAACATGTCGATCCCCCCCTGGTCGTCGGATTCCTGCACCACATGGCGGATCACATTCAGCTCGATCAGATGGTCGTTGCCCTCGATCCTCATCGCAGACGACGGCATTCGTTCGAAAAGGTTGTGAGCGATGCGATTGCCGCAACCGTCGAGGTGCACTGCGGGCGTATACGTGCGTTTGAGCCGCGAGATGTCGTAGACGGTGCAGTTCTCGATGAAGTGACCGCCGGGAGTAAGGACCTTGCGGTCGCCGCCCGCTACGCGCGTCCCGCCGCATCCGAGCGTGTGCATCGTGCAACCGAAAACGCCGTGGCGCAGGCCTCCGTCGACGACGATTGCGTCGCCGCCAAGCCGCCGGAGAGTACAACCAGCGATCAGGCAGTCGGATCCGCCGCGGATGTGGATACCGTCGCCGCGGGCTTCCTGGAACGTCAGTCCTAGGATTATCACGTGACTGACGTCGTTCATCATGATGAAAGGCCGGTCCGCGACGCTCAGGATGGTCTCGATCTTCGACGGATCAGCCCCCTCCGGGGGAAGCCAGTAGAGAATTCCCGACCGTCGGTCGAGATACCACTCGCCGGGCGAATCGATCTCACGGAAGAGATTGATTGCGTAGTATCGCTGATCCTTGCGGTAACCATAGTGTGAGTACGGCTTGGCCAGCGTGAATGCCTTCGTGTCCGCGTCGATCTGCGCAACCTTCTGGTACTCCTCGAACCAATCCCAAAACCAGTAGCCATAGAGACAAACATCGGGCTCATCAAGCCAGCGGCTCGGGCGGTCTTCGACATATTGGAACTTGCCGTCCTTGCAGCCCTTGATCGAACCCCATTGGGTGAAGGTATCCGTACCCAGGATCTCACCGGTCTTGACGAAACCTTCGTTGGGCCAGCGCGCGAGCGTCTGCGGGACGCCGTCCGCGAACAGCTCCGGCCGCTTGCGAAGAGCCGTCGCATCGCCCAGGTCGGCCACCCCAAGAGCCTTCACATCCGCTTGAAGCACGCGGTCGCGAACCACGGGATCGAGCTTGTCTCGCAGGTTCGCATCGCCGATCGGCTGCCATTGTGTGACCCGGACCCCGCCACGAAAAACCGGCACTTGACCGGGTTGTGCCTGATAGACTACCGGCGCCTCGGCCGTTCCCGAATCCTCCGCGGACAGCGTAAATGGCTGCCCTGCGGTGTAATCGCCGCCTGCGATCAGAATCTTCACGCCGCCCTTGGGAAACGAGCCTTTCTTCAGCGCCCGCACGGCGTCTCTGGCTCTGACAAGACTCCGAAAAGGCTTGGACTGCGAACCATCGTTTTGGTCGTTTCCCGTCGGTGCCACATAGAACACGACACCAGGCTCGGGCAGGGAAGGCAACTGCACTCGATAGGCGATCGGATCGCGTCCGGGCCAACCTTGTTTTCGACGATCTTCCTCTGCGAGCCAACGCTTGGCCATGTCCTGATACAACCGTGGCACGCTCTTGTCGGCCGCCAGCCGTTGCCAGGCCGTGTTGGCGGTCGTGGAATCACCGCGTGTCGTCGCCGTTTGCGCAAATCCCAGCAGAGCCAAGCCGCGAACGAATGCCGGGGCGGACGCGTCTTTGGCGACAGCATCAAACCCCTGGGCCGCCGCGTCGAATCGGCCATCCGTCAGGGCCTTGGCTGCTGCCTCCAACCCGGGCGAACAGGACCCAGGCGTCTGGCCTGCCGCGTCCACGTGGAGAATAGTGATTGTCATGAAGCCCAGCAAAAACAGAAATGTTCGCACTTGTCGTTTCATGAAAGTTGTGTCCTTCGCGATGGAGATAGAGTGGGGGCGCTACGCACGTCGCCCCTGTAATAAAACCAACGATCAGACCAACTTGTCGCGGTTCTCGTAGATCTTGGCGATCGCGTTGGCGATATCGTCCATGTCCTGCTTGCTTGTCAACAACAGTTCCTGACTGATCCACACCGCCTCTTGGCAGAGCCGATCGTTGTCCGGATAGCGCAACTCTTCGCGATACCGATCCAAGCGGGCCTTGGGGAACGCCCGTTTGAAGTTCTTGGAGCTCAAGGTGGCCTCGATCAGACCATCATTGTACTGCGGGCCATACCCGCCGCTGCACGGAACCCCCTCGGCCCTCAGCGCCGCCATGAATTTCTCGCGGGGAACATTGTTGAAATGCTCTTTGAGATAGCGGAAGGGATACAAATGGTATACGGCCCTGGTCACGCCTTCATACAACTTGTGCGGAACAATTCCCGGGATGTCCTTAATCTTCGACGTTAAGTATTGTCCGTTCGCCCAACGCAGCTCTGTGTCGGCCTCCAAACGTTTCATCTGCGTCAACAAAATCGCGGCCTGATACTCCGTCATCCGGCGATTGTTCCCGCTGATGGGGTATCCACTGGTCTTGGGCATGCTGCCGTAGGGCCGCCCGCAATTGTGGTAGGAGTGCACCCGGTCCATCAGTTCGTCATCATTGCCGACCACCGCGCCGCCTTCGCCACAGGGCAAGTGCTTGGAGTTCTGGAAGCTGAAGCACCCAAGATCGCCGATCGTGCCGCAGGACCGGCCTCGCCATTGGGCCAGCCACGCCTGGCAGGCATCCTCAATCACCTTGAGATTGTGCTTCTTGGCGATTTCTGTGATACGGTCCATGTTCGCCGGGATACCGAGGATGTGCACAGGCAGGATGGCCCGCGTATTCTCGGTGATTCGCTCCTCGATCTTGTCCGGATTGATCTGGAATGTCTCAGGGTCGGTGTCCGCAAAGACCGGCAGTGCGCAGGACTCCAGCACCACATTGTAGGTGGCGATAAAGGTGTACGGCGATACGATCACCTCGTCGCCCACGCCGATATCGAGCATGCGAAGGGCCGTCAGCAGCGAATTGGTCCCATTGCACATGGCCACACATCGTTTGGCGCCGAGCAGTTTCGCGTACGCCTCTTCGAATTGGGAGACTGTTTTGCCCTGTCCTCGGAACCAATTGCCGCTGCGAAGAATTTCAAGCACCGGTTCTTCCGCGGCCTTGTCCCACACGGGCCAACTCGGCCAGCGTTTCGTCCGAACGGGTTGGCCGCCCAATAGCGCCAGCTTGCCTGCGCTGGTACCGAGCCCGCCCCAGGCGGGCATCCCCCTCGACCCGATCGCCGCAAGCGTTCCGGCCGAGGCCGCACCCATGAATTGTCGTCGAGTCATGTTGGATGTGTTCATTTCTGGTCCTTTCACTTGCGGATGCTGATCAAATCGGTTTTCGGCGGCTTGGCGTCGTTGACCCTGGCCAGGCAGTAGACCGTGCCGTCTTTTCCGACCGCGATGGAATTCACGTAATACGGACGCCGGCCGTCCTCATAGAAGATGGGACCGTGATCGGTATATTTGCCCGCGGGGATGTCGTACGTGATCAGGTGGAGGTTCTCCAATCCCTTGGACTCGCCCATCGCGGTTTTGGACTTGCCGGCGAGACGTTTTCCGTCAACATAAATGGGGCCACCGGTCAGATAATATAGGGTCTTGCCGTCGGGTCCGAGGGTGAAACCCAGGTAGCCATAGCTGAACTGATCGAACATGCCGCTTCGCTGCGAGGGCTTGGACGTAATACGATCCACAATTTGAACCTCAGGTACACGCGGATCGAAGCGGAAGAGGTATCCCGAGTTGCCGTGCACACCGTAGATTGCCTTCTCGGGCTCGTACCAGACGGTTTGTCGCCAGTTGTAGGCCATGTGCCCGGGCGAAGCTGGATCGTAGAGGCCGAAATAATCTTTTCGCATGTCGTCACCGGTCACAACCTCGATGGCGTCATGATCATAGCGGTACCGGAAGATTTCGCCGTCGCCGACGGTGTAGTAGACGCTGCCGTCGTGGGGGTCGACCACAAACGATCGGCACAGGGTGCGGTATCGCTCGCCTTTGCCGTTCTCACCATCCCGGGAGATCGGGCCGAGATTCTTCAGCTCCTTCTTCGCCAGATCGTACCGCAGGAAGTTGCCGCTGGGCCAAGTCAGACCATAAAGCCGCCCACGCTGCGTGTCCATCGCCATCGTGAGAATACCCTCGCCGCGCGGGGCAACGGCCAAATCCTCGAACTTTTTCGTCGCCATGTCATAGGCGAGAAAGTGCCCCCCGGGATAAGGTTTCCAACCCTGCGGGGGGATGCCGATTTTTTCCATCCCATCGATGATGCTGTACCAGCCGACGTGAGTGGCGAAATAGAGCTTGCCGTCCCGCTCGACGAAAGGTACATGCGACTTGCCTTGAACGATCGTCTTGGCGTCCTTCTCGCCGCAGGCTTCGGTCACATCGCCCACGTGTTCGATCTTGTCGGTCACAGGGTCGTAACAATACATCTGGGCCCCAATGTCGAACCGTTCCGAGGAGAGAACATAAAAGATCCGTCCATCGCTGGCGGTGCCCATGCCGTTGTAGGTGTCGTGGGCCTGGGGAAAACCCGAGTCGTAAATCCGTGCGATCAGCCCCCCCGACGCGGCAGCGGTGCCCATCTGCACGCATAACACAAAGGATAACAGATACAACATATACTTCATACACGATACTCCCGCTCTTTTGACGTGAGCTTTCTCACTTTCCACTTCGCACTTGTTTGACCAGTTCATGCACCTTGCCGACGATTCGCTCCTCGACCGACGGTAAAAAAGGCGTCGGCATCGTGCCATAGTACAGGATCGCCCCCTCGGCCTCGTAGCCGCCTTCCTGCAGAACACGCTTGGAAGGGACATATCCGAACACGTCGTTGGCGTACCCCGCCACCCACACCGGCGTGTCGGGTAACTCGGCCTTCAGCCGGAGCGAGTAATCGACAACCACTTCGCCTGCCAAAGCGATCATTGTCAAGTCGTCGCCGAAGCGGACGACCTGGACCCAATAGGGATAGGTGGAATCCACACGACCGTTCCTGGCCAACTCCCCAAGGACCATTTCCGCGTGTCGTTTGGCGTACTTGTCGTTCGACGCCGCCTGTTGTCTGATTTTTTCCATGTCAGGCGGAGCCAGCTCGAGCGTGACTTCCCCCAGAGCAACCCGTAACGGCCCCCGCACGGGCCGAGGCTTGGAGACCAGAGCCGCCTCCACCGCATTGGCCAGCGCCCGACCGTGTTGCCTGGCCCATTCCATCGTGCGTCGCGGAGTCGGGTTCTGGTCGGCGCCGCAGCCGATCATAAACATTGCGGTGGTCCCGGGATGGGCTTGCTCGACGTATTCCTGAGCGAATCCGGCGTAGTCTCCGCAGAACTCATAGTCGCTCAGCGTCGTGTTGTGGCATGCGTAGCCGAACAGCAGGGCCCGCATTGTGCCGTCAGACCCGCTCACCCAAAGCACAGGAACATCATGATCGACAGGACCGTCGGAATTGGGCGAGATCGAATAGCCGCTGCCGGTCGGCAAACGACGGTTCATGGCAAAACCGGCTCGGGCATGCATATACGACAATTGGGCGGGCTTCAAGTCGACCAAGGAACGCCCTACCAGTTCGACCAGCTTGCCGAGCAAGGTCTCAGAGTATTTCCTGCCCAGCTCAATCTGCTCGGCCGGCAAGTCCCACCCTTGCGAGGCCCTCCAGTCCCTCAGTTCCGGGCCGGAGTGTGTGTGCGAAGGGTTCAGCAGGAGACCCGCCGGGGGGAGCTTGTATCTCTCAGCGACGGCCTTTTCCAGTCGATTGCGGAATTCACGTGGAAAACCGATCAAGTCGGCCGTCACGATCACCAGTCGAGTACCCTCGGCATCTTCCAGAGCCAAGGCTTTGGCGTGCAAATCGTGCACCTTGCCTTCGGAGGGTTTGTTTCGGGCGGCGTATCCCGCCATCCACATGGAGTATTCCGGCGTGATGACTACGGTGGCGACGCCGGCCTTCCAGGACGGCGATTCGACCGCAAAAGAGAGCGATGGCGCCCAGAGGAACATAACGACAAGTCCCGCGACAGTCCCCAGGAGCGTGTTCCCTGCACGAGTTCGACATTCAGAGGTCATGTCTTTGTCTCCGATAAGGGTTATCGTAGCGAGAACCATCTTAGCCCCGCGAGCGATTGTCCGCAAGACCCGATTTCTCAAGGAATCAACCGCGGTTCGTCCTCTCATTTCCCTTGCACGGAAACGAAGCTGCCGCGATGATAGGTGATCGATGATTGTCCACAGAAGTCAAGGCAGTAGGGCAATACGTGGGGCAGCATGATCCTACGAAGTTTTGTCATCGCGTGGGCGTTGGTGGCGTCCCTGATCTGGCCTGTCGTTTGCCGCGGCCAGGGGGCCTACCAGATCAAGACCTCTCATCCGAGGCTTTTCGTCGAGGATGTCCAGGAGATGACCCGACGTTGCGACGGGCCACTGGCCCAGGACTATGTGGTCGTCAAGCAGCGAGCCGATGAGGCAGTCCGCCGGGGCGCTATCCCAGCCCTCGCCAATGCATGGTCGATCCCGGAAGACTTGATGAACTGCGGCCTGGCGTACCTCGTCGAGCGACAACGGGGCCGCGACGCTCGTCCCTATGCCGACGTTGTCATCAAACAATGGGGCGACGGCACAATCATCTCGAACCGCCAGGGCAGCCACTTCGGCTACCACGCCATCGCCTACGACTGGATCTATGACGCGATGACGCAGGAGCAACGAATCCTCTTTGGCAACGCGCTGGGCTCCTGGCTTCGATTCTTCACCGAGGAGCCGAGAATCCTGCTCAAGTGGGGTCACTGGGAATACAATCAAACCTGGGGTCCCATCCACCTGAACATCATGAACAGCCGGGACTCGATCACGCAGAAACTCCTGATCGCCCTGGCAATTGCCGGTGCAGGCACGGATTTCGAGGCCGACGCGAGGACGTTCCTCGACTGCTGGAACCAGCGAGTGCCCGCTGAGTGCATCCCGGCCTTCAACAGAATGGGCGGCGTCTGGTCGGAATCCTACGGTCACGGCGGCTACGGACCGGTCACGGTCATCCCGTATGCCTTTCACGCGTGGCGCACGGCGACGGGGATCGACCTGTTCACGCAGCTCGAGCCCTGGGGCTACCCGGTGGAGTCGCCGCGATGGGTCGCCTACACGATGATGCCTCACAACGACCGCACCGCCTGGATCGACGACGGAGACGGGGCCCGCCCCGCCGCGTTCGCTCGGGCCGCTCCGATGCTTCGCGACGGGCTTTCGCAGTGGTTCTCCGATCGCGGCAGAGAATGGCTGAAGGAGCGATGGCAGCGGGTCGCCTGCTACGACCCAGCCCTTGAGGCGACCCCGCCCGATCGCCTGCCCTTGGGCTATCTATTCCCAGGGGCCGGACACGTGTACATGCGAAGCGCGTGGAACGACCCGAACGCGACCTGGGCCTTCTTCGGCTGCGGGCCGCAGTTCGCAGGGCACGCCAGAGACGACGAGGGACACTTTCTGATCTCCAAGCGAGGGGCCCTCGTCTCCCGCCAGGGTGGCCAAGGCCACAACGACTCGGACTACTACGCCGGTGGGTCACTGATCTTCAATATCGTGACGATCTTCGACCCAAACGAAAGATTCCGGCGGGACAAGAACAACGAGAATGACGGCGGGCTGCTGCGACATGTCTACCAGGGCAATCTGCCCCAGGAACGCGGTCGTATCGTGGCCTTCGAGCACAACTTGCATTACACCTACGCGGCCGCCGACATCACCAAGGGCTACAACCAGACCAAAGCCCGCGAAGTGACGCGGCAGTTCCTCTACCTCCGCGGTGACCGGGAGTTCTTCGTCGTGTTCGATCGCGTCGAGGCGACCCGGTCCGAGTTCGCGCGGCACTTCTTTCTGCACGTCCCAACACAGCCCATACGCCAGGACAAGTGCCTGACCTGGCTGAGCCTGCCCGAGGCGGATGGCGACAGAGATATCCTCTCCAGAGGCCGGTGCCGAATGTTCCTGCACACCCTGCTGCCGAGGAAAGCCCACATTGTCACCCGCGGCGGGCCCGGCCAGGAGGCCTGGGGGCATCCGCTGGAACCCACGGCACAGTATAATCACATGAGCGAAGAACGGACCAAACCGCCGATCTGCCCCTGGCGAATCGAAGTGGGCGACGACAACCAGGATGCACGCACACTCTTCCTGCACGTTTTCGAGATCACCAACGAGCAGGTCAGCCGACCGACCGAGGTTACGTTTGCCCCGCCGGCCGGAGTCGACATCGAGGGCAGGTGGCGGGTGCGATTCAACTCCGCCGGCGAACTCGGCGGATCGGTGGACGATCAGCCGTTGGCGACAACGGTCAACACCGAGGCCCAGTATCGATAGGATCTCCGCACAATGAAACGTCGTGACTTTCTCAAGACTGTTGCCGTGACCATTCCTGCCATAGGCGGGCTCAAAGCCGACGCCGCTGAGCCGCAACCCCAGGGGGCCGCTTCGACCGCCGACTGGCTGGCTCGATGGGAGAAGAACATCCTGGGCGACGCCCGCTCGCGATCCTGTGACAGGGAGATGGGCGAGGAACTGGGATGGCTGGTCAGCCCGTTCCTCTCCGGGTTCTACTATGGGTATATGGCAACTCGCGACGCCAAGTGGATCGACATGCTGATCGATTGGACAGCCCTGGTCCCCTACGATGAAACGCTCCGGCGAGTCTTCATCGCCAACCATAATCCATCCGGCTGGGGCGGCCTATCCACTACTCCCTGGTTCTTTGCCCGCCAAGGGACACCGATCGTTGACCGGGAAGGAGCGACTCGATGAGAACCCGTCTGGACTTGAACCGTCGTCAGTCTCTGCAGACCGCGAATACCTGCGGATCATGAGGAAGTACGCATGAAAAACCGGTCATTCGATCCCATCAAGTGTCTCGGCATGTGGCTGTTCCCAACTCTCCTGTTGCCGGGACTGACTGTGGGCCAATGGGAACCCATGGGCCTTTCCGGCGGAGGCGGGATGTTCTCGCCTGCCATCTCGCCGGCGGACCCGAACCTGATGATGCTCAACTGCGACATGGGCGCCGCGTACATCTCGGAGGACGGCGGGCGCCACTGGCGGATGGTCCACCACACCCAGTTACGAAGCGACACGCGATGCCGCCCAGCCTTTCATCCCACAGACGCCAACGTGATCTACGCCTCCTCCGGCGGCGGGCTTCGGATCAGTCGGGATCGAGGCCGGACCTTCTCGCCCATCGGCGACCTGCGAAGATCCCTCTCCGGCGCAATTTCGATCCATCCATCCAATCCTGCCATCCTGCTCGCGGGAACAAGCGATGGGCGGTGCCATCTCTCGCGGGACGCAGGCGTCACATGGACGGCCTGCCAGGGTCCGCATGGACAAACAATCGGTTTTCACTTCCGCAACCGCACGCTCTTCGCAGGCACAAGCGAGGGCATCTGGCGGTCCGACGACGATGGAAAAACCTGGTCAGAAAAGACAAACGGACTGCCCTGGAAAGAAATCCATGGTTTCGCGGGCGGCGGAGACAGGCTCTACTGCACGGTGACCAGCAAGCTGGAGAACGGCGCCCTGCAGGGCGGGGTCTATCGCTCCCTCGACGGCGGCGACTCCTGGCAGCGGGCGATGGGTCAGGGCATCAACCTGGATACCACGCAAACGGATCAGTGGTCCTATGGCCCGATCGCGCAGTATCGACACATCCTGACCACCGATGCCCGGCCGCTGACGGTCTACGTCACGAACACCAGCACCGGCTTCCATCCGCCCCACCATGAAACGGTGTACCGCAGCGACGATGGAGGCGACACCTGGCGGGCCACGTACTTTCAGGACCCGCGATTCAAACAGTACAACGTGGCCCCGAATTACGTCACGGTATCGACGGGCCAATCCCTCAAGGGAGGCGATGCGCCCTTCGCCGCCGCGATCTGCAACAGCGATCCCGACCGCCTGATCCTCGTCTGGAGCCAGAGCTACATCACCCATGACGGCGGCCGGACGTGGTTCAATGGCGACACCTATCCCGCCCCCGGCCAGGAGGCCAAGCCGGGCTGCGCGTGGGCCTGCACCGGACTGGTCGTCACCACAACCTGGGGCTATTACATCGATCCGCACGAGGCCAACCGCCATTACATCGCATACACGGACATCGGTTTCGCCCGCTCGCTGAACGCAGGCAAGACTTGGATCTGGTGGGACAAGACCAACTGGGCCCCCTGGCGAAACACCTGCTACGAGATCGCTTTCGATCCCGATCGGCCAGGCAGGATGTGGGGCGCGTTCTCCGACGTGCACGACATCCCCAATGACAACATCATCTCCGAACGCCATGGGCACAACGGTCCCGGCGGCGTATGCATCTCCCGCGATTTTGGAGCCTCCTGGCACGTTGAGGCGAAGGGCCTGCCGACTCGACCGGTGACTTCCATCGTGCTCGACCCGCGAAGCCCTGCCGACTCGCGTACCCTCTACGCCGGGGTCTTCATGGAGGGCGTCTACAAATCGACAGACGACGGCAAGACCTGGACGCTCAAGAAGAACGGCCTGGGCCATCCGCAGAACATGCGGGTCTCCCGCGTCGTTCTCCACGAGGACGGAACACTCTTCGCGATGATCTGCGCGATGCGCCCCGCACGGGGGCAGCCCCTTGCAAGCGAAGGGGTTGGGCTGTACCGGTCCAGGGACCAGGCCGAAACATGGGAAAAGGTCAACGCCTCACAGCTCTTCCTGTATCCCAAGGACTTCTCGGTCCACCCGTACAACAGCAGCGTCATCCTCGTGGGCGTGTGCGACGCGGGCCGGGGTGACCAATCCGGCGGTCTCTATCGCACCGACGACGGCGGCAAGACCTGGCGACGGATCGGTCGCGAAGGACCGCAGACCTTCGGCGGGTACTTCCACCCGAAGCGCGACCGCTGGATCTACATGACGCTCACCGAAGGCGCCCCCGGTGCAGGGCTGTGGTTCTCGCGCGACGACGGTCGGACGTGGCAGGCATTCGACGACCTTCCGTTCTCGAATATCCAACGGATCGTGTTCGACCCGTCCGACGAGAACCGGATGTACGTCACAACATTTGGCGGCAGCATCTGGCGAGGACCAGTTGCTCCCGAGCCGCCGGAGAAACAAAACATATAGTAAGGATAGAGATCATGAAGTCACACCACCACAGCCGCGTTGTTCGGGCGGCTCTGATTATCGCACTCTTGGGATTGTCGGCCATCCAGGCAAGCGAGCCATCCGCCAACGTCGTGATCTGGGACACCCCGCAAATGATAGGTGGCATGTTCAACGTTCGGGATAGGACCGGATGGAAGGCTGTCCCTGTGGACTTGTTTACTCTCGAGGCCGACCCCGCAAAGGCCTTCTCCGACCCGGGCTACTACGGACGAGAGTTCACCTTCACAGGAAGACCTGTGATCGAGAACGGCCGCTTCACAGCGGTGTTCTGGCCGGAGAAGGGACAATGCGTGATTTCCTCGAAGTCCGATCCCGGCGCCGGCGCTCTGGAGTTCTCTGTGATGCCGATCAAACCAGGACCTTTCAATGGCGGTCGATGCAGGATCCTTCGAAACACCGGCAGCGAGGCTGCGATCGAACTCATCTGGGATACAGGGACGGCAACCCTGGCGTTCGATAGAACCGAGATCGTCGAGATCAGGCCTGGGACGAACACGAAGGGGATTCGCCTGCAAAGCGAGATCGCATACGGCGTGGCCCCCGATTTCATTGGCGACGATCTGATCATCGATCCGGACAAGTATCCGTCGAAAGATGGGCTTTCCGTTCCGGCTGAGAACGTCTTTCTAGGTCTGCTCAGAGGAGAGAACGGCCTGTTGGTCATGACGTGGCCCGAGGGAAGACAGCAACTGCGGTTCGGACGTGGCAAGACGGAGATGGACAACCAGCTTATCGAGTGCATCGACTTCGATTGCGACGGGCAGAGCGTCTACCTGGCCCTTCTGGAAGCGCCCGGCATCTGGCACCGGGAACCGCTGACCGCATCCTTTCTGGAGAAGGATGTGACGATCCCGTGGAAACGCCCCTTCCCCGCCCGCTGGGTCACGCAGTTGGAAGAGGCCGGCGTGAAGACCCGTTTCCCCTTCCGCCAGAACAAAGGCCAGATCTGGCGGGGTGTGCCCGGCATGTACGCTTATCCCGTCTGGTTCGACGGAGACAAGGCCTGCTACCGATTGAGCAAGAAGGTGATGCCCAGGGGCGAGTCTCTCACCTACTTCCTGGAGGGCGAGGAATCGCCGCTTCTGGTGAGTTCGCCTGTGGAGATCCTCAAAGCGACCTTGGGTCGGCAGGCCTGTGAGTCGATCCTCGACCTGCCCGGCCGCAGGCTTCGCACCCACCACCGACGAGGCGCGGAGGGCATTCGACGAGCCTGCACCTGCGGCTGCACGGAAGCCATCGAGGCCGTATTCCACGCGGGACAGGAGGTCGAGAAGGCAGAATACATCAAGGAAGCCGTCGGCGACATGGTCTATTTCGTCAAACAGCACTTGGAGAGGATCGACGAATACCGAGCTTTTGCCGAGGATCTGTCGAGGTTCCTGCGTGAACAGGCAAGCAAGTCCCCTGCGTTGAAGCCGTATCTCGACAACCTGGAGCAGATTGCAGAACGAATACCGCAGATCTTCGAGGCCGAGAAGGAGAACATGAAATCCGCGGACTATGCGGACGAGTTGGCACGCAAGACCACCGCGTTGACCGCACGGAAGGACGCCAAGAACCTGTCGGCCTGCCTCGAGTTGGGCAAACAATGGCGAGGAGTGGGCGGCGCACAGGACGGCGTTGTCGCACAATACCACATGCTCGTCCGCAAGCTGTTCCAGGAGGCAGGCACCGGTTGCCTCGACCAACCCGCGGCGGTTGAGATCGCACGGGAGATCCGGAATCGATGCCGGCAGTGCCTCCGAAATCCTGATGGCTATGAAATTTGGGCCAATTATTGAAAGAGAATTCTGCAATGATGAGAGAGACCGTCAAAATCGTGCTGATTCTTTCCGCTGTGCTGGGCCTGCTCGCCGGCTGTGAGAAGACCCCGAACCAAGAATCCAGCGCTCCCATGACGCAGGCCGGGACCTCGGCGGAAATGGTCTTGATGCCCGGCGGCGCCTTTACCATGGGCGAGAAGGACGAGCCCGACGCACCGCTGCACGAGGTGACTGTGAACCCTTTCCTGATGGACAAGTATCTGGTCACCCAGGAGCACTATGAGAAGCTGATGGGCGACAATCCCTCTCGCTGGAAGGCCCCGAAAAACCCCGTCGAGCAAGTGCGATGGTCGGACGCCGTGAAGTTCTGCAATGCCCGCTCGCTGGCCGAGGGCTTGAAACCCTGCTACAACCTCGACACCTGGGAGTGCGACTTCGACGCCGACGGCTATCGGCTGCCGACGGAGGCTGAGTGGGAGTACGCCTGCCGGGCCGGGACCAGGACCACGTACTTCTTTGGCGACAACCCGTCCCAATTGGGTGATTACGCTTGGTTCGAAAAGAACTCCGGCGGGCATCCCCAGCCCGTCGGCCAGAAGAAGCCCAATCCCTGGGGGCTCTACGACATCTGCGGCAACCTCTGGGAATGGTGTAATGACTTCTATGGCGTCGAGTATTACGCACACTCGCCCAAGGAGAACCCGCGAGGACCGAAAGAAGGCGACAGCCGGGTCGTCCGCGGCGGTGCGTGGAAGTTCAGCGGCGACAACTGCCGCAGCGGATACCGCTATAACGAGAATCCCGGCTATGTGGACGTCTGCTTCGGCTACGACATCTATGGCTTTCGCTGCGTTAGAAACGCCCCCGCTGCGAAATGAACTGTGAGGATCGATCATGAGGACCAAGTTCATATCTCTCTGGCTCGTGCTGGCATGCATTTCGATGGTCCAGGCCGCAATTCGTCCGATCGTCGAAGTTGAAGAAGACGTGTACAGCTACGAGTCCGCGAACAATGGGGCCGGGCCGATGTGGTGCCATGGGTCCACGTGCCTGGTCCGCGTTGGAGAGGATGTCTTCGCCAGCGGTCTGGAGACCCTCCCGGGAGCGAAGCCGCTCAACAACTGTCGCTGGATGCTGTTTCGCCGAGGACCGCAGGGATGGGAAAAGACATACGTCGATCCGTCCGGCCGAACCCGCGAGCCTTGTCCCCTGGCCGGCTTCTCCGATGGACGGCTCCTCCTTTCCGCCAATCCCACGCTGAACAAGGACCCGAACGCCTACGCCGGACCCGCGAGGCCCGAGATCCTTCGGTTCTCTGCGCGGAATTCGAGCAGGCCGGCCGAGACGATCCTGCCAATCTGGTCCGGCGAACCGAAGTTCTCCGAGCACTCCTACCGAAGTCTCGCGGCCGACGGCGTCAGTCACGAGTTGATCCTGTTTCAAAACGTGGGCTACACCCATGCAGAATGGACCTTCCTCGACCGTGACGGTCGGTGGAGCGCGCAAGGGCAACTGCCCTGGCCTTGGGGAGCGGAATACGCCAAACCTCAACCCATCCGCGTGTGCTATCCCAACGTGGCTCTGAAAAACCGGCAGGTTCACTTCTGCGGCGTCAGCGACATTGTCGAGCCGAACCTCACTTGGCGGGCCTTCAAAAGACAGCTCACAGGCCAAGAGTGGGATTATGACTTCCGTCGCCTGTTCTATACATGGGCGCCGGACATCCGGAGCGGGAAGTTCGAGCCCTGGGTGGAAATCGCCAGTCGTGAGAAAACCGGCGGCTGGATCACGCCGGGAGACCTCTGGCTCGCGCCGAACGGCGACGTACACGTCCTTTGGACGGAACGGGCCCTGGACGAACGTTTGCGCGAGAAGTTCTTCCCCAGTGAGAAACAAAGCCATTCGTTGAACCACGCCGTGATCCGCAAGGGAACAGTCCTCTCGCGTCGGACTCTGTTGGCAGCCGAGGAAGGCAAATCCAACGAACGGCCTGGCCGTGGACGATTCCAGGTCACGCCGGACGGTCGTCTGTTCGTCTTCTACTACATCCAGGGCACCGACGCGAGCGGCCGCGTAGTCTCCGAGAATCGCGTTCTGGAGATCCTCGCCGATGGTTCCACAACCGATGCCACTCGCGTCCCACTGACCAAACCCTTCACGGAGTTCTACACCGCGACGGTGCGGGCGGGCTCGCCCCCTTCTCAGGCACTGGAACTGCTAGGCGTCCGTCAGGGATTGGCGTCAACCATCAGCTACGCGAGGATCAAGATAGTCGACTGAGCCCTGTCCGAACGGCGGCGGTTCGCACGCCCACGGACCAGGGCAACAACCGACGCATACAGAAGTCGCCATTTTGCGTCGCACAGGGGTCGCTGAACTCGTTTCTCATGGACAGGTATACGCGTTCGTCGTAAGCTGCGACCGGTCATTGCAGGTCATTGAGGATTATCACGCTAGAAGGAAAGGAAACAAGCCGTGAAAAGACACCACCTGCTGTATGGCGTGCTCTCCCTGTTGCCCATTGTCCTTGCGGGATTATGCCGTATCGCCTTTGCACAGACCGATCAAACGGGCGTGAATCTGGCGGTGGTGGCGACCCCAACCAGCTCATATGTGTCAGGCGACACGAGGAACAGCGCGCTCAACGACGGCGTCGAACCTCGCAGTTCACGCTACAATCGCCCCGCCTCGTACGGCAACTGGCCCATGCGCGGCACCCAGTGGGTTCAATACGAGTGGAGCCAACCGATCAGCACCGCGAAGATCGACGTCTACTGGTGGGCCGACGGCCGCGGCGTGCATGTTCCCAAGGCCTGCCGTCTGTTCTACTGGGATGGAAACGTCTTTGTCCCCGTCAAGAACGCCTCCGGCCTGGGCGTCGCCGAGAATCAGTACAACACCACGACCTTTGACGAGGTCATCACGTCCAAGCTCAAGCTGGAGATCGACTCCGACGGCGAGTTCTCCACCGGCATCCTGGAGTGGAAGGTCTACGACTCGGGCAAGTCGCCTGAATTCCCCCCCATGGTGACGGCGGGCATCGATCGCTCGGTCGTGGTCGGCGGCAAAACCTATCTGAGCGGCCAGGTCAAGACGCTCAAGACCGGCAATCCCGTGCCTGTCTCCTGGACCAAGCAGTCCGGCCCAGGCAAAGTCACCTTCGAAAAGGCAGACTCTCCGGTGACCAGCGCGACTTTCTCGGCCCCAGGCGAATACATTCTGAGACTGACCGCCGGCAAGGCCCCGCTGTCTGCATCGTCCACGGTGATAGTCAAAGCGTTTGCCTCGCCTCCCAAAGACCGGCTCGACGTGGTTTACACGAAAAAGTACAAGATCGACAACCCCTTGTGGAATCACAGGGCCAAAGCCTTGATCGTCAATTGGATTCCGCATTGCATCGAGAAGAACAATGACCCGAACCTGCGCGAGGGCGGCATCAACAACTTCATTGAAGCGGCCAAAAAGCTCCGGGGCGAACCCGCCAAACCCCACATCGGGTACCCGTTCTCCAACGCCTGGGTCCACCAGACGGTCGAGTCGATCTGCATCGCCTTAATGGTCGATCCCCAGGGTGATCCCGAGATCATCAAGGCACAGGAGAAGATGAAGACCACGCTGGAAGACTGGATTCCCAAGATCCTAGCAGCCCAGGAACCCGACGGCTATCTCCAGACCCGTTACACACTGGGCACACGTGGCGAACGGAGCACACCCGAGCGGTGGAGCCCCCGCCTGCGAAGCGAGCATGAAGGATATGTCGCAGGATACTTCATCGAGTCGGCGATCAACCATTATACGCTGACCAACGGCACCGACACGCGTTTATACGATGCCGCTAAAAAACTGGCTGACTGCTGGGTCGCCAACCTCGGGCCCGGCAAGAAGGACTGGTACGACGGGCACCAGGAGATGGAGCAGGCGCTCGTCCGCTTCGGGCGATTCGTCAACGACATGGAAGGCCCCAACAGCCATGGCGACAGCTACATCCAGCTCGCCAAGTTCCTGCTCGATTGTCGTAAAGACGGCAGCGAGTACGACCAGAGCCACGTACCCGTTCAGCAGCAGTACGAAGCGGTGGGCCACGCGGTCCGTGCCGCCTATAGCTACTCGGCCATGTCGGACGTCGCGGCCGAAACGCACGATCCGGATTACCAGAGCGCCGTAATGAGTCTCTACGAGAGCATGGTCAACCGGAAATATTACGTCACCGGCGGCATCGGCAGTGGCGAGACCTCCGAAGGCTTCGGACCCGATTATTCCCTCCGCCACGACGCTTACTGCGAATCCTGCTCCACCTGCGGCCTGATCTTCTTCCAGCACAAGATGAACCTCGCCTACCATGACGCCAAGTACGCAGACCTCTACGAGGAGTCCATGTACAACGCTCTGCTGGGCTCGATCGACCTGGAAGGTAAGAATTTCTACTACCAAAATCCGCTGGATTCTCGGGGTCCGCGTTATCCGTGGCACAACTGCCCCTGCTGCGTAGGCAACATCCCGCGCACGCTCCTGATGATCCCCACCTGGACCTATGTCAAAGGTAATGACGGGCTCTATGTAAACCTCTTCATCGGCAGTACGATTAATGTGGAGAAGGTGGCCGGCACCGACGTCCAGATGGTGCAGAAGACCGACTACCCCTGGAGCGGTGACGTCTCGATCACCGTCAACCCTGTCAAAACCGCCAAGTTCAAGATCTGCATCCGCGTGCCAGATCGCAGCGTCAGTGAACTCTACAGCAGCACGCCGGCCTGCGATGGGATTATCTCCCTGTCAGTCAACGGCAAGAAGATCAAACCCAAGGTCGAGAAAGGTTACGCCGTGATCGATCGCAAGTGGAAAGAGGGCGACAAGATCGAGCTTGTGTTGCCCCTGGCGATCCAGCGGGTCAAGGGCAGCGACAAGATCGCCGCCACCAAAGGACAGGTCGCTTTGCGATATGGTCCCCTGATCTACTGCGTAGAGGCCGCTGACCAGGAACTGGGCAAAGTCCTCCCGCCCAACGCCCCGCTGGCCACCGAGTGGAAAGGCGACCTCCTGGGCGGTCTGACCGTCATCAAAGGCTCCTGGGCCGATGGCTCGCCCTTGACCGCGATTCCGTACTATGCCCGCGACAATCGGATCGCCCCGCCGGAAAACCCAGCGAATACGGAGGGCAGCCCCCGCAACCGGCCGCGACGTGGGCTCAACTCCTCGGTCTGGATGAAAGATCAGTAAGCCGGCTGCGACTCATCGATCGATGACTTCGACAGAGGCGGGAATCCGCGGGCAGGCGCCCGTCCGGTTCCCGCCTCTGCGTTTTCGGAACAAGCCTTGCGTCATGCGAAGACATTGTGCCGCAAACGGCGTCTCGCCCGCAGGAAGAAAAACCCCCCGGCCAAAATGTACAGGGCCGAGACGAGGGCCAGTATCTGCGTGGTTCGGCCGAAATAGAGAGGCGCCTGTTCCGGATGATAAACAAGGTGCGCGCTGTCGTAGTACACTTTGTGCCATGGAAGGTCTGCATTTTGTTGGCCTCCCGTGGCTTCCATGATAACGTGTGCCTGCACTGCGGGATGGGTCCACAGGTATAACCCCGGCAAACGACTCTGCGGCATAGCAGCCGACATCAGCCCGGCCAGAATCGGGCCGACTGCCCAGAGTCCCAGGAGCAACGCGAACCCCGCCACGACGGCCGAGGTAGTCCGCTTGAAACGAGTGCCGAAATATAGACCCGAGCCGGTGACGAAGCAGGTAACCCAGGCGACCACCATGGCCAGATGAAGCACGGAAACCCAATGGATGTACCCGACCAAAATGAACAAAATCACGTGTCCGGCCAGCAGTCCCCAGAGAGGCACGCACCGCCGGACCGCGGAAACCGCCTTGCCCAGCAGGATCTCCGTGTTGCTCAAGGGCGTCGCCAGCAGGAGCAGCCAGGATTGGGACTCTTTCTCCGACGTGATCCTCGTGGTCGCAAACACCACGTTGACGACGGTGCCCAGGAAGCCGAAGAGCATCACATAGGACGTGTGCACGAAGCTCTCGTCGAGGAACTTGGCGCGGGCCCAGATCAGGTAGGTGAATAGCAAAGCTCCGATGGTGATCGCCAGCCCGATGTAGTTGTTGCGGTTGTCCACACCCTGAATGAAGGGCGCCCGCAACTCCCGCCAGATGACCGGCGGCCCCAGGACCCGCTTGATGGAGCCCTGCGGACTGTCTTCCGCGTGAACGCCGTCGGCAGCGATTCCTTTGCGTCTTGCCCAACGGGGCTTGGACCAAGGTTCGAGTTGTCCGGTGGCCTGTCGCAGCGCAACCTTCCGCACCACCGCCGTGGCGACAATCAGAACCAGGACCGCCAGCCCCAGGATCACCGCACACTGAAGAGGCCAGAAGTACGGTATCGGCAGGCCGGTCGGCGAGAGCATGTTCATCGTGGTGATCGAGATGCCCGCGACTGGATTGAGGTGGAAGAGCACCGCAGCCAGAGGGATCCCCTTGAGCCCGAAGGAACTCATGGACACGCCTGTCATCCCTCTTCCCCACAGGGCCCCGATGACCATGGGCACAATGAAGTAGAAGCTGGCCAACAGGAACAGAGTCTGCAAGATCACCACGTAAGAACGTCGATTGTTGATCGACAGCAGCAGGCTCACAGAGCCCGCGAAGATCGCCGCCGTGAGCGTGATGCACATGCTCGAGAGCAGATAGCCCCACGAGACGCCGCCCAGAACGCGGACGATCGCCAGGATGGGAAACGTGATCGCCAGCAACTGGGCCAGTTGCAGCAGGCGGCTCAGCAGCTTGCCCATCACGATCTGAAAGCTGTTGATCGGCGTGGTCATCAGGAGGCCCAGCGTGCGGTGGTAGATCTCGTCGCTGATCGCGTTGCATAGCAAAACCATCGCCAAAATCTGCGTGGCCACGAACTGGAACAGCACGACTGTCCGCACAATCGCCTTGCCCGCCTCGGCCATGCGGGATTGCTGGACGGTCGCATTGCCTTGGACGTCCACCCGGCTCATCCAGACTGTGACTACGAAGAACGCGAGGATCGCGATGTAGAAAAACCGCAGAGAGTAGTTCCTGCGCCGCCGGCTCGAAACCCGCAGTTCCTTGTCGAAGATGGGACCAGCTAACCGTAACGGGTTCAGGCCCTGCAGCAGATTGTTCGCAAGTGTCGCGTTCATACCCGGCCCCCGATCCTCAACTGGCCCCGCTTCATAACACGTTTTGCCTCTAATGTACGATTCCCTTGGTCAATTGCAGGAACGCATCGTCGAGCTTGAGCTGCTCGGGGTGCAGGTAAATCAGGTCCACGCCGGCGTTGACGAGCGTGCGGGCGATGATCCCGTCGGCGTTCTGGCCTTCGCAGAACGTGACCGAGAGATGGTCGTTCACCAGCTCGACCTTCTGCACCTGCGGCAGGGCCGAAAGCAGTTCCATCGCGCGGCCCGGATCTCCGACCACCTTGACGCGGACCTTGCTCTGGATACCCAGCCGGGGCCGAATCTCCTCGATGGTCCCGCTGAAGACGAACTGCCCGTGCTCGATGATCCCGATGCGGTCGCAGATCTCCTCCAACTCACTGAGGATATGGCTGGAGATCATGATCGTCTTGCCCATTCGCTTGAGCTCGCGGAGCAGCTCGCGCATCTCGATCCGCGCCCGGGGGTCCAGACCGCTGGCGGGCTCATCGAGGACCAGGACCTTCGGATCGTGGATCAGCACGCGGGCCAGGCCCAGTCGCTGCTGCATGCCGCGAGACAGGCTGTCCACCGGTGCGGCCCGCTTGGAGACCAGGTCGGTCAGCTCCAGCACACCATCGACGATCGCCTTGCGTTTCTTATACTCGATGCCGAACGCGGCGGCGAAGAACTCGAGGTATTCGAACACCTTCAGATCGTCGTAGACACCCATGAAGTCCGGCATGTACCCCACCCGCCGACGGACGTCCTTACCCTTCTTCGACACGTCCAGGCCGTCGATGAACGCGGCACCGCTGGTGGGCTCCAGCAGCGTCACCAGGATACGCATGGTCGTGGTCTTGCCGGCGCCGTTGGGCCCGATGAAGCCGAAGATGTCGCCGGCCCCGACGTACAGGTCGAGGTCGCTCACCGCCACGAGGTTCCCGAAGTTCTTCGTCAGTTTCTTGGTCTCAATCATGGTCCGTCCCTCCATTGACCTTCACGAGCTGTCTGGCGTACTGGATGTGGTTCACATCGTACTGCCGCCCTTTGATCGCGAACGGCGCCGGGGCCTTCTCGAACGTCACGCAGACCACCGCGGTCTCGGAGTCGAGGCACGAATACATGCCCAGAGTGCGATCCAGGCACCCTTGGGCGAAGAAGACGTTGTCCGCGATGCCGTGAAACACACTGGGCATTCGCGGCAGTGGGACCTCGGGCCACATATTCGGCGCCCGCCGGTTCGAGTCGGTCACGGGCTGCCTCGACCACAACCGGAACGGGCGAGTTCGAAGGGCGAACTGCTTCGTCGTATGGGCGGGAACCGATCCCAGATCGGCACAGCTTTCTCCGAACAGAACGCAGCCCATCTGAATGTCGCTCCCCGAGGCGTTGGCGACCTCGATGGTCATGCCGCTGTCCTTGCGGGTGATGGTCGCGGAGAACGGCATCTGCTTCGGCATCCATTCACAAAGCAGGGACTGCACTGTCCAGATGCTGATCGGCAGCGACGTGGGGAGGTTGCCGCCGTCGGCCTGGCGGCAGTAGATCTGACGTACGCCCACCTCACGCTGTTGGGCCCAGATCTCCTCCTGCATCGGCGCGATACCCGACCACCACTGGTTCGGCGTCAGCCCTTCGAGATGATACTCGTCGCTACGAGGGGCGAACACGCCCGCATAGCAGGTCGCCCACGTGCAATTGCTGTCGGCGATGCCGTCCAAGACGGTGACGGCGCGAAGCTCCATCGAGCCGGCGCGGAGCCACTGGACGCCATAGTACGCGCCGACGGTGAAAACCGCGATCCAGGCGGTGCTCGTCAGCCACGTGTAGGGCTGTTTGTCCAGTCGTTTGAGAATCCAGTAATCGAAAGGCCCCAACAGCACCGCCAGCGCCGTCAGCGTCAGGATCACCCACCATATGCTCAGAGGCTGCATCTGCCGCAATTCGAACAGATGATTCATCACCCGATTGGCCGCGCTCTGGGCGACGCCGATCCGGTGCCTGTTGTCGTAAGGACCGGGGTTGGATCGAGAGACCTCGCCCGATTGCGGATCGGCCGGAGGCGCCAACATGATGCTGCGTCCGCGGCCGGCTTCGACCATCATGGTCTGCGTCTGCGATCCCGTGGCGCCTCCGACGAGGTTGGAGTCCCCGCCAAGACAATCGGCGATCAGTCTCGTCCAGAACGCCGCCGCCTGCGGCGCGTGCGAGTCATTGAGCTGGCTGGGTTCGAAAGCCAACACTGCGATGCGTCCGAAGCCGATCCGCCCTGTTCCAAAGAGAGACTCCGTCCCCGGCTTGATCCGACCGGCGATGGGAGCGTCCGGCTTGGCCCTCAAAGGCCAACCGGTGACGGTCTGCGCCTGCTGAGAGTTCAGCCCCCAATTCTGCATCGTCTCCGATGGGATCTGCACCTGCCGGGGTTCACCGATCTGCCAGGGGATCGCAGCCTTGAGCGGACTATCCGGTGGGAGTGGATGGCGTCCGAGAATCAGCAGCGCACAGCCGCCATTGGAGATCCAGTCGCAGATCGCCCGGACCTGTTGCGGCTTGAGCAGCGACCAATCCGGATCGCAGAGCACCAGCAGATCCAGGCTCACAAAGCCCGTCCAATCCCACGGCGTCGCCTGCAAACGCATGGAGCCGACATAGACCAGGCCCTGCCCCCGGCCGGACGTGCACACGGTTTCCTTCGGGAGGCGCAGCAGGCCGAAGTGGCCGGGACCGATCAACCCGATGAGCATGTCCTGATCGTGTACCGCGCGAAGCAGTCGATTCTGAGGCGAGAAATCCCACATGGTCCGAGTGTGCCGCGAACGAACCCGCCCGCGATCGTCGCGGATCACCATCTCGCATTCGGCGGCACCGAACGCGAATTTCGTCACCAGCGAAATCGAATGGGAGACGCCGGGCATGAGAACAAAAGACTGCGAAATGTTCATGGTGTTGAGTCCGTCCTGACGGGCCCCCAACGTGAAGACTCCTGCGAACGGCTCTTTCAGGTCGCTGGTGATGCCGACCTCGACCGGGGTCCACTCCATCGGTCGATAGTAGCCGTCCCATCCGCATTCGAAGGTCGCGTCGAATTCAGTGTCTTTGGCCGCATGCAGGCAGCTGGCCCACGCCGAGACGCACAGGATCGTGATCACGACTCTAACCATCTGTCGACTCCCGCCTTGTTCGTATCCTGCCTCATATCCGCATCTTCAGATTGTACGCCAGCCACTCGATACAGACGAACATCAGAGCCGCCAGTGTCAACAAGGGCCACAGAGGCACATTGGCCCGCTGGACCTCTTGCTCCTGGGCGGCGATCGTCACGCCGGAAAGCTCGATCTGACTCCGCGGCTCGATCCGGCTCTCCTGCGAATCCAGAAGATTCACCGCGTGAAACTGTCGCGGCTGGTCGGCCGTCTCCACCGCGTAGACGCCCACCCGATGCGTCCCGGGGAAACGGACCACACCGCCGGGATCCGCTTTTACATCGACCCGAGCTCCACTGGGACAGATCACGGTGACAACCGCACCGCCGGAGACGTTCTCCACGGTGATCGGCTCTCCGACGGCACGCTCGCGCTGATGCTGGCCGCCCGCCTGGGCTCCGAGATAGCTCAGAGCGTTGTAGCAGAACAAAACAAAGCTCGGCTCGAAAGGCCAGTTGCTCTGCAGGACGTCGAAGCCGACCAGCAGGAACGTTCCGTCGCGACGATGCAGCAGCGCCACGGCCGGCGACTCGTTGAACTCAGCCAGCACCTCTGCATCTCGCGGAAGTTCCAGGCGATAACTCCGGGCCGCGAAGAGATTCGTCAAATTCACGTACTGCAGCACCGGATGCTGGGCGCGCCAGTCAACGACAAGCTGGTTCTCCAGTCCCCGCGGAGAATTGACGTCGATCCCAGCCGGCGGAGATCCGAAGATCAGATACCTGCATGGGGGCAGGTGGGCCGGGACATGGTTGTCGAGCACGACCACGTCGTATTGCTGGCGGGCCGCGAAGGCGACCGGGTCCAAAGCGTCGAATCCCGCGGGCGTACAGGGATCGAGCGTTGCGATCGGGCAGGCCTTCAGGGCCGATTCCAGGACGGGATTGCCCTGCGTCACCAGCAGAATCGACAGCCGCCTCGGCGGATCCAAAACGCTCCAGGCCGCGTCGTCACATGCCAGCGCGTCAGCCCCCAACTGGCGCACTTGGAGCACACCAGCCTCTCCGTGCGACAGGGACCAGTTCAGGGCCGTCTGCCCGGGCCGAAACGGCCTGTCCTCGGTTTCCTTCTCACAGGCCGGCACCGTGACGGACCGCACCGCGTGTACATTACCGCTGATGGACAACTGCACGTCGCGTGTGACCGGCTCGGATCCGAAGTTCTCGATCGCGGCGAAGACCTCGACCTCCTCCGGACGCTCGTACGACCGTCTGGCGCTCATCGCCGTGATGCCAACGTTGTCTCCCGCATCACCGATTCGATGAAAGACCAGTTCGTCGGCGGCCACTACAACGCCATCCAAATCGGCGATCCGCCCGTCGCTGAACAGGATCAGTTGCGCGGATTTCCCGGACGTCCCGCCGGCGACTTCGACGCCGGTCGATTGCGCGAAGGCCCTCGCCACCGTCACGGCTTCGACCAGCCGGGAGCCTCCGTCGCCCGGCTCGATCGCGTCGATGCGAGTCATGAGCTGACGCTTGTCCGATGTGAAACTGCACACGACGCCCGCGCGCCGATCGAAAGCGATCACCATCGCGTGATCGGACTGATCGCGCCAGGAGAGGGCCGAGCTGCCCCGCATCGATTCGACAAAGGCCTTCGCCTGTTTCTTGGCGACGTCCAGCCTTGTGGGTTTCACGTCGGTGGCGTTCATGCTAGCCGAACGGTCGATCAGCAGAACATACCGCTGTCCCGGCCCGCGCCGCAGCGCCAGCATGGGCCCCGTCAACGCCAGTAGGATGGCCGCCAGCGCAAGCAGTTGGAGCAGCAAGAGCAGATTTCGCCGCAGTTTCTGGAACGGCGCGTTCACCTGGAGATCCTGGACCGCCCGCTTCCAGAGCAGCGTGCTGGAGACGAGCACCTCCCGCCGCTTGAGCTTGAGGAAGTAGAGCAACAACAGCATCGGCACCGCGGCCGCCGCAGCGTAGAGCCCGATCATTGGCGTCAAGAATTCCATAGCACCTCTATCGCAGCAGTTGAATGCGCCGCAGATAGTTCAGAACCAGCGTTTCCACGGAGTCCGCGGAGTTCGCCTGCACGTAGACCGCACCGCGATTCGTGCAGAAGTTCCGAAGTTCATCACAATAGGCCGCCAGATTGCGTTTGTAGTACTTGATCAGGGCCGAGCTCACGGTGATCTCGGCCGCGTCGGCGTCTTCGATGTCCAGGAGTTTCAGGTCGCCCGCCAACTCGGGCGAAATCTCCTGTGGCGACAAGATCTGGATGACGTAGAGATCATACCGGGCGCCGATCAGCTGGCGCAGGGCGCTCTCATATCCCTGCTTGAAGAAGAAATCGGAAATGACGATCGTCACGCCGGACCCGATGCGGCCGGTCTCCACGTCCCGACACGCCTTCTCGAAATCCGAAAGCCCGTCGCACTCGGTGGCCAACAGCATCTCGGCCATCTGCGGCAGATAGTTGCGGCCCCGCATGTTGGGCAACTGGGCGCGAATACCGTCGCCGAAGAGGCTGATCGTCAGACGATTGTTGTTCGCCAAGGTGACGTAACCGAGTGCGGCGGCCAGTCTCTTGGCGAAGAACCCCTTGGCGGGTTCGCCCATACCCATCGAGGCGCTGGCGTCCACGAGAAGGTGCACCGTCAGGTCCTGCTCTTCGAGAAACAGCTTCAGAAACAGTTGCTCCAGGCGGCCGTAAATATTCCAGTCCACGAAGCGAAGGTCGTCGCCGACCACGTAGGGACGGTGGTCCGCGAACTCCACGCTGCGCCCGCGACGCTTGGAGCGACGCTCGCCTTGCAACTTGCCTTGCAGAATCTTGCGGCTGAGCAGGTCGAGCGAGTCGAGCCTCGCCATGAACTTCGGGTCCAGCAGTTCGCTCAGCTTTCGGGTTGTTGGTCTTGTCGTTGGCATTTGCTTTCGATCAGCAGGATAGGACCTATGGGACAAATGGGACCCATGGGACTCACGCGATCAGTTTCTGCTCCAGGGTTCTGGGCGTGTTCTTCAGGACGTCGGTCAGGATGTCGTCCGGCTGGATGCCTTCGGCCTGGCCTTCGAAATTGAGCAGCACCCGGTGCCGCAGCGAAGGATGAACCGTCCTGGCGACATCGTCGAAGCTCACGTGGTATCGTTCGTGGAGCATCGCGCGGACCTTGGCGCCCAGGACGAGGGCCTGCACGCCGCGAGGCGAGGAACCGAACCTCACATACTGATTGACCATCCCTGTCGCGAACTCGCCCTGCGGATGCGTGGCCAAGACCAGCCGAATGGCATAGTCCTGCACGTGTTCGGCGATCACCACGCGACGAACGAGCTTCTGCGCCCACAGGATCTTGTCGGCGTCCGCGACGTTCTGCGCCTGCGGCTCCTGTCCGGTCGTCGTGCGATCCAGCACCGCCTTGAGCTGTTCCCGGTTGCTGTACCTCACCAGCAGTTTGAAGAAGAACCGGTCGAGCTGCGCCTCGGGCAGCGGGTACGTGCCCTCCTGCTCGATCGGGTTTTGCGTCGCCAGAACCATGAACGGCTCGGGGAGCCTGCGGATCTGCCCACCGCTGGTGACCGAGTGTTCCTGCATCGCCTCCAGCATCGCAGACTGCGTCTTGGGGGTGGCGCGGTTGATTTCGTCGGCCAGGATGATCTGCCCGAAGATCGGCCCTTTTTGGAACTGGAATTCACGTCGGCCGGTGGTCTGGTCCTCAACCACGAGGTTCGTGCCCGCGATGTCGGCGGGCATCAGGTCCGGCGTGAACTGTATCCGCCGGAACTCCAGCGACAGAGCCGAGCCGAGCGTCCGCACCAGCAGCGTCTTGCCAAGCCCGGGAACGCCTTCGAGCAGGACGTGTCCGCCGCTGAAGAGACTGATCAGCACGTTGTCCACGATGTCCTCGTGTCCCACGATGACCCGGGCGACCTCGCCGCGAATCGCCTCGAACATCTGCCGAAACTCGGCACACTGTTGTTCCACATTCTTCTCGTCACTCATAATCGTCGAGCCTCAGATATTCCAATCACCTGTCGTTCGTCTGTAGAGTCCCTGGTATCGTCTATTCTTTCTGATCTCCCCCGGCCCTCTTGTGCCTGGCCTGGAGGAGCTGATCGATGTGCGTGCTCTCGACCGGCTTGGGCTTTTTCGGCTCATCGACAGCCGGTTTGGCCGTCGGAGGCTCCACACGCTTGGGCTCGGGGTCGATTGTACTGCCCTGGTAGTTCTCACCGCCCTGGTATCGCTTGGAGAAAACGCCGTCCGCGGCGCCGGCCGCCCACTGGGCCCTGAGCTTCTGACTCCGAGCCTGCAAGCGGGCAATCCGCTCATCCTTCTCCTGCCGCGTCGTGGCGGTCAACCACGCCACAGCCTTCCGCAACCTCGCGCGTGCGTCGACAATCACGCGGCGGACCGCAACATCCGTCAAGAACAGGGCGATCCACGCCAGCATCAGCGGCTGCACCAGAGGCAGATGCGTCTCGGGAAATCGCAGCCCGGCGTAGTCATACAGATTCACTTCGTTCGGATCGGACTCCAGCGGCAGGACCCGGCCTCGGGTCATCTCGCTGATCTCCTTGAGCAGCGCCGCGTTGTCGGTGAGGTCGCGGAATTCCGGGGCGAAAGGAATCGTCACAATCGCATTGGCCGAGCGAGGTCCGTTCTGCGACGCGGGCGCCGCGTCCTGCCCGCCAGCGACATCGTCGGTCTTACGGTACTGAACGTTCACGATATAGCTGCCTGGGGCGGGCGCCCGGAACCGTCCGGCGTACTGTCCCGGCCCGGTCTGCGCCAGTTCCAGCGACTGCGATTTCATGTCAGGAGTCAGGACCTGTCCCTCGATGGACGCAAGCTGCAGGAACCTACCTTGGGCATCGAAGACCTCCACGCGGACTATCGCCTCCTGGCCTTCCACGTCGGTAACGACCTCGCAGTCCGCCGATTGCGAAGGCTTGCCCGCCCAGCGAACCACCTGCTCCCAGAACCTCGCGAAGTCGGACCACTGAACCCACTGCGCCGCCCAGCGGGTGTCGGCCGAGCTGGTGAACGCGACGCACCGTCCCAGACCCGACTGACAAGTCGCCAGGATCGGATCGGCCTCGTTGCTGACGAGCACCAACTGGTGCAGGCCGCCCTTGGGGCCTGTCAGGACGTATCCATCCAGAGCCGGCATCGCAGGCAGACCGTTGAGAATCTCGCTGAGCCCATACACCACCTGCGGCGTGAACGTCTGTTCGACGATCATCGAGCGTCGGACGACCTGGGCCTCCTTGATGAAGATCTCCGGGATGTTCGCGGGATTCTCGACGGGGTAGAACCGCCCCTGCGCCGCAGAAGCGATACTGTGCAGCAACTCGGTATACGCGCCCTGGCCGATCGCGACGGTGGAAATCGTGATACCCGCCGCGGCCATATCCAACCCAAGCCTGGCACATAGATCCGGGTCCGCCGTCTGTCCGTCGGTGAGCAAGATCACGTGCTTGATGCCGTACCGGGAGTTCTTCAGGGCCGCGAAGGCCTCTCTCATGGCAGGTCCCATGACCGTCCCGCCGCCGGCGCCGATCTGGCTGATCCTGTGGAAGATCCCTTCTTTGTCCTGGGCCGGCCCCAACGACACGACCCACTCGCTGATCGCGTCGAAAACGATGATGCCCACCTGGTCGCGCTGGCTGAGCAGTCGAACGGCCCCCGCCGCGGCGGCCTTGCACATTTCAACTTTCTCGCCGGCCATCGAGCCGCTGTGATCGATGACGAGCACGAGGGCCCCCATCGGTAACTGCTTCTTCTGCGGCGGGTCCAAGTCCACCGGCAGAATCGACGCCACCGGCGAGCCGATCCAGCCGCCGGCGCCGAAGGAATCGGGTCCCCCCACCATGACTAGGCCCCCGCCCAGGTCGTTCACGTATCGGCACAGCATTTCCTGCTGGGCCATCGTGAAATGTTGCACCGGCGTGTTGACCAGCACAATCGCGTCCACGTCCAGCAGACGAGGGAGCTCCTGAGGCAATTCCGAAATGTCGTTGCGAACCGTGTTGATTCCCGCCTCCTGAAGAGCGTGAGCCAATCCCGCCCCCCCGTCGTCGATGTCGAAGACGCGGACATACCCCGGCCCGGCGACGTAGGTCATCGTGGTGGCGCGGTTGTTTTCTGCGATCCTGTCCTGCCTTGGATCGTCCGCGAGGAAGACCGCTTCGAAATCGTGGAGCCCGCGGGGGCCAACCGAAATGGACACCGTCTTGACGTTGGTTCCCGCTTTGAGTTCGACCGGAACCGCCACCTCTGGGGTATCCGGCATGAGATCGACCGGCTTGCCGTTGAGCGTCAACATCAATTTGCCGCGGACGTCGCTTGTGCTGTCCAGAATGAACCGCAGCGGGATCGTCTGGCCGGCGCGGATCCGAGGGGGCGTCGCGATCCGACGGAACAGCACCTCGTTGTCGTAGCGATACCGCAGAGGAATGACGTCGATGGGAATCCGATTGGCCGCGGCGGTCCGCGCCGCCTCCTTCAGATCGCCTTCGGTCTCGTTGCCCTCGCTGGCCAGGACAATCCGCACCGCCGTGTCGGGCGGAGCGATCGCCATCGCCATTTGAATCCCGTCGGCCAGACGGCTCTGTTTTCCGGTCAGGAGCGTGTTGCGTCGGCGGATCGTCGTGTCGCTCGAAGGCAGCATCGAGATCCGCGCGGCCTCCGCCACATCGACAACTGCGAGTTGGTCCTGCGCGTCCTTACGGACGACCGCCTTCGCGAGATAGTCGAGCACCGCCTCCGCACGGTCGGCCGGGATCGACTGGCTGCGATCGAGGACCGCGATCACCGTGGTCCGCCGGCTCTTCTGGACCAGCATCGGTTTGGCCAGCAGCACGGCCAACAGGAGCACAACCACGACCCGCAGGACCACCGCCGCGATTCGCCGGCCCCGGCCGAGGCTTGCCAGATTCCGCCGGGCCAGCCAGATCATCGGGACGATCACAAGACTCGCCAGGAGCCACCAGGGTTGACCGAGATAGAAGCCGTACGTGTTGCTCACTGCCGCCACACTCGAATGGGGTTCGTTTTCACAGGTCGTTCTGTCCTCGCCGCCGATCCGTCATGGCTTGGGACCGCTTTGCTCCAACTGGTTGAAGTACGTCTTGACCGCTTCCTCATAGCGGCGAGGGATCAGGTTCTCGCTCATGGCCTCAGCCGCGGTGGCCCGTCCCGCCTGGATCACCTCGACGAAAGGCCGTAACGCCTCGCCTTTGACCTGCACATCCTTAAAGTACCAGCTTGCCACAGGGGGCCCGCCCTCCGGCCGACTCGGGGCCTTCGTCATCTTGTCCGCCTTCAGCGCATCCGAAGTGATGTAGTGCTCTTTGACGGTGTCCAAGCCGATCCCCTCTCCTTCGTATCCGCCGCCCTCGCCGATCTCCCAGAGCCCGGTCCCTTGGCCCAGCTTGCGGAGAACGTCGGAGACCTCTGCCAGACTCGCCTGCAGCATGAAGGCCTCCTGCTGCAGAGCGTCGAGCGAATTCAACTCATCGATGGCGGCAGTCATGTCGCCGGCCGAGAGCCCGCTGCTGCCACCGGCCGCAGCGGCCAGCGCCTGCCCCAGGCTCGAACATTGGGCGGCCGCCGCCTGGGCGGCTTCGACCCTCTTCATAATCTGATCGATCTTCTGTGCACTGAGTCCCTGCTTCTGCAGCGCCTGTCGCAACTGTTCGGGCGTCGCCACGGCGAGTTTCCTGTCCAGACCCAGCTTGGCCAGTTCTTCCTCGACCTGCTTCTTCTGCTCGGATAGTTTCTGAAGCTCTTTCGCCAAGTCCTGCATCTGGGCGGCCAGTTCTTTGCGTTTGTCGTCGGGCATCGTCCCGGCGTTCAACTGGTTCTGCAATTCCGTCAACATACCGGCAGCCTTTGAGAAATCCCCCTTGGACAAGGCCAAACGGAGCTGCTGCGACACCGGGTCGCTGGAACCTCGCAGTTGTTTGAGCATCTGCTGCAAAGCACCGGAGGCTGCGGCTTTCGGACCCACCTGTAACTGTTTGATCTTCTCCGACAGGTCACCCAAGGCCTTGATCGCCTCGCGTTTGATCTCCTGCGGCTCAGCCGACCGGCCCAATTCGTCGAGCTTCTTGAGGTCCGCGACGAGGTTCGGATCACCTAAGGCCCGAACTGCGGCTTTAACCTGCTCGGTAGCTCTCTTGACCTGCGTCTGAACCATTTGAGTCGCCTGGACCTTCTTCTGCTGCTCTTCTCGATCCTTTCGAAAACCGAGAAAATCCCGCTGGGGAAGCAGGAAAACCATCGCGACCGTCGCAGCCCACGTGCCGGCTCCATAGACCCAGCTTCGTGAGAGTCTGAGGGGAAAGTGCCCTGCCAGATTGGTGTACTGCACCACACGCAACGACTCCGCCCGCGCGGCTTGGGCAAAGGGATCCTCGGACCGGGCCAAAGCCAACGTCGTGCTGACCCGCTCGCTGAGCCCCAGTCGCTCGTCAAGCAACAGGGACGCCTGCATGTGAGTGGGCCACTTGAGAAACCATAGGACCAGAATCGCGACAAGGACGATCCCAGAGAAAATCCCCACCGACCAGGGGGTCAAGACTCGAATCGCCAGAAACCGTTCCGTTAGAATCGCTAGAGCGGCCACCGCTCCGGCCGCCGCCAGGACTTTCCCGGCTTGCCGAAGAAGTTGATTGATGCCGCACCGGATTCGAACCGTTTGAATCTTGGCTTGGAACACTCTCGGCAAGGACATTTCTTCTTATCCTTAATCCCTATCATCCAACAAGTTACGCGTCTTTGCCGCGGTCCCCTCTCGGCCCTCCTGTTCATATGACGCGGCCTAGAATCAAACGTTACGATGCGTGTGAAACACCCGATCGAATTATATGTTCATTTGTCCGCGTGGGATATCCTTTTCGCAAGGTGTGCAAGACGTTATCGAAAGTGAAAAACAACCTCCCATTTCTGATTCGACCGTCTGGTCGCGTCAGAGGAGTTGTCCTTGCCACCGTCGTTTCGTGGAACCTCCGCAACTCTGGAGTCAGACAACAGCGACCCAACGGGTCATCCGAAAGGGTACAAATTGGGGATCTCCCAAAAGATCCCGTCGAAGGCAGGGAAAAATGCGCGGGAGAGGATTTGAACCTCCAAGCCCTTACGGGCACTACCACCTCAAAGTAGCGCGTCTGCCAATTCCGCCACCCGCGCGATAACATAAATGTTCTCTGCCGACCGAAGGCCTGCAGAGCACTTAGAGTATCCCCACCAACCGGCGGTTTGTCAACTGCCATTCTTTGTGATTCTCGCGCCACAGAATTCGAGAGACGACGGTTTCGGCAACTTCATCGACCTCGCTCCTCGACCCAGAGAAAGATGTGAAGACGATCACAAAAACGGTATCCGGTCTTGCAACAAAGCTCTGCTACCATGGAAGACCATTCCCTAAGCTGATCCCAGGTGCGAGCCTGCGGCATCAGCAGCACACAATTCGAATCGACGGGATGCAACAAGCCAAGGAGTCTTTGAACTTCATCGAAATCCTTCGGCGATTCGATGACGAACTTGAGCTGATAGGGATATGCCGTGATCAATTGGCTCAGAACTGCCGGATCAAAACACCCGATTTGAGGGACCTCGGGCGAAGCCGAATTCCCCAGCTTGGGGCTGATACTCATCAAATCGCAGGCCAAGTCTGGCACGAAGAGTGTGCCGGCGGTCTCGATCGTGACGTGCTTGCCGAGGGCCCTGAGACTATGGGTCAAACCGACAATTCCCCGGCGAACCCCAAAATCCTCACCCACCAGAGGTTCTCCACCGGTGAGCACGACATGCCGGCAAGGCCGTCGGACGACCCGTTCGACGATTTCAACGGGCTCGAGTTCCTCTCCGACCGAATAGTCCCAGGCATAAGCGGTATCGCACCACCGACACCGCAAAGGGCATCCGGCCAGGCGCACGAACACACTCGGCACGCCCACGAGTGTTCCCTCGCCTTGAAGAGAATGAAACACCTCAACCACACGCATCGTCAGGTCTGCTCGACATACGAGATGGGATCGGCCAGTCCTGCTTGGGCGAAACCTTTGAGCCGCAGTCGACACGCATCACACCGTCCACAGCTTCGACCCTGCGGATCGGGGTCATAGCAACTGTGCGTCAGCGAATAGTCCACGCCGAGCCCCATCCCGGTGCGGATGATCTGGGCCTTCGTCATTTCGAGGATCGGCGTGTGAATTCGGTATCGACCTTTGCCCTGAACCGCGGCCGCGGTCGCAAGATTGGCCATGGTCTCGAACGCTGCGATGAACTCCGCCCGGCAGTCGGGGTACCCGCTGTAGTCGGTCGAATTGACGCCGATGAAAAGGTCGAAGGCCCCAAGCACTTCCGCCCAGGCCAGGGCATAACTCAGAAAGATCGTGTTTCTTGCAGGCACGTAGGTCGGCGGAATATCGCACGAATCCCCCAGATCTGACCGGTCTTTCGGCACCTCGATCTGAGAATCCGTGAGGGCCGAGCCGCCCAAAGCCCGCAAGTCGATCTCGATCAGCCGATGCTCGACGGCGTCCAGCGAACGGGCCACCCGTTGGGCAGCCTCGATCTCACGACTGTGGCGCTGGCCGTAGCGAAAGGTTAGAGCATAACAGGCGAAGCCCTCTTGGCGGGCGACGGCCAGAGTCGTCGCCGAATCCAAGCCCCCGCTCAACAATACAACTGCTTTGCCTTGTCCCATGTTCCCACTTCACCTACGACCGATAACGTGCTCGTGAAACTCACACCCGAGCGGAACCTCATGTTATCGCTTCCGGTTCGACCTGTCGATCCATTTTCGGGCTTGTCCGTCGATGTCACGGCGATTATACTGGGACCGACAGGCAACAAAGACCCAAGACCGGAGATCCGGAAGGAGACCCGTCGCAGATTCGTCTTCTTTCTGGAACTTTCGATGAAGGACAATCATGGCCGACCATCCGAAGATAGAACTATTCGACAACCCGCGCCCCGGGCGGGACTACCGGATCACGATCCGCTGTCCGGAATTCACCAGCGTCTGCCCCAAGACGGGCCAGCCGGACTTCGGCGAGATCACAATCGAGTACTGTCCCGACAGAGTCTGTATCGAACTCAAGAGCCTCAAGTTCTATCTCCAGGCCTATCGCAATAAAGGTATCTTCTACGAATCGCTGACCAACGAGATCCTGGACGATCTGACCGGCGCGTGCCGGCCTCGCTGGATGAGAGTGACGGCCCGATTCACCCCCCGCGGCGGCATCACGACCGACGTCACGGCCGAATATTCGGCGGGCAGTGGATGAAAAACCCCAGGTGAGGTACTGGAATGACCATCAAATTACAATGCAGCCTCTGTGGCAAAAAGATCGAGGCACCAGACAGTGCCGGCGGCAAATGGGGCAAATGCCCCGCTTGCCACAACAAGATCTATGTCCCCCAGCCGATCTCCGACGACGATGAACTCAAGCTGGCTCCCATCGATCAAACCGAGGAACAACGTCAGCGACAACTGATGCTCGAAACCCTCGCGCTGACGCGGGACATTCTCCAGGAAAAGAATGTCCCCGACGTCCCCGGCGGACCGGCCCCCGCGCCCGGTACGGATATCACCGAGGAAAAGCTGACGGACTTCATCCTACGCTACCTGCGACAGATGGCCAACGGCGACCTCGACGACGCACAGCGTACCGCCGAACTGATCCTGCCTCACCGCCGCAAGGCAACGTTGATTCTCGACAAGCTTGTGACGAGCAAAGAACCGGACCCTGAATTGGAGGACATCCCGAAACAAGTCCTCCTCGGCTACATCCGAAATCTGCGAACCCGAATCAGTTAATCCTCTCTTCTGCGGTGCGGCCGTCGTCTGGTTCCGAGAATAGCGGATCCAACCGTCGGGTTTTGCCCTCGTTTTCGGATCTTGTCTGGTTACGTCCCGTCTGTGTCCTTCATTTTGGATCCCCTCCAATTCCTTCGTATACTTTATACGAAGGCTGGCCCCGCTTGGGATCGCTGCAAACAGGGAGTTGGAGAGACTCGACCATGGCCGCAGAAAACGTCGTCGTTCACGTCACACATGAGGCTGTCGGCAAAATCGGAGGGATCGGCGCGGTGCTCCAGGGGTTGTTCACCTGTCCCTCGTATTTGGAAACGGTCAGTCGCTCTATCCTGGTCAGTCCTCTGTTCACCACGGAAGGATCACTAGAGGATCGCTTGGGCCCCGGCGGCGAAGTGATCTATTCTTCGCTCGACGGTCTGATCCATCCCGACCACAGCACCGCCTTCCGACGGATACAGAGCCTCTTCAACGTCGGCATCGTATACGGCCGTCGGACCTTCGTTGACGATCAGACCGCCGTCCGTAGCGCCGCGGAGGTTTTGTTGCTCGACGTCCGCCACACCGATGGGGTTCTGCTCAACGAATTCAAACGCCGGCTCTTCGATGAGTTCGGGATTCAAAGCAATCTTTACGAACACCTCTGGGAATACGAACAGTACGTCCGCCTCGCGCCGCCGGCCATCGCGGCTCTCAAGGCTCTGGGGGTCCCCGAGGGACGAACAATAATTCTCGCCCATGAGTTCATGGGAATGCCCACGGCGCTGGCCGCGAAGCTGGAACCCTACTGCAACTTCGCCACCGCCTTCTATGCTCACGAAGTGGCGACCGTACGACGAATTGTCGAGGAGCACCCTGGGCACGACACGATGTTCTACAACGTCATGCGTCAAGCCCACGCTGACCATCTCTACGTCAACGAAGTCTTCGGAAATCAACACACGTACTTCAAACACGCCCTCGTCGATGCAGCCAAGCACTGCGACCGCATCTATGCGGTCGGGGATTCCGTGGCGGAGGAGATGCGATTCCTGGCTCCGGAGTTCGAAACCGCGAATATTGACATCGTCTACAACGGCATCCCCGCCTACGAAATCAGTCTCACGCAGAAACATGCGGCCCGCGACAAACTTCAGCGGTATTGCGAGAACCTCCTGGGTTTCCGTCCGGACTATGTGTTCACCCATGTAACCCGACTGGTTCGAAGCAAAGGCCTCTGGCGGGACCTGCTGGTACTCGGACAAATGGAAAAAGGTCTTCGGGAAGAGGGGAAATCCGCAGTATTCTTGCTGTTGTCAACCGAAGTCTCCCCACGTCGAACCTGCGACATTCACCACATGGAAGCCACTTACGGCTGGCCCGTCGCCCACCGCGAGGCTGGCCCCGACCTCTCCGGTGGCGAGGCGGAGTTCTATACCGCGATTCAACGGTTCAACGCCCGAAGCCGTAACATCAAAGGGGTGTTCCTCAACCAATTCGGTTTCGACCAGAAAAGTTGCGGACGGAGAATGCCCGAAGACATGGAGTTCATGGACATCCGACGGGGCACGGACGTCGAGTTCGGGCAGAGCATCTATGAGCCGTTTGGAATCGCTCAGCTCGAACCGCTTACCTTCGGCGGCATTTGCGTCGTCACCAACGTCTGCGGCTGCGCCGGGTTCCTTCGTGACGCCGCCGCGGGCCAGAACATACGCAATGTGATCCTGGCCGATTACACCACTTTGAGCAATTGTCCCGGCACGGACATCGAAGATCTGCTCCAGATCGACCGCAAGACCCGCGACCGCATCGAAGCCGCGGAAGGCGCTCGGGTCGCCCGCGAAATCCTGGAACGATTGCCCCGGACCGATGCACAGCTCGAACGCATGATCCACGAGGGACATCGTCTGGCCTGTGAGATGAGTTGGGACCGAGTCGTCTGCAAGTATCTGCTCAGAAACCTGTTGCAGACACGCGACCGACAAGTCAAACAGACAAGTTGCGTAGGTGTGTGAGACTCCGCGGCCGTCAAGGCCCGTCATTCATCGCAACGGAAAGACTTTTGTCGGCCATCTCCAGGAGCCGTGACGCGATTTGGGAGGCCGCATCCGGTTTGGCCACACGTCCGCAGGCCTGCGCCATCCGTCTGCGCCGCGCTTCGTCGCACATCAACGGTTCCAGTTCTCTCCAGAGCCGGCCGGCGCGGTCGTCCGTGTCGGAAACGTCGTCCACGATCACCGCCGCGCCGACCTCTGCCAGTTTGCCTGCGTTGAGGTACTGATGCTTGTCCTTGTGGAAGGGGTACGGCAGGCAAATGCTGGGGACCCCCGCGACGGCATACTCGGCAACGCTGACCGCTCCGCTTCGACCGATCACCAGATCCCCGGCAGCCAAAAGATCCGCCATCCCATCGTAGTAATCAAGCACTTTGTGGCTCAGACGGGTCCCGCGATACTCCTCGAATACCGCCTGGTAGTTGTCCAGGCCGGCAAGATGGACGACTTGCCATCGGTCCGCGAACGCCTCCAGCCTCGGCAACAACCGGCAGACCGCCTCATTGATTCTCGTGGACCCGCTCGAGGCACCGGTGACGAGCAGAATGTGTTTGCTTGAGTCGAGTCCCAACTCTGCCTTCGCCTTCTTCGGATCCGGGTGCAAAAACCGGCTTCGCAGCGGACATCCGACGGTACGCATTACAGCCCGTGTGCAAGGGAAATGGTTTTTACTCTCCTCGAATTGTACAAAGATTTCGTCGGCCCAACGGGCACTGAGCCGATTGGCCCGCCCCGGGAGGAGATCCACATTCAGGAGCGCCACAGGGACACCCAGTTTCCGTCCCGCCCGACAGACCGGACCGGCGACAAAACCGCCTGCGCCCACGACGACCGCGCGGTCTCGTCGGGCGAGCTCCCGCATGGCGATCCGGCAGCTCTGCTGGAAAGTCACCGCAAACCGTAGAAGTTTGACCGGATGCACATACAGACCCGTTGCCGGCAGCGCCGCCCGGTCAAACCCGATCTTCTCGAAAACCCGTTGGTCCACAGCCCGCGTACTGTGAAAGAAATGAATCTCGGCATCCGGCTGTCTGGCCTGGATCTGTTCGGCCACCGCAAGCAGTGGATAGATATGCCCGCCTGTGCCGCCACCCGCAAAAAAATATGAAACTTTGCCCACACTGGCCTCCTTGCCTGTCCACCCCTCCGGCCCGAACCGATCATCGCGTCACCGAAGCGGTCTCAATCCGTACCTTACCATCGAAAATCGCAGCAACCGTCGTCAATCGCGTCCTGCACCGTCGGATACCCGCCCGGCGTCTATAAGCCCGGGGTACGACTGGCCGTGACAAAGGTGTACCCCAATCCGGCGTTGTTCGCCAGCGTCACGTTCCCTGCTTCGTCCGTCACCGCCACTTCATAATAGTATGTCGTCCGTGACCTGAGGTTGCTCAGCTCGATGTCGGGGGATTCGGAGAACTGCCATCCCCTCTCGATCCGATCATAGGGTCCACCGCTTTTCTGGCCGTATCGGATTTCCGTCTGAACGGGTTCGCTGGCCAGAACACGGATCGTCGCGGTGACGCCGCTGACGACCGCATGGACGTCCAAAACCGTCGGCGGCTGATAATCCACAACGGCCGCGGCCGCATGCCACTGACCGGTATGGCCCAGACCGTCGTCCGCATCCCGATACTGCACCACAAAGTTCTGCCCGTTCTGGAGTTGCAGAACACCGTCGCCCAGCACAGGCACAGCTTTACGAACTACAACCCGGCCACGGAAGACGCCCAACGAGACTTCCGATTCAGTCAAAGTCACGGCCTCTTTGTCGCCGCTGGCAGCGTCGATCCGCACCGTTTGCCGACCGGCGCCTCGAAGATCCCAATCCGCAACCAGGATCTCCACCGAAGCATCCTGGGCATAACGCTGGCGGTCCAGACGGATGCGACCGTTGGAGGGAATCGCCGCTCGTAGGGCGTTGTACGCATTCAACCGAGCATTCGAGGAGCAGATTCCTTCGGCGATGGGATCACCTGTCGTCGTCAGGATCTCCAGAACTTCTTCGCTCGCCAACAGTGGATTGGCCGAGAGCAGCAACGCGCAGACGCCGGACACATGCGGAGCCGCCATGGACGTCCCGGATTTGGTGCTGATGAGTGATCCCCCGGTATTGCCCGATGCGCTTCGACCCAACGACACGATGTCACGTCCTGGAGCCGCAATATCAACCCAATCCCCATAATTCGAGAGAGACCACCGACGATCGCTGGAATCCGTCGCAGCCACTGACAAAACGTTCGCATAAGCCGCCGGGTAGTATGGCGATGCGGAATTCTCATTGCCGGCGGCCGCTACGACGACCACACCATGACGCTGGGCGTAAACGATTGCCTGGCGCAAGGCTTCGGAACTATCCGGGCCACCCCAGCTCCCAGAGATGATGTCGGCTCCGTTATCCACGGCGTAATAAATGGCCGGCACGGCGGCGGCGGCGGTTCCGTCACCGTCGGCCCCCAGCATTTTCAATGACATGATCCGGGCGCGCCAACAGACGCCGGCCACGTCCAAGCCGTTGTCGCCGGCCGCGGCGACAATCCCGGCACAGTGTGTACCGTGCCCATGATCGTCCATAGGGTCGCTCGTGTTATAGGCGAAATTGTAACCATAGACGTCGTCGAGGTAGCCGTTGTGATCATCGTCGACGCCCGGGACCCCGTTCAACTCGGCTTCGTTCAGCCAGAGATTGCCCTGGAGATCGCGGTGGTTGTAGTCTACTCCTGTGTCGATGATCGCGACCACAATCTCGGTATCCCCCTGACAAGTGTCCCAGGCTTGCGGCGCTTGGATCTTCACGAGAGACCATTGCCGACCGTACGATGGATCGCCCGGCGTGGCACAGACCGAAACCACCGGGTTAAGCTCGGCAAACTCGACATCGGACCGGCTTCGACAGGCTTCCAGAACTTCCTCTGGGCTGACCCCGGCCTCGGGATCCAGCTTGATGCGATAGATCCTGTCGAAAGGGGGAATGGGAGTGGGTTCTACCCTATGGTCTACGGCGGAGAATCGACGTCGGTTCCGGCCGTCCATGCGATAGGCGGATAAATTATTCCACTCCTGTGGCCCCTGACGACCTCGGTCTCTTCCCCTCACCAGAGGGACCCACTCTCGAACACGGATGCGACCTTGCGGGGTCGACAAATCTCTTATGGGCTTGGAATCCGTCTCGAACGATTCTGAGAACACCTCCGTCGGCCGGGCTCTAAATTTGACGATGATTTCGTTGGGCGCAAAACGAGAGCTTCCGGCGGCAGTGAATGCGGCCGATGTGACAACCGGCAGAATCAGCAACAAAACCGCGATGGAACGCCCTAATCCGATTTCACCACCCTTTCGCAAAGGCGACTGACAACCCCCATGTCTTCACCCCACATCTCAGAACCAGATCCCTACATGATGGATTATACCAGAAACCCGCCCCAAAAACACGCAAAAAAGGGCATTCCAGGCCAACACCGCGGCAAAATCGTCCTAACTTGCGTATCAATCATGACTTAAGAGATGGTCGTCGGAAGAACCGTATGCCGCAAGATTCAGGAGAACTCCAACCGCCGCCGCAGAGATCAGCATGCTGGTGCCTCCGGCGCTGACAAACGGCAGCGGAATGCCCTTGGTTGGACCCACGTCCGTCACTACGGCGATGTTGATGGCCGCTTGAATTCCAATGGCCAGCACGATCCCTGCCGACAGCAACCGACCAAACGGATCCCGACACCGCATCACAACCGACATACCCAGAAAAACAAAGAGGATGAACAACGAAATGATCCCGATCGTCCCGACCAACCCCAGCTCCTCACCCACGATCGAGAAAATGAAATCAGTGGTATCTTCCGGCACGTGGCCGTACTTGCACGTGCCTTGGCCAAGTCCCTTGCCCCAGACGCCGCCCGAGCCGATGGCAACCAGCGACTGATTGACCTGGTATCGAACGGAATCGACCATTCGGTCCGGATGGAGAAATGCCTCCAACCTCTTCATGCGATGGGGCGACGCAAAAAGAGCCATCACAAATCCCACGCCGGCCGGGGGCACCAACGTCAGAACATGCCACCATCGAACCCCTGCGACGGCGAGCAGAATGAAACTGATGAGGGCAATGAATGCGGCGGTCCCGAAATCCTCCAGGACGACGAGTCCACAAACCAGACCGATTATCGAACACAGCGGGAGAAACCGCGTCCAATACCGCTTGATGTCCGGCCCCATCCTGGCACACATCCCGGCGAGGAAAAAGATCGTCATCCACTTGGCCAGTTCGGACGGCTGAAAGCTGATGCTCGCCGGTCCCATCGGGATTCGCACCCACCGCCGTGCGCCATTGACCTCCGGGCCCGCCACATGCGCGACGACGAGCAACACGCAAGCGATGAACAGCAGCCACACAGTGGGCCACTTGTACCAGCGAGAGCGCAGACTCCAAAACTGATAGCTCGGGATCGATGCGAGGAACAGTACCACCACCGCAATGGGAAAGAACAGGATCTGTCGAAGGCCCGGGAATTCATAGAACCGCCGCAAGTCAAGTTCGTATCCTACGTTGGCACCGGCGGAAAACACCATCACCGCTCCAACCGCCATCAAAAAAAGGACCACCATGGCGATCACATTGGACAACCGGCTGTTTATGGAACTCATAACACCATCTATCTGTGGCAAGCGTTGAACTCATGACCCGACCGGAAAGAGTCCGGGAATCTACATTCTGGTGGATGTTTTCGGCAGATCGATGCTTGGTTCTGCAGAAATACTCAAAGGCCAGGCTGGCCACTACGGCGTAGCCGCCGGTGACCGGGGCCTCCCCCCGCGAGAGACCAGAACGATATCCATATCCACAAGCTCGGGAAATATGCTTGACAAGGCCGCCCGATCGGGGCAATGTATGCCCAGTTTGCTTGGACGTGAGAGTCTCCTGTGCGGGCGACTCGTGAAATCGGCCTATGGTTCTGGAGATCCACAGATGAAGAAAGTGCAGAGTCTATTGGCAGCGACATGCCTGACGGTGTTGGCGGTGTTGACGCCCGCCTTCGCGTATCAACAGCCGTCGGTCAATCTCGGCCTCACCAGCTTCATGGACGGCGGTCCGCCCGCCGGTCCCGGTTTCTACTTCGCAGAGTATGTCCAATACTACACCGCCGACCGTTTCTCCGATGCCGCGTTTCCCACCGCGGGCGCGGACATCGACGTCTGGGTGAGTCTCAACCAGTTCCTCTACCAATCGAACACCCCGGTCCTCTTCGGCGGCAAGTGGGGTCTGGATGTCATCGTCCCAATCGTCTGGCTGGACGCCTCTCCCGACGCCATCCTGTCCACCAACAGCAGCGGCGTCGGCGACCTCTTGGTCGGTCCCTATCTGCAATGGGATCCGATCATGGGCGCCAACGGCCCACTCTTCATGCATCGCGTCGAGTTTCAAATGATCTTCCCCAGCGGAAGCTACGACGACGACAAGGTCCTCAATCCCGGGGCCAACGCCTTTTCCTTCAACCCCTACTGGGCGGCCACCTATTTCATCACACCCAAGTGGACCGTCTCCGGACGATTCCACTACCTCTGGAACGCCGAGAACGACGACCCGTTTGTGGGTTTCGGTCTGGACAGTGTCCAGGCAGGCGAGGCTGTCCATGCCAACTTCGCCACCTCCTACGAGGTTATGCCCAAGCAACTCCGGCTGGGCCTCAACGGGTACTGGTTCAAACAGATCAGTGCCACCGAAGGCAAGAATCAGGCCGGGACTACGATTGACTTGGAAGACGAAGAAATGGTCTTCGCCATCGGACCTGGCGCATTGCTGAGTTTCTCCCAGAATACGCATCTGTTCTTCAACGCCTACTGGGAAACGGAGTCTGATTCGCGTCCCGAAGGGGAGCGATTCGTCGTCAGGCTGGTACACCACTTCTAATCAACTGTGTATTGCCCTCTTGCGAGGACATGAAGCCCGTCGCGGTTGGGCGGACTTCATGTCCTCGTTTTTCTACAGCCCAGACTCGTTGAGTTTCCACGCCTTTACGGTCAGAGCGAGAAACCGAAAAAACCGACCATCGCCGAAGCCATTGGGCTGCTGATGATCGTGAAGGTTGTGTCGCTCACATCGAACACGCTCGGACGGGTCGTGCTCGACACACGGACGAGCGCCTTGGGGGCGTCCACGAGGGGAACGAGCCACTTGTAGCTACCGGTGTTGCCGGTGTTTCGCGGGAAAACCTCATTCCACGAGTGGCCGTTGTCCAGCGAGAATTCCACGCGGACGGCTTCGCTCACGCTCGTGCTCTCCCATGTGATGTCCACGATGTCGCCCATGGCGAGGACTTCCCCGCCGTTGGGCGAGATCACTTTCAACGAGGCGCCGGTGGCAGGAGTCACGACCTCGCGCAATTTGCTGAGGTTCTGGCTTCCCCACCGGTTCGGCGAACCGAACGTGCTGAAGTCAGCACCGTCGTCATACTTTGGGGAATTGGCGGTGATAGTGGCGTCTGGATCGGCCTCCAGACGGAAGACCTCAGTCCCGCTGACGCCGCTGACAGGGCTGATACCCTCGCCTGCTGGACCAAAGACGACTTGACCGGCCTTGTCGCGGATCCGCAATTGCCAGTTGTTCGAGCTGACCGGGAAATTTGACTTCTCGATGTACAAGCCGTCGCCGTTGTTGTTGGCCTGTACGTTGATCCACCAGTCGCCGGCGGCGGGATTGTAGCTGATGTCGCTGGGCACGTCTTCGGAAATGGTGATGATCGTGCCGGCCCGGAGATCCTGCCAGATCGGATGGGCGGTCAGAACGAGCGTTTCGTCGAGAATCTTGTTCTCGTAGATGTCAAGCTGCCAACCGCGGATGTCCAGATGGTCCTTGATGACGACCAGTTCGAACCAGTCGCCACCATTGCCGCGGACACGACCGAAATAGCTGTCGGAGGCACGACCGCCGTTCTCGTCCGCCGAGGCGGTGCCGCCACCGAGGAACTCATTGGCATCGACGGCATTGTATTCGTTCAAAATCATGTCCGCCGCCCACCCGTTCGCCGAAAGCAAGGTCAGTACGACAAGGACGCTTGCGATCCTTTTGATGTTCATGGTCCACCCTTTCCTTCTCTGAAGATCAAAAAACCAATGGGCCGCGTCCGCCGGAGCACGGCTACCCGCTCATCTGTACTCATTATACCTTATGCAATCCTCTATCGTGCCAGAGGTAATGTTTTTTCTGTCGAGGATGTCGTCCGAACCAACGGCGTCGAACCCTGGCCGATCTCCCACATCCCATCCGGACGAACCTGCATCACGTCTGTGTCCCGGTAGAAATTCAATGTCGCGATCGCATAATCGGTCAGCGCATCGGCCAGTTCGTTCTTCGCGTCGTGCAGATGCTGCAGGCCGTCCAGTACACGTCGGCTGCTGACCCGACCATACGCCAGCAACAAGTAGTTCTTTTCAATGCGTTCCTGGGCCAGCTTCAGACCCTTGGTCAGGATCAGATAGCGTTCGGCGGTCTCCTGCAGCTTGCGGTGGGCCTCGCGGACCTCTAAACGGACGGTGTCGGCCATCTGTTCATACTCCCGCTGACGCTGATTCAGGGCAATCAAGGCATTGCGATAGGCGACCTGCTCTGCAACGCGGTCCAGAGGCAGATCCAGCACAGGTCCGGCCGTCACGGCTCCCTGGCCTCGCGAACTGACGTCCACGCTGCCCCCCACCGCCAGCCCGGCCCGCAACGCATCGGCGGTCACGTACACCGCGCGTTGCGCGTCCAAAACCATATCGGCTTGATTGATCAGGTCCAGTCGCCGGGATAGTCCCGTCTCGACCGCCTCGCTGACTGCGAAGTCCGGCTGGGGAATGCCTCCGTTGAGGAGAGCCTCGTAGACGCCCCAGTCCAGTTCGAACTCACTGGTCGGAGGAACCCCCAGCGTAATCTTGAAGGCATCCAGGAATCGATCATGCTCCCGCTGGGCCAGGATCCACCGGTCACGAGCCCGAAGCAATTCCTGTTTGATCCGATCGAGTTCCTCGGACTCCAGCCTGGCTGCGGAGACGAGCTTCTCAACTCGGTCGTGAAGCGTCAGAAGAGAGTTGTAATACTCCTGGGCGTTGGCAGCCAGAGCCCGTTGCTCCAGGACTTCGTAGTACTGCGTGATCACCGAAACGACAAAAACCTTGCGGAACCGATTGAAAGACCGGATCTGGTACAAAGTGTCGCGTTTGGCCTGGGTCAGAGGCTCCAAAACAACCATCCGGTCGCTCCCTCGCAGCAGCGGCTGTGCTACCGTCGCACCGAACACCGAGGCAAAACCACGGTCGCCCTGCCCCAGGAGGACATCGACCCAATGAACACCAACTCGCGTACTGATCAGAGCGCCCGAAGCCAGCAGACGGTTGAAACCGACGTTGGCCTCGGCCTGCACCACCTCGTCGGTTCCATCGTTGGAATACAGAAGGCTGCCTCCGCCGAACAGTTGGGTCTCATAGCCGTGGCGAACCAGTCGTTGATTCAAAGCCGTCGTGTAGAGCAATTCCTTCTGGGTCTGGTACTCACGATTGTTGGCTGTGGCCATGGCAACCGCGTGGGGCAACGTCAACACAGCGGGAACCGCCGCGTATCGATCGACGGCTAGATCGTTCGGAGACGGCGAAACGTCGCTGACCCGGTAGTTGACCTTGGGACCGAAGGACGGGTCCCATTGGGCGTCGATGAGCTCGTAGGCCTTCTGGTCGGCGTCGAGCTTGTAGTTGCGCTGCGGGCAACCGGCCGCCAGAGCCGCCAGAGCCAGAGACATCGCCAGCAGTGCAGTACGTCCCATCGCGTTCATCAACCCAACCATGAAGGATTCGATCAGAGCCCCCGAATGCCGACGAGCTCACCCGGAATGACGGCCAAACCCGCCGGAACCTCGATCACCACCGACCGGCCCCACTGGGGAATCGTCGGACTGCGCCACAGCCGCTGCGGCATCAATTCGATCGTCGGCCCGATGGACAACACGCGGGATTGCGCAATCTGAGACGGATATCCCATCTTCACCAACTCGACACGCATCTGCTGTTCCAGGAGACCCGCCTGTTGCTCGCTGGCATAGGCGATGATCTCGGTCGGTTCGGTCTGCGCCACCGCGAGAATCGGATCGCCCGCGGCGACTACCTCCCCGGCCCGTCGGATCGTCTCTTCGCCCTGTCTCTTGAGCAAGGCTTCGTTGGCCTTGCCCGAAATCGGGATGACGACACCGTCGATCGGCGACTTAATCTCGACCGCGGTGCGGGCCCTAAACGCCACGATCTGTCGCTGGAGACCTTTGATCAGTTCCTCCTGCACCCTGGCCTCTTTGCGGATGGCCTCCAGAGCATCGTCGACGGAGGTCTGCGGCAACTCCTGTCGTGCAAACTCGTCGCGTCGACGTTCCGCTTGCGTCTGATCTTCCTGAGCTTGCCTCAGCGCTTCCTGATACTCCCGGATCTTCTTGGCCGCACTTTCGTAGTCGGTTCGGACCTTTTCCAACTCAAAAGGCACGACGACTTTTTCCTCCACCAGCTTTTCGGTGCTCTGGAGTTGCACAGCCAGGCTGTTGAGCAGGATTTCCGCATCGGCGATTTCGGTCTGAACCTTCAACACATTGAGCCGGGCCGCCTCGACGTCCACCGCGAACCGCCTCTGGTTGTCGGCATGGCTGATCTGAAGATTTGCGGCGTTGGCCAACAGTTCTTCCTGCGTAGGAATCAGCAAAGCCATCAACCGCTCGATCTCGGCGGCCGCAGTGGCGATCTGGCCCTTGAGTTCCACTTCGGTCATCCACTCGTTGGCCGTCACGGTGTTGAGAATGGCCAAAGTCTGTCCTGCCTTGACTGGCTGGAACAGCTCCACTGAGATCTCGGTGATTCGGGCCACGCAATCCGACGCCACTTGGCGCACCTGACTTTGGGCGATCCCGACCATCTGGAAACTTTCCGACCGCTGATAGAACAGCCATACCACGGCCGCCACCGCGCTCAACCAAACGGCCATCGGCGCCACGTGACGCAGATAGGAGCGTTTGACCATGTAATCCTTCTCGGGCTGTTTTTCTTTCATACTGGTCATATCGCTCAAACTTCGAGTAGTTTTTCCTGCATCGTCAAGCTGATGCTTTCCATCCCGTCGACTTTCTCCAGCTCCGCAATGAACTCTTCGTTCTTGGCGATGTTCTTGACCATGATCTGATAGGCATACTCAGCCGGTCCGCCGAACCCGCTGTCCTGCGCGGAAATCAGCGTGAAACTACCACAGAATCGCCGGAGGATGCCGGGCACCGGGTGATCCGCTCCAATCGGGCCCCGCAGACTGAATCGCAAGAATCCGTTGTGAGGCTCGTGAGCGCCGAAATCCGTGAAAAACAGGTAGATCGCGATCAACCCCAGAATCACGGTACCCAGGATGGCTGTCAGATACCGGTGCGAACCACATGCCATTCCGATCACCAGCGAGGCGAAAATAAATACGATGTCCCGCGTATCCTTCAGCACATTGCGGAAACGAACAATCGCTAGGGCCCCCATCAGGCCGACCGCAGTGATGATGTTGTTGCCAATCACGGTCATCACCAACGCGATGACCACGGTAATCAAGATCAGAGACTGCACGTAGGAACGGGAATACGACAAACCACTGTGCGTGATGTAATAAACCCAGGCAATGACCTGTCCGAGCACGAACGCCAGAAGAAGCGCCAACAGCACCGCCTGCGGGCCGAACGACGTCCCCCCCAACGGCGTCTCCTCGAGCAATTGCCACCATCTATCCATTCCAAATACTCCTCATGGCCGGCCCACAGAACCCCAACCGGTTCGCTTGTTCCATCGACGTGGCGAACTTGGAGATCGAACGGGCCTCCAAGTTGAAGAACCGAACCAACCGGCTCAACCATTCGGGATACACGCCGGTAAATTTGATCTCCAGGATCGCATAGCCCGTCGTCAGATCGTTGTGCTGCCAACCGGTTCCACCCAAGCGGACACAAGGTTCGCTGGTCACCTTGTAACACAACTCCCGATCGAACGTAATCCTCACCCGGTTCTCCGAAGTGCTCTCGAAGGCCTGTCTAAGATATCGGATCAAAATCATCGGCCCGGCCTGGATCGATGCGACATACAATTGAAACTGGCTCAGTGCCTTTTCATCGGTCGTATACCCCTGAGGCGGCAGCAATTTGCCTCGCAGCAGGGTCGCGACATCCTGATCCATCACCCGGGCCCGGCTCTTCAAAATCACGCGATTGATCCGACGCTTGATCTCAAAGAACCGCGGATACTCCGGCTCATCCGTATAACTGCGAATCCGCAGCTTGAACCGGTTCTTCTGTCCCTGCAGGCTCTCCCGGCACAACTGCAAGTCCTGCGAATCCAGATACAGACTGACAATCGGATACATCCCTCCGCGCTGCAATTTCGAGTACTTGTCGTATTCCAGAAACGGGCGGATGTAACGGGTGATCTGCGCGGCTTCGATCTCCGTTACAAGATACTTCATCTCGTAGCGACAGGCGAGCATCCCGTCGACGACGATCTTCTTTTTTGCCTGCACAGGACGCGGCTTCTGTCCGCCTTTGGGCTCCACCGCCACCGCAGAGGTCTGCGTCGCCGACGTCCTCAGAGACACCATCCCCTGCCGCGGGGAACCCGTCCGCGAGTTAAGGTCCGGTACTCCTGACCCCGTCTGACTCCTGCTGCGATCCACCTTGCTTCATTTCCTTCTGCAAATCCCGGGAGTGGCGACGAACCCTCCAAGGCCAGTGTTTCCGCCGATACCTCTTCTTTTCCGCATTAGCGGACAGGGTCTTGCTGCAACCCAAATCCCTTGTCTATTTTAACACAAGTGCAGGTTCACAGTCAAGCACTCTGTTAGGACCGTGTTAGGCAGGCAACCGGCAAGTATTTTTCGCGGAAAGACCGCCTCACGGCACAAGCGGCGATTCCCCCCCTTGGACCCCGAGTGGAACGGTATTTGCCCCAAGCGGCGTGGGTATCGACGAAATCTGCATGACACCGGTTCCGTCCGGATAACGGGCATACGACTGGTCGCCCTCAAGGCGATCGATCGTGATCGAATCCAGGAGAATATGGCCGTTCTCGATCGTGTCGAACAGCCAGATCGTTTCCCCCTGGGCTGAAAGTTTGAAGTTGGCGTGTAGGCCGGGCTCATCCTGACCGTCCTCGTCGGCCCAGATCAAGAGGTACTCCCCTGGCCCCAAGACAGTTCCTTCCGGAAATCGCCACTTAAGAGGCTTGTCCAGACTGTCGCTCAGATACATCCCGGCTAAGTTGATCGCATGATCGCTGATATTCTTCAGCTCAATCCAGTCGTCGTATTCGCCCTGGGGATCGGCGACCACAGCTACGTTCTTGCTCATCACCTCGTTGATGACGATTTCGGAATAGGCCCCATGAGGGTACGTCACGAGATGGCGGTACACCTCGTGCTCGGCCCCCTCGGGACTGTAAACCACGGTCCCGGCGGAGTCGGCAGCCTTTGCCTCGATGTAATAACGAAGCACGGTCCCCGCGGGGTAATCGTCCAATGCCAGCGAGAAGACTCGTTCCGATATCCCGCCCCCGGTCTGCTCCCCCAGATCAATCATGGGCACAGAGGAAAAGAGGGCAAACGGGCCCGGCGCGACGTACAACTGAACACCCGAAACCGGAACCGACGTGCCGAGCCGGACGGTGACCAGCAGGCTCTGCCCGGTCGGAGTCTCCGTCACTTCCTGATCGACCGAATTGATGATGGGAGAGGCTCGATTGACTTCGCTGTTCGCCAGAATCGCGGTCCGACGGGTCTGGACGAAACTCTTGAGAACCGTCACGCCAGTCAGAAATTCCTGGGTAGTGTAAAGCTTCTTTGTGTCGGCGGCCACTTCCGCCTCAATCAAGGCCCGATAGGCGTCGATCTTGGCATTGAGCAAGTCCGTCGTGAAGTGGGTGTTCAGAATTGTGCGGACGTGGGCCAGATACCGCTGTCGGTACTTCGGAATCGACAGAAGTCGATTCATGATCGGCACCGACGAGTCGTCGGCCCGATAAAAAATGGGCCAAGTGGTCGCCCCCATGCATTCATTGCCGTCATATTGCATCAGGTGGATTCGACCGGTCTCCGGCTCGTAGTAGAGGCCGTAGTCGCTGCCGCGTTTGTTGACGTAGCCGTCGTCGTCTGCGAAGATGATCTCGAAGGCGCAAAACCACAGGGCGCCGTCCACGTTCAGGACGGATTCAATCTTGTCGGGAAGCTGAGCCAGAGGCGTGTTGTTCAGGACGTCGCAGGTACGAATCAGGCTTGCCCAAGGATCCGCCTGGTGGGTGCTTTTGAGCTCATAGGCCGACTGGTACGGCGCCACGTTGGCGCCCTGCCAAGTCAGAGCTGCAACGCCTGTGGTCACGCCGCCTTCTGCGATGCCGATGTCGCCCACGGATCGACGGATAGGCGTCACGCCGCCACCGCCCGGCGTGACGCCACCTGTATTGCCGCCACCCATGGCACCCATGCCGTCACCGCGCCATTGGGTGCCGTCATTGCTCGCAAACCAGTCGTTGAGAAACTGAGCGTTGAGTTGCTGAACATTGGCGTAGACCCCCCAGTTTTCGCCGTTGATCACCAGCCTGACGAAGTTGGCCTTGGCGCTGGGAACCTGCCTGCGGCACATATTCGAGTACAGCACTTCGCGCATGAAGGTCGCATCGTTGTTGCAGTTGAGCAGATTCAACGTCTTGTAACCCATCAGACGCTGATCGGGAAAAGTGTAGTCGATGGAAATGTTGAATGACTTCTTTTGGGAGTTCCGGACCATCTGATAGGATGTGTTTCCGCGGAAACGAACGCCCACCCCCTCGTAGACTACGCCGTCGACTGTCAGAGTGGCCGCCAGATCGGTCTTGCTCTGATAGTTGTTGGTCAACAGGGTATACCAGTTCGACTGAGGGAACCGAAGCTCCAGAACCGCCAGCACACCTTCATCATAGAGGTCGGCCCCCGAGGCCGCGCAGATCCCCCACATCGCTGCCCCTACGGACAGCACAACCAGCGCCTTCGTCGTCATAGGATACCTCCTCATGGCGTTTCCGCCATTTCACACCCAATAGGTGTGTCCAACACCCCAAGCGGTTACACGAAAACCCGCACCGTTGGAGGTTATTGCGTCTTGTGTTGCGACAGAAATGTTCCAAGGGGTTTCGCATATCGGCGGAAATCCGCCGCAGCCAGAGCCACTGTTCGCCACTTTCGACTACGACTCTTCATGTACCGCGCGTAGTCGTCCAGAAGAAGACAGAAAAACACGTAGCGATCGGGACCGAACACAAGCGGCTCGTGGCCGTCGAAATCCACATCCGCCTGCACCACGCGGTAAGCAAAGACAAAAACCACCTCATAATCGGATCCGAGCACCCTCTTCCACGTCTGAAGGCTTGCGACATCGTCCTGGGTCACCCAGCACTCCAAACCGGCCCTGTCCGCCAGGGTCGAACCTGCAAAAGTGCGTCCTTTCACCTCCGCAATGACGTTGCGGCCCGGTTCGGGACGAAGGAGGAAATCGAAGTTCTTGACGGAGCGGTCAAAGGGGCCGAGCCTGTGGTGATCTTCGCAGTGAATGTACGGAATCCGGTGGTCGATCAACCAATTCTCGAACGCCCGCTCGTAGTGGTTGAGAGAGAAGTCTCGCATGCTTCTCGTACCTCGTTCGGACGACCTCGGTCAACAGTCAACGGATGCGTAAGCCCTGTTCAGGGGTTCAAATGAGCCAGAAACTGTTCCACGTCCACGGTTTCCTGAGCACCGCAGGTCATGTTCTTGACAACGACCTGCCGGTGATTCTTGTACTCCTGACCGATGATGACGCACTTGCCAGCGTTCTGGCCAGCCGCCTCCTTCAGTTGCTTGGAAAGTCCACCCTGTTTATAGCTGAAATTCGCGGAGTGTCCCTTCGATCGAATTCGAGCGGTGACCTCATACATGGCATCCGCCAATTGTGGCTCCGCCAGAGCCACGAAGTACTCCAGGCCGCGTTTGGGAATCTGCGAGTCGAGCAGACCCCGCTGTTCCAGAAGAATCTCCAGGACGCAATCGCCCATCCCCATGCCTGTGGCGGCGATGGGTGGACCGCCGAAATCCCGCAACAGGTTGTCGTAGCGACCGCCGCCGCAGATGGCCCGCAGTTCACCTGCGATGTCGTGGACCTCAAATACGATGCCGGTGTAATACGCCAGACCTCGCACAATCGTGGGATCGAAACCGCAAAATTCCGCCACCCCCATGGCCTTGAGGACGGAAAACACACCCTGCAGCTCGTCGATGGCCTTGGCCAGAGCCTCGTCGGGTTGGACAATCCCGCTCACAGCCTCGACGGAGTTCAGTGCCATGAACTGGTGAATCTTCGCGGCCTGATCCTCGTCCGGCACCTGTTCCGCCAGCACCGCCGCGAAGGCTTCCGGCGGCAGCTTGGCCTTCTTGTCCAAGACCGCGTAAACAGGTTCGAGCTTCTCAGCGGGGATTCCGATGCTGGTCAGAACCGCCGCCAGGAGCCTCCGGCTGGAGATCTTGGCTCGGATGTCCTTGGCGGTCAGACCGACCGATCGGAGGTAATCGATGGTTGTGAAGATGATCTCGGCGTCCGCATCGGCGCGGTCCTCGCCGATAATGTCCACATTCCACTGGAAAAACTCGCGCAGCCGGCCCTTCTGCGGCCGCTCGGCCCGGCACAAGCGAGGAACCGCGAACCACTTGATCGGCCTCGGCAAAGAGTTGATCTGCTGGTTAACCATGCGGGCCAGCGTCGGCGTGATCTCCGGCCGAATCGCGAGGTCCCGCCCGCCGCGATCCTGGAGCGAGAAAAGCTGCTCGACGATCTCTTGGCCACTCTTGAGCTGGTACATTTGGAGATGCTCAAAGATCGGACCGTCGTACTCCTCGAACCCGTTCCGCAGAGAAACCTTCTTCCAACCATCGATGATCCAGTTGCGCCGGGCCATCTGCTCCGGATAGAAATCCCTTGTCCCTTTGACCGGGGGTATCTTCATGACTTGCGTCCTTTTGTCTTGCGGATCGTCTGTTTTTCTGTGGCGTTGTTGTCGAACTTCACCCGGATGTACTCCTCCATCTCCTTGTCGTTGGTGAAGTGCAGCTCATATTCGTAGTCCCCCTCGACGAAGTCGCAGTCAGAGTGCTTGTACTTGCGGCAGATGGTCGGCCTGCGGTCGTAGATGAGACACTTATGATTCTTCTCCGACAGGTGGCGGCACTTGTTCTTGACGCTCAGGTACCAGTCGCCCTTCTCGACGAAGACGGAGATGTCCTGATGGCACAGATACCATCGGATATCATCGTAATCTTCGCGGGTTGCCGGCGTATCGAGGGGCAGCGCAAAATACCGGCAGCACATTCCCGTGCACTTATGACATTGGCTCTTTTCGGTCATCTGTTTCCTTTGGATTCTGCTGTTGCCTTGAAACCCCAGACTATATGTTCCTGAGGACACCCCGTCAAGGCAGCGGGATCATCCCCATCGTCCCAGAAAAGTCCGAGAGCTTTTCACGAAGGAAATTGCACGCAAATCCGCAAAAAACGACGTCCCCCATGTAAAGAGACCGCGTCGTAACCCGCCTGTTGGTATGGAGTAACGATGCATCCCATCCGCTACCCGGCGTCGTTCGACAGATTTTTCCAAAAAAATCGAGGAAAAGCTGTTGACGACGAAAAAGAAACGGGCTAACATACTTTTAATTGGTTTGTCCACAGGCCCCCGCATAGTCTCGCTTCCTCTCCCTCATCAAAAAGCGGGGGCTTCTTTTTTGGCCTTGTGAGACCGTGTGGTGTGTAGGATGACAAGACGATTTGTCGGCACAATCGCCCTCTGGAGCCTTGTTATCGTCCTGTCTGTCGCAAACCCCTCATGCAGTCCCCCCGCGATCGAGCAATACACCGAGGTCGGCGCCGAACCCGTCATAAGTCCGGATTATCGAGGCACAGTCATTCCGCCCAACATCGCCCCCCTGAACTTCCGTATCCTCGAGGAAGGCGACGCCTATCTCGTCGTTATCCGCTCGGATCAAGGGCAGGCTATAAACCTCTGGAGCCGAAACGGGCGGATACGCATCCCCGCCCGCCCCTGGCGCGCCTTGCTCGACGCCAACAAAGGCCGAGATATTTGCTTCGACGTCTATGTTCGGACCACCGACGGTCAATGGCGACGCCACCGGCCGCTGGTCAATACCGTCGCCTCGGAGTCCATCGACTCGACCCTGGTATTCCGTTTCATGAAGCCCTTGTACAGTTGGTGGAAGGACATCGGCATCTACCAGCGGGATCTCACCGGGTACGCCCAGTCCGTTGTCCTCCAGGGCCGCTCCTTCGGCGAAGGGTGCCTCAACTGCCATAGTTTCGTCGGCAACAACCCCGACACCATGACAATTGCCTTGCGAAGCGCGACCTACGGCAGCCATACCCTCCTGGCACGCGGCGACAAGGTCGAGAAAATCGGCGCCAAATGGGGCTACACCGCCTGGCACCCCAGCGGCAAGGTCGCAGTCTACTCAATCAACAAAGTGAACCAGTTCTTCCAGGCAGGGGGTCTGGAAGTCCGCGACGTTGTGGATCAAGACTCCGCTTTGGTCTGTTATCACGTTCCGAGCGGCCAGGTGAGCACCAGGCCGGAACTGGCGGACAAAGACCGGCTTGAGACCTACCCGGCGTGGTCCCCTGACGGAAGGCACCTATACTATTGCAGCGCGCCAATATTGTGGAAAGACCGCAATGCCGTGCCGCCCGAGAACTACGACAAGATCCGCTACGACTTGAGGCGGATTACCTACGATGTCGAAACAGACCGCTGGGGTCAGGCCGAGACCGTCCTCTCGGCCCAGGAAACAGGCCTGAGCATACTGCTGCCCAAGGTATCGCCCGACGGACGTTTCCTACTTTTCTGCATGTGCCGTTATGGATGCTTCCCCGTTTACCAACCCAGCAGCGATCTGTATCTGATGGATCTGGCCACGAAACAGTACCGCCGACTGGAGATCAACAGCGAATTCTCCGAGTCCTGGCACAGCTGGTCCAGCAACAGTCGGTGGATCGCGTTCAGCAGCAAACGCCAAGGAGGCGTATTCACGCGGACATACTTCAGCTATGTCGACGAGACAGGCAAGGTCCACAAACCCTTCGTTCTGCCCCAAAAGGATCCCGCCTGCTATGATTCATTGCTGGAGACGTATAGCGTTCCAGAGCTGATCACCGGGCCGGTTACCGTTGGAGCCTGGAGACTGGCTCTCGCCTCGCGTTCCCAGCCGAACACGTCGCCACAGATTCCGATCAGCGGCGCCAGCCCGAAGGCGGCGACGCCGACTCCCTGGCACGAACGCGAATAAGATCCCAACGACCGAAACCAACAATGCCTCAATCCCACACCAAACAAGCGGATGCAACACCGAAAAAATTAAAGGCTTTCACCGTTTCCGCATCGTCGGTTTCTTGCCTGCTTTTTTTTCTTTTATCCTTCCTCTACCTGTGGCTGGTCGTCGAACCGCGTCTGATTTACTACTGCTTTGGGACAATCCTTTCAGACACTAACCAATTTGCGACAGGCTGGTCTCCCTTACGGGATTCCTTGCAACTTCCGGGGGGATTGGTCGCCCACATAGCCGCATTCTTGTCGGTCGGATTCCATCGATCCTGGCTGGGGGCTGTGATCATCGTTCTGACGGGCGCAAGTCTTGCGGAATTGACCCGGCGGCATCTGGTAAAAGCAGGGCTTTCCGACGCGACGATTCCCGCCCTTCTTCCGGCGGTCGCCCTCTTTTTGATCTACAGCGATTACAAACATCCCTTGCCCGCTGCGATGATGGCCTCCTGTGGGCTGCTTCTGTCCCTACTCTTTGAACGACTGCCGTCGCACCGCTTTGGAATTCGCACTGTGGCATTCTGCCTGTCGGCTGCGGTAGCATTTTGGCTGAGCGGTCCGATGACCCTGCTGGGGTTCGCGGTCATGACCGTGCTTTACGCCGCCTTTCTGAGGAAAGACTGGCCCATGACGGTCCTTGCCTTGCCGGCTGCGGCGGGGATCGCCTGGCTTCTCTCAGAGCACTTGTTCCTGTTGCCCATTTCTCAGGCATTGCGTGCATGCACTAAAATGCCCTCAGTAATCGGCCTGAGCCCTTTCTTTCGAACCCTTCATTTTCTGGTGTATGGGCTGGCGCCGCTGGCCTTGCTGCTGACACTCGCAGGAAGACATTTCTTTGCCCGAAGGCGCCCCAAGCCCACGGTGCATCCGCCAAGGGCCAAAGGCCACTTTCAACGAGTCGAGGCAAAACCAAGAAGACAAGTTCCGGCCCTACTTGCGAAAACCTTTCTTGCCGTCTTCCCGACGGCGATAATGGTCTTGGGGTTGTACTTCACCCGGGAACAGCTCCGCAAACCCTACCTCGCCTCGAATTACTATTGGCACCAGAAGCAATGGGATAAGATCCTCGAACTGGCCGGAAAACTGCCAAAGGACAAGACCCATGCCTATGTCAACCACGATATTTTGCGGGCCTTGTATCACACGGGTCGACTCCCCTACGATCTGTTCCGCTTTCCCCTGGTTCCAGAGGCACTTCTGCTGACGCACGAAGCCTGGGAATCCGATCTGAGCCAGTTGAAACTCGGCGATTTGTTCCTTGAACTGGGACACGTCAACATGGCCCAGAAACTGGCGTCGGAACTGGTGGCCGTTAAAAATTATCTGGGCCCGGCACTTGAGCAGATGGCGTGGATCTGCATCGTGAAAGAGCAACCCGCCGCCGCACGAGTATATCTGGAGGCGTTGAAAAAGGACCTGATCCGTCGCAGCCAGGCGGAATCGCTCCTACAAGGCTTGGACAGGGGTTTCACGCCGCAACAGTGGGAGCGTATCACCCGAATCCGTTCCTGCCTCCGGGACGAGACCGCCGGACCGACAGGCCCTGAGGCGGTGGATCAGTGGCTTGCCGCTTTGGTCGAGCATAATCCTTGCAATCGCATGGCTTTCGAATATCTCATGACGTGCTATCTCTTGACCGGTCGCGTGGAGAAGATCGCGGAAAACCTCAAAAGACTTGACGCACTCGGCTATAGGGGTATCCCCCCTCTCTATGAGGAGGCCTTGGTGATCCACTATGGCAACCTCGGTCGTCTGGCTGATTTGGCCAAAAGCAATGTGAACCCTGAAACTGTTCGAAGATATGAGACCTTCCTGCAACTGCGCTATTCCATGCGCCCCCAGAATCAGCAAGCTGTGCTCAATCTTCTGATCCGTGACTTTGGCTCCAGCTACTTCTTCTATTACTCCTTCGGCCGGGTCGGGGTCATGTAACCCTCGGCGAGGTCCCCCATCCCGTGCCGCGATTCCAGGAGGCGATTCCCTTGCGACCGGCGTCGTCCGAGAAAAAAGTGTTGCAGTCCCTCTGCCCATCTGGTACAAGAAATGTGGACTGTTGGGTCAACGGTTTTCGATGGCATCCGTTGTCGCAGCGTTGGCGTGGAACGTTGTGGCATCGGAACCACAGGACAGGCTCAGAATCGCACGTCCCATGATTATCGGAGGATGAGCCGCGGTGTGCTCTGGGACGCACACAAATCAACAGAAGCCTCGGGTGCGTATTTGCACCGCAGGTCGGGTTCTGTTTGTTCCCCCGAGATCCATCTTCTGCTTTCTACAGGAAGGAGGTGATTCAGCCGATACAACCCTCACAAAACACCGAGGAGGAGAAAGGTTGTGGTAGGTAGCTCTGGTAGTGTGGATACATCATCAAAAAGACTGAGTACTTTTCCTGAAAGACGGAGGGAGACGTGCCCTGATGTGTGGTCGGGACACAGTGAAATGATTTTGTGAGAATGAGAAGGAGAGCTCCTATGAAGAAGTACTGTTGTCTGGCCCTCTTGGCTGGAACCTTGGCCTTGGTCCTGGGCAGCGTCGCTCAGGCAAAATTCAATCCCCTGAAGGACCCCTCCATCATCGGCTGGTGGGCATGTGATGAAGGTGCCGGCGAAATCGTCGCCGACTCCTCCCCTCTCAAGCACGATGGAAGATTCATCAATGGCAGTCCGGTCTGGCGGACCGGTATCCACGGCAACGCGATCACCTTGAACGGTCCGACCCTTGTCCAGATCGAGCCGATGGGACTGACTCTCAGTCAGGCTACGATGGCCGCTTGGCTCTTTGCCCCAACGGCGCAGCCTGAGTGGGCATCCTTCATCATGCACCGAGGCCCCGGTCCCGCGTCCGGCTTCAATATGTTGGCCGACCGCCAACTGGCCTATCATTGGAACGATGCCTCCAACACCTGGAGCTATCGCCCGAACGTCTTCCATCCTTTGAACGAGTGGGCCCACTGCGCCGTGACGGTCGATCCGACCAAAGCGGTCTTTTATCTCAACGGCGTGGCCTCCGCCACCAATACCGTCAATCACCCGGCTTGCGCTTGGGATGGACCGGTTTGGCTGGGCGGCGACGGCGGTGCCTCCTGGGTATCCCGCCGTATGAGCGGCGGCTCTCTGGACGACGTCTGCTTCTTCAGCCGTGCGATGACCGCTGAAGAAATCCAGGCCCTCATGCTGGGTCTTTCGGACCCCGCCTTGGCAGGAGACCCGACCCCTGCCGACGAAGCGACTGATGTGCCTGCCGATTCCGTTCTCTGTTGGAAGGCAGGCGAGACCGCAACCTCGCGTGATGTCTATTTTGGCACGTCGCGTGCGGACGTCACCGACGCCACGCGGGCAAATCCTAAAGGAGTCCTCGTGAGTCAGGCTCAGAGCGACACGACGTTCACCCCCGCCGAACTGGCGTTAGGCCAAACCTATTATTGGCGAGTCGATGAGATCGACGCCGCTGGGACGATCCTGACCGGAAGCGTCTGGTCGTTCACCGTGGAACCTGCCGCATACCCGATCAAGGGCATCATGGCCAGAGCCTCCAGCCAGAGCCGGGCCGATACGGGTCCGGAGAACACGATCAACAGCTCCGGCCTGGTCAATGATCAGCACTCCGTCAATCTCAACCAGATGTGGATGAGCGCGGATAAACCTCTGCCCAACTGGATTCAGTACGAGTTCGACAAAGTCTATAAGGTCGCGGAACTGTGGGTCTGGAACTCCAACCAGGTCGTGGAACCCTTCGTCGGCTTCGGCGCCAAGGGCGTCACCATCGAGTACTCCCTCGACGGCGAAACTTGGACCGAGCTCGAGAACGTCCCTGAGTTCAATCAGGCCAGCGGCCTGCCCAGCTACACCGCCAACACGATCATCGATTTCGGCGGCGTCATGGCCAAATTCGTCAAACTGACCATCAACACCACTTGGGGCGGCGTGGTCAAACAGACCAGCCTGGCTGAGGTTCGGTTCTTCTACAAGCCCGTCCAGGCGAGAGAGCCCGTTCCGGCCGACGGCGCCAAGGATGTCCTCCTGACCGCCTCGCTGGATTGGCGACCCGGACGCGAGGCCACCTCGCACAAGGTGTTCTTCGGGACCGATGAGGCCGCGGTCGCCGACGGAACTGCACCCGCCAGCACGGTGAGCACCCACGGTTATACCCCGGCTTCCATGACTTTCGGTACCAAGTACTTCTGGAGAGTCGATGAGATCGGCGACACCGGAACGTACGAGGGCGACGTCTGGAGCTTCACCGCCCAGGAGTTTGCGGCAATCGATGATTTCGAGAGCTACACCGACGACGAAGGCAGTCGGATCTATGAGTACTGGCTCGACGGCATCGCCGATACCGCATTGGGTGGCTCGACCGTCGGCTACATGGAGGCCCCGTTCGCCGAGAGGACCGTCGTCCATGCCGGCAAACAGTCCATGCCGTTCGCTTACGACAACACCAAGGCCCCGTACTTCAGCGAGGCCGCTATAGAGTTCGCTTCGGTCCAGAACTGGACCGGTTCGGGTGCAACCGAGCTGTGCGTCTGGACGCGAGGTCGTCCGGCTCTGACCACCACGGACGTGACCGAGACCGGTGGCAAAATGACGCTCACGGGCGCCGGCGCCGACATCTGGAACAACTCCGATGAATTTACCTACGCCTACAAGACCCTCACCGGTGACGGCAGCCTGATCGCCCGCGTGGTCAGCAACGGCACCGGCACCAACACCTGGGCCAAAGGCGGTGTCATGATCCGCGACAGCGTCAACGGCGGCTCCATGCACGCAATGATGGTGATCACCGGCGGCGGCGGCAACGGCGCCAGCTTCCAGTATCGTTCGACCACCAACGGCGCGTCGGGCAACGCCGACATCGCCACGGCGGTTACACCTCCGTACTGGGTCAAGATCGAACGGGCTGGCGGCAACTTCAGCGGCTACGTCTCTGCGGACGGGAAGACCTGGAGCGTCGTAGGCCAGACGCAGATTGCGATGACCGATCCGGTCCTGATTGGCATTTGTGTCACTTCCCACGTGGCCGGCGTGGATCGGACCTATCAGTTCGAGGGCATCGCCTCCACCGGCAACGTGACCGGCGCATGGCAGGGCGCGATCATCAACGCTCCTGTGTACAACGATGCAGCTCCGATGTATCTGACGGTGACCGACAGCACCGGCAAGTCGGCGACCGCCACCAATGACACAGCGGTCACCGCGGCCAACTGGACTCGCTGGACGATGCCGATGAGCAACTTTGGCGGCGTGAACTTCACCCGGATCAAGAAGCTCACGATCGGTGTCGGCGCCAAAGGTGCCACCAGCGGCGGCTCAGGGATCGTGTTCATCGACGACATCGGTTTCGGTCGTTCGATTCCCGCTCAGCCGTAAGGCGATCGCGGAAGCAGCAAGAAACGACGACGATTGCAAAGTTGTCGATCGATGCAGCAAATTCAAAGGGCCCATGCTTTTCAGGCATGGGCCCTTTGCTTTGGATCGTGCAAGTGATGAAGCCGTTGTCGGTCTCGCGACAGAGACCGTCGAAACCGAAGACTGCTACGCGCACCAAGGCCGGGAACGCTGAATCTGACCCGAGAGGATCTCCCGAGCGATGATCACGTCCTCGCGGACCTGGAAGTCGAACATACCTACGCAGAGGAAATCCGCACCGGCCTCAAAGGCGAAACGGAAACCTTCCTGAGGTCGAACCGCTCCGGCTGCCAGGACCTTGAACGCGATCCAGGGTTCCTTGAGCGAGCTCATGTATTCAATGGTTTCCTGGGGGTTGCGGCAGTACATGTTGTCATGGTAACCACCGTGTTCGTTGGTGGTGGGACCGACCACGTCGAACACTCTACGATTCTCCTTGGGCGTTGCGGACCAGTAGTTGTCCGGATGGATCGTCTTGACCCAGAAATCCGGCTTGAACCCCGCTTTGACGCAGGCCTTGACCGTCTCTAGATCGTGGGCGCCCAGACCACTAGGCACATTGAATTCTCGCATATAGTCCAACGCCTCTCCGATCGCAGCAACCTTTCCGTCGCGTACGGCCTGATCAGCGAGTCCCCCCTGCACGTACACCGCATGGGCGCCGCTGTCGATCGAACGTTTGATCCCCTCCTTGATGTCCTTGCCCCAGGCGCAATCGGAGAACCACTGGATCTTGCCGCCCCGCTCGTTCCAATAGCGATTGATCACCTTGTCGGAAACGGGATTGGTCAAAACCGCATTGATCCCCATCTCCTCGGCCAATTCAAAAGTCTGGAAAATCTTTTCATCCGTGTGGTAGGCCTTGACCAACGAAGAAACATAGATCAGATCTCGGCTGTGGGCCCAGCCGCCGATCAGGTTGCCGCCACAAAAGATCCGACTGATCTTGAGGCCTTTGATCTGACCCAAGGGCATCTTCGTGTCGCCGCTAGTCAAACCGACTGGGTTTGGCGTCCCTCCCCCGGACATCTGGGCCAGCAGATTCTGTTCCTCGAAACTGTGCAGCCCGAGAACCACCCCGGCCCCCGTCGCCACGGACCGTTTGATGAAGCCACGTCGATTGACTTGATTGTCAGCCATGATGCCTACCTCTCTTTGCGACACACAACCCAGTTGAAGAACCTACGGCCACACTACTGATCGTCGCTGTTTGAGACGAAAAAATCAAGAGAACAGTCCACCCGCCGCGAAGTTGATCACGCACGCCAAGGTCGTTGCCTTGGCAGATCACCGGTCAGGAGGTTCTTGGCGATGATCACGTCCTCGCGAACCTGGAAATCGAACATCCCCACGCACACGAAATCGGCGCCGTTGCCGAAAGCGTGCTTGAACCCCTCGCGAGGGTGAATCGCTCCGGCCGCCAGGACCTTGTACGCAATCCAGGGTTTTTCGACTTTCTGCATGAATTCCTTCGTCTTGTCCGGATCGATATCCCAGTAGTTGTCGACGGCGTAGTTGTCAATCACGTCCTTGTTCTGGTCGGGCCGACGGCTGGACCAGTAGTTCGTGCCATGGTGCGTCTTCATGTAGAAATCGACCGGCAGTCTGGCCTCCTCGCAAGCGACGATCGTACCCAGGTTGTGGCCGCCGACACCGGTCAGGACGCCGTTGCTCTTGACAAAATCCAGAAACTTGCCGATCAGATCGATCTTGCCCGCGCGGGACCAGGCGTCACCGACGTTGCCGATCAGATATGCGCCGGTCGCCCCGCCGTCGAGAGCTTTTTTGACATCGGTTTCTAGATCGTTTTCGCTAGGCACGCACTGAGCAAGCCACTGGATTTTGCCGCCCCATTGGTCCCAGTACTTTCGAAGTACCGGCAATGAACTAGTGCCGGCGTTGATCGTGTTGACGCCGTTGTCCTCGCAGATTTCCAGAGTCTGGCAGATCTTCTCGTCGGTGAAGTACTGCTTGAGCAACGAGGAGACGTAGATCAGATCCCGGCTGTGGGCATAACCGCCGATCAGGTTTCCGCCGCAAATAAGCCGGCTGATGGTCACATCGCCAATTTTGCCCGTCGGCAATCCCTTCACGCCAACCTCGCGGGTCAACCTTACGCCGCCTGCCGCCAAGAGAGCCTGCTCCTCCCGACTCAACCACGCCAAAGCCGTCGCAGAACCCACAAGAGACCCCTGGAGAAACTCACGGCGATCTAGACTGCCAGACATGTGCCGACCCTCGACCAAGACCCCACAGAAGATAAGAAAATGGGTGATGTAGGATTCGAACCTACGACCGGCTGATTAAGAGTCAGCAGCTCTACCAGCTGAGCTAATCACCCAGAACCACCGTCGGACCAAGCCTCCGGGGACAATGCCGCCTTGGCATCGAAAGACACAAGTGTACTACTACCAGCAAAGGAATGCAAGAGGTATTTCTTGAGTTTCATTCGACTTTCTAAACCGCCGCCAAAGACCCCGCTTATAGGACCTTCCCTGCCTTTTGCGGTTTTTCCGGCGTTTTGCCCGTCACGCCCTAGAGTTGGGTCAAGGGGCTACGTTTCCTATATTTTAGGTGGTTGTCGGCATGAACACCCTGCCGCCAACCCCTTTGCACTTATGATTCTGGGATTATCGGGACTACAGAACAGGACTGGAGGCATGACGTCGAATCGCTCGGGGCCTGCACCCGCAGCAAGAGGTTCTCAATTGGCTGGCCGCGAGAGCCGATTGAACAAGCGGATCGATTCCGACAGAACTTGAAAACGGATGTAATCATGCTCCAGAAGTGTGCGATTCTCGGGATGGCTCTGTTGTTCGTGGGTGGTCTGGCCACAGGGTGGGTCTACAACGAAAAACAGACAGAACAGGCCCAGACGCCGGCAGCGGGGATTAAGTATTCCCTGGGCCCCGAGGAATATCTCGACAAATATGGTCGCTGGTACCAACTGAGCCCGGAACAGCAAAACCAGCTGGTTCTGGAGCTTGACAAGGATCGTCAGGACAAGACGCCGGAACAACTCGTTCGTGAACAGCAGGCCCGGCTCCGCGCGGACCTGGAGAAATTGGCCGCCGGCCAGATGAATCCCGGCGCCATCGCCAACATATTGTACGGTCCCGGCTGGGAAAGCGAGGTCGAACAGTACAAGAAACTGCGCGAACAGATGGAGATTGCCCAGATCATCTCGATCGTGTGTCTGTCCATCGGTGGGGTGTTGTTCGCTCTGTGTTTCTTGATCTGGGTGGGGAGGTCCATCGCAAAGGTCTGGCGCAGGCGATCCAATCGCCGAGAGAAAAAATCCCTCTCCTCGAGGATCCAACTGACTAACATCCAACCCCACGAGTCGGAGGAAACCTCGCCGACGACGGAAGAAGTTCCCCGGCAGGGTCGCAAGCGACTGGCCCGCGCGGAATTGCCGGTCGACACTTTTCCCATCGATTTGGGATCGTCCCGTTCGATTCATCATGACGAATCCCTTTCCCCTCTCGTTGCGGCCCGCGCACGACAACACCGCGTGTCGGCTGCGGCGGAAACGGCAACGGACGACGGCGGCATAGCTGTCCTTCTGGCCGACGAACCCTCCCAGGAAAGTGAATGGTCGCCCCAGTCCCAGTGGGCCGTCGGTCAGGGTGGAACCGCCTCGGCCCAGGCGATTCCACGAGAACCCCAAGCGGCGGTGCGCACACGGGTACCGGTGGCGGCGTCAACCAAACCGGAACCGACCGCGGCGGAGAATGCCTTGAAGGAACAGGCGGAAAACCTCCAGAAACAGATTGCGGAATTCAAGGAAATGGCCCAGAACGTCCAACAGGCGACGCGAGACCGGTCCGACCCGCTCGGCGACACGCTCAAGGAATTGGCGCAGCAGGTGTCGGCGATCCGCGAATACGCCGCGAGCCAGCAGGACCGGGTTGAGAAACTCCAGGATGGCTACGACTGGGGCATCATTCGTACGTTCTGCCTTCGCGTAATCCGCTGCGTGGACAATATCGAGAACCGGATCGAGAACCCGCCCAAAGACTGCGAAGACCTGATCTACCTGGAAGAAGTGCGGGACGAATTGCTTTTTGCAATGGAGTCCAGCGGAGTCGAACAATTCCGCCCCGAAATCAATAGCGAGTACCGAGGTCAGGAGAAACTCGCCGAAGCGATCCGAGAGAAACAGCCGGCCGAAAGACCTGAACAAACCGGAAAAATCGCGCAGGTCCTACGACCGGGATACCGATACATGATAGATGATGAAAACTATAAGGTGGTGAGAACCGCGCAAGTCAAATTGTATGGTTGATCGTTCGTCATTGACCGGCGCGGGCGCAGCCTGGTTGGACACAGGAGAGACACATGGGTAACATCGTCGGCATAGACCTCGGGACCACGTTTTCGTCCCTGGCGATGCTCAACACAATCGGCAAGCCGGAGATCGTTCCGAATGCGGACGGCGACCGACTGACCCCGTCGGCCATCTTTTTCGACGAGGACGACGGAGGCATTATCCGCGTCGGAATCGAGGCCCTCAACTCGCGGCACCTCAACGCCGCACGCTCCGTTCGCTGGGTCAAACGTCACATGGGCGACCCCGATTTCAAAGTCCCCATCGACGGCAAAGACTGGACGGCTACGGAACTGTCGGCGTTGATCCTCAAGAAGCTCCAGCAGGATTGCTCTGCCCAGGTGGGCGAGATCCGCGACGCAGTGATCTCGGTGCCCGCGCATTTCGACGAGATCCGACGCAAGGCGACCATGGACGCCGGAACGGCCGCCGGGTTCAACGTGATCGGCATCGTGAACGAACCGGTGGCAGCGGCCCTGTGCTATGCCACAACGCGGGACGTCTCAGGACGAGTCCTGGTCTACGACCTCGGTGGCGGCACCTTCGACGTGACCCTCATGGACGTCAAGGGCCTGGACATGGAGATCATCTGTTCCCAGGGCGACCATGCTCTCGGCGGCATCGATTTCGACAAGACCGTGCTCGAACTCCTCCAGAAGATGTATCGCGACAAGTTCGGAGCCGACCTGATCACGTCGGAAGAAGAGCGGGCGCGGTACGAAGACGAAGCGGAGGACATCAAGAAGACGCTTTCCCGTCGGCCGTCGGCCAAAACAATGCTCTACGGCCCCAGCGGCGGCATGCGCGCCGAAATCAGCCGAGAGATGTTCGAGCAGGGAATCACGCCGTTGGTGTCCCGCGCCGACATGCTCGTGGAGGTGGTCCTGGAAGAGGCGGGCCTCAAGCCCTCGGACGTCACGACCGTCCTGCTGGTCGGCGGCAGCACGCGAGTACCCCTGATCCGTACCCATCTGGAAAGAATCTTCGGCTTCCCGCCGGAATGCTCGATCAACGTGGATGAATGTGTGGCCCTCGGCGCCGCCCTCCACGCAGGGATCACAAAACTCCGCCTGGATCCCGACAACGTCGCCGCCGGCATCCGCGAAGGACTCAAAGACATCAGCCTAACCGACGTCTGCAACCACAGTTACGGCACCATCTGCGCCCCGATCGACAAAGAAACCGGTCGAAGGGTCGTCCAGAACCGAATCATCTTGAAGAAGAACACCCCCCTGCCGTGCGAGGTCTCGCAGACCTTCTATACGGTTTCCCAGGGTCAAAAACGCGTGGAGGTGACAATCACGCAGGGCGAGGACACCGACCCGGCGTACGTCAACCGAATCGCCACCCACACTCTGGAGCTTCCGCCGGATCGTCCTGCGGAACGTCCCATCCAGGTGACTTACAGCTACGACCTGAACCAGCGAATGCACTGCTCGTTCAAAGATATCGAGTCAGGGCGGCAGCTGGAGTTGGAATTCTCGCTGGACGAAGGTAATTCCGCGACCGAGGAGGCCGCCGAACAAACCGCCAAACTCGAACCGTTCAAAGTGCAATAGAAACCCGGATTCACAGGACTCGACCGATCCTATGTCCGCAGGATTGTCCAAACTGATCATCCGCATCAGCGACTTCTGGCGAAACGTTCTCCGACGGATACGAGGCAGTGCCCCGCCTCAGTTGCCCCCGGCGGGGAACAGCCGACTGGGCAAAACCTGGGACCAGGTGACCAAGTTGGCGGGTGGTCGCAGCCCGTCCACCTTGCCGGAAGAGTTGTCTCGCCCGATCGACCTGGGCCGGCTCAACTGCCGTACGAGAATCGGGCGGCAGCCGCAGGGCGACTCTTTCCGTACGGTGATCCTGATCGACCTGTGTGGGACGATCCAAGCCCCCACCGACGGCCATGAAGTGAATCTGTACCTCAGCATCCGGGACATCACGGACAACGAGACCGAGTCCCTGCCCGTTCTGAACCGGCCCAAGCAGGGTCCGCTGAATCCCGCCTCGCATTTCACGTTTCAATCGGATATGGGACGACTGTGCCGTCGAACGACGGTGCTGGAGGACTGGACCGGGGTCGCGCAGATTTCGCCGGAGTGGTTTGTTTTGCCCCGCACAGGCACCCGACGGATCCAATATACGGCATCTGTCGTATCCCGTCAGACGGGCGAACCGATCGCCACCTGCGACTGCGTCGCGAACTATGAGAATACCGAACCGGGGTACCTTGATATCGAAGACAACATCCAGAGGGCCAAGACCCTGGCGGTGGGACTAGCCTTCAGCGTCGGAGCCGCCAATGGAAAGCTCCTCGATCCGGAAGTCAACGTCATTCAAGCCTGGGTCAAGACCAACTTCGGGTCTGCCGAGGCCTCCAACGACGCCAGGCTCGAGCTGGAGCGGGCCTTGCAGAAGACCGCCAGCTTCTTCCGGCGAGGCGGCACCCTGAATCTTCGGCCGATTTGCAGCGAAATCGTCGAAATTGCCCCGTTGATCGGGCGGATCGAGATCCTCGACCTGTGCCTGCGGGTGGCCGCTGCCAAAGGGCAGGTGACAACCGCGGAAGTGGAGATCCTCAAAAATCTCGCGGATTGGCTGCAGGTCGAGCGGGCCAGACTCCGCACAATGGCGGAGAAGATACTGCCCGTAGAGATGCACCAAGGGCACGACGCTGAGATGATCCTGGGCGTCACCCCGGGCATGAGCCAAGAAGAAGCGCGTATCCAGTTGAACCGCGAGTACGCCAAATGGAGTTCGCGGGTCATCAGCACCGACCCCTCGATCCGGCGTCAGGCCGATCAAATGCTCAAACTTCTGGGCCAGGCCCGAACCCAGTACGTGGGCGTCAAGTCCCCCTGCTGACCGCCAACCCCATGGCTATTTCGTCGGGGCAATCGGGAAGAGCCTCTTGAGCTCCTCCGTTGACGGACGTCGGCCGTACTCGCACAGTTCAAAGGCCTCCGCGTATTTGATTTCCTTGGCCTTGTCCGGGCCGTAGATCTCGATCAATTTACTACGATACCGGTCCGCCACACCCTTGTCGCGTCCGGCAATGCGGTCGTCCACCTCTTTGCGACGCTTCTGACGTGCCTGGGGCTCCTCGGGAACCGGGATCACCTTCTGGAAATCCCCTGTCGCCCAAAGGGATTCGATCTGGGACTGGAGCATCCAGATCGCGTCCAGTTTTTTGTGAATCACAGCATCTGTGGCAACGACCACGTCCGGGGCAAAGGGATTGGGCTTCTGAAATCCATCCGAAAGGTACAAAAAAACAGGATTCTTCTGCAGGTGCGGCACGTCTGGACAGAAAAATCGCACTGTTACCATGTACGCGGCATCCTGCATGAGCACCCCCACATACCGGTGGTCGGGGTGGTAATCGTTGGGCCGGTGGCCCATGACGATGTCGGCCTTCCATTCTCGAATGAGCCGAACGAATTCCTTGCGGTTTTCAAGAGTGGGCATCAGCTCGCCGTCGTGGATATCCAGCACCTCGCTTTCGATCCCCAGGACCTTGGCGGCCTCCTTGACCTCCGCGGTGCGACGCTGGGCCAGGGCGCCGCCAGCCATTTCGGCATGGCCGATGTCGCCGTTGGTGACCGAGACGAACTTGACATGATGGCCCTGGTTGGCCCAGAGAGCGGCGACGCCCGCGGCCTTGAGCTCGCAGTCGTCGGGATGGGCCCCAAAAACAAGGATTCGCAGCTTGCCGTCGTCGGGGTCGGCAGCCCGACCCAGAGTGGGCACAAGGACCGCCAGAAGAACGATCGCCCCGAAGGTCCGAAGAAGGGTTCTTGACGTCCTGGATGCATGTCGGTGGGATTTCATCATTTGTCTCCTTGACTGGCCAATGTCCGGAAATTCCTTCGCCTGAGCGGAGATGTCCGTCACGGTGGACGGACCGTATTATGCCCCTGGAACGCCCCGGAGGCAACCCCGTCTTTTTTGCCAAAAGACCGGAAATAATTTGAAAGGCCTTGACCTGTCTTTGTCGATGTGATATAGAAGAAATGAGTTCGGTCTCGCAAGAGACATTGCGCAGCAATGCACACGACCTGCGTTCAGAATCGAATACACGGTGGAGTTACGTGATGTGGAGGAAGGATTCTCTGCGATAGGTGTTCTGCCCTGTACAAAAGCTGTTCCCGCATTTCATTTTCACTCGGCCCTCGAAGGGGAATGGCGTAGCAGAAAGGAGGTGGCTGTCCGGCAACATAAGTAAGGATGAGACAATACCGTATAGGCGTGTGTGGTTTGGGTTCCAAGTTACTGTGGAGGACACAACAATGAGAAAGTATATCTGTGCAGTGCTGTTGGCCAGTCTGGCGATGTCCACGATGGCCTCAGCCACAATGGTGCGGCAGGAATGGTGGACGGGCGTCAGCCACAGCCGTCAGGCTATCATCGATTTCCTCAAAGATCTCGTCAATCCGGTTCCTGTGCCGAACCTTGAAGTCATTCAAGAAACGTCCGCTTTCAGCGGCTCGCGGGACAACTACGTAGCCAAGTTCTATGGCTGGGTCACCGTCCCGGAAACCGGCACCTACCAGTTCCATTACGCCTGCGACGACTACGGCATGCTCTACGTCAGCCAGGACGAGTACATGGAAAACGCCGTTGAAGTTGCGTACGTCGACGGCTGGTGCGCCGTGGGCGAATGGAACAAGTACCCCAGCCAGCATTCGGCCCCGATGAACCTGAGAAAAGGCCAGGTCATGGCCGTGATGGCTTTCTTTGAGGAGGCCGGCGGCGGCGACAACATGGACCTCGGCTGGACGGGTCCGGGCCTGAGCAGCAACATCGCCGCGCCGACCTATCTGACCAATTACATCACCCACATCCCCCCCACTCCGAGCAAGGCCAGAAGCCCCAATCCGGAAGATGGGACAATTGATGTGCCGATGGACACCATCATCACTTGGGGCGCCGGCAAGTTCGCGGCCACGCACGATGTGTACCTGGGTACGGTCTTCGACGACGTCAACACCGCCAGTCGCTCCAATCCCAAGGGTGTGCTCGTCAGCCAGAATCAGACGGACACCTCGTTCGATCTGAAGGGCCACGTCGAGTTTGGCACGACCTATTACTGGCGGATCGACGAAGTGAACGCGCCTCCGACGAACACCATTTTCAAAGGCAAGATCTGGAGTTTCACGACCGAGCCGTTCGCGTACCCGATCAAGAATATCGTCGCGACCGCTTCCAGCCAGAGCCGCGCCGACACCGGGCCCCAGAACACGGTCGACGGGTCAGGACTTAACGCTGCCGATCAACACTCGGTCGAGTTGACGCAGATGTGGATGACCGGCCCCACGAAACCGCATTGGATTCAGTACGAGTTCGACAAGGTCTACAAGCTCGATGGGATGTTGGTCTGGAACTCCAACCAGATCATCGAAGGCTTCGTCGGCTTCGGAGCCAAGGACGTGACGATTGAGTACTCCGTCGACGGCGAGAACTGGACGGCCCTTGAAGGCGTTCCGGAATTCGCCCAGGCGCCGGGTTCTCCCAACTATACGGCTAACACCACCGTCGATTTCGGCGGCGTCAACGCCAAGTTCGTCAAGCTGACCATCGAAAGTAACTGGGGCGGTGTCGCCACGCAGACGAGCCTTGCTGAAGTGCGATTCCTGTATGTCCCTGTCCAGGCACGCCTGCCCGAACCGGCCAACGCCGCCACCAACGTCGCGTTGGATACCCAGTTCAACTGGCGGCCCGGCCGCGAGGCGACCTCACATAAGGTCTTCTTCGGCGACAACGCCGATGCGGTGGCCGCAGGAACCGCCGCAGTGACGACCGTGACCGATCACCGCTTCACTCCGCCGACTATGAACTTCGGAACCGAGTATTTCTGGAAGGTCGACGAAGTCGGCGACGCCGGCACGTATGAAGGCGACGTCTGGAGCTTCGTCAGCCAAGAGTATGCCGCGATCGACGACATGGACAGCTACACCGACGACGAGGGCAACCGGATCTACGAGGCTTGGACGGACGGCGTCACTAACAGCGTGTACGGCGGTTCGACCGTCGGCTACATGACGTCTCCGTTCGCCGAGAAGACGATCAAGTACAGCGGCCTACAGTCGATGCCGTTGTCCTACGACAACAGCGTCGCGCCGTTTGTCTCCGAGACAGAGCGAGTGTTTGACACTGCCCAGAACTGGACGACCAACGGAGCCGACAGCCTCGTCGTCTACTTCCGCGGCCAGGCCCCCGGCTTTGCCGAAATGGCCGACGGCAAGATCATCATGAGCGCAATCGGCAACGACATCTGGGACAATTCCGACCAGTTCCGCTTTGCTTACAAGACTCTCAACGGCGACGCCACCATCGTGGCCCGCGTCGAGAGCATCGTCCGGAGCAACGAGTGGGCAAAAGGCGGCGTGATGATTCGCCAGAGCACGGAACCCGGTTCGGTCCACGCCTTCATGCCCATCACGCCCAGCGGCGGCAACGGCGCCAGCTTCCAGCGTCGATTGACGGCTGCAGGGGCTTCGGAGAACAGCGACAACACCGGTGCCGCCGTGGCAGCTCCCTACTGGGTGAAGCTCGAGCGCAAGGGCAACGCCTTCTCCGGGTTCATCTCCCCGGACGGCACGACCTGGACTCAGTTGGGCACCGCAGTCACTGTCCCGATGACCGGTCCGGTGTTGATCGGTTTGGCTTTGTGCAGTCATGACACCGGCATTTCCACAAGCGCGGTCTTCTCCAACGTATCGATGACCGGCAATGTGACCGGGGCTTGGCAACATGCGGAGATCGGCGCCACCCAGCCGGTGGGCAACTCCCTCGAAGGCCTGTACCTGTCCGTCAAGGATAGCGCCGGCAAAACCAAGGTGATTCAGTACACAGACCCCGCAGCGACTGCGACCATAACCTGGCAGCAGTGGAAGATCCCGCTGAGCGAGTTCACCTCGGCCGGGGTCAAGATGAATGCCGTTAAGTCGCTCGTGATCGGCGTGGGCAACAAGGCCGCTCCGGTCAAGGGTGGTACCGGCATCGTGTACATCGACGACATCAGCTATGGGCGTGCGAGGCAGTAACCCTAGCGATGTCTGAGATATCATGACAGTCAAGCAGGGCCCTGTCTAGGATGGGGCCCTGCTCTTTTTCTGCCCTCGCAGTCCCGGATGCGTATCACTGCACGCTATGGCCTTTCGGATACACTTCCGCAGCGCTGGGCCTGGGCGTCGCGCCGGTGGCGGAGTTGACGGTCGCTTCCGCCGGGCCATAGAGCGACCGAACGAGCGCCTTGCTCTGCACCGTCACGGGCCCGGTGACCAGTTCGGGCACACTGTACAGCTGGCAACACGAATCATAATAGGAAGGCCGCTCCTGGGGCAGCACGAAGGGTTTGTGCGTCCGGCCGGTCTCATCCACGTAGCTGATGTAAGGACGGGTGAACAGTCCCCCCTGCCTCTTGCTGCTGAAAACGATCCAACGACTGTTGCTCGACCAACTGTGCCAGGATTCTGTGTATTCGCTGTTGGCGGTGGCCTTGTGGTATTGCCCGGTGGTCAGGTCCATCAGGTACAGGTCGCTGGTCGGCTGATACACCGGGAAACAGCCATATTCGCTCATGCAAAACAGGAGGAATCGCCCATCGGGCGATACCCGCGGCAACAGGATGCTCAGGCCAGTCTCGGTCGCGCTCAACACGGTCTGGGCGGGTCCCCAGGTGTCCGTCTCGATGTCGTAGCTCGCTCGCATCAGGTCGTACTTGACCCGTTCATAACCCTTGGGAGGCACGGTATCCATGTCCGTCCACAGCAGCGGCGCGCTGCAGAAGTACAGGTGTTTGCCGTCGGGCGTCCAGGCGGGATAGGTCTCCAACCGCTTCTTGTCCGACAAGGCCGGCGTGGTCTTGATCTGCCGGCGTTCGACGTCATAGTATACGATCAGAGAATCGAGGTCCACGACGTCATGGATCTCCTCGCGCGCGGTGTGGAAAAACTGGCGAACGTCGTTGATCGAATAGGCCGCGAGTTTGCCGCTGGGATGCCAGCAAGTGTAGCCGAACTTAGCGCCGATCTTGTGGATGGAATCCCCCTCGATGTACGTGGTGGCGCTGGCGAACGACGTACTGCGTATCCCCAGGAGCATTTGGGCCGGGCTGTTGTTCACGAAGCTGTGGCAATTGGCGCACCCGTTTCCGAAGGACTGGGTGTCGAGCAGCGTTTGTTCCTCGAAGGTCTCCAGATTCCGCTGGCAGATCTGCATCCGCTTGGGAAAATACGACGAGGGCATCATGAATCGGTACACCAAGTAGGGATCGATCGCCTCCGATGCGACGGTGTTCGTGAGGGTCTCGTACTGATGCCACGCGCCGTCCTCGGCCTTCACGTATATGTCCAGATGCAGTTCCCGGCCGACATTGGCGTTCAACAGGCCCTTCCAAGCCGCCGGAGGGATGACGATCTCCCCCGTTTTGCTGAAAATCTCGATCGCTGGGCCCAACGCGGAACGAATCCTCACCACATATCGCAGGCCGGGCTCGTCGATCTTGAAATTCAACGGTGCGATGTTCGGCGGGATGACGAGTCCCGCATAGTCCGGCGTGATCCTGGGCGGTCTTGCCGCCGACACAGGCGATTCGGGTCTTTCATCCTTGCAGCCGACAGCAACCAGAACCGTCAGAATCGCAAATGAAGCCAATCGTATTGTCAGGAGCCGATCCAATCTCATCCACAATTCTCGATGTATCTAAGCCCACAACCTCATCTTAGCGGTAGACCACACGCGAACCAACGTTTTTCTTGCCGCCTTCGGCCGGGATGAACTATATTCGAGAACGTCGATGCGTCGGGCGACGCGATGTTGGAGAGCCGAGTGAATCATCGAAAACAAGAATTCGGGTTGTGGACCGCCATCGTCCTTGGCCTCTTCGCCTATGTCTGGGTGGGGATCGGACCGCATCTGCTTCACTCCGGATTTGGCGTATTCGCTCCCTACCCGATCTTCTCCTGGGAGAGTTCCTTTCTCCGAACCGCCTTGACCACACCGGGGGGAATTGCAGCGGCACTGGCGGCGCTGCTCGCGCAGACCTACCGCACCCCTTTGTCTGGGGCCTTGATAATCACCACGGTACTGGCGATGTTCTCATTGGGACTGCGACGCCTGCTGGTTTCGATTCAAGCGGAGAAACTCAGGGATCTCGCCTGGTTCCCTGCATTCCTGGCCCTGGCGATCTACAATCAATACGACAACCCTCTGCCCTGTCTCCTTGCGATCGGCCTGTCGCTGTGGATGGCAGTGCTCTACGGCTCGATTCCCGCGAGGACCTTGCCAGCTCGGATGGGGGTATTCCTCGTTCTGTTCTTCCTAACCTATCATGGGGCCGGCGCCGCGGCGTTGCTCTTTGCCTTGCTCGTCTGCCAGATCGAAGTCCTCGCGTATCGAAGGGTGACCGTCGCCCTCGCTCAGGCGATTCTCGCCTGCGGCGGGGCCTATGTCCTGGGTTGGTTCCTGTACGACCTCAACCCCATCACAATCTGCACCGGGGGCACACCCTGGGACCCTGCCCACGACCTGGGGTTCTCCCCCCTGTCGGCCAAGTTGGCCATCGCGCTGTACGCTCTGGTTCCGAGTCTGCTTGTCGTGGGTTTTCTCGCCGTCATCGTAACCGAAAAGAAGAACGTCCTCCCGACGCGACAACGCAAAGATGCACAGCAAATCTCGCGTCGGAAAACCGGTCCTTGGTTGGTGCTTGGCCTGCGTCTGTTCCTCGTGGCCGGCGTGGGCGCCGTGTGCCTGACGGTTTCGCGGAACCACCTTCACAACGAGCGGGTTTTGCACCACTGGGCCAACCAGAGGGACTGGGATCGTGTGATCTCTTTGGCGCATAGGATGCGCAGCCGGAACGCTTTCACACCTTCCGGCGTCTTCGACATCAACCGCGCACTGGCGCACCAGGGACAACTGGGCGAAGAACTGTGCGCCTATCCGCAGGATGAAACCCGAACCTTGTTCCTGAGCTTCGAGAATATGGCTGGACGATTCCAGCACGCCAAACTGATCGAGCTGTATCTGGACCTTGGTTGCCCCAACGCCGCGGAGAAAAACGCCTACGAGCTTTTGGACAACGAAGGGCCTTCCCCCCACGTGCTGGAGGCGATGGTCCGGATTCACCTGGTCAAAGGGCAGTACGAGTCGGCACGCATCGCGTTGGGGGCTTTGCGAAAGTACGCCGGCAGCGGACCGTACGTGCGACGGTGGCGGGACCTTGTCGTAGATCCTGCTGGCGCCCAGGTCGATCCGCAGATCCAGGCCTGGCGTCAAGCCCAGGGGATCTCGGACCATGCCGTGGCAGGGATCTCCTTCGAATCGATGCTCAAGAGGCTGTTGCAGGAAAAACCCGGACACCGTCTGGCGTTCGAATACCTCATGGCTCACCATTTGCTGAAGCACCAGCGTGTAGAGTTCATCGGCCTCCTGCCCCTGCTCAGGCCGTTGGGTTATGCCGGACTTCCACGCCACTACGCCGAGGCGATGCTCGTCTATGCCCTCGAAACCAAAAGGCCGGTGGACGAACAGGGATGGACGATCGAACCTGCTGTTCATGCGCAGTTTCGGGAAATCGCAGGCGTGGTGAGGAACGCTCGAGGCAACGCCCAGACCGTCTTCGACACACTGGCGAAAGCCTATGGCGACACCTACACCTTCTACAGCATGTTCAACGTTTGCGGTGTCAAATAAGCCGGTTCAACGTCCCAATCGCCGCCGGGCGTCCGCCCACACGAGACCCTCCCGGGCGGGCTTGCAGTCACGATCCCGTTTCAAGGCCTCCTGGAACTGATGAGCGGCCTGATCGACCAGCCCGGCCTGTCCCAAAGTCTGTCCCCAAAGAACCCGAAAGTGCACGCAATCAGGAACCGTTTGTACTACCTGTTCAAAACACCGCGCCGCTTCCCGAGGTCGTTCAAGCTGCTGCAGGAAGGTCGCCAGATTGTAACTCAAAACCCAGTCCTCCGGTCGGGCGTCGATCGCCTGCCGATAGGCCGCGAGCACATGGTCGATGAACCGCTGATCCACGCTCTCCATCACGGTCGCGATGGCCTTCTCGGCTGCCGCCTGCCTTCGGACATGATCGAGCTGTGTCGTAAAAGGAGGATTGGCCGTGAATTTGACCATGGCCGCGGCGGTATTGACCTCGTCCCACGGTGTGAAAGCCAGCGCAGCGGCGCATTGTTCTTGCGTCGGAATTTCAGCCGATTCCTCGGGAACCACCCCTTTTGCACGCAGGCTGTCGACTACCGCCGGAAGCAGCGTTCTGGCGACCTGGTAGTCCCCTGCGAAACGTAGGTGTACGTGCTCGTAGAAGAACTCCCCGCCGGGGATGCCGTCACGGCACAACTCGCTGCGTGCAAGGGCTTTGTCCACCTCTACGAGCCGAATCTCGGGGCGGATAATCCTGCCGGCGACATGACGAATGATCTCATTGATCCGGCTGTCGGCCCGAAATTGCAGGGCATCCCAGTCGCGGGCGAGAGAAAATGCATTCCTCGCGGCGTCGGTTTCCCCCAAAGCCAAGCGGCATCTGGCGACGCGGAAATGAAGCTCTGCATAATGATCGTCGATCGCGAGGGCCTTTTCAAAACTGGCCACGGCGTGTGCCAAGTCACCCGCTGCTTCGAATTGAGCACCCTCCCGGCACAGGGCCTCCCATTGCTCTCGCTCCGCTGGCGCGAGTCCCTCGCGATGGAGCGACCCCAGCGGCGGACAATCCCTCAGGTTCACGCCGATCGCCGCGACCACGACCTGGGCCCCCGCATTCAAGCCCAATCGACAGATCCGCTCGATATTCGCCTGGAAGTTGCGATACACGCACACTCTGGCGGGATCGTCATACGCAACACACTTGGTTTGAAAGAACCCAGCGTCACGAACCATTTTTCGGGCCTGTCGAGCCTGCGGGTTTGCACCCAACAGCCGGCGGAACAACTGACCCGTATGCGTCCGTTTGACCTGATGAAATACCGGGATCAGGCTCGGATACTCACTCAGAAAAGCAAGTGACGTCCTCGGACCATACAGGCCGTTGAATTCGTTGTTCCCCACGTACACAACAAAAACATCCGGACTCAATGCGGCACAGTCCTTGGCGATTTCCACAATCACATGCGAGTTGATGCCCCGCATGGCGGCGTTGATCACCTCAACCCGGCGATCGGGATAAAGTTCTCTGAGCATGACTTCCAGGACACGGGCGAAACCGAACGCCGGGTCGGGCGTTCCCATCGCCGCGGATTCACCCAAAACAAAGACTCGGATTGTATTCTCAGATTTCTTGACAGAGATCAGACAAGGTTGTGGCTCCGACATCGCCTCCTGCTGGTAGTGCCATCCGAAGTGAGCGTTCGTCGTCTGGAAACCTGCCCGCTCGCTGCGGACGAAGAACGACGTCGGATAGCCGACACAAAACACAGACAAGGCCCCTTCCAGCAAAAGGAGAAAAACTGCTGGAGCACCGATCACAACCAGCATCCGCCATACCCAAAGCCGCTGGTGAGGAAAATACGAGGAGACCCGCCTCTGCGAGGATTCCCTGGCGGCGCCATGATTCCGGGGCTTGTTCCTTCGGGACTTGGGCATAGAACACCCACGAGCCAGCCAACCAACCGCATGCAACGTCACTTCCTTATCGATACCATATTAAATGCACTTAATGCAAGATCTAAGTCATCCGAATACGAAGCCACTTCGGCAGACCCAAGTTCAAGCCAAGTCGGCGACCATGATCGTGATCCCCTCTCCAGGCGTCTTGCCGTCTGGCATTTTCTGGAGACCAGAAAGAACATAAACACCGTTCATGCAAGAACTTACATCAAAATCCAGGTAGCAGCCCCACCGACCGAACCCAATTCCTCGGTTACCGGCGGCCCGGGGAGTGCCTTTAATGAATGAAAAGGCAAAATCGACAGCCTCCTCAGAGGCAGGATCGCATCAAGGAAAGGGTACGACAATGACACGGACAAGAATCCTAGCGGCGATGCTCGCAATCGGCATGGTTCTGTCGCTCACCTCCGGCGCGCGGGCAGACGCGAGTTTCTCCATTTCCTATGTGGGCCGAAGCGGCTCTGTCGAATTCGGAGTGGGTTATGGCGGGCCGATCGTCGCACCGGGTTGTTACCCGCCTCCGCCTCGCGTTATCGTCGCCCCTCCACGGTGGCCTCACCGGGTCATACACCCATGCCCGCCGGTCGTGGTGCACCCGCCGGTAGTGCGTGTGGTCCATCCGCCTGTGATTCGAGAGGTTGTCGTCACGCCGGCCCCACCGGTGGTGGTCCAGGAAACCACGATCACCGTCTGGGTCACCAACTCCAACGGCTCCAGAACTTCCGTCCAACTCACACGGAATGGACCCTGGTACGTTGGGCCTCGCGGAGAATACTACGCCGAGATGCCGACCAATGAACAACTCCGCGTTGCCTACGGGTTCTGACCGCCTGGGAAATCCTCCTTCGTCTTCGAGTCCAAAGCTGAAGACGGACATCCCGTCGCCGACGCCCGACTCCCTCAGTCGGGCGTCGCTTTCTCATCATCTTGCCGATCGCTTTCGGCACCCCCAAACGGCTCCGAAAGCGCAAGCACAGTCCGGATGAAGTTCACCACCAGCCGATCGTAGTGAATGCCGCCAATGCCGTGACGAGCCTGGGGGTAGACCATGATCTGAAACACCTTGTCCTCGCGCTGCAGGGCCTCCGCAAGGGCGAAGGCGTTCTGGAGATGGACGTTGTCGTCGATTCCGCCGTGAATGATGAGCAACTGTCCATGCAGATCCTTGGCGGCCTTCACGACGCTGCTCTTCTCGTATCCATCGGGGTTGTTCTGCGGCGTGTCCATGAACCGCTCGGTGTAGATCGTGTCGTAGTAATGCCAGTCCGTGGGTGGAGCGCCCGCGATCCCGCCTGCAAAGAGCTTGCTGTGCGTCATGGCATAGGCGGTCATGAAACCGCCATAGCTGTAACCGCTCATGCCAATCCGATCGCCGTCGACGTAGGGTTGGCTCTTGAGCCATTCGATGGCTTCTTCGATGTCCTTGAGCTCCTGGACGCCAAGCTGTTTGTAGGCAGTCCAAGCCGAGCAAGCGCCCTTGCCGCTGGCGGAACGAGGATCGCAATGGAACACGATTACCCCCATCCCGGCGATCATGTGGTCCCACGTCCGACCACCCTGCCACGAGTCGGAGATGCTCGGCATGTGTGGTCCCGCGTACGTCGTGAACCAGACCGGGTACTTTCGGCTCTCGTCGAAATCCGGGGGCTTGATCAATCGGGCTTCAACCAGAAAACCGTCCGACATCGGGATCTGGAACTGCTCAGAGGGTCCGAACCGATACTCCTGGCGCTCATAGACGGGGTTCGTGTCGAGTGTGCGGATCAAAGTCCCATCAGCTCCGCGGAGCGCGACCTTTGTCGGCATGTTTGCGTCGCTCCAGGTGTCGATGAAGTACTTTCCGTTGGGGCTGACATTCGCTTGGTGCTGGCCCGACGTTTCGGTGAGTCGTTGAACGTCCCCGCCGTCCAATGGGACACGATAGAGGTGCTCCGCGATGTGCGAGTCGCGGGTGCCGGTGAAGTAGACCCAACCGCCTTCCTGATCCACACGTAGGACATCACGGACCTCCCACTGGCCTTCCGTCACAGGGTACTTCAACTTCCCATTCTTGTCGAAACGATACAGATGTTTCCAGCCCGTCCTCTCGCTGGTGAACAACAGGTCGCCGTCGGCAAGGAACTCAATCTTGGCCGGCGGTTCGACCCATGCCTTGGTGGTTTCACGAAGCAGACGTGTAAGCCGTCCGCCCCTTCGGGACACGGTGCTGATGTCCAGCCAAGTCTGGGCCCGGTCCTGAATAAAGAGATAAAGCCGTTCGCTATCGGGCAGCCATCCGACACCGGTAATCAGGTAAGCGCCTTCCGTATATCCTTTGAGATCCGCCCATCGCACCCCCCCGCCGGCGGCTGAGACGATCCCCAGCTTCACCGTCGGGTTCGCCTCGCCTGCACGCGGATAACGGGTCTGCTCGACCCGCTCGCCCCGGCTGGCTTCGTTCGTCAACGTAAACTGCGGCACCGGCGTATCGTCCGTCCGTACGAAGGCGATAGCCGAAGAATCCGGACTCCACCAGAACAGCTTCCATTGGCGATTGAGCACTTCTTCGAAGTAGACCCAATCGGCCTGGCCGTTGCGGATCAGGCCGCCGCCGTCCGTGGTCAGGGCCCGTTCGGTCTGCGTCGCGACGTCCACCACGTACAAATTGCCCTCCCGGACGAAGGCGACGAACCGCCCCGCCGGATCGAATGTACTGAGTTCTTCATGGCCCGGCGTAGACGTCAAGCGGACGGCCATCGTCCCGTCCCGCGTGCAGTAGTACAGATCGTTTTCATAATCGATCAAAACCGCATTACGATCGGGGCTCATGTGAAACCATGCCTGCCGCGCGATCGATTCGACATCCGCCGGCCGCATCGCGGGGATCTGGTTTAGCGCCGCGGCCAAAACGTTCGGGTCCACAAACAGGGTCGAACGTCCCGAGACCGCGTGCACCTGGTACAGACGGCCGTCGCGACGCTGGAGATAATGCTCGCCGTCGGAAAGCCAGGTCAGGCCGCTGACGGGAGAGCCGTTGAAACTGACGGTCTTCAGCGGCCCATGGACTGTCTCGAAGGTGATGGGCTTGCCAAACTCCCGCTTCTCCTCCAAAGGCTTGACCGGTCCCAACGTCAGCGGGACATAAGCATCCAGTGAGAAGACCGGATAGGCTTGTCCTACAACCGGTTGGCCCAGGAGTCTCTGGGTACGGCGTCCTTTTCTGCCCTCGGGTGCCAGCAGACGCTGGATCGTCTCGTTGGGTTCCCCAGGCGTCTTGACGAGGATTGTCCCGGCCTCAAATCGCCTAGTCTGTCGATCCTCGCGGGTTTGAAACGTGATGCCTGCTCTCCTCTGCGCTTCGTTCGCATCCCGTATTACCCCTTCAATGCGGTGGACGATGACCTCAAGATCGATGTCTTCGCGAAACTCCAGGACTTCGACGCCTTCGTGCTGCAAACACTCGACCAATTCGCTCATCTTCGCGGGGAAGAGATACGCATACGGCTTGTTCTTATGCGACGGCTCAGCCACGCTCACGCTGGCCGGACAGAACACAATCACAAACCCTAGCCAGAGCGATACACAGGAGTTCCTCATTTCGTTGCACCTTTCCCGATGCGATTGCGTCCATCTCTGTCGGAACCGATCGATGACGGTGATGCCGCTCGAACCAGCCATGCCAGTCGCTGTGGCACAGGCCACCGGCGCCGACCCGAACGATGCCGCCGTCGTCCGCAGGGGATGGATCGGCGACATGCGCAACCTTCAGCGGACCGCCGAATTGCTCGAATACCACCACCCAAATCTGCAATGGATCTTGAGCGTTACAAGGCTTTCACGGTAAGCGGAAGGGGCGTGCATTGTCAAGCACGCAAAGTATGACCCGGAAAAATGAAAAGTCCCCAGGCACCTCCAGTACCCAGGGACTTGGTGAAAGGGGCAGATCAATTGTTGAACTGTTGTAGATTGTCGTCCGTGCCGTCCAGCGGGATGACTTTGCCGGGGTGCTTGCCTGCCGCGACCGGTCTCGATTTGTCCGCACGAGCGGCAATCTTGTGCAGCACCTCGTCGGACTTGCCGAACGTGTGGGTTTTCGACGCGATCTTTTCGTTCGCAGGGAGCTTATGCTGAAGATCGAGGTGGAAGTGATGCCGCTGCGCCTTGCCTTTCGCTGGACGGACCTTCTGTGAGCTGTTGCCTCCGACCATCGCCACCAACTGGCCCACGATCTCCTTCATGCTCTCGGCCTGCGCGCTGAGCTCCTCCGAAGCGCTGGCCGATTCCTCGGCATTGGCCGCGTTCTGCTGCGTCACCTTGTCCATCTGCGAGACCGCCGTGTTCACTTGGTCGATCCCCTGCGCCTGCTCCTGGGAGGCCGCCGCGATCTCGCTGACCAGATCCGTCGTCTTGCCCACGCTCTGGACGATCTCCTCCAGGACCTTGCTGACCTCGTTGGCGATGTCCACCCCGTTCTTGGCGTTCTTGACCGACTCCTCGATCATACTGGCGGTGTTCTTGGCCGCTTCCGCCGACCGCATCGCCAGGTTGCGAACCTCTTCGGCCACCACCGCAAAACCCTTGCCCGCTTCGCCCGCCCGCGCGGCCTCGACCGCCGCGTTCAACGCCAGCAGGTTGGTCTGGAACGTGATCTCGTCGATCACCTTGATGATCTTGGAGGTCTCGTCGGAGCTCTTCTGGATCTCCTGGATCGCCTGGCTCATCCGACTCATCGCCTCGGAACCGGTGCCGGCGGCCTTCTTGGCCTCCGCGGCCAGGGTGTTGGCCTGCTGGGCGTTGTCGGCGTTCTGTTTGGTCATGCTGGACATCTCTTCGAGGCTCGAAGAGGTCTCCTGCAGACCCGCGGCCTGCTCGGTCGCCCCCTCGGCCAGCGACTGCGAAGCCGCCGAGACCTGACCGGACGCCGCCGCCACTTGCTCGGACCCTTCCGACAACGCTTCTACGATTCTCGTCAAAACCTTCTTGATAGACCGGGTGATGATGATCCCCAGACATACTGCCAATGCAACCCCAACAATTGCGCTGACCAGTGACAACACCTTCAAAAAGGCGCCTTGCGTCCGAGCATATGCAGCTTCTTTGATAGCGGTTTGTTCGTTCAAGCCAACCATACGACCGAATAGTTCATCTACAGCGGCCCACGATGCAGCGTTTACCTGCAATCCTTGATGTTGCAGTTTGGCGTAGGTTTCATCGATGTTTTGGTTGCTTGAAACCGCCCTATCATAGTCCTTCGAAAGCGAGAGGAATGTCTCATGATCCCGTTTCCAAGCATTCCATAGAGAAACCAATTCCCGCCAATTACGTTCTTCTTCAGCCGTTCGAGGGACTGACTCATACTTTTTCCACGAGTCATCGATGATGTTCCAAGCATGGGCAATCCTTTCATACATCTGGTTTCTCACTGCAGAATCAACATCTCGATTCATCAGGGTCTTCTCGGAACTGTCGATCACCGTTTGCGCTTTATTCATAAAAAGTAAGTGTTCTATGCTGACCAGTCGTATTTCACCAAGTCCATAGGCGGTTTTTTCGCTTATGACCGCACTGTAGTAGCCGACGATGCCGAGAATGAGTGTTATCGTGGCGACACTCATAAACGCCAACAGCAGTTTAGTCCCCAGTTTCATGTTTTTCAACATCTTGATTCTCCTAAAAGATATGTTTGTAGAACTCATCCCGCCTCTACGCAAGACCGTCGAAATGGTCGCCGGCCAGAACTTTGTCGATATCGAGCAGGATCTTGACCGCATCGCCGACCTTGCCCATGCCGAGGATGAAGTCGGTATTGACCGAAGCGCCGAACCGAGGGGCCTCTTCAATGTTGCCGCCGGCGATGTCCAGAACCTCCCGGACGCGGTCGACGACGATGCCGGTGTTGAACTTGCGGCTGTTCTGGGTGATCTCGACCACGATGATGCAGGTCTCGTCGGTGACGTCGGTGGTGGCCATACCGAACTTGGCCCGCAGGTCGATGACCGGGATGACCTGACCACGGAGGTTGATGACCCCTTTGACATGCGAGGGGGTCTGAGGTACCGCGGTCACATCGATGTACCCGATGATCTCGCGGACTTTGAGGATTTCGACGCCGTATTCCTCGGCCCCCAGGGCAAACGTGAGATACTTGTTGTCGTTCTTCGGGCTATCGGTCGCCCGATCGCGTTTGAGTTCGTTCATGTCGGTCATGTTTTCACCTCATTGTCTTGTGATTGATCACGGTTTCGCTCGTCTGGCGCCGTTGGTCATCCGCTATCTCACGACGGCCCTCAATGCCGCATGCTTGCTGGAACAATCGGCCCTTAACACGTGCTTCTCTATCTGAAAACTCCTTAGACCACCTGGGGTTAACCACAGTTCTTCGGTGGTTCCCACCCGCTGCGAAATACGAGATAGATCAACTCCGCCAGGGAGTCGACGCCGGATTTCTTCATGATGTTGGCCCTGTGGAACTCAATGGTCTTGACCGTGACCCCGAGTCGACAGGCAGCCTGTTTGTTCGTCCTTCCTGCAAGAATCTCCGCCAGAATACCCCGCTCCCTGGACGAAAGTCTTTCCAATCTCGCGTAGGCAGCCTGACGTCTTGCGTTTTCCGTTCGTTCCCGCAGATCTTTCGCAACAGCGGCTTGCACTTGGTCCAGGAAATATTGTTCGCGTACCGGTTTCTGCAGAAAATGGAACGCTCCCTGACGCATCGCGTCGACCGCTGTCGCGACATCGGCGTATTGTGTCAGAAAGATCACCGGGGTGCGGCTTCCGTCTCGACGCAGTCTGCGGTGGAGTTCCACGCCGCTGAGGTCCCGCAGACGAACCTCCAGGATCAGGCAGCCGGGCATTTCGGAATTGTAGCGATCGAGAAAGGCCGATGCGGTCGCAAAGGTTTCGGTACGCCATCGAACCGATTCCAAAAGCCGCCGCAATGAATTACGAGCCTCCCCGTCACCGTCGATGATGAAGATCGTCGGCTCCAATTCACTCATCATGAACTCCTTGATGCTCGAGACAACCGTCATGGGGGGGCGATCCATGCAAAGAGCAAAGACATTTCTCCTCGTGTGCCTGGTGGACCCGCCGCTGAGTTCCATGCTTGCTGCGTCAATTCGTCACTCGGTAAACCGCACTTGACTTGAAAATGCCCAGCATGTACTGGGGTTTACCCAAAACCGCAGACCGATACAGTTTTCAGGCGATCAGATCAACTCTGTTTTATACGGCTTGCCCGACCGGGATTCTTTCGACGGGAGGTACATGACAATCTCTGTGAGAGTCTTTGGAAAGGACCTGTCAGACGCAAGTCTCGCGGGAAAAATCGAACTGGAGCAGTGAGAGTGCTGGGACTCGAACCCAGGACCTACGCATTAAAAGTGCGTTGCTCTACCGACTGAGCTACACTCCCAAGTTGTTGTCGAAAAAGAACTTACGACACAACCCTATTGGTCGTATCCCTTCGGCCTCAACGGGTTGGATTTACCTTACCTGCAAATGGGCGAGATTGCAAGAAAAACCGGCCAAGATGAGAACCTCAGCCTCGGCACGAGGGCGTCCCGCCATTCGACGGGCCAGAGGCGATCCTGTGACGGTCGAGGCGAATCCATGCATTTGCTGAAACCGTTTTTCGGCTCGGAGTCGAAACAATCCGGCCCTGCGTCCCGCCATCATGGGTAGCGGGATACAGGGCCGATTCATACGCAATCAGAAGTTCATGCCGACGCCGAGCAGGTACTTGACGTCGGTACTGCCTCGATTGGGGGCCGGGCTCTCATCATAGTTGAAGATCACTTTGAAGTTGGCGAACATCGACTTGGTCAGACTGGCCCGCAGTTCGCCGGTTGTGGTCAGGTAGTAGTCGGAGAACTGCTCCAGGCTGGGATAGTAGGTCAGGTCGTGCACGAACCGCAGACCGTCGCGGATGCGGTGATCGAGGTTGTAGCCGACCTGCAGGGAGATCTCGCTGTTGCTGTCGTTGGCAGTGTCGAACTTCTCATACAGCGATGCAAGACCGAGGTTGGTGCTGAAACTCGTCCTGGCGTTTTCGATCCACTGATAACCGCCGCCGCCACCGACCACAACGCGACGATCCAGATCGGCGATCGCATCCCGTTCATAACGGATGTTGCCGAAGCCGAAGAACTTCTTCGAAAAGAAATAGTCATACTGGGCGCGGGCCCGCCACCAGTCTTCCGTCGTTTCGTCCTCTTTCGTAGCACGGTTTCTCTGCTCGGTCCTGCCGTAATCTGCGGCGGCCGTCGTGCGGTCTTTCTCCGACCGTCGGACGACGTTGACGCTTGCACTGACGGCCTCAGCCTTCGTGTTGCCGTGCGTGGAACTGACGGCGCCCGAAATGCTTCCAGTCCACTTGGGCTGGGGCTTGGGCGGCGGATTGATTGACGTCACATCGGCCAAAGAGAACGTCTGAGGGCGCAGCGACGGACCCTCTGTGATCGCGAACCGATCCGCATCCGCCGCGACGACCGGCTGGTTGAGGACCGTCCCATCCTTAAGATGGATTTCCAGGGGCGAGTCGCTCGCGAAGGTGGCGATGTCCTTCATGGCGATCGTAATTTGTCCGACCTGATCGCCATTGAACGTCAGGACGCCATCGCCGACAGTGACGATCTTACCGGTGATTCGATCACCGTTCTTCAACACCACCTGGTCCGCGGCCAGAGGGGAGGATAGAACGACCAGACACGTCAACAGAAACATCGGTTTCGCTCGCATTCTTGATTCCTTTCGAAATGTACAACTCCAAGACACTTTTGTCGGCGGCAGGACCGAATGCGCCGCCAAACCGCCAGGGTCGGCCATCATAACGCCGCGACACCGAATCACGCCTTCGGAGCGTCCGACGCCCCGCGGGAACCAGGCAGACCCCGCAAATGGGAGAGTCGATTGATGATCCGAATCACCATGAAGATCGTGAAAGCGACAATGAGAAAGTCGATCACGGTGTTGATGAACAACCCATAACGCACCGCCACCGCGTCGACGGCCTTGCCGGCCGGGTCGACGGTCGCCTCCTTCAGAACGAGTTGAAGGTTCTTGAAATCCGTTCCTCCGAGAAGCATTCCGATCGGCGGCATGATGATGTCGTTGACGAGGGAGTTGACGATCTTACCGAACGCGGCTCCGATAATGATGCCGACCGCCATATCCAGCGCGTTGCCTTTCACGGCAAACTCTTTGAACTCCTTCAACAATCCCATGGTCTTGCCTCCCAACAAATTGAAGTTCCTCTGGCGTTACCGTCGCCAAAACAGAATCATCGTGATTCTCGTCGCGTCACTGCGTCGACCGCCATCGACCGATCTGCACGCGGACGCACGTACCCCCTACAGGGCCAGGCCGGAGACGTCGCCGCCCTTTTGTTTCAATGCGTCATAATAGACCTGGAATCGATCCTTGAGAGCCTTCAAGTCCGTCTCGAGATTCGCCAGATCGCTTTTGAGAATCTTGGCCTGTTCTCCCAGCGCTTCCGTAATCGGGATCTCCTTCATCTTGGCGACCAGCTTTTCAATCTCTGCCTGCTTTGCGAGAATCGCCTCTTTGTACGATTGCGCGGTGGCTTGGAGACTCTCGATGCTCATCGTCCCCGCCTGGGTCTGGACCTCGGCGATGGGCTTTTCGGTGTCCACCGCTGCGGCTTGGGTTCCGCCGGAAGCCTGCGAGGAAGCAGGCGGTTGTTTTTCCTGTCCCCCGTCCTTGCCGCACCCGAATCCGAACAACACAAGAACCCACAACAGACATGACAACGATCGGCAATTGTGCGGTTTCACGGCAAGCTCCTTTCCACAAACAATTTGGACAACACTCGTTCACATAATGTCAGTCTACGCAGAGGGACACGGGGTTGTCAAAAAAAAACAGTCCCCTCCCGCCATGAACACAACATTCTTTTCTTGTGGCTTTGGCCCTGTGTTTTCAGAAAAGTCGTTGCCCACATCAACAGAATTGACGACACGATCCGAACCAACGCAATGCGATCCGAGTGACACAGAAGTTGTTTCTTTCTTCAGAGATGTTTCATGTCTTCTCTTGGGTGATGATCTGTGATAAAGTCTCGGGCATTCGTCTAGGAATTGAAGGACTCGACAATAGGAGTTACACGTTATGAAGGGCGGTCTTATCGGTTGTTTGTCTGCCATCATGGTTTTTTCACAAGCGTCGCGATCCCAAGAGACGGCCGATCCGTATCTGTGGCTCGAGGACATCCGCGGTGAAAAGGCTCTGGAATGGGTGAAGCTGCGAAACGAAACCACGTTGGGAGTTCTCAAGGCCCGGCCTGGGTTTCAGGAAACATATGACAAAACGCTGGAGATTCTGAATGCAAACGTTCGGATTCCTTATCCCCAGATCCAGGGCAAGTACCTCTACAACTTCTGGCAGGATGAGAAGAACGAACGTGGCCTGTGGCGACGAACGACGTTGGCCCAATACCGACGCAAGTTACCCCAATGGGAGGTGCTGCTGAACGTGGACAAGCTGTGCCAAGAGGAAGGCGAGCAGTGGGTCTTCAAGGGGGCCAGCGGCCTGTATCCCGAATATAAGCGGTTCCTGGTGCGCCTCTCGCGAGGCGGTGGGGACGCGGTCGTCGTCCGCGAGTTCGATGCCGACACAAAACAGTTCGTCAAGGATGGCTTCTGCCTCCCTGAAGCCAAAAGCGACATCTCATGGCGCGATCGCGACGCGGTCTATGTGGGGACGGATTTCGGCGTCGGCAGCCTCACCGAATCGGGTTATCCCCGCATCGCCAAATTGTGGAAACGAGGGACGCCGTTGAGCGACGCCGAAATCGTCTTCGAGGGCGACGTGAAGGACGTAAGAACCGGCTGTGCGGCGATCCACACGCCCGAACGGCGGTACGATGTGATCCATCGGGGCATAACGTTCTACACTTCAAACACCTTCGTCATCGAAGAAGGCCGGCCCTTGAAAATTGAGATTCCCGACGATGCGGACTTCGGCGGTTTCTTCAAGAATCAGATGCTTGTCCGCCTCAAATCCGATTGGATCCTCGGCCACAGCACTTACAAGCAAGGTTCGCTGATCAGTATCGACTATGACAGATATCTCAAGGGGGATCGCATCTTCAGCGTGATCGTCGAGCCGAACGATCGCTCAAACGTCGTCTCTTATGCAGGGACGCGGGACATCCTGCTCGTCTTGCTGTTGAACAACGTACGAAGCGAACTGTACGCGTTCCGCATCAAGGATGGGCAATGGAGTGGCGAACGAGTCGAGACCCCCAGGCTCGGCACCCTGGGCATCGTGTCCACGGACGAATGGTCGAACCAGTACTTCCTGAGTTATCAGGATTTCCTAACGCCGACGAGTCTGTACCATGTGTCCGACCAAGGCCGGATGCAGAGGCTCAAGACCCTGCCGCACTTGTTCAACGCCAAAGGCCTTGTGGTCGAGCAGTTCGAAGCGACCTCCAAAGACGGGACGAGAATCCCCTATTTCGTCGTGCGGCCCCAGAAGATGAAGGCCGACGGGACAAACCCGACGCTGCTGTACGGCTACGGTGGGTTCGAGATCGAACTGCTGCCCGGGTATTCCGCCACCACCGGCGCAGCCTGGCTGGCCAAGGGAGGCGTCTATGTCTTAGCCAATATCCGCGGCGGCGGGGAATTCGGTCCCGCCTGGCACCAGGCGGCTCTCAAGGAGAACCGCCAGCGGGCCTACGATGATTTCGCCGCGGTCGCAGAAGATCTGATTCGACGAGGAATCACCTCGCCCCGCCACTTGGGCATCATGGGCGGTTCCAATGGCGGGCTGCTCGTCGGCGTCCAGTTCACCCAGAGACCTGACCTGTACAACGGCGTTGTTTGCCTTGTTCCACTGCTGGACATGAGACGCTACAACAAGCTCCTGGCTGGAGCCAGTTGGATGGCGGAATACGGAAACCCTGACGTGCCGGAAGAGTGGGCTTATATCCGCCGGTACTCGCCTTATCACAACCTCAAAGCGGACGTCAGGTATCCGCCCGTTTTCTTCTATACTTCAACGGCCGACGACCGCGTCCATCCAGGCCATGCCAGAAAGATGGCGGCCCGGATGGAAGAACTGGGACACACGGTTTATTACTATGAGAACATGGAGGGCGGTCATGCGGCCGCTGCCACCAACAAGCATCTAGCCCTGCGAACGGCCCTGACGTACAGCTATCTCTGGATGCAACTCAAATAGCCAAAGGTTGCAATGCCATACCAGAAACAAGGTTTGCCTACGGGGTGCCCCGTACATCCGGCGCCGGGGTTTCGTATGCCCCCATGTCCACCGAAACCCCGACGATCCGATTTCTGCCGTCTCGGTCACAAGGCAGGGGTTCTGTGGTATTCCCGTCCTCGTCTGTGTCCGCCAGATCATTCGGCAGCATCGCAGGATCCCCCCCGTCAATGCAGGGAGAACCGGGCACAAGTCGCAAATCATCGTCCTCCGAACCGACCCGACCATCCGGCCCGACCGGATCCAGGAACAAGGGGTCAGCCGAGATATTGCCGAGGCCTTGGTATCCACCTTGGACGTTGCTGTAAGCGACTGTGACCGAGAGGTCTCCGATGCCGGCGATCTCTCGCCCGGAATTCCACAGAATGCAGTTCAAGATGCGTAACTCATCCCCTGTACGCCCCTCCGATGACTCGGCAGTAATCGCGCCGGGACCGATGTCCTGGCGATTGTCGGCGAAGGTGCAATTCATGAGAAGCACCCGACAACCCACCGCGTGAATCGCGCCGCCCTGCACACCCGCATAATTGGCATGGAGACAACAGTTGACACCGGACAAAACACCGCCGGGATCCGCAGCAATGGCGCCGCCGCTTCCACCGGCCCGATTGCCGTTGAGTGTGCAACTGACCAGAGCCACATCGCCGCCGGCCATAAAAATGGCGCCGCCCGCCCCGCGATAATTCTGAACGTTCCAGCCCGCGGAATTACCCCACAGCGTGCAGTCGAACATTTCGACATAAGCGTCCACCGAGTAGATCGCCCCCCCTTCTTCGGATGCCCAGTTGCCGGAGAATACACACCGGCGCAAACGGGGGCTGCCTCGCACAATGTAGATCCCGCCTCCACGGTAATCCCCCGGAGAGGTCGCGACATCAAGTCCGCCATTCGCATGACCGCCGGAGATTCGGACTCCATCCAAGACCGCGCTGCGATCCACGTCCAAGGCGGTCACCACATGAAGGCTGTTGTCCCGTCGAGAAGATTCGAACCCCAACGCGCCGTCCTCGGTGACCGGTCGGTCATCTCCATTGAGATCCCCGCTGAGGATGGTCCTCCAGACCGTAGTGTCCCTGGCGTCGGGATTGGGCGCCCCTACACCGGCGTACCCGCCCAGAAGGGCGACTCCCTTTTTCAGTTTGAACGTGGCCCGCCGGTCCCCCCGCAAGACGAGGGCCCCCCGATCCGGCAGGTACACTCCCGCGGCCACGCGAACTTCACATCCGTCGACCGCCACGCCCAACGCATCCTGAAGCGAGGGAAATGCATTCGCCCAGCTCGATCCGTCTCCTTTGCCTCGGGCGTTGAGATCGACATAGAGAACCGAACGGGCCGTTCTTACGGTCAACAAGGACGAATTGTGGAATGCGACGTTGTTGGCCTCGTTGGTCTCATGGTTGACATTGTCAGGATCGATGATCCATCCCACATAATACGTCCCCGGCGGAATGTTCTCGGGAAACTGGCACTGCAGGGTGACCACCGTCCAGGAGTTCATCGAAAGTCCGACGCTGATCTGCCCGAGATAGTAATCCGACTTGCTGATCAGCGTATCTACAGACGCATAAAAGCTTACACAAATCGGATCCGGGTCCCGTTCCCCCACCGCTTCGATCGCCGCGCGAACAACAAGCGATTGCCCCGGCCGGCCTGCAACAAAGTCCGTCGGCGCAATACTGCTGTAGTGAACACCTCCGTCACGGAGGTCCAATTCACCCTCTCAGCCAAAAGTCCGGCACGGAATCGCGCACATCACAAGCAGCGTAATGACAGCGGCCCGTTTCATATCTCACCCTTTCCGAAATCCGCAGCCCGCAGGGTTCAACTGTCGTCTGCCAAAGCATCATTCTATGGCATGTTCGATGAAATTTCAAGCGGATCTGTACAACACGCCCGTTTCTCTGCGAGACGAATGGCCGCCTCGGCGACGCGAATACCGAGTTGCTTGGCGGTCTCGATGCCGAACTCGTCCTTCATGATGTCGTCCTTGTAGGCATTCCAGAGGGTGGCTCCCTGGTGTGCCCGGGGTTTGCCGCCGACGACCATCACCTCGTGGACGAGCATGGCCGTCTGGATTTCCTGGATGACCAGTTCCTGGCCGCCGTTGCGGTAGGCGCCGGTTGCGAGCGCACCCAACGGCATATCCGCCAGTTGCAGCTTGGGCTCACGAAAGACTTGCAGTCGCTCGATGAAGGCTTTGCACAACGCGCTCATGCTGCGGAAATAGCTTGGCGATCCGATGATCATGCCGTCCGGCACACGCGGCGCCTTCAGGGCCGGCAGTACCTCCAAATCGAAGTCGTCTTCCGGCTGCTTGGCCTCGGCCGACGTCGCGCCGCCCAAAGAACCGGCGATCTTGAGCCCTCCAAGGTCGATCAACTCGACCCTGATCCGCGAGTCAACTGCCTTGGCGGCGTCGAGAGCGACCTGAATGGCCGTGGCGGTCGTCTTGCCTTTGCGCGGGCTGCACGAAACGCCGACGATTCGGATGGTCTTGCCTTCCTGGGCGGCCGCGGCCGTCGCGGTCAGCGATGCCGCGGTGCCAGCAGTAAGGGTCGTTGCCAAGAATCTCCTTCGATCCATTTTCTTTCCTCCTTCATCAAAGGTAGCACGAGTGGGTTGTCTGTGCCTCAGCGTAGGACTCCGTATACATGCGTCAAGCAATAGTAAAGACCCGCCAGGACGAACAGGACCCCGGCCAGGATTCGTATCCAGCGTTCCACGACGGTGAGCTTGTTGAAGGCTTTGCCCACGGAGGCCGCGGCGAAGGCCAGCAGCAGAGCAAAGACCAGCACCGGAAGCGCGGTCCCGACCCCATAGAACATCGGCAAAACCAGGCGGGAGTTGTGTTGGACACACAACGGGATCAGCCCCGCGAAGAACAAGCCCGCGGAAACCGGGCAGAATGACAAAGCGAACAGAAAGCCCAGGATCACGGACCACAGCAGGCCGCCCTTCTCGGCACGATTCTGGACGCTTTGCCCTGCGAGATTGATGGACAGACCCGAACCGATCCAGCCCAACAAGACCATGCCCAGCAGGATGAGGATGGGTCCAAGGATCTCGTTCATATACTTCTGCAGGAGTTGAGAGACCCGGGCTGTGGCCAGCAGACCGGTCATAATGACGATCCCGAGCATCCAATAGGCCGACGTGCGCCCCAGCGTGTAGCACAAACCCGACGCCAATACCGCCTTGCGGTGGCTCCCCTGACGCCCGATGAAGGAGATAGCCGCGATGTTCGTGGCCAAGGGACACGGGCTGATGGCGGTGAGAACCCCCAACCACAGAGCCGAACTCAGGGTCAGCCATGTCATGCGTCACCTCCCGATAACGCAGCCAGATAGGCGCCAATGGCGTCCCCCACATAGCGTTTGAAGGCCGGCGGGTCCGGATACAACTCCCAGACCTGATCGAGTCGTCGATACGCCCTCTCGTAGCCGGATTCAATCCGACTGACGATCACGCAATTGGCCATGACCTCATACTTCTTGGCGAAGGCCGCATCCCGTTGGAAATCCACGTCCTTGAATACGAGCGTGCCTGCAGCCAAGGCCTGGGAAAATTGCTCGTCCAACGTCTCATGCGTCAAACGCTCGATGGTCTCACAGGTGACACAGCGAATTGTGGCATGAGCGTAATAAACAACGACTTGGTTTCCCTGAGCGTTCCCGGACGGCGAGGGCATGTCCTGGAGCCGTCGTAGCGTCATTTCCTTGCCGATCACGACCCCGATGGTCACCAGCACGAAGGCCAGCAGAGTTTGCTTCACAGCATGGACAGCCTTGGTCTTGTCCATCACCGGTTCCTACGTTCTACTTGGGTGAACATTCGCCGATCTTGCAGGCTTTTTGGATCTGCTCGGGCGAGAGTTTCATCTTGTCGGCCAGGGCCTGGCTGATGGAGATGAGCCGCCCCGTCTCCGTCGGGTTTAATTCGACCCATTTCTTGAGGTTGTCGGGATGCGCAAAGAAACCTTGGTGGAAGCATCCGGCCGACGCCCAAGTGCCGTCAGGCTTCTGTCTCTGGCCGAACCATGCGACCGCGGTTGCCGGCTCCAGCGAGGCGATCTTGCCCTCGAACGTCTTGACGACAATAGGCTGCTTCGTCAGGCGGTCTTTCTCGCGAACTTCAATGTCTTTGCCGGTCCGTGCGGCCACGCCCAAAGCACAGTGCGAACAACAGCCCCACGTATGCACAGCGCCTTCAACAATCACCTCGGCGGCATCCTGTGGATAGCACGCGCGGTCGCAGAACCCGCAACGGTGGGACATTTCCTTCTGGGCGAGCGATTCCAGAGTCAGGATGCTCCCTCCACTTGCCCCTCGCTCGGCGACCGCGGCCTCCCTTGCAGCGAACGCCTTGATCCATGGCCTGCCTGTCACTTCCTCCTCACCGACGAGGAACGCCGCCTCATTGATCGCGACCGGTTTGCCCGAGCCCCAGTCGGTAACGGTCACTTTCTTCTCAAAACCGGTCTTGTCCTCGGTCAGACACGAATACATGATGAAATAACAGTGAAGACTGCACATTCTGACCGGGCCTTTGTCGGTCTGAACGGTGACGAGGGTCCTGGTATTGATGTCCCCGTCGCACATATAGCAAATGCTCTCCTTTGGGCGATCGTCGGGCTTGGCGGGGGTGAGTCTCTCGAAGGCAGGTGTAGCTGCACCGGATGCCGACAGGGTCACCCCGAACTCCTTCCATTTGGCCAAGATGTCGTCTTTCGAGAAAAACCCTTCGTGGCGGAAGAGTTCCTTGCCGCTGGCGTCGTAGAAAATCTGCGTCGGGATCAGCTTGATGCCGTACTGCGCCCCGGCGTCCGGGTTCTTCCATACGTCGAGGAAGACCACGTCGAACGTGCCTTTGTACTGTTCCTTGAGTTCTTCCAGGATCGGGGCCATCATCTTGCACGGGACGCACTTATCCGCCCCCAGATCCACGAGGCGAGGCAAACCCGGCTCCGAAGGCACGGCGGCGACCGCGGCCGTGGTCAGACCGGACGAGGCTCGCTCTTCCTTGTCCCGCTGCTTCCAGACCAGGATTGCCGCCACGGACACAATCAACCCCGCCACCACCAGGATCTTCAACGCCTTGCTCATACGATCGCCTTTCGATTTCAGAACCGAAGGAACCCAGACAAAGACACACCAGAGCCCTATTGCCGTCGCCAGCAGGATCACAAAATTCGGCTTGCCTGGACTGCAACACTGCGCCGGCGTCATGATCTCGTCTACCAATCTGCTCTACGAAGCAATCAAGTCTGCGGCCCTGGCCGTCACCCGGTTGACATTCTCGTCGGTCGCCGGGCTCTTGCCTTTCTCCAGGCCCAGATCCGCCAGTTGCAGGTGCTTGAAGGTGGTGAATCCTGCTTGCTCCAAGCTGGACTTGACGCAGTTCAGCGGACAGCCGTCGATGGCCAAGATGCTATCCGCAGCCTCCGAGGTCTTGAGAATACCGCTGATCCGCCCGCCGATTCCGGCCGTACAGAACATCCGCCCGACTCCGTCACGCGTCAGCTTTCTGGCGGCCTTGTCGGCGATCTCGCCCACATCCGCCGCTCCGCTGCACGCAAAGATCAATTTTGGTCCACCGCTGCATCCGCACGATTGGTTGCCCATCTGCTATCCTTTCTATCTCTCACCCGATGTTCATGACAGGATCTTCTTGATCTCGTCCGGCGAGGGCACTTTGCCCACGACCTTCACCTGGCCATCGACAGCCAGGGCCGGCGTTATCATGACGCCGAACTTCATGATCTCGTTGATGTCGGTCACTTTCGCGATGTCGTACTCGATGCCCAGGGCCTTGGCGGCAGTATCGGTATTCTCCGCCAGCTTTTTGCACTTGGGACATCCGGTTCCAAAGATCTGGATTTTTTTCATTTCGTGATTCCTGTCAGATTAGAAGAACGCTCCAAAGATCATGCCGGAGATTGTGGCCATCACGACGACCAACGACGTGAAGACGGCCGTCTTACGGACACCCATGATGCCGGCAATGACCAGCATGCTGGGCAGGCTCAAGGCAGGACCCGCCAGGAGCAGCGCCAGTGCCGGGCCCTTGCCCATCCCGGACCCCATGAGCCCCTGAAGGATGGGTACCTCCGTCAGTGTCGCAAAGTACATGAATGCTCCGAAGATGCTGGCAAAGAAGTTCGTCCAGAGGGGCCAGATCGCTCGGGCGAAGCTCTCGAACCCGCCACCGCCCCAGCCGGTGATTTCCAGCATCCGATTGGGGCTATCTCCCACGAGCATTTCGACATACTTGCTGGGGATCAGGCCCTCATGATCCGGCCGACCCAGCAGGAAGCCCGCCACCAGCACGCCGAAGAAGAGCAAGGGCAGGATCTGCTTGGCAAAGGTCCACGTCGCGCCGAACCACTCCTCGCCTTCCCCCTTACTGGAAGCCAAGGCAATCGACACACCTACAATGCCCGCGGAGAAGGGCAGCAGAATCCACAGCCCCTGCATCGGCAGAACAAGAGCCAGCAGCGCCGGCGGAATCGCGGCCAACACCACTTTCCACCATTTGACACCGATCCAGAAGACGAGGATCAAACCAAATGCTACCGAGAAGCCCGCCGTCACGAGCCACTTGTTCTGCCAGATCGTTGTCCACGACCCCGGCACAGGCGTCTTAAGAACAATGGATGGCGGAGCAATCTTGATCTGCTCGCCGGCGTGGGGGCCTTGGGTATACTCCAGGAGGTATTCCTGCCCGACGGACTCCGGCTGTTTCAGGACCGCGGCGGTGAACTCACTACCATCAGTCGTCTTGAACTGGAAATCATTCGGCGAACCCCAGTTGGCAAAGACCAGCACGCCGATCATCACCGCGAAAAACGCGGCGTTTTTCCATAGCGGCCGGGCCACTTCCGGCTCGGGCATACTCATCTGGCCGGTAGCCTTCTCCATCTCTTCCTTGCGATAGATCAGGTGCATGATCAGGCCGATGATGACAGAGAAACTGATCGCGCCCACGGCTCGTGCAATGCCGATCTCTATCCCCAGAATGCGAGCCGTCAGGATAATCGCCAGCACGTTGATGGCCGGGCCGGAATAGAGGAAGGCCGTCGCCGGCCCCAGACCCGCACCCATCCGCCAGATGCCCGCGAACAGCGGCAGCACGGTGCAGGAACAGACCGCCAGGATGCTCCCCGATACGGCGGCCACGCCATAAGCCAACACTTTGTTAGCCTTGGCACCCAGGTACTTCATGACGGATGCCTGGCTGATGAATACGCCAATAGCCCCGGCGATAAAGAAGGCCGGCACCAGGCACAGCAGCACGTGCTCCCGCGCGTACCACTTCATCAGGTGCAGGGCCTCCATGATGCCCCCGGTGAATCGAACCCAGCCTACCGGAAGCCAGAAGAATAGCAGGAACACGACAATGATTCCTGCCAACTTCTTCCACTCGTTCCTCCAATCCATACGCTTGCTTACCTCTTGACTCTCATGACCCCAGTTGCTTCGTGAGCGTGCACCTGGCAACGGCGTCCAACTCGATGCACAGTCGCTCGATCACCGGGGGGATGCTGTAGACTACCGGTTGGCCTCTCTTCTCGCGGCTGACCAATCCGCAGCCGTGCAGAACCTCCAGGTCCTTCGATACCGCCGACTGATACCCGCGGCGTCTTGCCACCAATTGGCCGACATTCCTGGGGCCATCTCTCAAGGCATCGAGCAACTCAATGCGGTTGGCCGAACTCAAGGATCTCAGAAGACCGGCCGAACGTGCTATCGATGGCTTCCCTGGACGCATCTCAACTCTGCCACTATGCTATGAAATACTCACATAGTCTTCACAATAAAAAGAGCCGACCCCGACTTGGCATCCGTCTACATCTTCTGCAGGAGTGCTGCCTCTCGCTTCATTCTTTCCCGCAACGCCTGATCGACGCACGAGAGAAACTTGACAATGCACGGCGTGCGGAGTTTGTAGATCACCTTGAGGCCATCCTTGCGGCTATCGAGCACGCCGGCCTTGAGCATGACGGACAGGTGCCTGGACACATTGGATCGCTGCGCATCCACGTGCTCGACGATGTCGCAGACGCACTGTTCACCCCGGCTGAGGAACTCAATGATCGCCAGCCGGATCGGATGCCCGGCGGCCTGAATGATCTGAGCCTTCAACTCGTAGAATCTCTTGGTATCTTCGTCCATACGCACAGAACCCGGTCCCGACAAAGAACAACTATAACACATTATACTCACATACTGGCGAACTGCAAGCCTGTTCGCGTTTTTTTTTCTCACGCTCGACTCCGCTCCATAGAACACCCCCGAGACCGGCACCTGCAGAAAAAGTGCATTCCGAACCCCGCGGGCCCTTGACACGTATCCTCCTGGCAAGTATATTTCGTTATATGGCGAAATATGGAGAGTATCGATGCGTGATGTTCTTGACCTGACCAAGGCGATGGCCGATGGAAATCGCCTGCGAGTCCTGATGGCCCTGACGGGCGGCGAACTGTGCGTCTGCCAGATCGTCGAGTTGCTCCAACTGGCCCCTTCGACCGTGTCCAAGCACATGTCGATTCTGCGACAGGCCGGACTGGTCGAGGGACGCAAGGACGGACGCTGGATGTACTATCGGCTCTGCGGCCGGGAGGCCTCGAAGACCGTGCGGGAAGCCCTCGCGTGGGTGCGTCGCAGTCTCGCGGAATCACCCCAGACCGTCCAGGACCAGAAGAGACTGAAGGCGATCCTGGCGATGGACCCGGAGGAAATATGCAGAAGACAGTGCGGAAACTGAAGGTGCTGTTCCTGTGCACCGGCAATTCGTGTCGAAGCCAGATGGCCGAAGGCTGGGCCCGCCGCCTCAAGGGCGACGTGATCGAGGCCTATTCCGCCGGCATCGAGACGCACGGGCTCAATCCGCACGCCGTGAGGGTCATGGCTGAGGCTGGGGTGGACATCTCCGGTCACCGCTCCAAACACGTGGATGAGATCCGGGAGATCCCCTTCGACTACGTGGTGACCGTCTGCGACCACGCGCACGAGTCATGTCCGCTCTTCCCGGGGCGGACCCGCGCGGTACACGCGGGCTTCGACGACCCGCCTCGCCTGGCGAAGCAGGCGAAGAGCGAAGAAGAAGCTCTGAATTGTTATCGAAAGGTCCGAGACGAGATCCGACGATTCATCGAATCGCTGCCGGAGAGTCTCGAAGGAACCAGGAGTTCGGATCATGAAGCCGAAACGTAATGTGCTGTTCTTGTGTACGCACAACAGCGCCCGCAGCCAGATGGCCGAGGCGTTCTTGAGAAGGTATGGCGGGGGCCACTTCAACGCGTACAGCGCCGGCCTGGAGCCCACCGAGATCGACCCGATGACCCGGGAGGTCATGCGAGAGGTCGGTATTGACTTGGAAGGCCAGTATGCCAAAGGCGTGAAGACCTACCTGGGAAGACTGATGGTGAACCACTTGATCATCGTATGTGAAGCAGCCGGCAGAAATTGTCCTCGCACTTGGCCGGGTCTGGAGATCGAGGAGCGATTGCTCTGGCCCTTCGACGATCCGGCCGAAGCGCAAGGCAGCCGGGAGGAGAAACTTCAAACGTTCCGGCGCATACGCGATCAAGTGGAGCGACAGGTCAAATCGTGGGTGGAGGAAGTGTCCAGGAAAGGAGTATGACAGTGGCTGAGGATTGCGGTCGGGATGAGAAAGAGCAGATTCGAGAAGCGGTTCGCAAAGGGTACGGCCAAATCGCCCGAACGGGAGGGTCGTGCTGTCCGTCGTCGTGCTGCGGTTCCGGAGCCCCCGAGCAATTGGCTCGCGGCGTAGGGTACAGCGAAGTCGACCTGGCGGTGCTGCCGGAAGGAGCCAACATGGGCCTTTCCTGCGGGAATCCGACGGCGATCGCCTCGCTCCGACCGGGCGAAGTAGTCCTGGACCTGGGCAGCGGCGGGGGTTTCGACGTCTTCATCGCGGGCCCAAAGGTAGGGCCGAGCGGGCGCGTCATCGGCGTCGATATGACCCCAGACATGGTGAGCAAGGCTCGCCAGGGCATCGCCGCATATAAGAAGCACACGGGGCTCGACAACGTGGAGTTCCGCCTGGGCGAGATCGAGCACCTGCCCGCTGCGGACAACAGCGTGGATGTGGTGATCTCCAACTGCGTCTTGAACCTCTCGCCGGACAAGCCGCAGGTCTGGCGGGAAATCGCCCGCGTGCTGAAGCCTGGCGGGCGGGTTGCCATCTCCGATCTGGCCCTGCTCAAACCCCTTCCCCAGGAACTCCTGGACATGGTCGAGTCGCTCATCGGCTGCCTGGCGGGAGCGGTGCTGGCCGATGAAACGCGCGCCATGGCCGAGGCCGCGGGACTGGTCGACATTCGGTTGACGCCCAAGTCCGGCTATGTCGATTCGATGATGGATTGGAACGATCCGATGTTCCGTAAGATCGTTGAGAATCTGCCCCCGGGAGCGAAGGCAGGAGACTACGTGACCAGTCTCGAGGTCACCGCGAGACAGGGGCAGGCTCCGCCTTGCGGAGCCGGCAAAGACTCGCAGCAAGTCTACACTCCGCCAGTCGCCGAACTGGTGGCGATCGGCGCCGCCATCGCAGCCAATTGCGAAGCATGCTTCAAATACCATAGCATCCAGGCCCGCAAACTCGGCGTTTCGCAGGAGGACATGGCCCGCGCCGTGACCATGGCTCAAAAGGTGAAGGAAGCCCCCGCCAGGGCGGTCCTGGAACTTGCCAATAAGATCCTGGGACGCACCGCATCGGCAGAGGACGCAGGATCTCCGCCGCCCGGCACCTGCTGTGGGACACGAAGGTAGATCGCTCGCGGGTTCTCAAGAGAAAGGACGAATGGACATGAGTCGGCAGGCATGCATCACCAAGCAACCGAAGGGACTCGGATTCTTCGAGCGCTACCTCACGCTGTGGGTCGTGCTCAGCATCGTCGCGGGCATCCTGCTCGGCAAGGCGGCGCCAGGACTGGCGAAATCGCTGGATGCCCTCTCGATCACCGTCGACGGGGCGCCGGTTGTGTCGGTGCCGATCGCGATCTGCCTGTTCTTCATGATGTATCCGATCATGGTGAAGATCGACTTCGCCAGGGTCCTGCGGGCCGGACGGAGCATCAAACCTGTGGGACTGACGCTGTTCATCAACTGGGCGATCAAGCCGTTCACGATGTACGCGATCGCGGTCTTCTTCCTGGGAACAGCGTTCTACGGCTTCATTGGTCCGGACGCCATGGACCTGGTGAAGATGCCTCTCGGAACGGATCTTCCCGTCGGGGCAACCTACGGCGTAGGCACCATAGTGGAGGTTGACGGCATCCGCATGCTCCAGGTGCCCTTGTGGCGGAGTTATCTGGCCGGCTGCATCCTGCTGGGCATAGCCCCCTGCACCGCGATGGTCCTGGTCTGGGGCCACCTGGCCCGGGGCAACGACGCCCACACGCTCGTGATGGTCGCGATCAACTCGCTGACGATGCTAGTTCTGTACGGGCCGCTGGGCGGGTTTCTGCTCGGCGTTGGAAAACTCCCCGTCCCCTGGCAGGCGCTTCTGCTGTCGATCTCGATCTACGTCGCCCTGCCGCTGGTGGCGGGGTTTTTTTCACGACGGTGGATCATCGCCGCCAAGGGCGAAATCTGGTTCCAAGAGCGGTTCCTGCACATTCTTACGCCCATCACAATCGTCGCACTACTCGCGACTCTCGTGCTGCTGTTTTCGTTCAAAGGTGAGACCATCCTGAACGACCCGTTGACGATCCTCTGGATTGCGGTTCCATTGTTCCTCCAAACCGTGCTGATCTTCGGACTCGGCTACGTCCTGGCCAAGCTTCTGAAGCTCTCTTACCAGGACGCCGCCCCGTCGGCGATGATCGGGGCTTCCAACCACTTCGAGGTGGCCATCGCCACGGCGACGATCCTGTTCGGACTGGCCAGCGGAGCCGCCCTGGCGACGGTCGTGGGCGTACTGATCGAAGTGCCGGTGATGTTGATGCTGGTGCGAATCTGCCTGAAGACAAAGGGTTGGTTCCCCAATGGCTGAAAGGTCCTTTCGACGCAGACCGGGTCAGGGCGTTGCGGCCCGGCCCTCGGAAACGCGAACTAGATGACAGATCCAGAAGAAAGACCCGCCTCCGGCGTTTCCTCTGCCTTTCCCTCCAGGAGTTTTTCCAGAATTCGAATATCCTTGGGAATATGCACGGTGATATATTCCCCTGTCTCGACTTGCGTATAGGAGTGATCCAGAAGCCCGTCGAAGAGAATGGTTTCGTCCGGGCTGAGCCGATAGGTCTTGTCCTCGATCCGAAGCTCCACGCATCCGCTCAAGACATAGCAAAACTCGTGGACGTCCTCGTGCAAACCCATGACATGAACGTGATCCCCGCTGGCGGCAGTCACGCGAATCAGTTTGCCCTTGTCGTACCGGGCGACCTTGCACTTTTCCAATCCTGTATCCGACCGCGTCGCGGGACCGCGAGGTTCGCTTTGGGCTTTGCGACGCTGGACCAGGCGACGTTCGGAGAGCCCCAGCAGGTCGCACGTGGAGATTTGGAGAACGCCTGCGATAGCGTCCAGAGTCTTGAGCGACGGCATCGTCTTGTTGGTCTCGACGGATTCGACTGTCGGATAAGTCAGCCCGGCCCGACCGGCCAACCCCTGCAGCGTCAGGCCCAGGCGACGTCGCAGAACGCGAATGATCCGAAAATCGTAATCGCTATTCACTCTATGCTCCTTCCCAAACGTTCCCCACATCGAGCCTGGTTTTTCCATCAAGCCCCCAAGACGTCGGTCGCATTATCAGACGCCCTGCGGTTCGCGTATCATAAAACAACACTCACCCCAAAAAGTAAAGCGCTTTTTATGTATCGGCTCCAAATACCCTTTTCTTTGCGGAACAAAACGACGTTTATTTAATTTGGATTTATAGAAGTCCATCAACTTCCAAAGTCCAGCGGTTCTCCAAAAACGCATGTGAGGTCCCCGTCCGAACGATGTGGCCTGTGGCAGCATGTACGGCAGCGTGCACAGTGCCAGACAACGGAAGCATCGACGGGCATCCCGTCGGGTCACGGATGACTCATTCACAATTGGGGGTTGAACCACGCTGCAGCGGCCAAGCGGCTCGCTTCTTGTCGTGGGATCTGTCCATCGTGGGCAGCGTTGTTGAAGCAAGGGTGAAAGGGGAAACAATGCATACCGTGGAAAAAACGCGCGCAGCCGCAGGCAAATACCTCACATTTGCTCTCGGCTCAGAGGAGTTCGGCCTCGAAATCCTCAAGGTCCGAGAAATCATCGGCTACATGCCCATTACCGCCGTCCCGCAGACGCCTTCCTATGTCAAGGGCGTGATCAATCTGCGGGGCCAGGTCATCCCGGTGGTGGATCTGCGGTCCAAATTCTCGATGAACACGACCGAGACCACGCCGGAAACCTGTATCATCGTAGTGGAAACCAGGCAAGGCAACGGCAAGTGCAACACGGGCATCGTGGTGGACCGTGTCCGCGATGTCCTGGACGTTCTCGATACGCATATCGAGGACTCGCCGAACTTCGGCGCCGGCTTCAACGCCGACTGTATCCTGGGCATGGGCAAGATCGGTGACTCCGTGAAGATCCTCTTGGACATCGATCGCGTCCTGGGCGGATCCGACCTGGCCTCCTTGGGTAACACGACGGCATAGCCGAGAATTCTCTCGCTCACGAAAGCGGCCATCCGAAGGGACGGACGGTCCGCGCATTCGCACGTCCCGTCAGCCCATCGTGGAGCGACGTCTGCAAAACAGTTCACTTCATGGACGACACGTCGGAGCATTGGGAGGCACGGTGTCGAACGCCAAATCAGCGGCTGGAATTGTCGCACATCGAAAGAACCAACAATTTTAAAAAAAGGAGATCTGAAATGTTTAAGAACATGAAACTCGCGACAAAGATGGGGCTCGGCTTTGGGGTCCTGGTGGTGATCTCCGGCATCCTGGGTATCGTCGGATGGAGGGGATTGACCACCGTGGCGCTGAATGCCAAACTGAACGAGGCCGGAACCGAATGCCTCAACGGGCTCAACCATTGCGCTTCTCTTCGCAAGGATTTCACGATCCAGGGATTCGAGAAAGCGGCCAACGAGGAGAAAAACGCGGCCGACCGATGGCAGGATGCATACAACTCGCTGCTGGCCAAGCTGCAGGATCTGGAGAACACCAAAGGACTCAGCAGCGCCGACAAGGTGCTTGTCGCCGAGGCCCGCAGCAAGATGCCTCCTTATCTGACGTCGTTTGAGCATCAGAAAGACGCCCGGAAAATGAGGGACGAGGCCTTCCAGAACTGGGGCAAGGTCGGTGTGGAAGTGACCAAGGCGGTCTCTTCGGTCATCACCGAAGTCATCGAGCCGGCGCGCAAGGCCGCCGAGGACGCCAAGAACACCGAGGAGATCCTCCGCTGGACCCGGATCGGAAGCCAGCTCGACGAGAAAGTATTCCAGGAATTCCTGCTGCTACGCGTCAACGCTGTCTATCTGTTGGCCACCAACAAAGAAGAACAATTCGTCAACTACCAGAATCAGCTCAACAAGGTGAAAACTCAACTGGAGGGTTGGGCGAGCCTGGTCAAAGGCGATCCGAAGCTCGAAGCCGTCGCACAAACCATCGTCGGTCATCTCAACACTTACGAAGAGAACGGACGACAGTACCACGCCGGAATGCTGGCCCGCGACGCGGCCCTTGCCGAGATGACGACGGCAGCCAAGGCCATCGTGGAGACCATCGACCGCCTCCAGACGTCTTTGAAGAACCGGATGGAGAGCACCGTCGACCGGACGAACATCCTTATGATCTCGATGGCGATCGCAGGCATCGTGTTGGGTGTCGTTCTGGCGGTCCTGATCACCCTGAGCATCGTCAAACCGATCAAGCGGATCATTGAGTCGCTGACCGCCGGCTCCGAGCAAGTAGCCGCAGCCTCCAGCCAGGTCTCCGCGGCGTCCCAATCCCTCGCGGAAGGTGCCACCGAGCAGGCGGCAGGTCTGCAGGAAACGTCGTCGAGCCTGGAAGAAATGGCCTCAATGACTAAGCAAAACGCCGACAACGCGCAACAAGCCAACACGCTGGCCACGGAAGCCCGTAAGGCCGCCGACACCGGCACTGAATCCATGAGCCGGATGAACGCCGCGATTCAGGAGATCCAGAAGAGTTCGGACGAGACCTCCAAAATCATCAAGGTCATCGATGAGATCGCCTTCCAGACCAATCTGCTGGCTCTCAACGCCGCCGTGGAGGCCGCACGAGCGGGCGAAGCCGGCAAGGGCTTCGCGGTGGTCGCCGAGGAAGTTCGGAACCTGGCCATGCGTTCGGCCGAAGCCGCCAAGGACACCGCGAACATGATCGAAGAATCGGTCAAGAACTCCAAAAACGGGGTCGACATCGCCAACGAGGTCAGCAAAGTCCTCAGCGAGATCGTCCAGAGCGTCGGCAAAACGACGGACCTGGTCAGCGAAATCGCCGCGGCTTGCCAGGAACAGGCTCAGGGGATCGACCAGGTCAATACGGCGATCGCCCAGATGGACAAGGTCACCCAGCAGAACGCCGCCAACGCCGAAGAAAGCGCCAGCGCGTCGGAAGAGTTGACCGCACAGGCCAGTTCCATGAACGACATCGTCGGCGAGCTGGTGTCGCTTGTGGGAGGAGCGACAAAGTCCAAGTCCTCGAATCCGAACCACACGCCTGCGAAGCATAAGAGTTTGAGCCACTCGGACCATGTGTTCCATGCCATCGCCGACAACAAGAAGCCGGCGAAGAAAGAACCCAAACTCCACACGGCCGCAACAAATCGCCAGAAAAACATCCCCCTCTCTGAAGATGAGGAAATAAATCACTTCAACGCCTGAGTCTGAAACGTCAGCGGAACAATCCCAGGCGGGTTTTTCAGGCCCGCCTGGGATCTCCGTCGGACGTCGCCGTCCCCCTCTCCCACCAGATTATCCGACGTGCTGTCCCGCCCACGTGAATGTCCTCTGCACATGTCCTTGTCAAGTACATCGGACCCAGCCCGCTTCTTCAGCCGTCGGGCTTGGGGGGGTGGCCGCCCTTGTCAATTTCACCGAACACTGTCCCGTCAGAAACCCCTCGCCTACTGGTAATACACAAGAGCCTTTTGGCCGAATTATCATCGAGGCAATTCGGAACCGAGGGACACCGTCTCAGGTTCCATCGACCGTGAGCCTCCCGAGAACCACGGGATTGTCCCGACAGGGGGCGGTCGCCGGTAGAAATACTGTATAGGAGCTAGGATTATGACGTTGCGAATGAAGTTGGTGGTGCTTTTGATTGGGCTCGGCTGCATCGTGTCTCTGGGCTACAGCCTTCTCACCTATCGGCGCGCCGTCGCGCAGGCGCACATCGACGCGCAAACCCGCGCCGGCGAACTCATCGACCGCTCGGTCCAGATGTTTCTGGTCTCGACGAAGAAATTCCACGACGCCTGGCAGGCCAGTCAAGGAGATCCAACCCGCCAGAAGGAAGTTCTGAGCGAATGGACCCGCACGATTTTCGCCGTGGACGAGGCGGTGATTCACGACTTCGGCCAGAACACGCCGCGAGTCCGCCTGATCGGGGACGAACAAGCCGTGGGCTATCGCCCCTTGGGCGGATCGAACACCCAAATCCAGATCCCCTTTGAACGGGAGGCCGTCCAGGCTTTGCGAAGCGAGCAGACCCGTTTCCAGAAGCTGGAAGATGGCGTGCTGCGGATCTCCGTGCCTCTGATGGCCCAAGCCCATCGAGGATGCGCCGAGTGCCACTTCGCCACGGTCGAATCCCTCAATGCCAACATGGAGAAAGAGGTCCTCCTGGGCACACTGAACGCCTATATTCCCATGCAAGGCATGCTGCGTCTGGCCCGAGACAATGCGTTTGCAGGAATCGGGGGCTTGGCGGGCATCATAACCGCTTTGATCACCGCGATCTACTTCTTCCTGAGTCGGTATGTGGTTAAGCCGATTCACAACATCACCCGAAGCCTCTCTCTCGGGGTCAACGAAGTGACTCACGCCGCGTCCCAGGTCGGCAGTACTTCGCAATCCCTGGCGGAAGGAGCCTCCGAGCAGGCGGCGGGTTTCGAAGAAACCGCCTCGAGTCTCCAAGAAATGGCCTCGATGACTAAGCAAAACGCCGACAACGCAGAACAGGCGAATGCCCTGGTCGGCGAGGCGCATAAAGCCGCCAACACAGGCACCCAATCGATGGGACGGATGAACGCGGCCATCCTGGACATCCAGAAAAGCTCCGATGAGACCGCCAAAATCATCAAAGTGATCGACGAAATCGCCTTCCAGACGAACCTCCTTGCCCTGAACGCAGCGGTCGAGGCCGCACGGGCGGGCGAAGCCGGAAAAGGCTTCGCCGTGGTGGCCGAAGAGGTCCGCAATCTGGCCATGCGTTCGGCCGAGGCCGCCAAAGACACCGCCAAAATGATCGAGGAGTCCGTGAAGAATGCACGTCACGGCGTCGACATTGCCGGCGAGGTTGGTCGGGTTCTCGACGACATCGTTCAGGGGGTGGGCAAGACGACAGACCTGATCGGCGGCATCGCCTCCGCCAGCCGCCAACAGGCGCAAGGCATTGACCAACTCAACACGGCGATCGCCCGGATGGACAAAGTCACTCAGCAGAATGCCGCCAATGCCGAGGAGAGCGCCAGTGCCGCCGAGGAGCTCAATGCCCAAGCCGAATCGATCGACCGAATCATCGGGCAACTGATCTCCCTTGTGGACGGGACCTCCCGCAACCAAAAGGCCGCGAAAACCAACCAACCGACGAGCCGCGGGGAACTTTCCCCTTCCGATCGTGTGTTCCACCGAATCGCGGAGGAGAGAACTTCCGACATATGCGAGGTCCCCAGTGGACGATCGATCGCACGATCGACCCGATAAGAAGGAATCCCGAAGCCGGGCGGCGGTCCCCCGCCGCCCCTTTCGGGTACGTCAGTCTCCCGAGGGAGAATCCGTCTGGACCTGCAGCAGACGCTCGATCACACGTACGTCTTTGGGAACATGGACCGTTAGATACTCTCCGGCCTCTCGCTGCGTGTACGAATGGTCCAGCAGGCCGTCGAAGAGAATCGTGTCATCCGGGCCGAGGTGGTGCACCTTATCTTCCACGCGAAGATCCACCCTGCCGCTAAGCACATAGCAAAATTCATGGATGTTCTCGTGCAAATCCATGATGTGGACCACCTCTCCCGCGGCGGCGGTCACGCGGATCACTTTGCCTTTGTCGAAATGGGCGATACGGCACTTCTCGATCCCCTTGTCCTGCCTGCCCGCGACCGTTTCCTTCGTGAACTCGGCTTTGCGACGCTGAACGAGACGCCGCTCGGCCAGTCGCACCAGGTCGCTGGCGGAGATCCCCAGTGCGCCCGCCAGAGCGTCCAGGGTCTTCAACGACGGCTGAGTCTTATTGGTTTCGACCGCCTCGACCGTGGGATACGTCAGTCCGGATCGACGGGCCAATTCGTGAAGCGTCAAACTCAATTGCCGCCTCAGCACCCGAATCACGCGGAAATCATACACGCTGTTCATCCAGGGAATCTTTCAACAGCAAGATACGATGCAAAAGCCGATACGATAGACTCGGCGGGCTTGAGTGTCAAGAGACAAACCGGTTTATCGGACAGCCTCTTCAGGTCGCAACCTCCTGTCCACGACGTCCTTGGAATCGGAGGTTTTGACAAAAGTCCATCCACCCCTCCCCCGCATGGCAGAGGGCCACTGCGTTCTGACTGGGTAGGATAGGATATAGTAGTACCTACTATATCGATTTTCTGCCAATGTTGGTGAACTCCCCGCTCAGAAGTGCCGATGATCGAGACGGTGTTTCTTTTCGAAGCCACGCAGGGTCATCGGGCAACGGCGGACCGGTCTCCGGGGACGTCCCCCGCAGGCCGCCGGTCCCGACGCCGGTCTGTGTCGGCCGGCAACCGAATGTTTTCGAGGCAAACGCAACAAGGAGATTCAACAATGTCCGACATCGCAACACAGACCAAAAGCAACAATCGGGTCATGCAGAGCAAAGAGGGCAAGTACCTGACCTTTGCCCTGGCCCACGAGGAGTACGGCCTGGAGATCCTCAAGGTCCGCGAAATCATCGGCTATATCGAGGTCACTGCGGTGCCCCAGACGCCTCACTACGTTCGAGGGGTGATCAACCTCCGCGGGCAGGTGATCCCGGTGGTGGATCTGAGAGCCAAATTCGGCATGGAAACCACCGAAGTGACCGACGAAACCTGCATCATCGTCGTCGAGATCACCCTGGGCGGCCGCAAGTCCAACACCGGCATTGTCGTCGACCGCGTGCAGGAGGTCCTGGACATCGAAGCCGATAGCATTGAAGAACCGCCTCAGTTCGGCGCCTCCGTGAACACCGACTTTATTCTGGGCATGGGCAAGGTGGGCGACTCCGTAAAGATCCTCCTAGACATCGACCGTGTCTTGACGGGGGGCGACGGTCTGGCGGGACTATCTCTCGATTCCATGGCAAACTCGGCAACCGGGGGCTCCGACATCGGCGAAAAAACTTCGTAAGACGATTCTGATTGTTCCTGGTCTTGAGGCGCCGTCCACATGAAGGAGCATCGTGAGATCGACCCTCTCTGGTGAAAGGGCATTACGATGTTGAAAAATGTCAAGCTGCAGACAAAACTCCTGACCATCGGTATCCTGATCACGGCCATTCCTCTGATCACGGTCTCGACGGTAATCTTTCGTCAGAACAAGCGAATGATCCAGGTGGCCGAGGACAACAGCACCAAGATGGCTTATGCCGACCTCGACCACATCGCCCAGGGCATCCTCGGCATGTGTAAAGCCCAGCAGCAGATGCTGCAGGCCAACCTCCAGTCCTCGCTGAACGTCGCACGCGACATTCTCCGCAACAACGGCGGGATTCAACTGTCCTCGGAAACCGTCGGTTGGGATGCGGTCAATCAGCAATCCAATGTCTCACAACGGATCGAACTGCCCAAGATGACCGTCGGCGACGTATGGCTCGGGAAGATCACGGACATGGCGACCGCCGCACCGGTGGTCGATCACGTCCAGAAACTCATCGGAGGCACCTGCACGATCTTCCAACGGATCAACGACGCCGGAGACATGCTCCGTGTCTGCACGAATGTTCAGAAACAGGACGGTTCCCGCGCCATCGGCACTTTCATCCCGCGTACGAACCCCGACGGCAAGCCGAACCCGGTGATCGCCAGCGTTCTGCAGGGCGAAACCTACCAAGGGCGAGCGACCGTCGTGGGCAAGACCTACATCACCGCCTACGAGCCGCTCTACGATCCAAACAAAAAGATCATCGGCATGCTCTATGTCGGAGTGCCCCAGGAGAGCGTTACGGCGCTGAGGGCCTCCATCTCCGCCACGAAGGTCGGCAAAACCGGCTACGTTTACATCCTCGATTCCAAAGGCAATTACGTCCTCTCCCTCGGCGGAAAACGCGACGGGGAGAACCTCTGGGAAGCCAAGGACGCCTCCGGATCGCTGTTCATTCAGGAGATCTGTAAAAAGGCGACCGCTTTGAAAGAGGGAGAAATCGCCGAACAGAGATACCCCTGGAAGAACGAGGGAGACCTGGTGGCCCGCGAGAAGATCGCCAGGCTCGTATATTTCGAACCCTGGGACTGGATCATCGGAGTCGGCTCCTACCTCGACGAATTCTACGAGACCCGAGACGCCGTGACCGCCATCGGCCAGGCGGGCAACCGAATTCTGGCGGTGATCTTCGGCGTCGCCCTGGTCGGCGCGATCGGCGTCTGGTACTTTATGGCCCGAGGCATCACCGGCAAGATCCACCGCGTCGTGACCGACCTGGCCGCGGGAGCCGAGCAGGTGGCGTCGGCGGCCGGACAGGTCTCTTCCGCCTCGCAATCCTTGGCTGAAGGCGCAACGGAACAGGCCGCAGGGCTCCAAGAGACCTCCAGCAGCCTCGAAGAAATGGCGGCGATGACCAAGCAGAACGCCGACAACGCCCAACAGGCCAATGTCCTCTCGACCGAAGCACGAAAAGCCGCAGACACTGGTGCCGAGGCTATGTCGCGAATGAATGCCGCAATCCAGCAGATCCAGAAAAGCTCGGACGAGACCGCCAACATCATCAAAGTCATCGACGAGATCGCCTTCCAGACGAACCTGTTGGCGCTCAACGCGGCAGTCGAAGCCGCCCGCGCGGGCGAAGCCGGCAAAGGGTTTGCCGTCGTGGCCGAAGAGGTCCGCAACCTGGCCATGCGTTCGGCCGAGGCCGCCAAGAACACCGCCAATATGATCCAGGAATCCGTAAAGAACTCCAAGAATGGTGTGGACATCGCGGCCGAAGTCACGAAAGTCCTGGAGGAGATCGTCCGCAGTATCGGCAAAACAACCGACCTGGTCAGCGAGATCGCCAGCGCCTCCCAAGAACAGGCGCAGGGGATCGACCAAGTCAACACCGCAGTCGCTCAGATGGACAAGGTGACCCAGCAGAACGCTGCCAACGCCGAGGAATCCGCAAGCGCCTCGGAACAACTCACCGCCCAGGCGGCAGCCATGAATGATATTGTCGATCATCTCGCTTCCCTGGTCGGGGGTTCTAGTTCCCAACAGCGAAATCTCGAAAAAGCGATGTCCAAGAAACCCCAAACCGGCCCTACCCACACCTTCCACGGACGCGTCCCGGAAAAGAGCAGGCGATTCGGCAAATCCGACGAAACCTTCCATCAGATCGCCAAAAGCGACAAGAAGGCTGGGAAACCTGCTCGGACGCCAGCCGATCTGAAATTCCCGCTTCACGACGATGCTTCGCTGGATGAATTCAACTCCTGACCTTCTCTGCATGCACGTGTTCCAGACGGGTTGAAGGACCCGTCTGGAACACGTCTTCTTCCGGATCGCCCGCTTCTACCGGGGCAGCAAGAGGATTTTTCTCTTGACGAACGCCAAGTCGTGAACTACCATTTTTTGCGTTCTTTACGAAGTGCATACTTCGGCTGCAGGTTTCAGAGCCCCTTGGGCTTTGGAATACTCGAAACGGGAACGCGGTGAGAATCCGCGACGGTCGCGCCGCTGTGAGCGTCTGTTCCGACGATCCGTCGGAAATCCCCGAGGCACCCGCCTGCTGAGATCTCAAATTTGAGGTTTGAAATCTCCCAGGCCCGATCCACTGTTCGCCTTTGCGAATGGGAAGGAGCCTCTCGGTAGGACGCAAGTCAGAAGACCTGCCTGCGGTTGAGTGCACAAGATGTTGTGTTCTCGCGACGTGGGACGCATGTGTGATTCAGATCGAGCCTCCGGGCCCGGTTCGCAAGATTGCCAACGACAGCCGTCGTTCCTCGCGCGGGAACGACGGTTTTTTTGTTGTCCGGCAGAAGGTCTCGCGATCTGGGCCGCTGCCGAGGTGTCCCGTGCGCCGTGATCGGCCACGAGCCGCCCCACGAAGGAGGTTGAAAATGAGTTCTCCGTCCCCCCGTCCCCCTGCCTTTTGTCTGGCCACGCTTGCCTGTATCGCGGTCTTCACAATCGTTGCAGCGACGCAGGCCGCTGTTGGCACATTCGAGGATCTTACGCTGGCCCCCGAATCCTATTGGGACGGCCGCGATGGATTGGGCGGCTTCGCCAGCGGTCCGGCTTCTTTCAACAATTTCTACGATCTCGAATGGGATTATTGGGAGGGATTCGCCTACTCTAATTGCACCGATGCCAACGCCGTAGGGTACGCTGCCCAGTACAACGCGGTCGCCGGTTCCGGCCAGGCAGGCTCCTCGAACTACGTGGTTGCCTTCGTCGGCTGGCAGACCGTCCCGACGGTGACCTTCCACAAACCCCAGGTCGTCACCGGCTTGTACGTCGCCAACAACTGTTACGCATTCTACGAAATGCGGAACGGCAGCCCCTTCGCCAAGAAATTCGGCGGCCCCACCGGCGACGATCCCGACTGGTTCAAGCTCACCATCACCGGCCTCGATCCCAACGATCAGCCCACAGGCCAGGTCGAGTTCTACCTCGCCGATTTCCGATTCGAGGACAACAGCCGTGACTATATCCTCGATTCCTGGGCCTTCGTCGATCTGGTCTCCCTGGGCGAAGTTCAGTCGCTACGCTTCACCCTCAGTTCCAGCGACAACGGGGATTTCGGCATGAACACCCCCGCCTACTTCTGCCTGGACACAATCCTGACGCAGCATGTCTTGGCGACCTTCGAGGATATGACGTTGGCCCCGGAGTCTTCATGGAACGGCGACGACGGCTCCGGCGGGTTTTCCAGCGGTCGGGTTTCTTTCGGCAATTTCTATGATCCGGAGTGGGAGTACTGGGAAGGGTTCGCCTGCTCCAATCGCACCGATGCCAACGCCATCGGATATCCTGCCCAGTACAATGCGATCCCAGGCTGCGGCCAGGGCGGCACATCGAACTACGCCGTCGCGTTCGTCGGTTGGCAGATCGTCCCCACACTGGCCTTCGACCGACCCCAGGTGTTTGCAGGCCTGTATGTCACCAACAACTGTTATGCATTCTATGAGATGCGGGACGGCAGCCCCTTCGCCAAGAAGTTCGGCGGACCTACCGGCGACGACCCCGACTGGTTCAAGCTCACCATCACCGGCCTCGATCCCAACGATCAGCCCACAGGCCAGGTCGAATTCTACCTCGCTGATTTCCGATTCGAGGACAACAGCCGTGACTATATCCTCGATTCCTGGGCCTTCGTCGATCTGGCCTCGCTGGGCGAAGTCCAGTCGCTACGCTTCACCCTCAGTTCCAGCGACAACAGCGACTTCGGCATGAACACCCCCGCCTACTTTTGCCTGGACACGATCGTCAGCGGAGTCGGCCAAGACGAGCCGTCCCCCACGTCACAGACCGGAGACGACCCATGCTTGGACAACTGACAGCAGGCGTATTCCTGTGGCTCGCGACGGCGTGCGCCGTTGTGCCGGGGCCGTATACGCAACCAGGGGTCAATGGTTACATCGATCCCGACACCTGGCGACACAGCAGCCCGACCTCGCCTGAGGCCACGATCAATCCCATCTTCCGCGGATGGGCGACGCAGGTCGTGGAGTACGTCCCTTCGGACCAGACCTGGTCGGGTAATTGGAACGACCCGACAAAAGCCCTCGGACCCGCCACAGGAAACGTGGCGGACATCGTCAGCCTCGGCGAACTGACGCAACTGGAGATCTTGCAGGGCGTCCAGCCAGGGTCCATCACGTTGGCTTTCGGCGATCCCACCCAACCGGCTGAGGATGGCGTGATTCGCGACGTGAACGGCTACGACTTTGTCGTCTTCGAGAACGGCATGATCTCGCAGTTCACGACCGGACAGGGCTCCATCCAGGGCCATTTACTGGCCGAGTTGGCCTACGTCGAAGTCTCCTCCAATGGCGTGGATTTCGCGAGGTTTCCCGCAGTTTCGCTCACCCCCTCCCGGACCGGCGCCTACGGCACCATCGACCCGAACCACATCCACAACCTCGCAGGCAAACACCCGAACGGCTACGGCCTCTGCACAGGGACCCCTTTCGACCTGGCGGACCTCGCCGATCATCCGGACGTGCTCGCAGGAAAGGTCGATCTGGCCGCCATTCGATACGTTCGCATCGTGGACATCCCGGGAGACGGAAGCTATCTCGACGACGCCATGCAGCAAATCGAGCCGAACACGGGACCCTACTGGCGCAATTATGCGGAGAACCACCCTATCTACGATCAGTGGCCGACCTGGGGTTCCGGCGGCTTCGATCTGGAGGCGATCGGCATTCTCCACGAACAGCGGTACGCCGCAGATATCAATCTCGACGGAACGGTGGACGGTTTCGATCTGCTGCTGCTGGCCGAGGCTTGGCAATCACGATTTGGCCAGGCGCACTGGAACAGCCGATGCGATCTGGCCCGACCGTCGGATTTCATTGTCGGCGGCCGGGACTTTGCAGTCTTTGCGTCTCAATGGCGCGCCGTCGAGGAATGGCGGATGCGTTTTCAGGAGGAATGAGGATTCACGATGGATCTAAGACAATCGAATACGGGTGCCGATAGCGGGCGGCACGACCACCACGCGTTCACTCTGGTGGAGCTACTCGTGGTGATCGCCACAATCGCCCTGCTGCTGGCCCTGCTGATGCCTGCGCTGGCGACCGCCAGGTCGCAGGCGCATGGTCTGGTGTGCCGATCCAACCTCCGCCAGCTCGTCCTGGCGGGTGTCGGTTATGCCGCCGAACACGACGGCTTCTACGTGCCGGGGGCCAAGGACATGCTGGACGGCGCCGGACGGCATCGTTGGCACGGTGTGCGGGCCTCTCTCTCGGAACCCTTCGACGCTTCAAAGGGACCGCTGGCAGGCTATCTGGCCGAGGGCCGGGTCAAAGAGTGTCCGATTCACGTCAACTTCGTCCGAAGCAGCGACTGGAGTGCAAACTTCGAGCAAGGTTGTGGCGGCTACGGCTACAATATGGCCTATCTGGGCAGCCGCCTGTGGGACCCAGGCCTCAGTCCGGCGCAGGTTGCCCAGCAGGCTTACGCGCGGACGACCCGCGTCAACGAAGTGGCCAGCCCTGCGCAGACGCTCATGTTCGCAGACACCGCGATGGCCAACAACGGCCAGTCACTCATCGAGTACTCTTTTGCCGAACCTCCTTTCGCGGTCCTCGGCGGTCAGGTCATGACGGAATTCCGCATGTCGCCCTCCATCCATTTCCGCCATGCCGGCGCCGCGAACGTCGGCTGGGTCGATGGACACGTCGGATCCAAACCAATGGCGGAACTCGAAGTGACCAACGTCTATGGGGTCGATGCGGCGTCTCTGCGGCTCGGCTGGTTCGAGCCCGCGGACAATACGCCCTTCGATCTGCGATGAGGATTCGCGACAAATTGCCTGACACATTCCCTGACGCGCCGGGTATAATACCGGGATGGAAACATCGAGATTCCATTCCCTGGCGGCATGGGCAAGACGCATGGCCATTGGGACGTGGAAAGGATTCAACCAACTTCTGTGGCCCGGACGATGCGATGTGTGTCACACGGAGATCTCCGATTCGGACGGAAGCCTGTGCCGCACGTGTTGGAACGAGCTTCTGACCTGCACCGCGGGTGACTACTGCCCCCGCTGCGGACGGGACGCGAGCCGATACGGTCTCGTAAGCGGCGCTTGCGGGGCGTGCCGGGCTGAAACGATCCACTTCGACGGGATCGCCAGGGCCGGTGTTTACATGGAAGCCCTCCAGCGAATCATCCTGGCCTTCAAGCACGATCACGGCGAGTTGGCAACCGTCCTGGCGCCCCTGGCGGAGGCGGCTCTGGAGGGCAGCGGTTTTTACGAGCAGATCGACTTGTTCGTCCCGGTTCCCCTGCACTGGACCCGTCGCATCCTGAGAGGCTACAACCAGGCCCATCTGATCGCCAAACGAATCCGTCATCCACATGCGAGACTGAACACGGACCTCGTCCGCGTCCGACGGACCCACGCCCAGCCACAGGCCGCCACGCCCGCCGCCAGGGCCAGGAACGTGGCCGGCGCGTTCGTGGTCCGAGAGGGACATGAGTTCGACGGACGGAGCGTCTGTCTCGTGGACGACATCAAGACCAGCGGAGCGACGCTGAACGAATGCGCCAAGACCCTCAAAGAGGCCGGCGCGGCCAAGGTCTACGCCTTGGTCCTTGCGGTGGCGGGTCAGAAGGCGGTATAACGCTCGAAATGACGTCGAGAACTCCGAACGCATGAGGAGAACCGTATGCTGGTGAGAATGCCGCTTCCGGCCGTGACGTGGATGGGACTCTTGGTCGCAAGTACCGTGGCCGTCGAGGTCAGGACGCCCGATTGGTTGGTGACGCCGATCCAAACGCCGGCGACGGCCGTCACGAGCAGCGATGGGAAGGAACTGGTCCTGAGCAATGGTCTGATCCGCCGGACCTTCCGTCTGCGTCCCAACGCAGCGACGGTCGCCTACAACAATCTCATGACAGGAGAGTCCATCTTGCGAGGCGTCAAACCCGAAGCCTCCGTCGAGATCGATGGCCATCAGTTCGATGTCGGAGGACTCGTCGGCCAGATCGAATACGCGTACCTCCGGCCCGAATGGATCGATTCGTTCACCGCAGACCCCAATGCGTTCGCCTTCGTCGACTACCAGGTGGGCGAACCCCAGGCCCGCTTCGCATGGAATCGCAAGCGCTACAGCGACAACCTGCCATGGCCGCCCAAAGGCGTTTCCCTGAGACTGCGTTTCCGTCCGCCGGCGAATCGCCTCCCCGACGTCACCGCGACGGTCTGTTACGAGATGTACCAGGGAATTCCCTTGCTCGCGAAGTGGCTGGAGATCCGCAACGACGGTTCCGAGGCGGTCCGACTCAACCGTTTCGTCAGCGAGATCCTGGCGGCTGTCGAATACGAATCCCTCGTGGAGCAGCCCCCGCGATGGGAGTATCCGAACCTCCACATCGAAAGCGATTACTCCTTCGGAGGGGATTCGCCGAATACCGCCAATGAAACCACGTACTGGGTGCCCGATCCGCAATATGCGACGCAGGTCAACTATCTCCGCAAGACGCCGGTCCTACTCGAAAGCCGACCGCCTCTGGGACCCAACGTCCGGATCGAGCCGGGGCAGACCTTCCAGTCGTTCCGTACGTTCGAACTCGTCCACGACAGCACGGACCGCGAGCGCAAGGGCCTGGCCCTGCGGCGGATGTACCGGACGCTCGCTCCCTGGGTCACTGAGAACCCGATCCTCATGCACGTCCGTCACGCGGCTCCCGCGGCCGTCCGCTTGGCGGTCGACCAATGCGCCGAGGTCGGGTTCGAGATGGTCATCATGACCTTCGGCAGCGGATTCAACATGGAAAACACCGATCCGAAGTACAGGGACCAAATCAAGGAGCTGGTCGATTACGCCCATAGCAAGGGAATCGAATTGGGCGGTTATTCGCTTTTGGCCAGCCGACGGATCAGTGACGAGCACGACGTGATCAATCCGAAGACCGGCGCCACCGGTGGCGCCATCTTCGACAATTCGCCCTGCCTGGGCAGCGAATGGGGACGCGAGTATTTCCGGCGGCTTCGGACGTTCGTCGAGCATACCGGCATCGACGTCATCGAGCACGATGGCTCCTATCCCGGTGACGTCTGCGCCTCGACCCGCCACCCGGGTCACAGCGGACTGGAGGACTCCCAGTGGACCCAGTGGAGGACGATCACGGACTTCTATCACTGGTGCCGCGGGCAAGGCGTCTATCTGAACGTTCCCGACTGGTACTTCCTGAATGGATCGAACAAAAGCGCGATGGGGTACCGAGAGGTCAACTGGTCGCTGCCTCGCGAACGGCAGATCATTCTGGGCCGACAAAACATCTACGACGGCACGTGGTTAAAAGCCCCGAGCATGGGCTGGATGTTCGTGCCGCTGACGGAATACCACGGAGGCGGAGCTGCCGCGACGCTCGAACCGCTCTGCGAACATCTCGACGCCTACGAGGCCCACCTGGCCCAGAACTTCACGTCGGGCGTCCAAGCCTGCTATCGCGGTCCCCGCCTCTACGACACCGAGACGACCAAGGCGATCGTCAAGAAATGGGTCGATTTCTACAAAGCACACCGGGCGATCCTGGACTCGGACGTGATCCACGTCCGTCGGCCCGACGGGCGGGACATCGATTGCCTCCTGCATGTGAATCCCCAGCTCAAGACCCGCGGCTTGGCCGTGATCCACAATCCGTGCGACCATGAAGTGACGCGGAATCTGAAGCTGCCTCTCTACTACACAGGGTTGACGGATGTCGCAAGTATTCGAGAGCAGCAGGGTCAAGCCGTGCGATACGAGCTGGACCGCCGGTACAACGCCACCGTCCCGCTCCGCATTCCAGCACATGGCATGACCTGGCTGGTCATTGAATAGACAGACCGCCTCATACGCCTCAAGAACAACACGTGCGAGGTAGAAATCTGTCGTCCTGAGGCGCAGCCGAAGGACCTGGGCACAGGACGAAAGGTTTCTCTCGTTCGCGGGCCAGATCCTTCACTTCGCTACGCTGCGTTCAGGATGACAAGACCCGCGTATGAATCAATCCCATCCGCATCCGGTGGCCCCTGGTGGCGCCGCTTCTTTGTCCTCTCAGAGCCGCTCGTAGCGGACGACGGCGCGGTAGATGCCGTCGACGCGGTTGCCCTCAATGATTGTCGGGGAGTAACGCTCGTTTCGCGGCTGAAGGCGGATTTTGTTGTCCGGCTCGAAAAATACGCGTTTGAACGTCGTCTCGTGGGGCATCGTGAACCGCACGAAACAGTCGTCACCGTTGCGGACATCCAGAGCCGGCGAAAAGATCACGATGTCTCCCTCATGAAATCGAGGCTCCATTGAGTCGCCCACGACACGGACCGCGAACGCGTTAGGATCGTGCAAATCGGGGCACCGGACGTAGTCGTCCGCGATGCCCACAGGGTAGTCCAAGTCGTTGAAGTCCGTCGGGTACCCCGCCGCCACCTTGTTGATAATCGGCACCAGTCGCCCCGCGGACATGGCGGATTTGCTGTCTTTCGAATCCCCGCCGATTTGCGCCAGCAGCTCTTTGACCTCGTTGCTTTGGCTACGTTTCTCAGTGAGCTTACGGAGGAGTTGGCGGAGCCTGGCATTCTCCGCTTCGCGGGATTCATAGGCACCCCGCACGTCGGAGGGCATCCTCTCCAAGTGGGCAATGTGCAACAGCAGCCCGGTTTCAAACTTGAGCACTTTCTCCAGCCTTGTCAGCAGTTCATCGCTCGGCGGATTCTTGACCTTGCCCGTCTCGATCGTAGACAGGTACGGCTTGGAAAACCCCACCCGATTGCTGACCTCGTCCAACGTCAGGTTCAACTGCTCACGCTTGTTTCGGATGATCTGTCCTAAAGACATAACACTCCCACCTTTTGCGCCACCGTCATTGGCCCACTTCGATCAGTTGGTACTCCGCCCGGCCCAGACCGATCTTGACCGCATGCTCGATCTGATGCCGCCAGTCCAACCTGTTGTTTCCAATCAGTTGGGGCAGTTTTTTTCCGCCCCGAGTCTCGACCCTGTCGATCGCCGCCTGATCCACCGCCACCGGATCGGTCGACGCAAGTATCCCGATATCCGGAACTATTGTAGGCATATGGGGTCGATCAAAGCAATCACAATCCTTGGTCACCGACATCAGAAAATTGAAAAAGACCGCCCGGTTCTCCTTGCCCTTGAGGACCCCCAGCGCGTGCTCCGCCACGCTTTTTTGCAGGATTGAACTCTCCTGGTTCCAGTCGTATTCAATCGCATCAAACCGGCACACCGCCACACACTCGGCGCAACCGATACACCGGTCCTGATCGATATGGGCCTGGACTTCGTCAAGCGAAATCGCATCGGCCGGACAGTGCCGCCGGCATTCGCCGCAACGAACGCACGGTCCTTTCTTGACCTGCGGTTTCAGGGCCGAATGCTGTCGCATCTTGCCCTTGCGGCTGGCGCATCCCATACCCAGGGTCTTGAGAGTCGCGCCGGCGCAGGCGGCACAGTGACCGGTGAAATGCGCAACCGAAAGGATCGACTGGCAACGGACGATGTCGGAAGCGATCGAGACCTCCCTGTCCAGTTCCCCTTCGATCGGCACCGCCGTCTCCGCGGTGCCGAACAGACCGTCGGGGGCAATGAACGGCACTCCCAGCCCTTCGACCCCGAACCCTCGTTCCGCCGCCAGGATCGTGTGGTCGATGGCGTTGTGACGCCGTCCGGTGTACAGTGTGCTGGTGTCCGTGAGGAACGGTTTGGTCCCCAGACAAATCAATTCCTCGATCAGGCCTTTCAGACACGGAGCCTTGAGGTACGTGGTGTTCTTGTCCTCGCCCACGTGAACCTTCACCGCGGTGAAGTCGTTCTTTCGAAAACACCGCTCGAATCCGCCTGCCCGGAATAAGACACGGGCCTTCTCCGAAATCGCCTCTTCGCCTTCGCCAATCGACGCTTTGATGAAGTAGACTCTCGAAATCACAGGACCTCCCTGCAACAGCTTAATTCCAGCGGGACGAGGGCAACTTGCCCCGTACCCCAAGCAAGCCCTTTCCGGAAAGCGCGCGGATCGACGCCCGTTCCATTGGATCCAGTAGTTTGAGGATTATCATATCGAGCGGGAGGTTGATCGACAAGTGAAATGCACGCCGGATTGTTTTTGTCGTCGGCGTACAAAAACAGGGCCCCTCTCCAAAAGAGAAGGACCCTGCCTTGTTCATCCACAAAAACAGTTGCCGATGGAAAACCCGCGGCGATTAGCGACCCTCCAGATCGGTCAGCCGCACATTGTCCAGACCGATCCAGCTCTGGCCGTTGGTCGTAACGTTGTCGAACTCAATGCCGATCTTCCTTCCCACAGCGTCAGGCGCCTCCTTGGCGTCGAACACCAGCGAAAACGTTTGCATGGTGTCGGTAACCGAAGCGTCGACGAAAGCCACCGGGATACGGAATCCCTCTTCCTCGTAGAACAGGATCATCCGTAACGTCGTGCCTTGCCAGGTGTTTCGGGCGTCCACTTGCAGCTCGAAAACATCCTCGGCGTCGATGACGTAGTTCGTCACCTGCCAGACGGAGGGATCGGCGCCCATGAGGAAGGCCGTCCACTGTCCGTCGGTGGCACCATAGCCGGTCTCGACGCCGGAATCGGAAACGACCTTGTCGCTGGCCCAGCCGGGAATATCGACAGCCGGGGTACCGCCGACGCCTTCGCCGTTCCAACCTTTGATCTTGGTCGTGCCGGGTAGCTCGAAGCTGGCGTTCACAAGCGGCACCGCGATCGGCGTGCGGGCGATCAGATAGGCCACGGCATTGCCGAAAATCTGCTTGCCAACCTCAGTGAGATTGAACGCGCCCTGCGGCGTGGCGCCGACTTCTTGCGTGCCCGCCATGAAGATCATCCGCTTGCCGCCGGCGAACTGGCCGGAACCCGGGTAGTATTCCACACCCCGCGGCCATTCCGCGATCCAGGGATAGTTCCCACCGGCGCCCTGAGCGATCAGCGTGCCGTTGCCCATGTCCAGTGTTCCCAGGAATGACGTGTTGCCGGTGCCGACGTTCGGGTCCAAAACCCCCAGGCCGTTTGGATCGATCTCGATACCCGCAAATACCGGATGATTAGGGTCGACCGCCAGCATGGCGGGCCGGAGGCTGGTGATGGTCGTGTTGTTGACGAGTTTCCAGTGGCTGCTGCGGGCCAGATACGGCGTCAGGTTCAGCATGGGCGTCGTGATGCCGTTCCAGGCTGCGATTTCTTCGGCACTGTCGTCGTAGTTGCCGCTGGTCGTCGAACGGCTGATGACGATCAAATCCGCCGCATTCAAGGCGGCGATTTTGTTCGGATCCAGCACCATCCAGTATCCGGGCTGTGCATCCACAGTGTACCCTTGGGCGATCAGCCAATCCTCTAGAGCCTGATCGTCGCGAACACCGTCGGCGTCCGCGTCCCGGGCTTCGGTCACCAGAATGATGTTACCCTTGGATACGGCGGGCGTTTCAACGCTGAAATCGTCGAACGCGACATACCCCGTGGTCACATCATAGGTGGCGTGAATCAGGCCCACCTGCAAGGTCTCGGGCAGATCGGGCCGATTCACGACCAACGGGGTCTGGGTGCCATCGTAGATGCCGCCTTCTTGGGTCAGCGGGATGAACGTGACGCCGTCGGCGCTCATCCGGAAAAAGAAATCGGCGCCCTTGCGTTCGAGTTGAATGTAAGGGAACTGGGCCGCGAGAGCGAACGTGTCGACGCCTAGCCAGGTGCCGGAAGTCGCGCCTATCTCCGTGCGGGCACTGTTGACCGTACTGCGGGCGATAAAGGCCGTCCAAGTCGGGAAATAGTTCATCGAGACCCAGTTTTCCTTCCCCACGGAACCGGACGGATCGCGGGCCACGAGGCCGCAGTCATTATGAAACACGCGTGCGGACAAGGTACCAGCGAAATCGACGACCTTCACCGTCGCGACAAAGTCGCCGGTGACGTCGACGTAGAGCATGGGGCCCGGACCCGGGTCCCAACTGGCGCCGGTGCTCTCCATATACAACGCGCCGGGACGGCTGATCGAAGCATCCAAGGCGTTGACACCGGCGGTCAGCATGCCGGAATAGGCGCCGGGGCCGTCGGCCAGATAATCGACCGGCGTCTCGAAATCGTCACTGAATCCAGCCGCCTGCACCGACGCGGTGACGGCCAGAATGGAAACCCATAGAACCAACTTTCTACACATGTCTGTCCTCCTACGAGATTTCAAGTTCTTTCGGAACAGGGAGCCAGCGCACGGCGTGCAAAGACGACTCTTGGCACCCTCCGCCTGTGGTACGATACCCTCACGACCTCCATGACGCTGCGAGCCGCCGGGGACTCGGATTCGGTGAAAACGAAAATTGCAGGTACAAGTCACCTCCATCTATACCAGATTTTCGGACGACGTTTCAACTGGAATCTACACGTTAATCCCGATTAGAAGCGAACTCAGCGCAATATCCCCGCCCTTCCGCCATCCTGCGAACCCAAGAACAGTCTCTCCAACAGTTTTCTCCTCGCACATGTCGCAGAGGTGGTTCACACGCCAGGATTTCTCGTTTTGGAAGGTTTGTCGGGACTAGACCGGGAAGGCATGTGAGTTGGGCTGCGCAACGAGCTTCAAGGCCAGGGCGGCGATTCGCTGGCCCCGACGACGACACTGCCGTTTGACATGGTCGTCGGGTTTTCCAATCGAGAGCGGACCGTAGTGAGAGCCTTGGGGATCGCCCTGGATGACCATGCCTGCGATGAGCATGGTCTGGAGGATACCGACGATGGTGGTTTCGCTGCCGCCGCCGAGGTTGGCGGAACTGGCGAATGCGCCGCCGACTTTGCCGTTGAGATGACCATGACAACCGACGAGTTCATCGACCAATTGCTTGATCGGACCAGCCATCTGGCCATAATAACAGGGCGACCCGATCACGATCGCGTCGTACTGAGGCAGCTCGTCCGCACGAACCTTGTCCACGGCCCGACACTCGGTGGGTAATCCCGCGTCGTTCATCGCGAGGGTGATTTCCTCCGCCATTTCCCTTGTGTTGCCGCTCCGCGAGTAATACACCACAATCCCTTTTGCCATGTGCTTGCCTCCGCGATCTTGACACCTTCCGGGAACAACCTTTCCGGCGACGCCCCCTGCAACGCCGGTCACCGTCGCAGATAAGAGAGTTTCTTGGGCAGCGGGATGTTGTTGCCGAAACTGTCTTCCCCATACCCGTTTTCCGCGAGGACCTGAATATCCGCCAAGACCCGCTTATCGCCCACGAACTCGGCATTCATCTCAATGCCGATGTCGATTTGCCCCATGGCCAGCAGTCGGCCTGCTTCGCTGGTGACCTTCTCAAACAGAGTCCCTTCGCTCCCACAGATGCTCTCGGGCAGTTTCAGAGGCTGTTCGTACATGATCAGCACGCCCCGCTCAGCCAGGGCCAGCACGACGGAGCGGACGACCCCGATGGGGTCATGTCCGTCCTCCGGGGTGGGAACCAGGTTCAACCTCGCGATCTCCTGCTTGAGCCATCGTTTCTTCTGGGCATTGATCTTTTCGTTGGCGCGGAACAGATCGAGCGAAGACCCTGCGTCGTACACTTCGTCCCCCAGAAGCATCTGGACCTTGCTGCCGTAGTGCAGAACGATCTTGGAGATCAGCGTCGAAGGACGGACGTGGAATCCACGGTACTTGGGAATGGGCACATGAATCCGCCCCACTTCGGCATACCGCTTGAGCATACTCTGGCACAGACTCACCGCCCGCCCGATGTACAGATCGATGAACGTGACAGAGTAGTTCATCAGAACCGACAACAAAGCATCGGGATCGACCAACGGACCGGTGGAAGAGGGATTCGTGCAGTGCCGTCGGTTGAGGTGCCGTTCATAATAGTGGGCAAACAGGGTGGCGGTACGAAGCAAGTGAAAGACCACGCTGGCATGGCCCCGCAGAACGGGCAGATCGGTATCCTGATTCTCCACCAGCGTGCCGGAAACATATGTGTCGTACTGGGATTGGAGATTGTGGAACTGGAATTCGAGGCTGCGGAGACGCTCTTCGCTCAGAGCCGTCGCAGCCCGGGAGGCATACTCCTCCGGTCGGGCCCGACTGGCGGCACGGACGTCCTCGCTCTCGGAGGCCAGATTCAGAAACGCGGTGGCCAACAAAGTAACCGTCTCGGCGACGGAGTCCAGATGTCGGGCACCGCAATTGTGGGCCAGACGACCCGGGAGTTGGCATTCCTCGAACGTCTCAGCGATCTCGGGCCTGTGGGGAATCTTCAATTCCCGCTGGCGGGCCTGGTCGATCATGGCCCTGGAGATCTGACCGAGAATCTCGCTGGTAAACGCCAAAGCCTCGACCGTCGCGGCGGGAAAATCCCGCTCCACAGGCATGAGCCGGTAACTCGGCGTGCGGTGCTGGATATGCATCAACTCATAACTGGCGTCGGAAAACAGCTTGACCGTCGCCGTCAAAGAACGCATCCGACACCATTTGCAGTTCTTTCCGGCGTCGTAGTTGTCCAGCAGTTCCTCGATCTGCATCGACTGCGACAGAAACTCCCCCAACAGGGGTCGGGTCAGGACCTCCTGCGGATCATCGCTGCCGGCAAGATAAGCCGACAAGGCCAGGAGCATCTCCGCCCGCCTCTCCACCAACTTGTGGAAATCCTGTTCGTTGACAAGGCTTACATTCATCGTCGCACGCCCCTGTTGCTGAGCTACTGTCATCGGATGGACCTCGGGTCACTGCGGATCCTGCGACCGTCTCTTCTCCAGCTCGATGACCTCGACGGCGAACCCCTTGGGAACGTCGACCTGGAATATCTTGGCATCGACGCCTTTGTTCACCTGGGGCTCAACGAGCTGGATCTCATGGACATCCTCTTCGGTCGTGACGGCGTGAATCCGTGCCGGCAGACCGATCTTGCGATCGAGCCACAAATCGACTTGGGTGTAATCGTCTTTGTAGAGCGAGTCGGGCCGAACGGTCAGGCTCAAATGCTGAAAGGCTGTGTTCTCGGGTTCGGCAACGATCGTCACGTCGAACTGCTTACGCAGATCGTCCATCTTCGAGAACCCCAGGACCGGCACGTGCCGACTGGCCAACGAAAACGCATCGACGGGCTGGTTGGGTTCGGTCATCTGCCGACGCTCCACCCGCTTGGTCTGGTGGTTCACGACGATCAACCAGACCCCGTCGAAAAGGAACTGCTCGACATATCGCTGTTCCGGCTCGTCGTCCTGCTGGAGGGTGAGCAAATCGATCCGCAGGTTCGAGCGGTTATTGGACTTGGCATAGTAGAGAACGCCCTTGCGAAGGGCAGTCGAGTCGAGCAAGGGTTGCCGCGTAACGTACTGCACACGAGCTTGGTAAGTTTTTAGTTCCGCCGCCTTGCCCTGGAGGTTCTGAATCGCCTGGTCGAGCTCATTCGGCTCGCTCGTCCCCTTCGACAAAGCGAGGGGATTCGGATCGGCGGTCTGCGAGTAAACCGTTCCAGAAAAAAAACTCAGGACGAGTACCGCGACGACTGCCCTGTCCATGACAACTCCTGATCTATGCAAGTAATTCTCCTGTCTGATTGTGATTATCGACAATCGGGAGCAATTCGTGGAGAGTCTGGACGGTAAAATCTGCATGAGGGGCGAATTCAGCCGCCCGCTCATGGTTGGCGATCAGCACCGGGATGGCGCCGGCTGCTCGGGCGCACAACAGATCAAAGAGATAATCGCCCACCAGCATCGTCTCCTGGGGTCGGACGTCGAACCGATCGCATAGATGGAGAACGCCGAACGCATGGGGTTTCACCGGCCCGTCCTCCCGTCCCACCACGGCGTCAAAAAAAAGATGGTGTCTTTCGGCAACCGCATGCACATTGCATTTTCGGTTACGCGTCAGGATGCCGATAGAGATACCCCGTCGACGTAGGCCTTCGAGCGTCTCGCGGGCCCCGGGATTGAGGGAAGACTCGACCACGGCTTTCTCTTCGTGATAGTGGAGGATGGCTTCCGCCCGCTGGCGCTGCTCAGGCGTCATTTTCTCCATGGCCTCCAGGATCGGGCCCCCTTGGCAGTCGATTCCGATCTCTTCGCGGATCGCATCGAAGTCAAAATACGGCTTGGTGATCGTTCCATCCAAATCAAATATCACGGCTTTGATCGACATGCCAGGATCGGCCCATTCCATCCCAACATCCCAAAAGACCCAATACAACTTTGAACCTTTACTCTACTACCTACTACGTTGACCGGCCAGCCGGGTTTTGTCAAGCCTTGGACCTTGGCCCTTCCACAGGATCGACCTCGCCGGCAGGCTCGCAGTTGCCTGGGTCGAACGCCGATGGGGATTGCCTCACTCCGCACGCTCCCTGAGCAAATCCAGGAGATACCGCGCAGTCTGGCTCATGGCACGGCCCTTCCGGACGAGGATACCGGTGGGACGGACAAATCGCTCGTTGGAAAAGGGAATAGCGCGCAACGTCCCGCTGGCAACCTCCTGCAGAATGGTCGCCTGAGGCAAAATACTCACACCGGCGTTGATCTCGACCGCCCGCTTGATCGTCTCGATGTTGTCGAATTCCATCACCGGTCGCACCACGGTGTTGTACCGAGACAAGAGCCCGTCGATCCAGAGCCGGGTGGGGACCTCTTTCTCGAAGGCGATGAACCGCTCGAATTGCAGCTTATGGATGTCGGCCTCTTTCTCCCCGGCCAGCGGATGTTTGGGGCTACACGCCAAGACCAGCAGTTCGTCCTCAAATTCGTATACATCCAGGCGTTTGTCCTTCTTGGGGATGGCGACGATACCGATGTCGACCTCGCCGCTGAGAACCAGTTCGTAAATCCGTTCGGCACGGAAGTACTCGATGTGCACATTGACGTTCGGATACCGGAGCATGAATTTCTTGATGTATTCGTGTAGACTGTGCATCCCGATGCTGAAAATCGCGGCTACGTTGATTCGAACGTCGACGCCGGTCTCCAGGCTGTGCAACTCATTCTTGAGCTGCTCGTGGCGTTCGATGATGTCGCGTGCGGCCCGGTAGAAGACCTGTCCCGCTGCGGTCAGTTCAATCGGGCGTTTCCTACGCGTGATCAATTGACACTTGTACGCCAGTTCCAACTGGGCCAACTGTTGCGAGACCGCCGACTGGCTCAGGAGGTGCTTTTCCGCAGTTTTCGAGAAGCTGTGGGAGTCCGCCAGGTCACAGAACAGCTTCAGCGTTTCCAGATGCATTATTAATGTTCCTAATGCGATGTATCACCATATCCGGCTTCTCTGATTAGGGATTTTCAGTCATCATATTAATTCCGCTAATGTTTTACAAGTCCATACAGTTCAGGAGTCGCGCAATGAATCTGCAACAGCCCAACGCAAACGAAGCCACACAGACATCCAACCGCTCGCGAAGCGTGTCGCCCGTATCGGGTTTGTGCACGCGCTGCATCGACGGATGCAAAGGCAACTGCGAGACATTCAAGGCCACTTTCCGAGGCCGGGAGGTTATCTATCCAGGGCCTTTCGGCACCTTGACCGCCGGCGGGGACAAGAATTACCCCATCGACTACTCGCATCTGAACATCGCCGGCTACGCCCTGGGCGCCAAGGGTCTACCCGAGGGGCAGATCGGCCACTCGGACAACACGTTGTTTCCCATGGTGAACACCGAAACGCAGTACGGCGTCAAGACCAAAGTCAGGATGAAACTGCCCATCTTCACCGGCGCTCTGGGTTCGACGGAGATCGCCCGCAAGAACTGGGAACACTTCGCGGTCGGCGCCGCGATCGCCGGCATCACCATCGTCTGCGGCGAGAACGTCTGTGGCATCGATCCGGCCCTGGAGCTCGATGCCAAGGGCAAGGTCAAGAAGGCCCCCAACATGGCCCAGCGCGTCGAGCAGTACAAGCGATACCATGAGGGCTACGGCGACATGATCGTTCAGATGAATGTCGAGGACACCCGTCTCGGCGTGGCAGAGTATGTCGTGGGCCAGCTCGGCGTCGAATGCATCGAGCTCAAGTGGGGCCAGGGCGCCAAGTGCATCGGCGGTGAAATCCAGGTCGACTCCCTCGAACGGGCCCTGGAGCTCCAAAGGAGAGGCTACCTGGTCACCCCCGACCCGTCCAACCCCGCCAACCAAGCCGCGTTCAAGGACGGAGCTCTCAAACATTTCGAGCGGCATTCGCGTCTGGGTTTCATCGATCAGGAGGGGTTCATGAAAGAAGTCGAGCGGATCCGCGGCCTCGGCGCCAAGCGAGTCACGCTCAAAACCGGCGCCTATCTGATGCGTGAGCTGGCCATGGCCATCAAATGGGCCTCGGACGCCAAACTCGATCTGCTGACCATCGACGGTGCGCCGGGCGGCACCGGCATGAGCCCTTGGCGCATGATGGAGGAGTGGGGAGTCTCGACATTCTACCTCCAGTCGATGACGTATGACCTGTGCCAGAAACTCGCGGCCCGCGGCAAGTTTGTCCCCGACATCGCCATCGCCGGGGGCTTCAGCACCGAAGACCATGTTTTCAAGGTCTTGGCCATGGGTGCGCCGTACACCAAGGCTGTCTGTATGGGCCGGGCCTTGATGATCCCCGGCATGGTCGGCAAGAACATCGGGCTGTGGCTCCAGCAAGGCGCCGACGCGCTGCCCAAAACCGTCAGCCAGTTCGGAACGACGGTCGAAGAGATCTTCGTCTGTTACGAGGACCTCGTGGCCAAGTACGGCAAAGAAACCGCCAAGAAGCTCCCGTTGGGCGCCGTCGGCTTGTACACCTACGCCGACAAGATGAAGGTCGGACTCCAGCAGCTCATGGCCGGCAGCCGCAACTTCAAGATCTCCACGATCAGCCGGGACGATGTGATGGCCCTGACCCCGGAAGCCGCCAAGGTCTCAGGAATCACCTACATCATGGACGCCTACAAGGAAGAAGCCGACAAGATCATCAACAGCTAGAGACCTTTCGCTCTCAGACCGAATATCAGTGGGGCCTCCTGGCGACAGGAGGCCCTATGGTTTTCGTGCCTTCCCCCATCCTGGGGATCATTCTGAGGAAACCGCGTTTTTTTTCGTGCCAATGCGGTTTTTCTTTGACAGGCGCCCCAGACGGGGCTACATTTTTCGCAGTCTTTGTCCAAGGATTGGAGGATTATTCAATGCAGGAATATGAAGATCTGAAGAAGTTGGTCGCCGAGATCGAATCGGATATCAATAAGGCCGAGGGCGGCAACAAAGCGGCGGGAACCCGCGTTCGCAAGCAAATGCAGACGATCAAGCAGGCTGCCCAAATCGTCCGCAATCGCGTCCTTGAGATCCGGTCCACCGACTGACTCGACCGACACCTTTGTTTGTTGATTGCGACGGATCGCCCGGCCGCCAACCGTGTCGCTGACGGCGTGCAACCCGCGAGAATAATTCATGAGGTCCTTGCATTCCACGCATCAGGTGAATGCTTAGGTGGAATGTCTGTTCTGAGGTGGTTATGCCCCCCGCTCTCCTGTTTGACTTGAACGAGATCGACCTGAACGCCAAACCTCTGTTCGACCGGGCGGCTATCGAAGCGGTGAACCCCCAGCGATATGAGATGCAACAGCTCGACGGCATCCTGTGGTACGACAAGGAAAAAGCCTGTGTTCTGGGTTATAAGGATGTGACGGACAAGGAGTTTTGGGTCCGCGGGCACATCCCCGGCCGACCGCTCATGCCCGGCGTCATCCAGATCGAATCGGCCGCGCAGCTGTTGAGCTGGTTCGTCAAAGAGATCTACCAGGAAGAAGGGTTCGTCGGTTTCGGCGGAATCGACCGGACGAAGTTCCGCGCCGCCATCACGCCGGGGTGTCGCCTATACATGCTGGGCCACGTCATCGAGGCCCGCAGAGGCAGACGTTACGTCTGTGACGTGCAGGGCCTCGTAAACGGCAACCTCGCCTTCGAGACAACGATCTCAGGCATGAAAGTCTGAGCATCGGTGTTGGTTCCGTGGGAATTGGACACTTTCGTCGGCCCGGGGACTTGGTTGGTGGGCTGACAATGGCCTCGTCCGTTCCTGAGGGGCGTTTGTCGTCTTTGATTTCGGCGTTGATGTTTCTCGCGGCTCGCACCGGTTCATCCGCCGGGCGGGCCTGATTCCGTGGGAACGGACGTTATAAAACCTACGAGCCAGCCAGGCAATCGAGCTATCCGAGCAGTACCCGATTCGTGCCGTTACGGCATGGCTTGGGCATTCCTCGACGACCGCCACGCGGGACCACCTGAGCGTGCCGGAGGAGCACTTCCCCCTCGCGGCACAGAATCCAGCACAGCAGGGAGCCGAACGGAACGTGATGGAATCACACGGAGCAGAAACCGAACCGAATGAAAGGCCCTGAAAACGCGGAGATGCTGGTCGGTGCGGGTACGTACAACACCCTGCATGATACCCTATTAGCCCCAAGGGGATTTGAACCCCTGTCGCCGGGTTGAAAACCCGGTGTCCTAGACCTACCTAGACGATGGGGCCACGTTAGAAACCTACTCTTTACGATTATCTCTTTGCCGTGGGGTTTGCATCCGCCAATTCGCAAATTGCCAATCGCAAATCGTAGATCCTTACAGGCTTATTGCCGACACCGGGCAAGCATCGACGCAGACGCCGCAGTCTACGCAGCTATCCGCGTTCACTTTAGCCTTGCCGCCGACCATGCTGATCGCGCTGCTCGGACATTCGCTGACGCAGCTTTCGCACCCGGTACATTTTTCCTTGTTGACTTCGGCCGGCATCCACAAACCCTTTCAAAGAACGACTTCAAACCATTGTACCAGAGAAGACAGAATCATACCGTATTTTCAAACGATTACAACCCAAATTTTGAAAACTCGCGTCGTAACTGTCTCGCTCCCCTATTTATTCCGAACCGAGACTTGCCGAATTTGTTTTTGTACTACGTTGGAGACACGATCGAGGTTTTCTAAAAGTTGGCTCCGGGAAACGGCGGGGCTCACATCGCCGGCACCGCTTCGGGGTAAAGCTGACCCGTCGGGCTGATCTTGAAGACGTAGATCAATCCTTCCCTCAACGGCTGGTACATCACGCTGCCATAGATAGCTCTGATCCCATGTTCGTGTAGTTTGGTGGGGTCGTTGGCTAGGTCCCAGATGGCGGACCAGAACAGTTCCCGATGCTTGATGGGCAGGGCTTGGAGCAGACCACTGTAACGCCTAGGTTCGGCGCCGGGCTCCTCAATTGCATACCCCTCCTCTGGTGCCATCTTCTCACCGTAGACGCGACGCCAAAGATACAAGGCCCTCGATTTGCCGTCTGCAACCACCTTGTCTTCAAATTTCACGATCAACGCGTCGAAATGGACGATGTCGCCCTCAACAGTATACTCCTTCTGCAGGATGATCTTGGTCTTGTCGCCCCGTGCGGTTTCCACAAAACGGATGGTGGTTAGAAGCCGGCCGTTCTCGCTGCGTTGGGAGATCACTTTGGCATACCCGATCTGATCCTCTTCAGTCAAATTCGCGATGGCCTGCTTGAGATGCTTGTTCTCGCTGAGCAACTCGTGGATGGTCATCGCCCCGCGATAGAATCCAGGACCGATAAATGCGGCTGCCCCAACGAACAACGCTGCGAACGCATAGGAAAAGAATCTCATCTTTTTGAGAATATATTTCATCCGTTCCGACCTGCCTGTTCCATGCCCTTTCTACGAAACGCACTTGCCGCCTGTTTCATCGGTCCCGACGAAGAGCTTTCTCCACCAAAACGCTTCCGGAACCGGAAGTTTCATCGTTGCATTCCGTCTGGGGTTCTCCTATGATGGTCGGGCAAATTGGGATTGGTTGGAAGGATAAGGCCTATGGATAGGGTACGATCTTCGTTCGCACACATTAGCCTCCTTGTCGGCCTGTTGGCCCTTTCCGGCTGTTACGAGCCCGAACCCCGACCTTTGGTGGTGGGAGAGGTCCCGCCTCTGGTGCTTCCGCCTCAGGAGGCGCCGCCCGCCAGGCACAAGCTGATCGGCCGTTCGGTTCAGGGAAGACCCCTGATGATCCAGATCCTCGGCGACGGACAGGACACCGTCCTGATCATGGCCACCATTCACGGCAGCGAGCCGGCGGGAACCCCCTTGGTCAACCGTCTGAGCGACCATCTGCGATACAATCGTAATTTGTTGGAGGGCCGTCGCGTCCTGCTGTATCCGATCGCCAATCCGGATGGGCTGGCCGCCGGGACGCGGGAGAACATGCGTCGCGTCGACCTGAACCGCAACTTCGAGACCGCCAACCGCGTGAACGACGAAACCACCGGCTTTCGCCCCTTGTCCGAGCCGGAAACCCGAGCCCTGTACAACCTCATCAAAGAATACAGTCCCAGTCGCATCGTGAGCATCCACCAACCGCTGAATTGTATCGACTACGACGGTCCCGGCCGTGCGCTGGCCACCCGCATGGCCCAATACTGCGACCTGCCGGTCAGGAAGATCGGCGCCAGGCCCGGCTCGCTGGGCTCCTACACCGGTGAAACGCTCGGCATCGCGACGATCACGCTCGAACTACCCGGAGAAGCCTCCAAAGACAGCGACCAAGTCCTCTGGGACAAGTACGGCAAGGCCCTTCTGGCAGCCATCCTGTACCCTGAGCATCCGCTCTGAGAACGCCCGACCGTCCGGCCGATTGTAGCGAGGGAACAACAGGTAGTGATCCGCACTCCCCCGGTAGGCTCGAGGGTCTTCCTTCGGAGTTCCGCTTTCAGACGGGTCTGAGAGTCTTGCGGCGCAGCCGGTTCCTTTGATTACCGACGAACAGACCACGCACAGTGGCAGGGCTATCCCTTCTCCCGACCGGGCAAACCCAGTAGCCATTCAGAATCGCAGAAAGACCGGACCGATCCGGATTCCGCCACCCCGACGCGAAGCGGTGCTTCGCACCACCCCGACGGGAGCTTATCGCCTTCAAGCCGCGGCCATAATCCGAAAAACTCCCACGCATGACCGCTTCGGGCGCGCTTGCCCACATGCCAGATATCCGCTAAAGTGTAATCGAGGGGCTGATAAAGTATACAGGGCCATTTTGTAGGTTATTCAAACAACAAATAATTAAAAGTTGAGATCTGACCCCGCTCTTCCCGACCCCGCTCTTCCCCTAGCCAGGAACCGATCCCCGTCGGTCAAGAACACACATCCATTCTTCCGGCACATCTCCTTCCACCCGGAGAATCAGGATCACGGCGAGGCGGACGGATTAGCCGGATTTCTTCGTAACGAATGCATAGCCCAATAGGGCCAAGAGGAGGATCGCACAGGCTTGTTCCACCACCGGCGGGAACATGGCATGGGTGTGGGCCATGGCGTGATGGACGTGGGTTTGGGTGACGATGGCGTCCAGAATCAGGCCGCTGACCAAGGCGCAAATCGCCACCGTCACGAGGTACAGGATCGCGGTCTTGCGGCCCAGCGTGTTCCAGATCGTGGTCAGGCCCGCCGCGTTCGTAGCCGGGCCGGTCATCAGGAAGACCAGCGCCGCGCCGGGGCTCAGGCCCACGCCCATCAGCGCCGCGGCCACCGGGACGGACGCGGAGGCGCAGACATAGATGGGGATGCCGACCGCCATCATGACCAGCATGGCAGGCAGACCTTTGCCCAAACGTTGGGCGAAGAAATCGTCAGGCACCAGCGCCGCGATGATCGCGGCGATCACCAGGCCCAGCAGCAGGGCCTTGCCGATGTTCCGCGGCATCTGGATGAAGCCGTGTTTCATGCCTTCGATGAACTTTTGTTTGATCGTGCGAGTCTCCTCGCATGAAGCGTCTTGAGCTTCCGGGGAGGGATTCGTCGGCCCTGCGTCTTTCGGGCCTTGCCCGAAGAGGTTGACCAGCACTCCGCCCACGAGACCCGTGATGAACGCAGCGACCGGTCGAAAAACCGCGAACACCGGACCCAACAGGCTGTACGTCACGAGAATGCTGTCCACCCCCGTCTGCGGCGTGGACAGTAGGAACGCGATGGTGGCCCCCTTGCCGGCGCCCTGTTTGTGCAGGGACATGGAAACCGGGATCACGCCGCAGGAGCACAGAGGCAGCGGGACCCCGAAGATCGAGGCCTTGATCAATGGCAGCGTGCCCGACCCGCCCAGATGCCGCTCGACCATCTTGCGCGAGACGAACATCGCCAGCACGCCGGCGACAAAGAACCCGAACAACAGGTACGGCGCCATCTCGGCGAAAACCACCCAAAACTCGACACCGATGTCACGCAGGAGGTATACGCAAGCGACCATGCTATGGACTCACCCCCATTCACGAAACTCCAAGCACGAAACTCGAAATCCCAAACAAATCAAAAACACCGAAATTCAAATGACCGAAATGCTGTTGCGGCATCCGACGCTTGTTTTGGATTTCGATCATTCGTTTTTGTTTCGAGTTTCGGATTTTATACCTTGGTTCCTTCCACGGGGACCTTCTCGCTGCGAATCACTTCGCCTCGCAGCGACACCGTCACATCCTCGTAACGGATCGCCTTGCCGCTCAGGGCGATCGCCGAGCGGGCGATGCGAACGAGCCCCGAACAGCACGGCACCTCCATATGTACGACTGTCAGGCTGCGAAGGTTGTTGGCCGAAATGATCTGAGCCAGTTTTTCGATGTAAAACTTCGCGTCGTCCAGCTTGGGACAACCGACCGCGACGCTGCGTCCGCGGAGAAACCGCTGGTGGAAATCCCCCATCGCAAAGGGTACGCAGTCTGCGGCCAGCAGCAGATCCGAATCCGCGAAGTACGGCGCCGTCGGCGAGACCAGCTTCAACTGGACGGGCCATTGCCCCAACTGCGACGGGACCGCCTGCGAACTCTGCGGCTCGGTCGCCGCCGGCTGGGTGCCGAACTGGTGCATCGCCAGGCCGGGACAAGCGAACAGAGGCTCGGCCTTGTGCGTGCCATGGCCGAGGTGGGCCTTCACCGCCTCCTCGTCGAATTCGGCCGCCTCGCGCTGTTCGATCGTGATGGCGTCCACAGGGCAGTGGCCCAGGCACGCGCCGAGGCCGTCGCAATACGTGTCGCTGACGAGCTTGGCCTTGCCGTTGATGATCTGGATCGCCCCTTCGGCGCAGGCGGTCGCGCATAGCCCGCATCCGTTGCACTTGGCCTCGTCGATCTTCACAATGTTCCGTACCGCCATCTTCGCAACTCCGTGAGGGTCAAGTGTGAAGTTTCAAGTTTGAAGCTCGGAGAGGAATCGCCCATCGCCTTGCTTGCCACTTGAAACTTCACACTTCGAACTTCAGACTTCTGTTTACGCCGCCAGGATCGCCGCGAGGTCTTCTTTGGCCGTCGAAATCGGCTTGATCCCGAATTTCTCGACCAGGATGCCCAGCACGTCCGGCGTGACGAACGCCGGCAAGCTCGGCCCGATCCGGATGTTCTTGACGCCCAGGTACAGCAGGGTCAGCAGGATCGCTACCGCCTTCTGCTCGAACCACGACAGCACCAGCGACAACGGCAGGTCGTTGACGCCGCAGTTGAAGGCGCCCGCCAGGGCCACCGCGATCTGGACCGCGGAGTAGGCGTCGTTGCACTGGCCGACGTCCAGCAGACGCGGGATGCCGTCGATGTCGCCGAACTCGAGCTTGTTGAAGCGGTACTTGCCGCAGGCCAGGGTCAGGATCACGCAGTCGTTCGGGACCTGCTCGGCGAACTCGGTGTAGTAGTTGCGGCCGGGCTTGGCCCCGTCGCAGCCGCCGACCAGGAAGAAGTGGCGGATCTTGCCTGCTTTGACCAGGTCGATCACCTTGCCTGCGACGCTCATGACCGTGTTGCGGCCGAAGCCGACGGTGATGTACTTGGCGGGCTCGTCCGCCGCGAAGCCCGGGGCCGCCAGCGCCGCCTCGATCACCGGTGCGAAGTCGCCGTCGGCGATGTGCGTCACGCCCGGCCAGCCGACCAGACCCGACGTGAAAATCCGGCCCTGATAGGTCTCCTTGGGCTTCTGGATGCAGTTGGTGGTCATCAGGATCGCGCCGGGGAACGCGTCGAACTCAGACCGTTGAACCTGCCAGGCGCCGCCGTAGTTACCGACCAGGTGCTTGTACTTCTTCAAGGCCGGGTAGGCATTGCAGGGCAGCATCTCGCCGTGCGTGTAGACGTTGACGCCCTTGCCCTCGGTCTGCTTGAGGAGCAGTTCGAGGTCCCTGAGGTCGTGGCCGGAGACGAGGATACACTTGCCCTTAACCGGCGTGACGCGGACCTTCGTCGGCTCGGGGTGCCCGTAGGCGCCAGTATTGGCGGCGTCGAGCAGCTCCATGGCCTTGAGGTTGATCTCGCCGGTCTTGAGGGCCCGGCCGAGCAGCTCGTTGGTGTCGGTGGGCTTTCGGGTCAGGTAGTCGAGCATCTCGTGGAACGAGGCGTAGAGCGACGGGTCTTCCTTACCCAGGATCAAAGCATGGTCCGCGTAGGCGGCGGCGCCCTTGAGGCCGTACGTGATCAGTTCCTGCACGCCGGCGACCGTGCTGCCCAGGCTGTCGACCCGCTTCTGGATGCCGACTTCCAGGCCCTTGGCGACCATCGCCGTTAAGTCACCGGCCTGCCACCAAGCGACGGGGCATTCGAGCGTGTCGGGGGTCTTGCCGGCCTTCTTGGCCGCGGTTTCATAGAGACGCTGGGCCCGCTCCTTCATCGCGACCGCCTCGTCCATCCACTCCTTGAACCGCTGCGGGTCGAAGTTCACGTTCGTCAGCGTCGTAAAGAGCATCTTGACGACGAACACGTCCACCGCCCGGTCTCGGGCTCCCAGCTCCCCCGCCCGATGCGCGTAGCGGGCGATGTCCTTGACCGCGTAGATCAGCAGATCCTGCAGCGACGCGACCTGCGGGTCCTTCCCGCACACCCCGAACGACGTGCACCCGGTCCCCTTGGCGGTCTGTTCACATTGGTAACAGTACATCTCCATTCTGCATTCTCCGTTATTATATAGTTGTTTTGGGTTGTAGCGACTGTGGTTCACAGGACTCTTATATCTTGCGTGGGACCAGGGGTCGGGACCACGAGCACCCGCAGCACGGTGTCCCCTCGGTTGAGCCGGCAATGCGGGTTCGCCAGAATCGACGGCTTCATGACTTCGACCGTTTGCATCGTTCCTTCCTACTTCTCACTGAGCTTGGCAGTAGTATCCGCTCACGCGCGGATCATCGTCAACAGCATTTTGAACCGTTCCTCCGCAGACACCGAGTGCGGAACGTTGCCCGGCATGATCACGATCTGTCCTGCCTCGACGGTCACCGCCTGTCCTCCGATGGTCAGACGGCCCCTGCCGTCGATCCCCTGGACCACCGCGTCGTAGGGGGCTGTATGCTCGCTGAGCCGCTGGCCGGCGTCGAACGCGAACAGCGTGATCGTGCCCACCGGTTTGTCTAGGATCGTCTTGCTGACGATCGAGTCGGAGGCATACTCGATCAGCCCGTCCAGGCTCTGCGCCGCAGCGACACAGGCCGACAGGACGCTCGGTTTTCTCGTCTGCTCAGTCATTTTGTTCTCCGCACTGGGGTCTCGGTTTCGCCGGCCCCTTCCTGCGCCTGGATCAGGTCGGCCAGCGTGACCTTGCCCAGGTATTCCTCCATCTGATTCTGCAACTCGCCCATCTTCGCCCGCACGGGACAGGTTGCGGTCCGAGGACAACACGTCTTGCTCAACAGACAACGGTTCAGGCTCAGCCGGCCCTGGATCACCTCGACCACGTCCAGCAGGCTGACCCGGCCGGGCTCGCGACCCAGGCGAAACCCGCCCCGCGCCCCCATGTAACTCTCGACCAGCTTGCCCGCGTGGAGCTGCTGCATCAGCTTGCAGGCGAGCTGATACGGCACATCCTGCTCCTGGGCCAGCGACCGCGTCGAGATGGACGCGTCCCGGCCGTGCCTGGCCAGACTCACCATCAGCCGCAGGGCATAATCGGTATTGCGTCGCAAGATATCCATGCCGGACTCCACTGGACACGATCGGACGCCCATTCCACCGCGACGTCCGTTATATAGGGTCAATATAGTCTTACTTGCGGGTCGGTTCAAACAAAATCTAAAATAAAAAGAAAAAAAAAATACTTCCCCAGCGTGCCTCCCCATCACTCAGGACCAATCGTTCCTCCGCAATGGGACACAAAAAGAGGGCCAATAGACAGCCGATACTTCCTTCAGTCTAGCAGTCGGTTCAGGACCAGCACTGCTTCCTCACGCAGGGTCATGATCTGCCGCAGATCCTGTCTGGACGTAACCAACTCCTGGCGGGGCTGCTCTGATTGCTCTGTTTGCTCGGCATGATCCATGACTCCTACGTCTGGAATTCCATCAGCGTGTTGTCCTGGGCCGACCACCCTCGCGAGAACGTGGCGCAGGGCCCGGTTGCGCGGTCCGTCGGCGGACGATCTGGTCCAACTGGGCTGAGGTCTCCTGCAGCCGGGTGGCGTCGGGGGCCTCCATCATGTTCCGCACCTGCGCGGGCATACTGGTCACGGAATACGGTTTGGCCTCGGTCCATCGGGCCTCCCCTAGCGCCTCCCAGGCAAGCACCGCCTGGCGAATCGCCGATTCGGCCCTCTGGGCGATCTCCGCTCGCGTCGCGGTCTTGAGAATCCAGCGAGTCTGCGCCGCGAGAGACTCGTTCTCTTCCGTGCTCGAATCGGCCAACCATCGATCGATCTTGTCCAAGGCGATGGCGCGTAGCGCCAGTCCCTCGTACCGCTGCACAGGCGACAGACCCGGTTTCCTCAAGAAACGATCCAGTACCTGAACCGCGGCCCAAGGGCATGTCTTGCCTCCCTCGGTCGCCCCACAGAAAAGGTAGATCCCGTCGGGATCGTTGGCAGTCGCCGAACGGTCGGCCCATGATGCGAGCAATCGGTTCGCCTTTTCGTACTGGCCCGCTCGGACGAGGCTCTCGATATGAAGGCACCCGCCGACCATATACATCTCGTTCAACCCGGCGTCGCGAAGCATCTCCAGATAACGCGTGACGCGTCGTTCGAACGCGTCGTAATCCTTCAGCATCGAATCCAGCCGAGTCAAAGTATGGATCGCCTTCAATTGCCCCCCCAAACCGCGGTCCTGCTGCTGCGTCAGCGGCTCGAAATGCTCTCTCAGTTGGCGGATCAGCCCCCGATCGTAATAATCAGGCTCCGGCGTCCGGTCCTCCGGCAATGGCGCATGACGATGGTATTGAAGAATCTCACGCAGTTTGTCGCGGAACTCCTGGATCTGGCGCTGGCTTTCCGGGATCACGCGGTGGATTTCCCCGCCCTTGGTCCTCAGTTCCCTTCGCTCCTCAGGCGTCAGCGGCAACAGAACCCTGTTGTAGTGTGCGACCAGTTGGCGGATGACCCTGGCGTCATTGGGCTCGATCTCCCTTCGCTCGGGTCTGGGCATTCGAGCCACTTCCTCCCGCCACCGTTTGATCTGCTCCTGCCTTTGCGCCTGCTCCTGCTTCTGGGCTTCGCGTCGCCTCTCCATCTGCTGCATCGCCACTTGCGGGTCAAGGTCCGGCGCTCCCCTTTCCGTTTGAGGTCTGTCCGGCGGTGGCGGCGACTGCCTCTCCCACACAGGGTACTTGGCGATCAATCCCCGAACGAAGGCCAGATCGTTGGGATCGACCCGCAGGGGTCCCAGATCCGGCGTATGATCGAGATACGTGTCCGCGAGGCGCACCCAGGCCGCGTATTCGCTGTCCAAACCGCCGAACTCCTTCGCGGCCTTCCAGACTCCCTCCTTGTCCAGGTTCACGCGATGGAAGTTCATCAGTCTCGCGACCCGCAGAAGCTGCTTGTTGTCGTTGCGCCGGACCTGCACCTGCACAGGCAGCCGCAAGACCCTGTCGCCGACCGACACGTCCCTGTAGGTCACCGTGCAAGTCCGCCCGCCTTTGTGAGAGACATAGTCGATATCAGGCACTGCGTGAGTCCACTGTCGATCTCGAGAGGTAATCGTCACATTGCCGCCTCCCGGGAGCTTCTCCGGCCTGACAGGCAGTTCCGCGGTCAGCGTCGCCAGACGCGGAAGCCCTTCGCCTGGCTCGTACTGGTACCTCGTTGCGATCAGCGGCCGTTGCTGAGCGTCGAACAACTCCATCGACTCGACCCGATCGTCCCTGGCGTGGACTTTCACACGAGCCGGCTTCCGCGCGGCGACGCCCGGCCTGGCGGGGAGATTCACCTCGAAAACGCCGCCAGTCCCGGGTTTGGGCTTCTCGATCGACTCCAGATCGCTGGCATACACACGCCGTGCAAGGGCCTGGGCCTCTGCAAACCGTGCATCTTCGCCCCCATAGAAGCCGCCTCCCCAGCGAAACGGAGGTCGCTCGCCGACCGGTTTCGGATAGGTCGTGTTCAATGGCACCCAATCGGAATGCCGCTCGCTGTCCATGCGAAAACCGGTCTCGTCGCTGAAAACGATCTGGCTCCTCATGTCCCTGCCGCGTCCATGGGGTTCCGTCCAGACGACCGAGATCGCGTAATACTCTTGGCAGACCCAGTATCGCGAGAACACCACGATGTTGGCGTGCAGCCCTGAGGTCAGGTACAGGTCGCTGACGACATCGAACTGGATCAGACCGGCCTTCGTCCCGGAAGGCTGGATCCGGCACAAACCGATCCCGCCTGCGATCGAAAGAGCCGACAAGACCACTACAAACCACAGTCGCAGGCGGCAGATATGTGTCTTTCCCATGGTTGCTACTCCTCAGGATACGTCAGAATGACCCCATCCGAAACCGCCTCCTGCACGAGCAACGCAGGAGTCAACAGGAAATCGTCCACTTCTCGCACCTCCAGTGAGATGTCCACCATGTGAAAATCGGCGAAAAGATGACGCGTCGTTGTCATTTGCTCCGCCGGTGTGCGTGCTTCATATGTGTGGGCCAAGGCGGGCGGAAGCCCGTTGGCCGACTCGTCAGCGCCCACACCCAAACACAACAACACACACAGCAATGCTGTACATAGCGACGTTCGTAGGACCACAGCCTGTTTTGGGTTCATGTTCTTCTCCTTTGATGCCTGTCGGTCCCACACAGCGGGACCGACAGGCACATCGTCCGTTACCCCAGAATCCGCTCTACAAATCTATTACTGGATGTCGCCATCCAAATCGACCGTGGCCGTCGCGTCACTGTAGTAATCCGCTTCCGCCCTCAGGTAGAGGTGGTAGTAATTGGGATCATTGATCGTGATACTCCCAGTAGCCGCGCAACTGCCGCTCACGCTCACGCTGACGGTGAACGAATCTGCTTGCGGCTCGCCGCTATAGTAATGGTTCGATGACCCACTGAATCGCAACTCTCCTTCATACCATACGTTGTAAAGGAATGGAGGAGGGTATCCCCAGTCGACCACGTTTGTGGTCGCGAGGACATTGCTCCAACTATTCGAAGCACCCGAGCCGCTTTGCGTGGTCGCCCAGCCGGAGCCCGATCCTCCCGAATAGTAGAAGGTCATTCCTGAGACGCCGCCGCCCCCATTTGCAGAAGCCCCGGAACTGCAACTGGCAACGCTGACATGCGTGTCGTCGACAGCATATCCGTCGTACGTGACGGCGCTCGGATAAATGATGCTGCTGATGGCGATGTCAATGTCCCGCGAGCCATTCCCTTCCCAACGATAGGATGAGTGAGCATTCACATAGCTCGACACCCAGATGCCCACGTTCGGACGGGAATGGATAATAGGCCAGAGATAGACCCCGCAACGACCTAAGGTCCATCCGTCGGCTTCCAACGAGAACGGACCGCCACTCACACTCCCTTCGCCATCCCAGCCACACCACCAGGTCCCATTCGGGTCCCAATCGTCATCCGGTTCGCTGATGTAGCTGTAGGTCCCCTCATAGATCCAGACGCCCAGAACCGGGGTCGCCAATACGACACAGACCATCGCACTGAATACCGCATTCCTATTCATGGTTTGTGTACCTCCTTTGACAGCACTTTGACAAGACCTTGACCTCTTGCGTCCTGCGTGATATAGGAGGAAACAGCCGGGGGGAACCGCAAGGCTCCCTTTGGTGCGCCACGGTGGACCGACAAGAACCTTTGTCTATGGTCTGTCGGTCCACCGGCCTTTGTACACACCGCCGACCGGCCTGCCTTTTCACGGCGGACAACGACTTACCGACCCTCGACGGGACCGTACCAGGAGATATTGCGCCCGATATGCTTTTTGTCTGCGGCTCTCACCTCCTTTCGGGACCGCGCGGGGAAATCGCCCAGGCGCAACGAATCAGTGCCACCATTCTTGTCTCCCTGTTACGCCCCATCGCCTTGGCTCCTTGATTATGAAAGAGTCTCTTCTGCGACTGCCCCCAAATAGAGAAGCGCCGCCGCTCAGTCAAGACCGTGTAGCCACAGGTGTCGTCTCATCGTCATCTCGGTTTTCTCGACAACATCACTATACCCCCTCCATCAGGTGTGTCAACACGATTTTTCTTTCTGGATTTTTTTCGAATCGGGTGTAACGTCGGCGTCGGGACCTGGACTTAACGTGGTGAGTTGAAGGCATGGATACGGAAAACGAATTCGCCGAATGGGTTCGCCGGGCGCAGCTTGGTGACCGCGTCAGTCTGGACCGCCTCGCGGAGGGGGCGAGACAACGATTGTACGCGTACATCTACCGCCTGACGATGAACCATGATCTGGCCCAGGACCTTCTCCAGGAGACACTGCTGAAGATGGTCGAGAACATCAAGGAGCTGGAGCATCCCGAGCGGTTCTGGAGTTGGCTGTTCCGCACGGCGCTGGGCGTCGTGCAGCACTACTACCGGGACCTCGCAAGGGAACAGGCGATCGAGTTTTCCTCAGTCAGCCGCAAACGTCTGTCGCAGTACCTCTCCGAGGACGGCGACGACGGCCTGAACCGCGCCATCCGCAAAGAACTCTCCGAGACGATCGTCGATGCGATGGCGCGGTTGCGGCTGACCCACCGCAACGTTCTGATGCTGCGATGCTTCGAGCAGTTGTCGTTTGCCGAGATCGCGGAGGTCATGGGCTGCAAAGAGCTGCGGGCGCGAGTGCTGTTCTTCCGCGCCAGGCACTCCCTGAGCCGGCAACTGTCCCGGCGGGGCCTTCACAAGGGGCTGCTCGTCACAGCGCTGGGAATCTTCGGCTTGCTGACCGCCCCTGCCGATACGGCATCGGCAGGCACCGTGACCTCGGCCTCGCTCAAAGTCGGCGCGCTCGCCACGGTCGTGGGCAAGGCCGGGACGCCCTCCGGCGCAATCACCGCGCTCACGGTGGCCGGCTTCACGTTCACCCTGACCACCGAGCACTTCGTCTTCTTCACGTTCCTGTTCGCGGTGGTCGTGG
>Ga0208198_1000032_pt1 | contig 174849 bp, 120 predicted proteins | sample AD_JPNTR2_MetaG_FD_184446 | JGI IMG/M metagenome (GOLD analysis project Ga0208198, IMG submission 184446) | Active sludge microbial communities of municipal wastewater-treating anaerobic digesters from Japan - AD_JPNTR2_MetaG (SPAdes) (version 2) | ecosystem: Engineered > Bioreactor >...
TCGGAATAGACGTCGCGATACGGTCGGGTGTTCATGAAGGCCTGACGGGTGGAGGACGCCGGCGAAGGATTCCAGGTGACCACCGAGGCGGACACCTTGACCCAGGGCTTGACCGCCTGGACGTTGGCATAAACCTTGCGCACAAAGGCGGTGACCTGGTCGCGGCGCCACTGCTTGAATTGTTCGTCGGTGGGGTTGGGTTGGCCGGTGAGCCCGTAGCGGGCGTTGTAGCGGGCCACGCTGACGGGGTTGTAGCCCTGGTTGTTGGCCGTGAAGCGGATGTAGTCGTAGTGCAGGCCGTCGATGTCGAAGTTGGTCACCAGGTCCATACATACGTCGGTGAGGTATTGCAGGCACCTGGGATGGCCGGGGTCCAAGGCCTTGTCACTGGTTTCGTTGCCGTAGTTGTCGAGCGTGACCCAGTAGTTGTTGAGATCGGACGGGTTTTTGTGTTGGTGGTACACCGAACCGCCGTCCGTCGCGAAGGCCACCACCCAGCAATGCACCTCGACGCGCTGCTTGCCGCCGGTGGTGTCATGGGCGGCGTTGATGATGGCTTGCAGGGCGTTGAAGTTGGAGGGGGTTAGGCCCGAGAAGTAGGGTTCGCCCATGGCCGACGGATAGCATACGTCGGCCCGCCGGCGGACCTGGACGATGACGGCGTTGCAGTTGGCGTCCCGGATGGTGCCGCGGCTGTTGGGATTGCCGGGCACGCCCAGCAGGGCGTCCACCTGGGACTGACTCTTGAACCCGTTGCCCCAGGCGTCCACCCAGAAGGCGCGAAATTCCTGGGCCATTGCCGTGGAACCGAACAGAAACAGCGCGAACGTCGCGCCCGCAAGCCGCAGCGCGGCCTGGTGAAGATGCCGACGATTCCTGGCCATGAGCGGGCACTTGGAATGAGTGAGCAGTTTCCTGTTTGTCTGTGACACTAAAGGTCCCCCTGTGTCCTATTGAATCTCTGGTTGGTTTACTGTTTCACGCATGTGGGATCCACGGGCTCGGCAGGGCCGGTGATGCACCGCTGGAAGACACCGAAATCATCTCCATCCACATCGTTGTCGAAGTCCAGGTCGAAACGGATGCAGTCCATCCCCGCATCGGTGGGATAGGGGACGCTCGGACCATTCATGCAGCCCTCGAAGATAGTGAGATCCTCGACGGTTACGTGCTGATCACCGGTCGCGTCCAGCGTGAAGATGATCACCCCGTCGGAGCTTCCGACGTTGCTGACCAGATTGTCATGATTGGTGGTTCTGACCTCGAAACGGTAGGTCTTGCCGATGCCCAGCGACAGGCCGCTGGCGGTCACCTGGGTTTGGATGCCGACGTCCGTCCAGCCGCGAATTACCTGCCCGTTCTCGGCCAGGATGCGGTATTCAGACCGCTTGATGCTCGTCTCCGGATCGGAGGAGCTCCACGATGCGGACAGCGAAGTGCGGCTGGACGTCCAGTCGCCGTCGTTCACCACGGGGGTGAGCGGCGGTGTGGTGTCCGGGCGGCGCACAAACTTGACCGCGTCGGCGCTGACCAGACTCGTGCTGGTGGAGTTGTTGGAAAGCTGGACGTATCCGGCCGTACCCGCCTGGAACGGCAGGTCTTCACCGAGCAGGAACCAGCCGCCCTGGTTGGCGATGTCTGAATACTGGTTCTGGATGCTGACCAGGGATCCGCCGTCGTACACGACCTTGTAATAAGCGGCGGGATTGCGGTTCGTGCCTTTCTGATAGAACGCGTACACGTCGTAGCGCCCCGCGACGGACAGGTTGGGAGTCCAGACGCACTTGCGGGTCGCGTTGGCTTCAGTGGTGTTGACTCCCGCGGTGTAGAGGTAATTGGTTCCGATCTTGGGCACCGCTTCCACGTTGCCGCTTGACCACGAGGCCCCGCCCGGCGAGGTGTTCGCCCAGCCCGGATCCAGGTTGTCAATGATGATCTCGTTCAGGATGGCCGGGGTGGTAAAGGTTGCGTCGGCCGTCTGGCTCGAGCCCGCCGCATTGGCCGACACGACCTGGTAATGGTACGTCGTGTTCGGCTGCAGGTTGGACAGGGTTATCGAGTGACTGGTCACCAGGGCCGCAGCGCTGACCGTGTCCGTGTAGGAGGAGGTCGGCCCGTAGCGCACCAGCGAATCGGCCGGCGAGGACGTTTGCCAGGTGACGGTGGCGTTGAAAGCCGTGGGAGATACCTGCACGTTGGATACCACCACGGCCGCGGCGGTGGTAAAGGTGAAATCCCCGGAGGTTCGGTTGCCGTAGGCATTGGTGGAGATCACCCGGTAATGATAGGTCGTGGCAGGTTGCAGGTTCGTGAGGGTGACCGAGTGGTTCGTCACCAGGTTGGAATCCAGCGGCGTCAGGGTGCCGTAGGCGGTGGTCAGGCCGTATTCGACCTGGGAAGTAGCCGCCTGGTCGGTCGTCCACGTGATGGTCGCCGAGGTGTCCTGGGGGTCGGCGGCCACGTTGGAAATGGTCGGCGCGCTGGGCGTCCCAAGCTGGAAGTTCCGCTGGGACATGTTGCCGGCGGTGACGGTCACGGTGTCGGCAACGTTGGGATAACCGCTCTTGCTGATGGTGACCGTATAGGTGCCGGGAGTGAGGTCGATAAAGGCATAGAAGCCGGTCCCGTCGCAGATCAGGGTGCGGTTTTCCGGGCCGGTGATGGTGGCGGTGGCTCCGTCGGCCCATTCACCGCTGGTGGCGTAGGTGACCGTGCCCATCATGTGGCCCTTGGTGGGCGCGGTTTTCCAGGGCATCTCCGGAATGGTGGTGGGGGTGGGCGTAACCTGGTTGACCAGCGAGGGAGCGAAGCTGGCCCAGCTACCACCCGAGTAAGGCACGCGATAGGAGTATCCGCAGAAGCCCTGGGCGTAGTTGCCGGACGGAGTGGCTTCGCGGGTCTTCTGAAGCTGCAGGATCGCGTTGGAGAGCGAGTTGAGATAGATGCCCGGCCCGACGATGTTGTGCCGGTTGAACTTGCGGTCTTTCTGGAAGTTCATCCACCGCTGATAGTCATTCGGCAGGGAGGCTTGGTTGTAGTAGGTCATGGGCATGCTCATGTCCAGGATGCCTTCCTGCATCCAGGCATCCCAGTCGGAATAGACGTCGTAGTAGGCCCGGGTGTTCATGAAGGCCTGACGGGTGGAGGCTGTCGGCGAAGGATTCCAGGTGACCACCGCGGCGGACACCTTGACCTGGGGCTTGACCGCCTGGACGTTGGCATAAACCTTGCGCACAAAAGCGGTGACCTGGTCGCGGCGCCACTGCTTGAACTGTTCGTTGCTGGGTGAGGGCTTGCCGGTCAGGCCGTAGCGGGCGTTGTAGCGGGCCACGCTGACGGGGTTGTAGCCCTGGTTGTTGGCCGTGAAGCGGATGTAGTCGTAGTGCAGGCCGTCGATGTCGAAGTTGGTCACCAGGTCCATGCACACGTCGGTGAGGTACTGCAGGCACTTGGGATGGCCGGGGTCCAAGGCCTTGTCATCGGTTTCGTTGCCGTTGTTGTCGAGCGTGACCCAGTAGTTGTCGAGATCGTTTGGATTATTGTGCTTGGAATAGACGGTGCCGCCGCCCGTGGCGAAGGCCACGATCCAGCAATGCACCTCGATGCGCTGCTTGCCGCCGGTGGTGTCGTGGGCTGCATTGAGGACGGCCTGCAGGGCGTTAAAGTTGGAGGGGGTCAACCCCGAGAAGTAGGGCTCGCCCATGCCCGACGGATAGCACACGTCGGCTCGTCGGCGGACCTGGACGACGACGGCGTTGCAGTTGGCCTCCCGGATGGTGCCGCGGCTGTTGGGGTTGCCGGGCACGCCCAGCAGGGCGTCGACCTGCGACTGGTTCAGAATGCCATTACCCCAAGTGTCCACCCAGAAGGCGCGAAATTCCTGGGCCATCGCGGCCGACCCGAAAAGAAGCAATACACAGAGAGCCCACGTCGACCGTGTGGTGAGGATAGAGCGGGTCATGATTTGAATTTCCCTCCGCTAACGTCTGATAGGTTAATGCAAACTCCACGCGGTTATATATAATACGGCATGGTCGCCACCCTCGTAAAGCCAAATCTTTGGAGTCATCAAATCTACTGATAGTTATCGATCTCTTCCTACTTCCGTCCGGAAAGGCTGATAACGTCGCCGCCTGTTCGGAGGCTGCGGGATTGCCATGCTATACTTTTCAGGATGTCGCTGATTCGGGACAAGTTCTACACAGACTGTATCTTTTTGATGGTTATGGCTTCTCTCCGCGTCGCCTGGCGGGGGCGGTCGGGGGGCGCCCGGCTCATTACCGTGCCGGGCTGCGTCGGGAGCTTGCTAAACGGCGCGTGGGGCTGACCGGTGGTTGACGCATGGTCACGTCAGGGGAGAGGCTCCGGGGGATCAACCGCTCTGTCTCAGGGACGCCGGCCTCCTGCCGGGCGGGCGAACGGGCTGCCGGACCGCGCGGCGGGCGTAGTACTAATTGGAGGTGTCGTCGGCGGAAGACTATACTGTGGCCGTGGCCATGGAGCTTCTGGAAGCCTGGTTCGACCGCCAGGGTTGGCGCCCGTTCGAGTTCCAACGTGAGGCGTGGTCGGCGTACCTCGATGGGGCGAGTGGCCTGGTTCATGCGCCCACGGGCATGGGCAAATCGTATGCCGTCTGGTGTGGCCCACTGCTTGAAGGGCTGACCGAGAAGCCCGCTGCCGCCGATCCCCCGTTGCCGCGCGTACTGTGGATTACGCCGTTGCGCGCCCTGGCTCATGACACGCTGGCCGCACTGCGCAAGCCCGTCGAGGAGATGGGGCTGCCCTGGACGGTAGGCTTGCGGACCGGCGACACCCCCGTCCGGGAACGTCGCGCCCAGCGCGAACGCCTGCCGACTGCCCTGGTGACCACGCCGGAAAGCGTTTCCCTGCTGCTGTCCTATCCGGACGCCCGCAAGCGGCTGGCCACGTTGCGCTGCGTGGTGGTGGACGAATGGCATGAGCTGCTGGGGAGCAAGCGGGGCGTACAGGTTGAGTTGGCCCTGGCCCGCCTGCGGGCCTGGCAGCCGGATTTGCGCACGTGGGGATTGTCGGCCACGATCGGGAACCTCGCAGAGGCCACGGCCGTGCTGCTGGGAGTCCCCTCGCCCGCGGCGCGGCGCCGCATGTCCGGACGGCTGATCCAGGGGCGCATGAACAAAGAAGTCGCGATTGAGACCCTACGCCCGCCGGACATGGAGCGCTTCCCCTGGTCCGGCCATCTCGGCCTGCGCCTGCTGCCCGAGGTCATCGCGGCCATCGGCCGTGCCCGCTCCACGCTGCTGTTCACCAACACCCGCTCGCAGGCGGAACTGTGGTTCCAGGGCCTGCTTCGCGCCCGCCCGGACTGGATCGGCCGCGTGGCCTTGCACCACGGCTCGCTGGACCGCGAGATCCGCGAGCGCGTCGAAGAGATGCTCCGTGCCGGCGCGCTGCAATGCGTGGTCTGCACCTCAAGCCTGGACCTGGGCGTCGATTTCTCCCCTGTGGACCAGGTCATCCAGGTGGGCAGCCCCAAGGGCATCGCCCGCCTGATGCAGCGCGCCGGACGCAGCGGTCATCAGCCGGGCGCCGTCAGCCGTATTCTGTGCGTGCCCACCAACGCGTTTGAGCTGGTGGAGTTTTCCGCGGCCCGGGCCGCTCTGCACCGGCGGGCCATCGAGTCGCGCACGCCGCTGGATCGGCCGCTCGACGTGCTCGTGCAGCATCTCGTGACCGTCGGCCTGGGCGGCGGCTTCACGCCGGAGGATCTGTGGCGCGAAGTCACGCGGACCCACGCCTTTCGGAATCTCAGTCTGGACGAATGGCAGTGGGCTGTTGATTTTGTCACCTCCGGCGGGCCGGCGCTGAAGGCCTACGCGCAGTTCTCACGGGTGGTAAAAGGAGAGCACGGCTGCGCGGTACACTCGCCGCGGGTCGCCAGGCTGCACCGCATGTCCATCGGCACGATCACCAGCGAGAGCCAGATGGCCGTCCGCTATCTGGGCGGGGGGCGGCTGGGCACGATCGAGGAAAGCTTCATGGCCCGCCTTCGCCCCGGCGACCGTTTCATCTTCTCCGGGCAGGTACTCGAATTGCGGCTGGTGCGGGATATGACCGCCTACGTGCGTAAGGCACCGGCCGGCGGCGGCGTGACACCGCGGTGGTACGGCGGGCGCATGCCGCTGTCCTCGCGGCTTGCCGAGGCGGTTCGCGCCCGGCTGGCCGAAGCACGGAACGGCCGCTACGCCGATGCGGACATGGAGGCCGCCCGCCCGCTGCTGGAACTTCAGGCGGCCTGGTCGCATATTCCCGGCCCGGGCGAACTGCTCATTGAAACCATGCGTTCGCGCGAGGGACGGCATTTCTTCATCTATCCCTTCGAGGGCCGGCTGGTACACGAGGGCCTGGGGCCGCTGATCGCCTGCCGGCTCACGCGGGTTATGCCTTGTTCGATTACCACCGCGGCCACCGATTATGGCTTTGAGCTGCTGGCCAATGTGGACACCGTCCCGGATGAGACCCGGTGGCGGCGATTGCTCTCGCCGGAAGGGCTGTTGGACGATCTGCACGCCTGCCTGAACGCGACCGAACTGGTGGGGCGACAGTTCCGCGACATCGCCCGCATCGCCGGCCTGGTTTTTTCCGGTTACCCCGGCCAGGCCCGGCCCATGCGCCAGCTTCAGGCGTCCAGCGACCTGTTCTACCGGGTGTTCCTCGACTATGACCCCGAAAATGGCCTGCTCCAGCAGGCCCGCCGGGAGGTGCTCGACCAACAGCTTGAGATCACCCGTCTGCGACAGACCCTGGAACGGATCGCGGGCATGAGACTCGTGCAGGTTGAGACCGCGCAGTTCAGCCCGATGGCCTTTCCCATCTGGTCGGAACGCCTGCGCAGCCAGCACGTGTCCTCGGAACGCTGGTCGGAACGGGTCCGGCGCATGGTCGTCAAGCTGGAAAAGACCGCATCCCGACCCCGGCCCCGCAGGGCGGGCCGGCGCATGTTGAGCCCTGTTGCGTGCGCCGAGTCAAGCCCGAAATGCAGGCGCGGGAAACTTACACCGCGCGCAGGGAGCGCCTGATGCTCGACGATCCAATAGCAGGGAGACGCCCGCATGATGCACATTCGCTGGGGTGGTGAAGACCTGTGCCTGCTGGCCGAGAAGGCCGTGCTGTGGAAGCGACGACGCACGCTGCTGATCGCCGATCCGCACTTCGGCAAGGCGGCGGCGTTTCGTGATGCCGGGATCCCTGTGCCCGGGGGAATGACCCGGACCGATCTCGGACGGCTCGATCGTCTCATTGGTCAGACAGAAGTCCGGCGTCTGGTGATTCTGGGCGACTTCCTGCATGCTCGCGCCGGCCGTTCGCTGGAAGTGACGGCGGCTCTGGCCGACTGGCGCCGGCGTCATTCCGGCGTGGAGGTTCTGCTGGTGCGCGGCAATCACGACATCCACGCCGGGGACCCGCCCCAGGAGTGGAGAATCACCGTGGCCGGAGAGCCCCTGGCGGACCCGCCATTCCTGTTCTGTCATGAACCGGCCGGCAGAAGGGGAGGGCTGGTCATGGGCGGGCACGTTCATCCGGCCGTGGTGCTGGAGGGCCCCGGCGGCGAATGGCTGCGGGCGCCGTGCTTCTGTTTCGGAGCTGATCGGGCGGTTGTGCCGGCCTTCGGCAGTTTCACCGGCTGCAAAGCCATTCGACCCGGCCCCGGCGAGCGCGTCTTTGTAGTGGGCGAAGGGGAAGTCGTTGAGGCGGCGGTGGGCCGATGAGGCCCGCATGATGGTTGTGGCCCCTCTCAGGCAGGATAGGACGACACGAAGAGGAGGCCCATGTCTGGAAAAACAGGTTCAAGGTTTCTGCGGCCCCGGAAGGGCCGGAAGGATTTGTGCCGCGGCTTCTCCGAGCCGAGCCGGATGATTTCAGCCGACCTTGCGAGCGAACCGCCAGAAATCGGCGATCCGCCGGACGGCCGCGCGGAATTCGTCATAGCTCTCGGACTTGGAGATGAACGCATTCGCGCCGGCCTCGATGCAGCGGCTCACATCTGACTCGACATCTGAACTGGTGAGGATGACCACCGGCGTATTCTTGAACGCCGCGACCGAGCGCATCAACTGCAACACCTCGAAGCCCGAAAGGCCCGGCAGGTGCAGATCGAGCAGGACCAGGTCGGGCTTGAAGTCGTTGGTATCGCGCCCGCGCGCCAGGATGCGGATAGCCTCCTCCCCTGTGGGAGCCACCACCACCTGTGCGACGCCAAACTTCTCTAAGGCTTTCTCGATCAGCTTGGCATGAACGGGAGTGTCTTCGACGACCAGAACGCTGAGTTGTACTCTCGGGGGCGTTCTTTCCTCCGTGCGTTCTTTCTCCGTCTGGTTGACATCTTCCCGGGAAACCCGCAGTTCCTGGGGGGCATCGATCCCCAGCATTACCCGCCGGGTCCCAATCCCTAAGACCTTCACTCGGATGTCGTTGCCGATCCGAATGGCATCATTGAGGCAACGGGTAAGAACTAACATGGGATTCCTTTCCGAATGAGGACTGGTCTCATTCCCAGTTACTTCGACCTACCGAATAACAATATATGCTCAGCCATTCGCTGAAGCAATATAAATAGAGAATTTAAAATGTTTAATTGTTGACTGCCTCAAGCTTCTTTTCCGCCTCCGCCGTGATGGTTCCGGCCGATGCGAGTGTGCCTCGGCGTGGGCTACCCCTGTCATCTTCTTAGATCTTCCATGAGCTCCCGCACGTCTTCCAAGAACGCGCAGACAAGACAATGCTGCTCGGCTCCAGCGGGCTTCCCGTCGCGTACCGGGGCCATGTCCATCCCACATCGCGGATCACCATCGAGAGGCTCAGCAGAAGAGACTTCGAACCGGGGGACAAATGAACGGACACGCATGAGAACAGCCGGTCAAATACGCCGGTAACTGTTGGCGCCGACAGTATCAACGATAATCGCGACGCATCCCTGATGCTATTGAGGAAGATGTCCGCGGTTGAGGAAGCGTCGGTGGTGGCCGCGGCAATGTGTGGGCGATGTATTGCAAGATTGCGGCTGCCTGACCCGTCCGACCGAGAGACGATCCCGGTTCAGGTGGGTAGCTGCCGCCGACTACAGGTCCGGAGGGTAACCAGCACTGAAACGATCGAGTAGGCCAACGTGTTCTCTGCGGAAGGGCAGATGGATGCGATATGCAGGCACTACAGGGTGCTATTCCCGGCCGGAACAGCCGGCAGAGCCCACCCCCAAGAGCTTCTTGTGAGGCTGCAAGGATTGCATAGGGTATCGCTGTCAGGAAGAGTTGAATCGGAGCTTCCACCGGGCATTCGAGCGTACGGACCGGGATTCGAACGTGACCATCCCAAATTCGACGGCGGACAACACCGGCAGGAACAGGCCCGTGGTTCTCCAGGTGCTCCCCGGCCGTATGCCGGTCCTGGCGGCGGAGCCTTTTCGACCATGCCGGGTCTGAAGGAGGGGCTGATTAGCCGAACGATGCCGGCCGCACGCCGTCATGTTGCCCCCACGCCAGCATGTTTAGCCCGAAGAAACCTCCCCCGGGCAGGATGTGGACCGGGAGAGCCGTTGCCTCCGGCCCGATTGAGCTTTGATGACCGGAGGGGTACAATCCGCCCCGGCGTGAAGGACACGACAATAGGGTTTTCATAAAGACAAGCCAGGTAATGCATTCCAAAGTCCAAACCCCAGCCGGAGGTCTGCTTTTCCTTTGGGTTTCGCTGTGCTGGCTCTGGGCACTGCCGGCCACGGCCCCCGGACAGACCACCACGACAACCGCGACCACGCAGGCCACCAGCCTGCCGGCGACCTCGACCTCACCCGCTTCCCAGCCGTCGATATCTCCGACGGATGCCACCGGGGAGGCTCTGTCCCTGAATATCCTCCCCCCTCCGACTGATGACGAGAGCATTCAGGAGCGTCTGGCCCTGGTTGACAGCAGGCTGGCGGAGTTGGCGCAGAGCGTGCCGACCGCCTCCGCCCCGGCCAGCCAACCCGACGATCAGGCCGCGCGCACGCCGGCGCAGCGGCTCCACGATGCCTTGCTTCTCTATCGTTCCGAGTTGGTCCGGTGGCAGGCGACCCGGCAAAAAATCAAGGAGCTCAAAAGCGCCGAAGTCATCGAAGGGCTCAGTAAGACGCTGGCGGACTGGAAGGAGCGGCGACAGTTTTATGAGAAGCTCCAGGGAGAATCGCTCCGAAACGCGACCCAGGAGCACATCGACGCCGTCCAGCGCGAGTATCGACAACTGGACAGCCGACTGGCGGATCTGACCGCCGCACAAACCGCCATCGAGCAACAACGCGGCTCTCTCACCCAGACGAAGGAGGCCGCCGAGGCGAGCACCGCCGCTTCGCTCGATGAACTCAAGAAATTTGTTGCGGCCCTGCCCGGCCGCCTGGACGAGGCGGCAACGCCCGCGCAGCGCGAAGTGCTCTTCCAGCGGAAGCGCGCCCTGGAGTGGGCCCACAATCTCCAGCTTCTGCGGGCGGCCGCTTCCGCCGACCTGCGTGCCTCACTGGCCCTGCAGAATGAACAGAACGCCGCCCAGATCGAGGTCCTGGCCGGTTACGTGAAGTCCCTGCGCGAATACCGAAACCGCCTGGAGAAAGCCCGCTCACAGACCGCGGCCGAGTATGCCGCCGAGCAGCTTGCCCACCCGGGCCTGCCCCCCTGGAAGGCCACCTTCTGGGAGACCGTGCTGCATGCCTCCGAGGGCCTGAACTACTTCCAGAGCCTCGATGACCCCACGCGCAACCGGTTCCCGCCCTCCGAGGCCGAGCAGCTCGAACAGCGATTGATGCGCGGCCGCACCTACTGGCAGGGCTTCATGGAATCCATCGAGCGGCGCCCGGGCAGCGTCATTAACGGGGCGTATCGGCGAATCACAACGCGCATCGCCGCGGACAAGGATATACTCAAGTCCTACCAGCAAAAGCTTGACCAGACCCTCGACGAGCAGCGGACGGCCATGGATCGCCAGAGCATTCTCGTGAGCCGCAGCTATGCCCTGACCCGCCAGTTTGCCGAACAGATCGAGCGCCTCGAGGGCGATGACCTGGTGGAGGCCCGCAAACTCCAGGCCCGGTTGACCGGTGAAATCCAGGCCGATCTCACGCAGAAAACCCAGGCGATCATCTCGGAGCAGCAAGCCACCGCCGAAAGACTGACGAAAGCCATCGCCCAGCTCAATGAGTATGTGGAGCTCCTCTCCCGATACCGCAGCACCATGTACTGGGCGCGCCTGTTCGTCGGCGGCCCCGGCCTCTTCGACCACGACTGGAAGGCGGTGTTCGCCACACTGCGCGAGGCCGCCTCGGGCGAGGGGTTGGTCGGCGAGGCGTGGCGGCGCTACTGGCAGTCAACCTGGGCTGAGTTCAAAGCCATTCCCAGCCGGCGGGCTATCATGGCCCTCGCCCTGACCCTGGGCGCCCTGACGCTGGGGTTGGGGTCCCGGCACAGACTGCTCAGGCAGGCCCGAACCGAGGAGCGGGCATGGCTCGCCGGTGCCGGAGAGCCCCCGGCCGACTTCCGCCTGCCGCTGCGGGATCGCTTCAGAATCGAGCTCACCGCCGCCGCCGGCCGGATGATGCCCGTCATCCTGCCTCTCTTCACGCTGCTGGTCTTGGCCGTGTATTTCCTGGGCAGGGGTACGGAGGCCTTCGCACTGATCGCGACGGTGGTTTTCTGGCTGGCGGGGACCCGCATCGCCCTGGCCTGGATCAACATCAACTTCGCCTCTCGCCGGCCGGCTACCCGGCTGATCCCCTGTGCCGATGCCGTCGCCGCCCACCATCAGCGCTGGTTAAGGCTGCTGGTGCTCCTGGCCCTGCTGTTGCTGCCCGTGCCGGTATTCTTCGGCCGGGCCGGGCTGCTTCCGGAAGTGACTTCCATCCTGCTGGCGGTGGCCCTGACGGCACTGCTGCTGGTGTGCTTCCTTTATGTGCTCCGGCGGGACAGTTTTGTCGGACGGCCGGATGCGACGGGCGGGTCTTCCTGGCGGACGCTGCTCCGTACGACGTTGCCCGTGCTGTCCGCGAGTGTGGTCGTTTTGATCGCCCTGGCGGGGGGCGGCTACCAGGATCTGGCGTTCTACGTACTGACGGGAGTCGCCTGGTCCGTGTGCGTCATCTGGATGGCCCTCGTGCTCTGGATGCTGCTGCACTCGGCTTCCAAGGAAGGCAAACAGCAACTGGACAAAGCCCTGGCCGCCGGCGACTCCGCCGAGGTCGCACTTGATCCCGAGAAAACACACCCGCTGATGCTGGTGGGCCTCCAGTTGGGCAGCCTGTCCGTCGTGGTTCTGGGCGTCATGGTGCTCCTGTACGGCTGGGGCATCAGTCCCTTTGAAATCAAGCTCCTCCTGAATTACCCGCTGGGCACGCTGGGCGGCGGCCCCGTGCAGCTCTGGCGGCCTTTTGCGGCCGCGGCGGCCATCGCCGGCGCCGTGATCGTTTCCCGGACGGTACGGGCGTTCCTCCAGACCAAGGTCTTCCCCCAGGCTGTCAATCTCACCCGTGGCGGACAGGCCGCGGTTTTGACCATCTTGAATTACGCGATTGTGGCCATGGGCGGATATGCCGCCCTGGTTCTGATGAACCTCCGGCTGGGAGCCCTGGCGGTCCTGCTGGGAACCTTGGGTTTAGGTCTCGGTCTGGGGCTTCAGCCGCTGTTCGTCAACTTCATCAGCGGACTGCTGATCCTCTTCGAACGCCAGATCAAGGTGGGCGACACGATCATGGTTCAGGATCAGGTTGGCGAAGTGACCGCCATCAGCACCCGCTCGACCAAGATCCGCACGGGGGACAATATCGAGCTGGATATCCCCAACGCCGAGTTTGTTACCAACAAGGTGGTCAACTGGACGATGCCCGATAAACGCCTCCGGGGCCAGGTGGAGGTGATCGTCGGCTACGAGTCCGACGAGCGCCTCGTGCACCGATTGCTGCTGGAGATCGCGCAGCGCAACCCGTTGGTCCTGCCCGACCCGCCGCCGGATGTCTGGTTCCTGGATTTTGGTGATAACGGCCTGAAATTCTCGTTGGTCTGCTGGTTCGCCAACCCGAGCACCCGTTGGCGGTTCTTGACTACAGTCCGTTTCGAGATCCGCGATGTGTTCCGCAAGCACGGGATCGAGATGCCGTTCCCGCAACGAACGATCAGTATGCTGGGGAACAGGCCCATCCTCGTGCAGATGGTTCAGAATGGCGCGCCAGGCCTCCCACCCGGCCCGGCGGAGGTCGGATGCGTCGAGGATCGGGCGGATCAGTCGTCCCCGCGCGGATGAAAAAAGTATCAGCTCAGCGGGGAAATGGGTGCTACGATCTGTGGATGAAATCGAGTCGCGCACGTTTCGTTGAGTACCTGCAGTGCCTGGACGAGGCCCGCGGAGGCGGACCTGCCGGTCAGGCTCAGCCCCGTCGGCATCGGGCTTTCTGGCGGCTCTTCCTCGAATTCCTGGGGTTGCTTCGCGGATACCGGGGGACGCTGGCCGCCGCCTTGTGCGCCATGGGCCTGGCCACCGGTCTGGCCTTGATTCCTCTGTACGCCCCCAAAATCGTGATGGACAACGTGCTGGCCGGGCACCCCTTGCCCGATTGGCTGGCGGGTATTCTGCCCGCCTCAGAATCTGGGGGGGCGGGCCTACTGCCCGCCTCTTCGCCGGCTGACCGCCGCACACTGCTGGGGTGGGTCGTGATCGGCTCGATCATCATTTCCGCCCTCTCCATCCTGGTCAGCACCTGGAGCCGCTGGCAGGCCACCCGCATCACCAAACGCGTCCAGATCGGCGTTCGCCGCCGGGCCTTCGACCATGCCGCCCGGCTGCCCCTGCACCGGGTCTATGAGCTCAAAAGCGGCGGCGTGGCCAGCATCCTCCGCGAAGACGCCGGCGGGGTGGCCGACCTGATTTTCTCGATGCTCTATAACCCGTGCCGGGCTCTGATCCAACTGATCGGCAGCCTGATCATCCTGGCCTGGGTGGACTGGCGGCTGTTGGCCGGCGCCCTCCTGCTCCTGCCGACGGTGTATTTCTCTCATCGCACCTGGATCAGCCGGATCCGCCCGCAGTATCGCGCCATCCGGGCCAGCCGGCAGCGGATCGACAGTCATGCCACCGAAGTTTTCGGCGGCATGCGCGTGGTCCGTGGCTTTTCCCGGCAGCGCACCGAATCCACCCAGTTCCTCCGCAACAACCAGTTCATGGCTCGCCAGGAATTGCGCGCGTGGTGGTGGTTGCGTGGGATCGAGGTCCTCTGGGCCATCCTCATCCCGCTGGCCACCGGCATCCTGCTTTGGTACGGCGGAACGCGCATCCTTGCGGACATGGCCGCCGTTGAGGCCGGGCAGATGGAACTCAAGGACGCGCTGACGGTGGGCGACCTGGTGATGTTCCTGGGCTATCTGGTGGCCCTGCTCTCGCCCCTCGAGACCCTGGCCAACAGCGCGACGAGTCTTCAGAACAATCTGGCCGGGCTGGACCGCGTGCTGGACCTGCTCGCCGAACCGCAGGAAGCTCCCACCCGCCCCGGGGCCAAGATCCTGCGCCGGGATGCATCCAGCAAGGGGGCGGCCGTTGGGGGGGCGGGCATCCTGCCCGCCTCAGAATCTCGGAGGGCGGGCATCTTGCCCGCCTCACAAGTTGGGATGGGCATCCTGCCCGCCTGGTCACCGCTTAACCAAGGTGAGCCACAGGCAGACGTTCCCATCCTCGGCCGCATCACCCTGCGAAACGTCAGTTTCGCCTATCCCGGCACCACCGCCAGGGTCCTCCAGAACATCAACCTCGATATCGCCCCGGGCGAGATCGTGGCCCTGGTCGGCTCCAGCGGGGCGGGCAAGACCACGCTCTGCAACCTGATCGCCCGCTTCTACGATCCAACCGAAGGCTGCATCCTGCTCGATGGGACCGACCTGCGGGACATTGAGATCGCCAGCTACCGCAACCTGCTGGGCATCGTGGAGCAGGATACCTTCCTCTTCGACGGCACGGTGGCGGAGAACATCGGTTACGGCCGGCGGGGGGCCACACTCGACGAAATCCGTGAAGCCGCCAGGCAGGCCAACGCTCACGACTTTATCAGCGAATTGAAGGACGGCTACGAGACGTTCATCGGCGAGCGCGGCGTGAAGCTCAGTGGCGGCCAGCGCCAGCGCATCGCCATCGCCCGGGCCATCCTGGCCGACCCGCGCATCCTGATCCTCGATGAGGCCACCAGCAACCTCGACACCGCCAGCGAGCGCCTGATCCAATTCAGCCTCGCCATGCTGATGGCCGGCCGAACCTGCTTCATCATCGCCCATCGTCTCAGCACGATTACCCACGCCGACCGTATTCTCGTGATGGACCACGGCCGGATCGTGGAGCAGGGCACGCACGAAGAACTCCTGGCCCGCAACGGCCGCTATCGAGCCATGGTCGAACTCCAGTTCCAGCCCATCGAAGGCAGTCCGCCCGCCGCCTGCGCAAGCCCGCTCAACGAGCAAGAGGAGGAGGCCCCGGAGCAGACAGAGTCCATTACCTAATGCTCTTTCCGGTCCGGGAGTCTCGCACTTGGGCTCATGAGGCGGGCAGGATGCCCGCCCTCCAACAACGTCGGCCGGCTGCTCTGGAGGGCGGGCATCTTGCCCGCCTGATCCGCCGAGAAACTGGTGTACTGGCAACGGCACGAGGTCAAGTCCGCGGACCCCACGACCGGCCGGTATGACGACGTATGGGCCGCAAGGCCGGGAGAGCCTTCTGCCGCCACTCCCTTGACTTCCATCCCTTGTGGCCGGATAACCTCCCCCGGGGGGCGGTGTGTCCCCGTGGAGTTTGGACCCCCGATGGAGTAACCCTGTGAACGCTCAAATGACTCGTGTTGTAGTCTCTCTGGCTTGTGCTGTCTGGATTGGGTTGGTTTCATCGTCCTGGGCCGCTGAACCGGAAAAGCCGGCCGCCAAGCCCAGGATCACATTGCCCAAAACCGGACAGATCCGCTTTGAAAAGCACCTGCTGATCAAAAACAAGAACGAGGCCATCGCCGTTGCCGACGTGAACCAGGACGGCAAGCTGGATCTGACCGCCGGGCCCTACTGGTTCGAGGGGCCGGATTGGAAGCAGCATCCGTTGCGCGACGTGTCCGAACCCAACAAGGAGTTCATGGGCAACAATGGCGAGTACCTCTACGACCTCAACGGCGACGGCTACCCCGATCTTATCAGTGGTTCCTGGTTTAACGACAAGGTCTGGTGGTATGAGAACCCGGGCAAGGAGGGCCTGGCCGCGGGTCGCAAGTGGAAAGAGGGCGTGGTCACCACCGGCCAGACCGCCAACGAAGCCATGCTCTTCGAGGACCTTGACGGCGACGGTATTCCCGAACTGATCCCCGATCGCTGGGAGGCCAATCATCCGGTGCTGGTGGTGCGCATCACCCCCGGCAAGGACGGCGCGCCGCCCCGGTTCACTGATTTCTTCCTGAACAAAAAGGGGCCCAACGGCCACGGCATGGGCATCGGCGATCTTAATGGCGATGGCCGGAAAGACGTGGTGCTCTCCGATGGCTGGTACGAAGGCCCGGCCCAGGATCCCTGGAGCAAGGAGTGGACCTTCCACAAGTTCGAGAAGTCGCTGGGCGGCCATGAAAGCGTGCCCATGCTGGTCCTGGACGTCAACGGGGATGGCCTCACCGACGTGATCCATGGCCGGGCTCATGACTACGGCCTTCTGTGGCAGGAGCAGGTCAAGAGCGAAGACGGTGTCATCCGCTTCAAGCAGCACCTGATCGACGACGTCTTCTCGCAGGTGCATTACCTGGCCTGGGCGGACCTGGACGGCGATGGCAACATGGAGATCATCACCGGCAAGCGCTACCGTGCTCACGGCGACGGCGACCCCGGCGCCCATGACCCCGTGTGCCTGATGCGGTACGAGTGGGATCCGAAGGCGAAAAAGTTCGAGCGCGACGTGATCAGTTGGGACGACGGCGTGAGCAGTGGCATGCAGATCCTGATTGTGGACCTGAATGGCGACAATCGGCTCGATATCGCTGTGGCCGGCAAGACCGGCACCTATGTGCTGATCAACAAAGGGTAAACCGGTCTGCGAACCGGCGCTCTGAACGGCTGGCGGGTACGTCGGCCGCCTCCCATCAAGCACGCAGGCGTCGCACTGCGCACCATACACTCTGCCAGGGGCCATGCTCTCGCGGGCGGCTCCTGGTACTTCTTTTGGGGGGAAACAGGCGATCCGGCCGGAAATCCCCCGGCCGATCGTGTCCAATGGCTGCTGCAATACCAGGTGAAATGGGCGGCTCCGGGCTCGAACCGGAAACCTCTGCCTTGTAAGGGCAGCGCTCTATCCAATTGAGCTAGTCGCCCAGAAAGTCTCATTCCGGCCGCATCCCGCACGTGCGGCCGGACGACTACTCCTTCAGGATAGGGCACCGGACGGCCGGGTGCAAGGCCGAGTAGGGCCGGCCGACTCTCTTTCTCGCCGCAAGGGCCCTTTCCAGAGTATTTGTCCCCAGCCCGGACCTGCCCCCGGCCAGCCGGAGACAGGCCCCATACCCGCTGTGACGAGCCCCTGTCGGCCCGGTATACTGAGGGCCATAACGGATCCTGGCCAGCAGCAATTGCGAGGAGATGACATGCGAAACGTGTTGATCGGTTGGGTGTTTCTGGGAATTGCCTCTACGAGCCTTGCTGAACCTCTCACCGACCGGGCGGACATGCAGCGCGAATGGGCGGTGACCATCCGCGATCCCTACCTGCGCGGCATCGGCGCTGATGATATCTGGTCGGCGGCCAAATCGGTCGGCATCTCCCGCCTGGAGGTCGTACTCGACCAGAACCTCACCTGCCCGCACCTGTTCGAAAAGGGCACCGATGGCAAAGACGCTCCCGCGTACCGGATCGATACCCCTGAGGCCCGGAAAAAGCTGAACCGCAAACTCAAGGACGAGGGCATGTCCATCGGCTGCTTCGCGATGGGCATCAAACTGGCCCGGCCGGAGGATGAAGACCAGGCCCTGGAATGGGTCTCGCGCGCGGCCGCGGCGGCCCCCGAGGTCGGCTGCCGGATGCTTATGCTGCCCATCGCCATTACCGGCCCCAAGGGCGAACGCATCGAGGATGATGAATTCATCGCCCGCGGCCGGGCCTTTGTCCGCAAGCTGGACGCGATTGCGGCCCGGACCGGCATCCAGATTACCATCGAGAATCTCGGCCACTACTGGAACCGCCCGGAGGTGCTGGAGCCGGTGCTCCGCGAGAGCAAACCGGATCGCGTGGGCTTGCTGCACGACGTCTGCAACATGTACTGGTTCGGCCATCCGTTGGATAAGCTCTACGCCCTCACGCAGCAGTTCGCCCCCTATGTGCGCAGCGTCCACGTCAAGAGCATCAAATATCCCGAGGACAAACGGCAGGTTCAGCGAAGTCCCGGCTGGGAGTACGGCAAATACGCCGAACCGGTCCGGACGGGCGACATCGATTTTGCGAAGATCCTGGCCATATACGCCAGGGCAGGCTACGTGGGCGACGTGTGCATCGAGGACGACAGCCTGCCGCACTTCGACGCCGCGGGCAAGAAGAAGGTCATCGCGGATGATGCAAAGCTCCTCAAGGAGATTATTGCGAAGCTGCCGAAGGCCGAGTGACCGCTGAGTGCCCCGCGGAACCGAAGGACTACGAACGGCACTACAATCACTGCCGATGGCCTTGCGTTCACAACACGTTGGTCCACCTGAGCTTCTGGCGCCCGCCGGAGACGAGCAAGCGCTGCGCGCGGCGGTGGCCAACGGAGCGGACGCGGTCTATTTCGGGCTGGACGACTTCAACGCCCGGCGGCGGGCGGCGAATTTCACGCTGGCCGCTCTGCCGGAGCTGGTCCGGTGGCTGCATCATCGCAACGTGAAGGCGTATGTGACCTTCAATACGCTGATTTTCTCCAGCGAACTCGAACGTGCTCAGCAGTACATCGCCGGCATCGCGGAAGCCGGGGCTGATGCGGTCATCGTTCAAGATCTGGGGCTGGTGCGGCTCATCCGCGCCATGTGCCCCACGCTGCCCATCCACGCTTCGACCCAGGCTACCCAGACGCATGCCGAGGGAATTGCCTTCTTAAAGAGGCTGGGCGTCAGCCGGGTAATCCTGGCCCGCGAGATGTCGCTGGAGCAAATCGAGGCCGTCGCCCGGACCACGGACGTTGAGCTGGAAGTGTTTGTTCACGGGGCCATCTGCATTTCGTTCAGCGGGCAGTGCCTGGCGAGCGAGACGTTCTGGGGGCGCAGCGCGAATCGGGGGCTGTGCGCCCAGGCGTGCCGGCTGCCCTATGAGCTGGTCGTCGATGATCAGGTTCGCGATCTGGGTGAACGCCGGTACCTGCTGAGTCCGCGCGACCTGGCGGCCGCCGATCTGCTCGACCGGCTGGTCGCACTGGGGGTGGCCGGCCTGAAGATCGAGGGCCGACTCAAAGGGCCGGCGTATGTGGCCTCTGCGACCCGGGTTTACCGCGAGGTGCTCGATAAAGCGCTCCGCGGCGAGCCGGCGAAGCTCACGCGCGAGCAGGAACTGGAGCTGACCCTGAGCTTCTCGCGCGGCTTCACCACGGGTTTTCTCGAAGGCCGGCATCCCGGCAGGCTGGTGGATGGACGGTTTCCGCGCAGCCGGGGACTGTTGGTGGGGCACGTGGATGGCCGGACGGCTCGCGGGATCGTCGTGCGGCTAAGCGAAGAGGAATCGCACGAGTGCCCACTCTCACCAGGCGACGGCGTGGTCTTTGATGAAGGCCGGCCGGAGCGGAAAGAGCAGGGCGGCAGGGTCTATGAGATCCGCCCGCGATCCGGCCGACCACGGCGAGTCGAGATCATGTTCGGCCGGGAGGACGTTGATATCCGGGCGGTGGCGGTCGGCAGCCGTGTCTGGAAGACCGACGACCCCGCGTTGCGCCGGCGGTTGGAACGCAGCGCTCGCAAAGAGGACGTGGTTCGCCGGGTTCTGCTCTACGCGCGAGTCGAAGCGGCCATAGGTCAGCCTCTGCGCTTAAGTTTACAATTTGATCCACAATTCGAACCGCAATTTGACCCACGATTTGAGCCGCAATTTGAGCCCGAAACGCAAGCGAGGGAATCGCGACCACTCCAGGCGTCGGTCGAGTCTCCCAAGCTGCTGGAGCAGGCCACTCGACACCCTTTGACGGTGGATTTGCTGCGCGAGCAAATGGGCCGACTGGGCGACACACCATTTGAACTGGCCGGGGTGGAGTTGATCGGTCCGGAAGGGACGGCCGTTGAGTGCGTGCCCGTGATGGCTCCTAAAAGCCTCTTGAACGATCTGCGCCGCCGGGCGGTGGAGATGCTGATGGCGGCGCGCGATGTAGCCGCAAGGCACGCGGTTACTCGTCCGGCGGCATTGGAGGAGATGCGGGCGGAGCTTTCAAGAGTTCCTGGCGTTCCAACCGAGCGGCCTGCCTGGTCGGTCCTGGTACGCACGGCGGAGCAGCTCCGCGGAGTCGTTGACTGGCTTGGCGAGAAGGCGGGCGAGACGTCCGTCCCTCCGACGCTTCGGCGAAACGCCGGTGCCACACTGAAGGCGGGCTGGATGCCTGCTCCCCTGGGGCTGGTCTACGTCGATGCGACTTTGGCCGGCTTGGCAGAATCGGTGCGCGCCATTCGCGAGGCGGGTTGCCTTGCCGGATTGGCCACTCCGCAGATTACCATGCCGGGCGAGGAACGCTTCCTGGATCGGATTGTCGCGGCATCGCCGGACGTGGTGCTCGTTCGCAGCCTTGCCGCCCTGGAGTACCTGCGCAAGCATGCGCCGGGTATTGCCCTAGTCGCCGATCATTCACTGAACGTAGCCAACGAGCTTGCCGCCGGCCTGCTGGCCGAGGCGGGCTTCGCACGGATCACGCCTGCATACGATCTGGATATCGCGCAGCTTGCTGCCCTGCGAGCGCGAGCGCCGGGTGTGGCCCTGGAACTGATCGTGCATGGGCATGTGCCGTTGTTCCACACCGCCCATTGCCTGATTTCCGCGGAGCTAGGCAGTGGAGAAGATTGTGGCCGGTGCGGTCAGCGTTTCGAACCAGGCGACGTTCGTCTCCGCGACCGCAACGGCCAGTCGCACCCGTTGCTGATCGACACGGCCGGCCGAACGACAATCTTCAACGCGACCGCGCAGACCGCGCTGGGGTTGTGGTCGAAGACTCTCGAATTACGCCCCGGCTGCCTGCGGTTGGAGTTGCTCCGTGAGTCCGCTGAAGAGGCGAAATCGCTGCTCGATCTTTACGGGGCGGTGTTATCAGGGACCGTGGTTCCGGCAGAGGCCCTGCGCCGGCTCAAACGCATGTATCCGGCAGGTGCGAGCGGGGGGACATGGATGGCCGCCCGTCGCCCCGCAGAGTAATCAAAGCTGGTCACATGATGTGTGGTGCGGACCTGCCGGTTGACGAGTGAATCCTGCACGCGCATGCCCTCACGGGGTTCTACAGGGTACGTGTTACAGCAGGCCGATGGGCACCGCCTGCACGTCACTGGTCAGCGGAAGGAGCTCCTGGCACAGACATAAGATTGCTCCCGGCCCCACGGGAACGCCCGCTTTGGCCAGCGCGCGAAACCCGCGAAGGTCGTCCGCACGAGGTGAGGCCGTTTTCTTCACCTCCACCGGGTAGATGCGTTGATCCTGGGCGAAGACGAAATCGACCTCCAGCCCATCCTTGTCTCGGAAATAGTAGAGGTGAGGATGGAGCCCCAGATGCCACCAGCTCTTGAGCAGTTCGCTGAGGACATACGTTTCCAGGATGGCGCCCGACATGGCCCCTGCCTCCAGGGTTTCCGGAGAGGTCCACTCAGTCAGGTAAGCACACAGACCGGTATCGAGAAAATAGAGTTTGGGCCGTTTGACCAGCCGTTTGCTCACGTTGGAGTGGAACGGGGGAACAAGCACGACCTGGAAGCTGGCTTGCAGGATAGAGAGCCAATGCCTTGCCGTGTTGGAACTGACCCCTGCATCCCGAGCCAGCTCCGAATAGTTCAGCAACTGCGCGGTGCGTGCGGCGCAGGCCTTTACGAAGCGAAGAAAGCTCGCTTCGTCGCCGACTTGGGCCAGATCCCGAACGTCTCTCTCCAGATATGTTTGCACATACGAGCTGTAAAAAAGATCCCGGTCATGAATCGGGCCGGCCACGAGGGCCGGGAAGGAGCCCAGCCAAATCTCCTGGTACAACTCCCTGAGCATCAGCGTTCGGCTCGACGCCTCCCGCTGTCGCAAGCGCTCATCTGTGGGAAGGAAGGGCGGTACATCCAGCACGCCGCGGGCACGCTCTCGGCTGGAAAACCCGAGCAGGTTCAGAATGCCGATGCGACCGGCCAGGGTTTCGGACACGCCCTGCATCATGCGAAACTGCTGCGAGCCGGTCAGCCAGAACGAGCCTGGAACACGAGAGGTGTCCACGGCCATCTTAATGTACGGGAGCAGCTCGGGCGCATACTGTATCTCATCAATGATGACGGGCGGTTGATAGCGCTGCAGAAACAAGGCCGGGTCCCGCCTGGCCAGTTCCCGGACCAACGGAGCATCGAGCGTGACGTAGCGTCGGCCTTCAGCGGCCAGGTGCTCCAACAGCGTGGTCTTGCCGACCTGCCGGGGGCCGGTCAACAGGAGAACCGGGAACTGCTTTGACGCCGCAGTCCAAGCCGGGCCCATTGCGCGTGGATAATATGGGACGTTTGCGGCCATCTTGCACTCCGAATGCAATATAGCCGGACTGGCGGCTCGGAGCAAGCCCGGCTTTTGTAGGGATCTTGTTGGCTGGAGTGCACTTGGAGTGCCGGGAGTCCTCTCACTTGCGCCACAGGGCCTGATAGCCCAGGTGCATCATGTAGTGGTCCAGCAGAATGCAGGCCGTGAACGCCTCCGCAACCGGCCAGATCCGGGCCACCAGCGTGGGATCGCGGCGCGTGACCGCCTTGAGCACGGCGTTCTTACGCTCCACCTTGTCGATGGTGTCCTGGTCCTTGCTGATGGTCGGCGTAGGCTTGACCGCCAGGCGGATGACGAGGTTCTGGCCGGTGGTCAGGCCGCCGGTGACGCCGCCGGCGTGGTTGCTCTTGAAGCGAACGTTGCCCTGTTCGTCGACGTACATCTGGTCGTTGCACTGGGAGCCGGTCATATCCTTCACGTGGACGCCCGCGCCGATCTCAACCGCCTTGACCGAGCCGATGCTGAGCATCCTGCCCAGTTCCCCGTCGAGCTTCCTGAAAACGGGCTCGCCCACGCCTGCCGGCAGACCGGTCGCGACCACTTCGACCACCCCGCCGCTGGAATCGCCGGCCTTCTTGATGTCGATGATCCGCTGGAACATCGCGTCGGCGGTGGCCAGATCGGGGCAGAACAGGCTCGGATGGATGCCGTATTCCTTGCGAATCTTCTCCTCATCCATCGGTATGGACGCGAATTTGCCGATCATCTTCTCGACTTCGGCCAGCACCGGAGTTTTCTCAAGGAACCGCATGCCGGGCCGGATCCGACCGGACTGGTACACGAACCGCCAGATGGGGTCGTGTTCTTTGCGAACCTTGCGATAGGCGGCTTGGCGCAGGCGGATCTCTTCGATGGGCATGTCCGGCATGACCACGCCGGCGGCCTCGCGGACGTAGGCGGTCACCTGGATGCCGTGTTTGGCGAGGATGGCCTTGGCGATCACACCGGCCGCCACGATGGTGGAGGTGTACCGCCCGCTGAAGATGCCCGCCCCGATGGCGTCGTCCCAGTGGTCGTACTTCATGTAGGAGGCATACGACGCGTGACCGGGACGGGGCGTGCGGTTGGTCACCTGGTACTGCTCGATGTGCTCGAAATGCCGGTCCAGGTTGGGGATGAGGATGACCATCGGCGTACCGTTGGTGTACCCCGCGTTGGTGAAGCCCGGCATGGTGTCGGCCGCGTTGACGCCGCTGAAGATGATCGGAATATCCGGCTCACGGCGGGGGCTGGTGAGTTCCCCCTGGCCAGGCTTGCGGATGAGCAGGTCTTCGTAAATCTGCTCATCAGTGATGAGCAACCCCGGCGGGACGCCCTGGAGATGGACGGTGAGCCCTTCCTGGTACGAGCCGCCGGCGACGGTGAGCTTGAACAATGTTCCGATATCGCAGCCCAGCATGGGTGTACTCCTTGTCGCGGCCGGGCTCTGTGCCGGCCGCTGGTCTGAAACAGCCGGTGCAGAGCCCGGCCGCTCCGTTACTTGTCCTCTTCTACGCGCATATCCGCACCGAGCCCGGTCATGCATTGCATGAAGGTCGGGAAGGTGACGTCCACCGCTTCGGCCGTGCTGATCCGTGTCTCGCCGTTGACCGCTGTGCCGGCCACGGCCAGGGCCATCACCACGCGATGGTCGAAATGCCCGTTCACGTCCGCCGCCTTGAGATCGCTCCGTTCGATCACCAATCCGTCCGGGCGTTCGCTGATACGGGCGCCCATCTTGCTCAACTCCGCGCACATGACCGCGATCCGATCCGTCTCCTTGAGGCGCGCCTGCGGCACATTGACCAGCGCGGTCCGGCCCTCGGCGAAGCATCCCACCACCGCCATCATGGGCAGCGCGTCGGGCGTGGCGTTGAGATCCAGCTCACAGCCGACCAGCTTGCCGGGACGCACGCGGATACCTTCCGGCTCGAAGTCGATCCGGGCGCCCATCCGCCGGAGATAATCCATCACCGCCTTGTCCCCCTGGGCATCCTGATGATCGAGCCCGCGCAGCAGGACGTCGTTGTCGCCCAGCACGCCGGCTGCCAGGAAGAACGTCGCTGATGAGAAATCCGCCGGCACGCGGACGTCGAAGGGCCGATAACGTTGTCCGCCCGGCACGCGGAACCATTCCAGCTCCCGACGTTCGAGGGTAATGCCGCCACGGGCCAGCCAGTCGAGCGTGATCTGCACGTACGGGCGTTCATTGAGCAGGGGAACCTCGATAATCGTCTCATCGAGGGCCAGCGGCGTATTGATGAGCAGGCTGGTCAGATACTGGCTGGTGACGGCCTCGATGCTCGTGCGGCCGCCGCGAAGCCTGCCGCCAACGACCAGCGGGGCCCGGCCATTGCCACGCGTGCTGGTGATCGAAGCCCCCAGGTCATTCAGTGAGGTGGCCAGCGGCCCAATGGGGCGACGGCGGATCTGCTCGTCCCCGGTGAAAACGGCCAGCCCCTCGGTGAGCAGGGCGGCCGATCCAACTGCTATCCTTAATGTGGTTCCGGAGTTACGTACGTCGAGGACGTTTTCCGGCGCGGTGGGCTGGCCGGCAATCCCGTTGACGGTCCATACATCGTCCTTCAGATCGATCCGGGCGCCCAACGCCCGGTAAACATCAACCGCCGCCAGCGTGTCGGCCGAAGCCAGCGGCTCGCGGATTTGGCTCTCGCGGTCCGCCAATGAGGCGATGGCCACCGCCCGGATCGTGTGCGATTTCGAACCGGGGATCTCAACACTGCCGCGCAATCGCGATGGTCTGCATACCAGACGCATGCCGCTGAAGTCTCCGTCAATCGTGGCTGAGGGTATCCAGGCCCGTCGATCGGGCTTTCGCCCGTCTGTCCGCCAGAATGGTGAAATCCAGCGAAGTTGTCAAGGCCGCTGTATTCCACGGACATTCAATCCGCCACGCAAGGGTGCGGCCGATCAATGGTCTTCCCGTAGGCGCGTCCGGGTGAGGATCCGCTCGACGATGCTCTCCACCGGGCGGTCCGTGGTGTCCACGATCGCGTCGGCCACCCGCTGGTAGAGAGGGTTGCGTTCGCGAATCGCCTCGCGAACCTGCTGCAAACCGACGGACAGATCCATTCGCGGCCGGGTTTCCTGCCGGCGAATGTCTCCAAGAATCCGCTGCCAGAGCACCTCTGGCGGGGCGGTCAGCCACACCAGGCGTCCGTTGCGCTTCAGGGCGGCCACATTTTCCTCCCGCAGTACCGCCCCGCCTCCCGTGCTGATAACGTGCCGATCCAGCGTCCCGACCTCGGCGATGATACGGGCCTCCAGGTCGCGGAAGCCGTCCTCGGCCCGGTCAGCGAAGATCTCCCGAATGGTCAGCCCTTCCCGTTGTTCGATCAGGGCATCCGTATCAACAAACGGCCACCCCAGCCGGCTTGCCAACGTCCGTCCGACAGCCGATTTCCCCGATCCTCGATAGCCGATCAATACGACGTTCATGCCCTTAGCATAGCGGAGGTTACGAGTCTGGGTAGTGCTGCGGAACAGGTTGATATTTCTCGATCATCCCTGCCGGCAGGCGGACCTCTTGCCCGCCTCGGGGGGCAGATTCGAAGACCCGCGTCGATGATTGTATATACCGAAGGCCCGAATTCAGCTCTGGAAATCCACCCGGCTTCCCGGGAAAAGGTTGCCAAAATATAAGTTGGGGAGAATGCCCTGTTTCCAGGGAGAGTGGAGTTGGATATGGTATAGAAGTTCTCACCGCGGAGAGCGCATTCGGGGAAGGTGGCGAGGCAGATAAGGAAATGGGGGTGACCCACCTCTTGTGCGATTCACTGGAGGTGGGTTCCTTTTTGGGAAAAGGGGCAGATCTTCGCAGGCACGGGGCTCCGCCGGGACTGTCTTTCAGACCGGCCCTCAGGCCGGCCTGCTCTCTGAATGCCGATGTGGTTGACACGCCCGTGGTGCGCGGTTTACAAAGCTCGACAGGATCCCGTCGGGCCAACTGCGACAGCCCGCTCGTCCCGCCGGGGGTCTCGTTTGCAGCAACTGTTTGCCGCAGGGAAGCGCCTTGGAATCCTTGGAATCGCTGCTGGCCATCATCGAGAAGTACTGGGGCTACAAAAGCCTCCGTCCGTTACAACGCGAAGCCATGGAGGCCTCGCTGGCCGGGAGGGATTCCCTGGCCGTCCTGCCCACCGGCGGCGGTAAGTCCCTCTGTTACCAGGCGCCGGCCGTGCTGTCCGGGCGGCTGACGGTGGTGGTTTCACCGCTGATCGCGCTGATGAAAGACCAGGTGGACCGGCTGTTATCGCGGGGCATCTCCGCGGCCTTCCTGAACAGCACGCTTGATCCGGCGGACCGGCGACGGGTCATTAACGGCATCTCCCGCAACGAATACCGGCTCATCTTCGTGGCTCCGGAACGATTCGACGAGTGGTTTTATCACTTCCTGCAGAACGTCGATGTCCGCTCGTTCGCCATTGATGAGGCTCACTGTATCAGCCACTGGGGCCACGATTTCAGGGCTGATTACCGCCAACTCGGCGAGTTGAAACGGCGATTTCCGCAGGTGTCCGTACATGCCTTTACGGCGACCGCCACGCCGCGGGTCCGCGACGATATCATCGCCCAGCTCGGGCTGGTTGAGCCGGCCGTTCTGGTGGGGGACTTCTTCCGGCCGAACCTGACCTACCGGGTGCTGCGGCGCCGGGGCGAGTTTCAGGATGTGATCGAGGCCGTTCGCCGCCGCCCGGGCAAGGCGGGGATCGTCTATTGCATCCGCCGGGCGGACGTGGACGATCTGACCTCGCTGCTCGTATCGGCGGGCGTTCGGGCCGTCGGCTATCACGCGGGCATGGGGGACATCGAGCGGACCGAGGCCCAGGACGCCTTCGCGGCCCGCAAGATCGACGTGGTGGTGGCCACGGTGGCCTTCGGCATGGGCATCGACCGGGCGGATATCCGCTATGTCATTCATGCGGCCATGCCCAAGTCGCTCGAACATTACCAGCAGGAGACCGGCCGGGCGGGCCGCGACGGTCAGCCGGCCGAGTGCATCCTGTATTACAGCGGGGCCGACTACAAGCTGTGGGAGAGCATCATCGGAGGCAACGACCCTGTCGATGCACAGGAGCAGCTTCGCCTGCTCTCCGAGATGTATCGCTACTGCACCACCATCGGTTGCCGGCACCGGCGGCTGGTGAGTTACTTCGGCCAGAAATGGGAGCGCGACTCGTGCGGGGCCTGCGACGTGTGCCTCGGCGAGCATGAGACCCTCTCCGATTCCACCATCACGGCGCAGAAGATCATGTCCTGCGTGTTGCGGACGGGCGAGCGTTATGGCGCGGCCCACGTGATCGACGTGCTGCTGGGCGAGGAGACCGAGCAGGTCATCGAACGCGGTCACCGGGACTTGAGCACGTTCGGCCTGCTGGCCGATCAGACTAAGCCGGTGCTCCGCGCGTGGATCGATCAGCTTATCGAACAGGGCTGTATGCGCCGTGACGGCGAGTATCGCGTGCTCAAGGTGACGCCGAAGGGTTGGCGGGTGCTTCGCTCGCAGGAAGAGGCGGTGCTATACGACGTGAGCGCGCAGTTCGCTCGCAAGAGACGGACGCGCCGCAAGAGCGAGTCGTCGGCCCGGTCGAAACGCTCATCGTTGCCGCCGCTGGAGAAGGCCTCATCGCTGTTGGACCGGCCGCGGACGACCCGGAAATCTCAGGTACCGGAGCCGCTGGACGGCCGGGCGCTGGCCCTGTTCGACGTGTTGAAGAATTTGCGCCGCGAACTCGCCGAAGAGTTCAACGTGCCGGCATTCATGGTCTTCAGCGATCGCACATTGAGAGAGATGGCCCGGTCCCGGCCGCATACCCGCGAGGAGATGATGAAGGTGCCGGGAGTGGGCCCGGCGAAGTTCGAAGGGTACGGAGAGCGATTCCTGCAGGTAATCCGTGAGTCAGGAATGTAGTGCTCTTTCCAGTCCGGGAGTTTCGCGCTTTGGCCCATGAGGCGGGCAGGATGCCTGCCCCCCCCCGACAACGCCGGCGTATGTGCTGCGGCTCTTGAACCGTGGTTTTTGTCAGTTTACTGGTCCTTTCCCCTGCTCAAGAGCAGGGGCACACATCACACATGAAAAGGGCGGACCCATGGCCCGCCCTGTTTTGTCTCTGTGCTCCTGGTGCGTTCTGTGGCCGTCAGTCTCAGTGGCTACACGCCGCTGAACGCGCTGAAGCCGCCGTCGATGGGGACGGTGATGCCGGTGATGAACGCCGCGGCCGGCGAGAGCAGCCATACCACCGTGCCGAGGATGTCGTCGTCCGTGCCGAAGCGGCCCATCGGCGTGTGTGCGATGATGCTCTTGCCGCGGGCGGTCAGTTCGCCGGTCTCCTTGTCGGTGAGGAGGAAGCGGTTCTGTTCGGTGAGCATGAACCCGGGCGCGATCGCGTTGACGCGGATCTTCGGTGAATACTCCTGGGCCATGTGCACGGCCAGCCACTCGGTGAAGTTCTTTACCGCCGCCTTGGCCGCCGAGTAGGCCGGAATGCGCGTCAGCGGCCGGAAGGCGTTCATGCTGGCGACGTTGAGGATGACGCCTTCGCCCTGCTCGACCATCAGCTTGCCGAAAACCATCGACGGCAGCACGGTGCCCACCAGGTTCAGGCTCATGACTTTATTGAAGGCGTCAATGGGAATGTCAAAGAAACTCAGGTCCGGGCGGGTGGTCGCCGACGGATGATTGCCGCCGGCCCCGTTGATCAGGAAATCCACTCGCCCGAGTTCCTGCCGGCAACGATCCAGGGCCAGGTCCAGGCTTTGACGTTCGAGCACATTGGCCGCGATGGCCACGGCTTTGCCGCCGGCGTCGTTGATGCGCTTGGCGCAGGTCTCGGCGGCCTCCTGCTTCAGGTCGAGGACCGCCACGCGCACGCCGCGCTCCGCGAGATGCCTGGCGATACCGCCGCAGAGCACGCCGCCGCCGCCGGTGATAACCGCCGTTTTGCCGGAAAGATCGAAGGGATTCTGCATGGTCATGTTCCTATTCCAAAGGCCCCGAAAAGGGCGGCAGACGCACCGGTCTGCGGTTCGTCTGCCGCCTCTTCGGGGCATGATTACCTGATGGCACGGCTCTGGGCCGTGGCACACGTGGCTAGGGCGCATCGCACGGCAGAAGGGCCGTGATACGCATGGCTTTGATGTGCCGCACGGCTCAAGAGCCGTGGCACACACGGCCGTGGCACACACGGCTGTGACGCGCACGGCCGTGGAGACAGAAGGCGGGCAAGGATGCCCGCCCCCCGGCGGCTTATGCCTTCACCTCGGCCTCCGGGTTGGAGGGGCTGGCCGGATCGAACCATTCGGGCTTGAACTCAATCCGCATGTGCTTGTGCATGGCCATGTTGGCCACCAGGGCGATCACGGCGTCCGCCAGAGCCACGCGTCCGTGGCAGCGCGGGACGAACGGGGCCTTGGCCGGATCGTTCTCCGGGTGCGGATCGGCGGCGCTGGGCCAGATGATCTTGTCCGGGTTGCGAATCAGCCAGGCCATGTGCTCCTGCTCCTCGCGGTAGCCACGGCTGGTCAGGGTGTCGGGGGTTTCAACGCTGGAGACCCACCGGGCGGTCGAGCCGCTCTCGGTCACCGGCCGGCCGACGCGGTCTTCGGCCCAGCTCACGCGGGTGTCGCGCATGCTCCCGCCTTCGCCGATCCTGGGCTCCCGGAATACGTACGCGTCGCGCTCTTCCTGAACGATGAGCGTACCCTTGGTGCCCATGACCTGCTCGCCGTAGCCGTCGAATACGTTGGTGTTGATCGACGAATAGGTGACCACCGCGCCCTTGGCCGGGCTGTTCTTGGGGAACTCGAAGGTCAGGAAGATGTGATCTTCCACCTGCCGGCCATCCGTGAAGTAGAGCACGTCGCCGAAACCGGACACCGCCTGCGGATGGGTCTTGCCCAGGAAGATGCTGGCCGCGTCAAGCTGGTGGCTGCCCAGTTCGGCCATGAGGCCGGCGCCCGTGCGGTTGTAGACCCGCCAGCGGACCAGTTCCTCGATGCTCTTGTATCCATACTGGGCGAAATCGACGCTCTTGTCGTCGTCGGGTATCGGGGGGAACCAGCCGTCATAGAGGCCCTTCTCAGAGCCCGGCGCGCCGGCGTTGGTCTGGTTGCGGTGCCAGTAGGCCCGGATGTGGCGGACTTCGCCGAGCACGTCGCCGCGCTCGATGATCGAGCGGCAGTTGGCGTAGAGATAGCTGTAATGCCGCTGGTGGCCGATGGCCAGCAGCCGCTTGGCCTTGTCGGCCTCGTTGATCATCTGCTTGCACTGGGTGACCGTCTGGGCCATCAGCTTCTCGCAGAGGACATGCTTGCCGGCCTGCAGGGCCGCGACGGTCGCCTCCGCGTGCAGGTGCAGCGGCAGGACGATGATGACCATCTCGATGCTCTTGTCGTCGAGCAGCTTGCGGTAGTCCTGGTAGAATTTGACGTCCTTGGCCTGGTCCCCGAACTTGTCGTTGATCAACATCTGGGCGCGTTTCTGGTTGTACGGGCGGATGTCGGAGTAGGCCACCAGCTTGAGGTAGTCGGGGTTCATGGAGCCGATGTGGGCCTGCCCCTGGTTGCCGGTGCCGATGACGGCCACGCGCACCGGATCTTTCTTGTCCACCTGGCCGTAGCCCCAGAAGAGCCCGGCCGCCCCCGGTGCGGCGAGCGCGCCGGTGAGCACCTGGCGGCGGGTCACCCGCACCGCGTCCTTGAAGTTATCCGCGCCGACCTGGCGTTGAGCGTTGTTCAGAAACATTCTGTTTTCCTCTTCGTCTCGAAGTCTCGGGTTTTCGTTCAGTGGTTCGTAATTGCCTGGTTCTCTCTGCTTCCTGGCACGGGCATCACTGCCCGCGCGGGTCCTCTCTGGCACGGGCCGGACGCCCGTGCCGCGGGTTATGCCCGGTTGCTCTCCTGGGAGCGCGTCTCCGGAATGTAAACGCGGCCCTGGTCAACGCCCGTCTTGCCCGCGGGGACGGTGGCCTCCGCAAGCGCCGGCTGGCGCCGCCCGATGAGCGCGTGGATGAGCGCATCCAGCCCGAACCATCGGCCCACGCCGGAGAACATGATCATCAGCAGGGCGATCATTTCGATCAGGTTCTTGTTCACGAACAGGTAGTGGCCCTCGGCCGAACCTGGCGGCACTTCCACGCCCGGGAAGGGGGGCATGGCCAGGTAGAACATGGCCAGCATGCACACTCCACCGAAGGCCGACAGCCGCGTGAACAGCCCCAGGATCAGGCACACGCCGACCGCGGTCAGGCCGAACATCATCCCGATGTCTTCCCAGTAGGTCAGTGTCTGCTTGGGCAGCTCAAAACCCATCTTCTTGATGAGATTGCCGGGGAACCGCAGCTCGCGGGCGCTGGGCAGGGGACCGGCGGAAAGCTGCTCGGCGGTGAGATCCTTGATGGGCCCCAGATACTCGCTGAAGCCCTGGATGGTCTGCAGATCCACATCGCCCAGGGGCGCTTCCACCCGGGCCAGCAGGGCGTCGCGAAGCTTGTTCTTCTTGGTGATGTTGAACCTGAGGCGCTCGTCGTCGTACTGGATCTTGCCGTCCCTCTCCTCCTGCTCGATCTGCTTGAGCAGGGCCTTGTAGTCTTCCAGGGCCTTCTGGTAGTCCGGATCGCTCAGAATGTAATCCACGTTCTTCTTGTCGTGATGGCCGCGGATCTTCTGATCCCGGTAGCGCCAGCCGTACTTGGACTGATGCTGCCACTCGGTCAAAGCGTAGTGCTTTTTGAGCAGGTCGTAACGCTCGCTGATCAGCTTCTCAACGTACCCGCGCGTGATCCAGCTCACGTCATCGTCCGCCGTGCCGGCTGGAACGATCGTGACCGGCGGCACCGGCTCGAGCAGCCGCTTCTTCTGCTCCTCCTTGGGCGCCTCCTTCTGGACCAGCGGGTCCTTGAGGGCCGCCTGGACGTTCTTGTCCAGATCCGCGATCAGGGCCTCGATTTCCTTGATAATTTCGGCCCGCTTCTCCGGCCGGGGGGTTACCAGCACAGTCGAGAGCTGGTCGGTCTTGGACGGATTCTTGGGATCGACGTACTCGCCGGCGCTCAGGTGGACCTTTGAGAAGAGCGCGTCGTTGTTGAAGAGATTCTCAACCGTCAAGTTGTCGACCACGCCGTGCTTCTTGCGCTCGACGAAGATCCGCAACGATTCCACCTGATCGGGAGTCAGCTTGTCTCCGTAATGCTTCTTGATGGTCTCGAAACGTTCGTCCAGCTTGGAGTAGAGATACTCCTTGCTGACCAGCCGCTTCTCGATCCCGTCCATGTCGTCCACCATCCCGTGGAAAACGTCCTTGAACGGGCCGACCGAGGCCATCAGGTAGGGGGTGGAGGAGAACTGCCCGCCGGACGTCAACTTCCACCATCCCTCGTAGAAAAAGTGCCAGCCGATGGAAACCCGCAGCAGGACCATGAAAAAAATGGTCCAGCCGGTCACCGTCCTGGCCGAACGGTACCATTTTCCTGTCGCAGTCGTTTGAGCCATGATGATTCCTTCTGAATGGTCTCTCCGGTTACGCCTGTATATGAAGAACCCGTGTCAACGACGGTTCCCCGTCGGGGTGAAGATCCACATCCTCGCGCGGGAGGTTGAACGTCAGAACGGAAGGTCGCTTGCCGCTCCGCGGGGCGGCCTCGGGGTTCAGCACCACCAGGGCGGCCACGTCACGGTGATTCTGACAGAATTCGGCCGTCTTGTCGAGGCCCCAGACGAAGAAGGCGGTGGACAACGCGTCGGCCGTGGCCGCATCCGGGGCCAGCACCGTCACGCTCCCTAACTCGCCCGCCGGCTCGCCTTTGCGCGGATCCAGCACGTGCCCGTAACGCCGGCCGTTGGCCTCAAAATACTGGTTCGCGGTGCCCGACGTGCCCATGCCCCGGTTCCGCAGCCGCACGGTGGCGATCCGCCGTCGCAAATCAAAGGGGTTCTGAATTCCTACCAGCCAGCCGCGATCATCCCCCGATGGCGAACCTATTGCCCGGATGCTGCTCAAGCCACCCTGCATCAGCAGCGACTCTACGCCGAATTCTTCGCGAACTCGTTGAACCGCCCGGTCAATGGCGTAGCCCTTGCCGATGCTGCCCAGGTTCAGTTCCAGGCCTTCCACGCGGTAGCGCACCGTTCGCTCGTCGTCGTTCAATTCCAGGTGCTTCATGCCCGTGCGGGCAAGGGCCGCCTGCCGTTCCTCCTCAGTGGGCACCCGCCGGGGACCACGGAAAAAACCCCAGGCCTTGATGAGCGCGCCCGCCGACGCGTCAAAAGCGCCCTCGGTCTGCTCGTACAACTCCATGCATCGTTTCAGAAGCAGATAGAGTCGCTCGTCCACCCGCACGGGGTCCCGGGCCGCGTTCTGATTCAGGTAAGACAGGAGGCTGTCGCCCCGATAGGCGCTCAGCAGGTCCTCCATGTCGTCAATGACCGCCAGCGCCGTTTCGCCGGCCGCCCATGCCGCCGGGTGGTCCGGCGGGAGCAGAATGCTGAACTCGCAGGCCATGGCCCGCCGCGCCATCGTCCAGTAGGTATATGTTCGGCCGGCATTAGACGGTTGTGCGTCATCGTCGAAAAGCAATGCCAGCATGCCGCCCGCGGATGCGCCTAACCCGCGCGCGGAGAGAAAGTTGCGCCGTGACCAGCCCCTTGCGTCCTCCACGAATTCCTCACTCCACGAGCTCGCCGGGATTATTATCAAGATACCCGCGGAACCTCAGCCGGTTGCGGAGAAGCCCAAACGGTCCTCCGGGGAGTCAGTCACGGCGGACTCACAGAAATACCGCAACCCCTTTCTTGACCCTGGCCGGCCGCGGCGTACAGCCTGTTCGCATCTCTGTTACTCTCTACTCTTTCAATACGTCAGACACTCCGCCGCAGGAATGAGTCGGGTTCGGTATTCACCCCAATTGGCCCGGTTCCGGCCCGCGCGGAATCCGGCCGGGCGTGTCCGCAGCCGGCAGGAACACCTCCCGGCGCAGATACCCGGCCCGGTAGAAGCGCACCGTGCCGATCGAGGCCCCCGGCACGTTCAACGCCAGCGCGGCCGGCTTCATCGCTTCCGGCGCCGTGCCATACAGCGCCATCACCGTAAGGCAGGCGGACGCTCCTGCTTGGCCGACTGGGGAATACCACAGGGCCGCCGCGAAGACCAGAGCGCTGGATGGCAAAATGTCGGCCATCAGGAATGGTGCCCGGCTTTCCTGTCTATCTGAGCTGCACCGCCGCTCCCGCGCCCGCGGCAAACTGCTCGGCCGCGCTGCCCCCGTTCACCGCGATTTCCAGCAGGTGCGAGCTCCCGATCAGGGCCACCGGCTCGCCCGGCCCCACGTCCGCATAGGTCGTCTGGATAGGCCCGATTCGCCGGTCACCCAGGAATACCTCCCACGGCTTGCCCCGGCGGGGGGCCCGGGCCGCCGAAATGTCCAGCTCCGAAATGTTCGTAATCAGGTTGCCGAACCGATCCACCAGCATCACCTGGCCGGCGATGTTCCCGTCCGGCTGCCGGACGGGCTGCGCGATGCTCAAAATGTGGACCTGCTGAGCCCGGGGGCCGAACTCGGCCAGGGCCACGCCCCGCGAGAGGTGCGCCGCCACCGGGGCGAAAATGTCCCGCCCATGGAACGTGCTCGATATCGTGCTGGCGAAATACCGCCGGTTCTCCACCACCCGGATGTCCTGCAACTCCGCGTCCCGATGAACCAGCGTGAGCAGCCCGTTATCCGGGGCCAGCACGAAGCGGTTGCTGTAGCGGGCCGCCAGGATCCGCCTCCCGGAACCCACCCCCGGGTCCACCACGGCCACAAAAACCGTCTCCGGCGGGAAATACGGCAGCACCTGCCGGAGCACGAAGGCCCCGTGAAACAGGTCTTGCGAACCGATCTCGTGGCAGACGTCCACCAGCGTGGCCTTGGGATTGATCTGGAGAATCATCCCCTTCATGGCCGCCACGTAATGGTCGCGAAGGCCAAAATCGGTGAGCAGGGCAATAACGGGCACGCGAAGTCCTCCGTCCTCCGGCCATGTGAACCACCTCAAAGTCTATCCCCGCGGGTATGCCGCCGATATCGCTGCGGGTATGCCGCCGATATCCCCGCGGATATGCCGCCGACGAGAAGCCGGGGCGGGCGCAGGCGATACGCCCGGCCAAGCGCAGGCGGGACGCCCGGGCAAACGCAGGCGGGACGCCCGGGCCCCACGTGCTGCCAGGATAGACCCCAAAGTGAACACCGAACCCCCACGGCTTTCAAGGGCCCGCCGCCGGCCCTAGACGAACCGCGCCCCAGGAACAGGCTGTCTGCTCAGCGGTCAGCATTCAGCGATCAGCGTTCAGCGGTCAGCTCTCTCGCGTGGATCGATGGCAGGATCCGTGCGATGCCATTGACTAAGGACAAAGGACAAAGAACCAAGGACCAAGAACCAGGAACCAACAAAAACCGCGGAGACGCCGAGACGCAGAGTGATCGCAGTTGAGATTGATAGCCTCTGCGCTCTCTGCCTCCTCTGCGTCTCTGCGGTTTAGGATTGATCGCAGGCTGGGGTCGATTGCATTTTAGCGGTCAGCGATCAGCACTCAGCGATCAGCGTTCAGCAATCAGCTCTCGATGCGGGTCGATGGCAGGTTCGGGTCGATGCCACTGACCAAGGACAAAGGACAAAGAACCAAGAACCAGTAAGAACCGCGGAGACGCGGAGACGCAGAGTGATCGCAGTTGAGATTGATAGCCTCTGCGCTCTCTGCCTCCTCTGCGTCTCTGCGGTTTAGGATTGATCGCAGGCTGGGGTCGATTACACTGGTGTCCAGCGCGATCCGCTCCTGGTCGCCGTTGCGGATTGATCGCAGGCTGGGGTCGATTACACTGCTCTTTCCTGATCTGTGCTATCCGTTCCTGTTGCGGATTGATCGCAGGCTGGGGTCGATTACACTGGCGTGAACGCGAGCGCTAGTTTTGCCCCGGTTGCGGATTGATCGCAGGCTGGGGTCGATTACACTGCGTGTCCATTGCTATTCCTTTCCTGCGGTGTTGCGGATTGATCGCAGGCTGGGGTCGATTACACTAACCTATGTCACCCAGATCATGCCGCAGAAGTTGCGGATTGATCGCAGGCTGGGGTCGATTACACTTGAACACATTGTAAAAGCATTTGTGATGGCGTTGCGGATTGATCGCAGGCTGGGGTCGATTACACTCGCCCTTTACGGGGTCGACGAAAGTTTTTCGTTGCGGATTGATCGCAGGCTGGGGTCGATTACACTGTCGCCTGCGTCAACGCATGCGAGGGCATGTTGCGGATTGATCGCAGGCTGGGGTCGATTACACTAACCCTGCGGGACGTGCTGGGCTGGGACGGGTTGCGGATTGATCGCAGGCTGGGGTCGATTACACTTTCACGTCCACCTCACTCGATTACCACATGGTTGCGGATTGATCGCAGGCTGGGGTCGATTACACTAGGAAAGCCTACGTTCCTTGCGACGATTGCGTTGCGGATTGATCGCAGGCTGGGGTCGATTACACTGCCGCTGGCTACGGAATGAATACGCCTGCAGTTGCGGATTGATCGCAGGCTGGGGTCGATTACACTAACGTGCGAGAGGAAGGTTGGGATACCATCGTTGCGGATTGATCGCAGGCTGGGGTCGATTACACTATTCCATTAGACGAGGCATTAGCGATCATCGTTGCGGATTGATCGCAGGCTGGGGTCGATTACACTGCCGCACTGCGTGCCCTGCTGGGGCACGGTGTTGCGGATTGATCGCAGGCTGGGGTCGATTACACTGCACCTGGTACCACTCAACGGCTTCGAGCAGTTGCGGATTGATCGCAGGCTGGGGTCGATTACACTTCCATGCTCAAAATATACAACGGATGTGCTGTTGCGGATTGATCGCAGGCTGGGGTCGATTACACTATGGAAGAAGACACCCTACCCAACCGGATGTTGCGGATTGATCGCAGGCTGGGGTCGATTACACTCTAGACCAATGAATCAGGAAACCGAGCTGCGTTGCGGATTGATCGCAGGCTGGGGTCGATTACACTCCTCAGCGCGGCTGGTGGCCTCGATAGTGCGTTGCGGATTGATCGCAGGCTGGGGTCGATTACACTCGTGACGACGATAAACATCTACCCCGGCACGTTGCGGATTGATCGCAGGCTGGGGTCGATTACACTCCGTGGTAGGCGGCAAGTGGCGCCGTGTGGTTGCGGATTGATCGCAGGCTGGGGTCGATTACACTGTAATGAGCCACGCAGCAAAATACGGTATTGTTGCGGATTGATCGCAGGCTGGGGTCGATTACACTCGTTCGCATGGTTGAATCGTAACACGTACCGTTGCGGATTGATCGCAGGCTGGGGTCGATTACACTGGTGGCCGGCTACGGGGTCCGCGAGCAGGAGTTGCGGATTGATCGCAGGCTGGGGTCGATTACACTAGGCAGCCATATCCGCCGATTCGCCCTTCAGTTGCGGATTGATCGCAGGCTGGGGTCGATTACACTGACCGATTCAAGAAGATGCAAGGCGACGAGTTGCGGATTGATCGCAGGCTGGGGTCGATTACACTTCGTACACTCGCTGGCAATCTTCAGCTTCTGTTGCGGATTGATCGCAGGCTGGGGTCGATTACACTTTGGCAAAGGAATGCATAAAGGCAACTAAGTTGCGGATTGATCGCAGGCTGGGGTCGATTACACTTTGAATATCGGTATCCGTCTGGAGTCCTTTGTTGCGGATTGATCGCAGGCTGGGGTCGATTACACTGAATCAATCAATTCTCGCTCCGAATCCACAGTTGCGGATTGATCGCAGGCTGGGGTCGATTACACTGAAAGGGGTGGAATCTCTTCCAGGTTAGCCGTTGCGGATTGATCGCAGGCTGGGGTCGATTACACTGGCCGCGGTGACGCCAGCGGAGGCGCAGGGTTGCGGATTGATCGCAGGCTGGGGTCGATTACACTCTGACCCATCCACAACCTTCGGCCCATACAGTTGCGGATTGATCGCAGGCTGGGGTCGATTACACTCGCCAGACCTGTACGCCTTTCACCGGTCATGTTGCGGATTGATCGCAGGCTGGGGTCGATTACACTGGAACTGCTGATGGCCGTAGAAGGGCTTGCGTTGCGGATTGATCGCAGGCTGGGGTCGATTACACTCCAGGCGGGCACAGGCGCAGGTGGCCCGAAGTTGCGGATTGATCGCAGGCTGGGGTCGATTACACTTTTCCTCTGAGACGCCACAGTGCGCCAGCAGTTGCGGATTGATCGCAGGCTGGGGTCGATTACACTGCGGACCGCGATTGACGCCACGCGAGTAGCGTTGCGGATTGATCGCAGGCTGGGGTCGATTACACTGGAGGTACTGATGAATACCAACGTGAATACGTTGCGGATTGATCGCAGGCTGGGGTCGATTACACTGGAGGTGTGTAGAAGCGAACGCAGTTCTTGGTTGCGGATTGATCGCAGGCTGGGGTCGATTACACTGGGTCGCGTGCAGGAAATCCGCGAGGTGCTGTTGCGGATTGATCGCAGGCTGGGGTCGATTACACTCAGCTATTTGGAGAATAACATGCCTCAAGTGTTGCGGATTGATCGCAGGCTGGGGTCGATTACACTGACGATTCGAGGATGCGTATCGCGCTGTGCGTTGCGGATTGATCGCAGGCTGGGGTCGATTACACTGAGATGGCCAAACGACTGCGGGTGAAGCCCGTTGCGGATTGATCGCAGGCTGGGGTCGATTACACTGCGGCGTCGTATGCGGAAGTCAGCGTCACCGTTGCGGATTGATCGCAGGCTGGGGTCGATTACACTGTAATCCAGCATGACCTGGGCGACCTTGCGGTTGCGGATTGATCGCAGGCTGGGGTCGATTACACTGCTGCCAACGACGCCGACCGGGCAGCGTTTGTTGCGGATTGATCGCAGGCTGGGGTCGATTACACTCGCGATATGAGCCAGTACACCGCTCCATCCGTTGCGGATTGATCGCAGGCTGGGGTCGATTACACTCACCACACAGATTACTGCCATCGAGTTTCGGTTGCGGATTGATCGCAGGCTGGGGTCGATTACACTAATGCGGTCGCGGGCCTGCTGGTGCTGCTCGTTGCGGATTGATCGCAGGCTGGGGTCGATTACACTCGATCTGGCCGTAAAGCGCGGCCAGTACATGTTGCGGATTGATCGCAGGCTGGGGTCGATTACACTCAATCGGCTCGTCCGAATCGTCGCTGTCGCGTTGCGGATTGATCGCAGGCTGGGGTCGATTACACTGCGTGTTTCTCGCAGGTCTTCCGCTTGCTGTTGCGGATTGATCGCAGGCTGGGGTCGATTACACTTACTACGCCATCTATGTCGATGCGGCGGTGTTGCGGATTGATCGCAGGCTGGGGTCGATTACACTGGTCAGCGTCCTCGCGGAACTCGATCCAGAGTTGCGGATTGATCGCAGGCTGGGGTCGATTACACTTTCGTTTTCGCGCTCGTCCGCTCGTGGCACGTTGCGGATTGATCGCAGGCTGGGGTCGATTACACTGGCACTCAACGTCCTCCGAATGGCAGGCTAGTTGCGGATTGATCGCAGGCTGGGGTCGATTACACTATTGGCCGACAGCCTTCTTTACTCCTGGGCGTTGCGGATTGATCGCAGGCTGGGGTCGATTACACTCGTTTTCTTTCGCACAGGCTTCTGTGTCGCGTTGCGGATTGATCGCAGGCTGGGGTCGATTACACTCGGAGCCGGGGACGGCGGCGCTGCCCTGCGTTGCGGATTGATCGCAGGCTGGGGTCGATTACACTCGCTCTGGTTGGCGGCGTTTGCCCCGTGAGTTGCGGATTGATCGCAGGCTGGGGTCGATTACACTAGCTCCGACCTAAGCGACGCCGCAGACACGACTTGGAGGCAGAACCGGCTCAGAAAAGTTCCAGTTGGGCAGGGGCCTGTTCGGGTGGTCTGCGCCGTTTTCCCCAGAAAACACGCATCCGCCCGAACTGCTTGTCGGTAACGGTGAGGATGCGGACCTCCCCGTCGGGAGGGACGCTGCGCTCCACCCGGCCGTAATGCACCTCCGCGTTCTCCTCGCTGGCACAGTGCCGGATGTAAACGGAGTACTGCATTTTCGAAAACCCGTCCTGCAGCAGCTTTTTGCGGAATTGGGCGTATTCCCGCCGCGCCGCGGGCGTATCGACCGGCAGATCGAACATGACGATGAGCCACATGCATCGGTACCCGCTGATTACCATGATCCGCCCTCAATTACAAGCCGTTGGGGCCTGGCCCGCGGCCGTTGTGGCCGTCGGCAGTGGCAACGGATGAGGGGGAATCGGCAGGACCCAGCAGGGGGCGCATCCTACCGGCCGCAAAGGCGTGCAAGATGCACGCCCTCTGGGTTCCGCGTTGCCCCACGCTACAAAATTGCCTCGCCCGTGGCCGTCGGTATCAGCAATTGCCTCGCCTCCCCCCGGTAGCATGCCACGAGTGATGCCGCCATACGATGCAACGCCACCATCAGCGGGCCGCGCTGCTCCCCGGCCAGCACCTCCTGGGTCAACAATGCAAGTAGTTTGGCCTTTGTTGGTTGTCCCAGTTCCGTGTGCCCCTGGCGGTACAGTTCCCGGACCTGGGCGTCAGCCATTGGCCGGAGTGGCTCCACCAAGTCGTCCGCCAGACAGAAGGCGTTCGACCGGTTGGAGTGATGGATCCCCAGCGCCGGCAGCAACCCGGCCGACACCAGGGCCCGGGCCACGGCTGCCCGTAAAACGGCGTAACCATAGTTCAACAAGGCATTTATGCCATCTCCGTCCGGGTCGCGCCGGAAGCCTCCCTCTGGGCCGGAGTCCCCCAGCCACGCCGACCAATAGACCTTCGCCGCCTGGGCCTCCACGTTGGATGCGTCCCCTGACCGCACCTCCCGAGCCAGGGCCAGCAGTTTCGACCGGGCCGGCGTCTTGTCTTCCAGATTGGCCGCCTGGGCTCTGATTTTGGCAACCACCAGTTGCCGCCAGAGCTGTTTCTTGAGCGGCTTGCTCACCGAGAGCTGGTCCTGGAGGCGCCACACCACCTCGGTGTGGCTGGAGAGAGGCATGAGCATGCCCACCGGCAGATGATTGCGCCCGCACACCACCACCGCTGCCCCGAACTCCATCAGCCGGGCCAGCGCGTAATGCGAGTAGGTCACTTGCGGGTGATCGACCAATAAAACGCCGATATCCTCACAGGGAATGCTTGTGTAGTTCCACTCGTCGCGGACGTTGCGCTGGATATGGAGCTGGTCCAAACGCACGGCCAGATGGGCCGGCTCGCGCGAAATTTCGATGGTGCGTTTGATCATCCCGGCATCCCCCGATTTCGGTATCGGATGAATGCCGGGATGACTTTGGGCTCTGAACAAAATGAGCTTGGCTCGAGCGAGACACCCTCGCCTACACCGGCGGGACGCCGGTGCCACACTTGGTTTTATGGGCAGCGCTTAATCGCCCATCACGGGCTTGGGTCGCCTGAGTGGCGCGACTCGCACTTTATAGGGCGGCTGGCCGTCTTCAACTCCCAGAAACCGCAGTTTCGAAGCGACCACGGCGATATCCTCACGCGCGCTGCCGGGAATCTCGTTCCCGTTCTCGTCCTTCCGCGGCATCGACGGGCGGGCATCCCAATGATGAATGAAGTGGATCGTATTGGGCTTGTCCAGCTTGAACACCACGAAATAGCCCGGCGTCCCGGTTTTCGGATGGCGCATGAAGACCATTTCGCCTTCGGCCAGCGACATGACAAACCGGCCGTCCTCGTTATCGGAGCGATCGACCGCCGGCCGACCCTCAAGACGAACGCGGCGCGCCGCTTCGAAAGTGGTGACCACCCGGCCCGTCCACTCCGTGACCGTGGCGCCCTGGCGGGTCACTTGACGCTCGCGGATCTCGATATGGTGATTGTTGCCGCCGATGTAGACCCGCGCGGAGCGGGGGTCCTCATCGACAATCATCCGGTTGGCTGCGGGATCCCACCGTTTCCGCGAAATGATGACCGGATCGGTGTTGGTCCGCAGCAGGATCACGCTCTTGATGGGCACGCCGCTGCGCATGACCAGCTTGCCGCTGGCGGCGAAATCCCGCATCTGGGCCTTGGAGAAGCCGTCCGGATTCAATCCGTTGGCCCGGAGACACTTTCGAATCCAGTCGCGCAGGGCCCGGTCGCGGACGATCCCGCTCTTGCCCGGTGGGGGATCGGTCAGCGCCGCCAACTGCCGGCGAACGGCTTTCTTTTCGCCTTCCGTCAGTGCGGGGTCCTCCAGCCGGGCGGACAGTTCGTCCCAGCCCTCCGGCACGCGCAGATGGTTCGGCGTCAAACCGGCCACCTGGATCCGGTTGGTGAACAAGGTCTCCGGCTTCTCGCGGCGGTGGGGCGGCAGGGGGCTGATCACCGGTCCATAGGCCGTCTCCTCGTGGAACGCGCCGACCAGCCGGCGCTTCACCGGCCGGTGTGACACCACCAGCAGGTCCGAAGCGCCCGCCTCATCCTGCCGGCCTGATTCGAATTCACTCGAATCGAACCGCGCATAAACCTGGGACAGAATCTCCCGGCGGAAGCTGGGCACGTCGCCCCAGGGAGGCTCAATCGGCTCTCGCCGGGGCCATTCGCCACGCTTCTCCTTGTACTCCGCGGCATAGGCCGCCCAGTTGGCCAGATGGTGTTTGATCTTTGGATCGGTCAGGGCAATGACCGCGGCATCAATGGCGTGCTGGCGGTGGTCGCCGCGGTCCTTCTCCGCTATCCGCGCCTCCTCGTCCGCGGTCAGCTCGCCGTGTCGGCCCTCCCGTTGCGGGGGTTTGAGCGTTTCGAAGAGCTGCCAGTCCCGGCGCAGCATGGCCGTGAACCGGCCCATGGTGAAGAAGATCTTCTGCTCGTTTCCGCCGTCGCCCCGTTCCGGCAGGCCGCGCCCATTGAACAGGGCATCGGCCAGGTAGGCGGCCACCTGCCGGGCCGCGTAAGCCGTGTCCGTCAACTGCGAGTTTTTCCACTCGTCGGCCTCCCGCACCTCCCGGGTGAAATTCTCCCACTTGCGCTTGTAGTCCCGCTCCTCGAAGTAGTCGCCCTTGGCCGGCTTGACGCCGTTGAACAACTTCTCGGCAACCTGGATGCGAGTTTCGAACTCGGTTCCCCACCACTCGCGGGGCGTGAGGTTGGCCTTGCCGCGGTTGCAGGTTCGATGCACGAGCACCTTGTTATTGAGGCTGTCGTCCCCGCACCGGCTGTAGGGCACGATATGATCCACTTCGAGGTCATCGCCTTTCGCCGCCACCACCGGGGTCAGCCCGTTCCGCCCGCAGTAGGGGCACGTCTCCCGCTGTTGAATCGCCAGAATCACGCGATCCACCGCCGCACGCTGCTGGTTGAGCGACAGGCGTCGCGCGCCTTCGGCACCAAAGGCGCACACCAGCACGCCTGGCTCGTTTTCAGTTCCGGCAATGATCGCCTTGCGGATCTTCTCGCGGTTGCGGTTGCGGGCCAGGGCGGTGTTCCGCTGCCGCTCGGATTGCTTGGTGATCCGGGCCAGTTCGATCACGATCTGATCCGGTGTCTTGTGGAACTTGCGCAGGTAGGCCATCAAATGTCGCCGGACCTCATGGATGGCTTTGCGCACCACGGGATTGGACAGCATCGGGGCGGGTGGCAATTCCGGCACGCCTTCCGCGATGCGGTGCTTGTCCAGCTTCATGAAGTAGCGGTCTCGCGCCGTCAGGCCCAGCGCCCCGGTGTCGTATCGATCGGCCGCGATCCGGTCGGCCTCGACGCCGGTTTGCTCGTATTTTTCGCGGAGCGTCCGGGCGTAGGCTTTTCGGGCCTCCTGCTGGGTCGGCCAGCGCTGGTGCTCCTCGTCAAAACGCTCCATGTAAGGCAGCAGGTTCAGAATCGCCTTGCGGGACAGGTTGAGGCGCTTCTCCAGTTTGGGCCGCGTCTTCCACGCCTCGATGAACCGTTCGACCGCCTCAGCCTCTAATCCCCACCAGCGGCCGGCCTTCTCCCGGAGCGTCTTTTGATCCTGCTCATCGTCAGGATCGAACCGCAGTACCGCGCGGTTGACCGATTCCTTTTGCCGTTCGTCCAGTTCGTTCCAGCGCTCTTCAGTAAACGCACCGTGGACAATCTCACGGTGGAACCAGTCGGTGTTGATCTCGCGTTCTTCATCCGCTTCGATGTTCAGCCGGACGAGCTTGTCTCGCGGGTTGATTCCCAGCGCCTGTTTGATATCCGTCACGCTGGCGGTTGATTTCGGTATCAGCTTGCCCTTGCTCTTCCTGAACAGCGGGCCTCGAAGAACGCGCATGACCCGCTCACGTTCTTCGACGGTCAGAGGGCGAGGGCTGTGGCCGCCCTGTATGATTCGAATGTTGTTTACCGTCTCCACTACGCGGAAATAGCTTGCGTGTCGGTCGGCCAGGGGCACGCATCGTTCTGTTGGTTCGAGAACGCACCGTCCGAGCGCCCCGGTGTCCCAGAAGGTCCGGCGCTGTCCGAACAGCGCGCCTTGGTGCCGCCAGACGTCGTTCCCGGTCGGGTCGTCAAGCTGCCGCTTCAGATCATCTGTCAGCAACTCCGCCAGCGGGCCGCCGAAGGATTTCTGGCGCTCCCACAAGAGCAGAAACTCCTCCCGCACGCGCCGGCGGTCTGCGTAAAGCTGCTGCCGTTCGTCCATCCGGTATTGCCGGTTGCGAACCGGACCGTGAAACTGGAATTCCGTTGCCTCGCCGCGCCCCTCGCGTTTCCGCCGGATCTGCTGAACGCGCCGGCTGACGGCCGTATTGGATGCGCACTTGCCGGCCGCTCGCCGTTCATCCATCAGGTCGGCGAAGAGCTGGCCTACCGTCTCTGCTTTCCGGGCCAGCATCTCCGCATTGAGGCGGTCGATTCCTTCCTTGACCTTGCCCTCCTCGGGGTCCTCCGGGTTGGTTTCGATGCCGAGGGCCCCGCGCCGCTGGTTGAGGTGGACCAGGACCCGTCCGAACTCGTGGGGCGTCAGGGTCCGGGTCAGTCCCGCCCGGCGCAGTTCCCACGGGTTCGTATCAAACAGCCGTTGCAATTCCTCCACGTCCTGAGGCAGCAGCCCGGCCTGCGTTAAAACCTGACGAACCCGGCGTTTACGCGCCGACCGGCGCGCCAGGCTGCGTCGTTGAGACCGCTTCTCGCGCCGTGCCTGGTTCTTGGGCGCGCCGCGCTTGCTCTCCTGCTCGTCCACGCCGGCGGGAAAAACGCTGACCGCAAGATGAACTTCCCGCTTGTCAGTATCCGCCCAAGCCGAACCTACCGAATTGGACCCAATATCCAGACCAAGACTGATCATAGGTTGTTCTCCCTATGTAGCGGGTGCGATGTGTATATCGAGTGTTCTTTGATATCATGATCCGCGCATTTTCGCAATTGTGTCTTGACAGTGGCGCGGGAAGAGGGACAATAAACGCAGTGTAATCGACCCCGGCCTGCGTTTTTTCGCAACAAGAGAAAATTCGCAGGCACCGCCTTCGGGCGACCGCCGCAGCTCGTGCAGCCCACGACCTGCGGTCTTTTTTTGCTTTGAGCGTCGCTTGCCCGGGGCTACCTCTGCCGGCCGTTGTTGTGCCAGCCCCGGCCGCCGGGTGTGGCAATTCTTCGGGGCGGGGTAGCGCGAAGCCCCGGAGGGCGTGCATATTGCACGCCTTTGAGGCGGCCAGGATGCCCGCCCTCCTGATGCGCCCGGCCGTCTTCCCCCATGCCTCGTTGACTTGCTCGCTATCCCTGGTCGGCTGACAATGAATGAATGGACGCCTTGACGAAACAACTTTGCGACTGGCTCGGCCAACTGGATCATCGCCCCTTGCCCGAACCCGTGAGCCACGAGGTTAAGCGCCGTGTGCTCGACACCATTGGTGTGGCCGTGGCCGGATGGGACGGCGAGCCCTGCCGGATTACCCGCGAGCAGGCCCAGGAGGTCCAGGCCCTGGACGGGGGAGCCACCGTCTGGGGCACGCGGCACCGGGCGCCGGCCGCACTGGCCGCCTTCGCTAACGGCACGCAGGCCCGCTACCTGGACTACAACGACACGTACCTCTCGTTAGAACCCGCCCATCCCAGCGACAACATCCCCGCCTGCCTGGCGGTGGGGGAGGGTGCCGGGGTGGACGGCCGGCGGGTCATGACCGCGATCGCCGCCGCCTACGAGATCCAGTGCCGCCTCTGTGACGCCGCGGGCATTCGCGAGAAGGGCTGGGACCATGTGGTCTACGGGGCCATCTCGGTTGCCGCCACCGCCGGCTGGCTCTGGGGTCTGCGCGGCGAAGCCCTCGGCCATGCCATCTCGCTCGGCGTGGTCTCCAACATCGCCATGCGCCAGACCCGCGTGGGTCAGCTCTCGCACTGGAAGGGCTGCGCCTTCGCCAACGCCGCGCGCAACGCTATCTTCGGCGCGGACCTTGCCCGCCGGGGGATGATCGGCCCCGCTGATCCCTTCACCGGCGCCATGGGCCTTTTCAAGCAGGTCACCGGCCCGTTCCGGATATACCTGCCCGAAGGCGAGGACTGGGCCATCCTCCAAACCTACATCAAGTTTTACCCCGCCGACTACTGCTGCCAGAGCGCCATCGAAGCGGCCCTCTGCCTGCGCCAGGCCATCCCCGACACCGCCGCCATTGCCCGCGTGGATGTCGATACCTTTGACGTTGCCGTGGATATCACCGGCTCCGAGCCGGAGAAGTGGGATCCCACCAGCCGTGAGACGGCCGACCATTCCATGCCCTATTGCGTCGCCGCCGCCTTGCTCGATGCCCATGTCTCCATGGAGAGCTTCAACGACCGCCGCCGGGCCGACCCGCAGTTGCGCGAACTGATCCGCCGGGTGGCGGTCCATCGCGACCCCGGCATGAACCACGGCTACCCGGACGGCACACCCACGCGGGTGCGCGTCACCCTGCGCGATGGCCAGACCCTCGCCCACGAGATCAAGTATCCCCGCGGCCATGCCGGCAACCCCATGACCGACGAGGAAGTCCGCGAGAAGTTCGTGCGCATGACCAGTCTCAGGTTGGCGGTCCCGGCCAGGGCTCGCCTCCAGGAGGCCATCTGGGGCCTGGAGACGGTCGAGAATCTTACCGGCCTCTTTGAGCTCATGGCTTCTGAATGAGCTTGGGCGACCCTGCACCATGTGCCCCGGGGGCGCGGACGCGCTGTGTGTGACCCTGCGCTTGGGTCGTGCCGAACGTCGGCGTTGGGCTTGCACGGCTCAAGAGCCGTGGCGCACAGGTGACGGGGTGTGTCGGGGTTGCAAGCTATGTATCAATCGGAACTTGCGCGGCATATTGCCTCTCCCGATCCGATGCGTTAAGATTCGCCTCCATTGACACTCGCATCGTCAGGCTGGCGGCCTGACCGCTTTCATCTGGGTTACTTGCGAAAGGAAGGACGCTGCTATGGCTAGGCCGGTTACGATGTTTACCGGGCAATGGGCGGATCTCCCGTTGGAGCAGTTGGCCAAGAAGGCCAAGAAATTCGGTTATGACGGGCTCGAACTGGCCTGTTGGGGAGACCACTTCGAGGTGGACAAGGCCCTGGAGGATCAAAGCTATTGCAAGCGCAAGTGGGAGTTGCTCGAGAAGCATGGCTTGGGCTGCTTCGCGATCAGCAACCACCTGGTCGGCCAGGCCATCTGCGACAACATCGACGAGCGGCACAAGAGCATTCTGCCGCCCCGCATCTGGGGCGACGGCAAGCCCGAAGGCGTCCGCAGCCGTGCGGCGGCGGAGATGATGGATACCGCCCGTGCGGCCCGCAAGTTCTTCGACGCCGCTCCGGCCGGCATCAAGAAGCAACTCAAGCGCGTCGTGGTGAACGGCTTCACCGGCAGCAGCATCTGGCCATACCTGTATTCCTTCCCCCCGAACCTGCCCAACCAGATCGCCAACGGCTACCAGGATTTCGCCAAGCGCTTCAAGCCGATCCTGGATGTGTTCGAAGAGCAGGACGTGTATTTCGCCCTTGAGGTGCATCCGACCGAGATCGCATTCGACATTTCCAGCACGCAGAAGGCGATCGAGGCCGTCGGTGGCCACAAGCGGTTCTGCTTCAACTATGACCCCAGCCATCTGGGTTACCAGGGCGTCGACTATGTGCAGTTCATCCGCCAGTTCCGTGACCGCATCGTGCACGTGCACATGAAGGACGTGTACTGGTCCCCGACGCCGACGAAGGCCGGCGTATTCGGCGGGCACATGGACTTTGGGCATCCGGACCGGTTCTGGGATTTCCGCTCGCTGGGGCACGGTCGGATCGATTTCGAAGCCATTATCCGGGCGCTGAATGAGATCCAGTATGACGGCCCGCTTTCGGTCGAGTGGGAGGACGGCGGCATGGACCGCGAGCACGGCGCCACGGAAGCTTGCGCGTTTGTCCGCAAGGTCGATTTCCCGCCGTCAGCCATCGTGTTTGACGCCCAGTTTGCCCGCGAGTAAGCGATTCGGATCGCCGGATTAGACATTGAATTCTGAGGCCCATGGGCAGGTTGCGACCTGTCCATGGGCCTTTCTCGTGCAAAGGGGGCGGCCGGTGCGGTGCCGGGCGCATGGCGGGGCGGGCAATACCTGGCGCAACTCTTGCCTGCTGCGTGATTTTCATAGGGTTTTGTTAGTTAAGGAGTTACGTGATTTTTTGCTTGCCATCCAGAGGGGGGCTGATATCATTCCTCGTTAAGCCGGACACTTAATCTATTTGGTTGGCCACTAAGCCACAGAGGGGTTGGAATGATCACACGCGCGACGGGGGTCGTGGCCGCACTGATCGCGGTGTGGCCGGTTATTGGGCGGGCTGATGATGCTCCGGCGTTGGCTTCTTATCCCTGCCAGACGGCCATCGAGTGGGTGCCGTTTGCGGCCGCGGCGCCTCGGCTGGCCGGGGGGACGTTGCCGGTGTACTGGTCGATCTTCGAAGCGCCGGTGGGAATGGTGATCGATCCCTGGACCGGGCAAATCACATGGCAACAGCCGTTGCGGGGTGTGTATCCGATTACCTTGTGCGCGACGGGTTTCGAGGGGCAGGATTACGTGGAATGGATTCTGCGGGTGGTGCCGAATGATTTCGGCGATCCACACATGTACTCGACGACCCACGTGGATTTCGTTGCCCCCGAGCCGTTCATACAGTGGATGACCGGCTGGAAGGTCGGCCGCTATGTGGATGGCGCCTGGGAATACATGCGCGACGTGCTGGGCCAGGAACCGCTGGATGGAAAGCAGGTCGTGCGCTACACGTCGAGCGTGAGCACTGCCCGGGGTGGCAATCCTGTGGAGACGGGGGCCGCCCTGTGGAGCGCTGACCCGATCCTGGGGTGGGGTTTGGGCAATTGGTTGGTGGGGGTCAGCGACAACTTCCTGGCCCGCACGCGGATCGGCAGAATCACCGATAACAACTGGGCCGACCGTTTCTTCAACGGCGGAACGGGGATGGTTCGCATCCTGGTGGAGACGCGCGCCCTGGCCGACCCGGATACGTTTGGTCTGAGCGGGCAGCGGCTGGAAGGCTTCCAGTCCTGGGTGGAGAGCCGTGAGGCGGACGCGGCAAGCCGCAGCCAGGATTACATTCAATGGCTGAACCAGGGTGGGACGGCCGAGACTTATTTCGGCGACGGCACCGGCGCGTGGGAGTGGATCTGCCGGACACTGGAGCGTGGCTATCCCGGCATGCTCGAAACCACGTTACGGGCCCTGCGAATCGACGGGCTTGCCGCCATTGTGTACGACTTTGCGGACACTCCGTTGCGCAAGAACAGCCTGTTGTTCTGCATCATGTCGGCGGCGGCGGAAACGGACCTGCGCACCTTTTTCGCCGGGTGGGGATGGACCTTCGACGACGATTTCTATGATCTAATCTGGCCGAGCGTGTCCCAGGGTATTCAAAGTCTTCCGCAAGATGAGGACGTGCGAGGGTGGAAACGCTCGCCGATCAACGGGCACTATTATCGCTTGACCGGCTGGAGCATGACCTGGAGCGAGGCGGAACGGAGCGCGCGCCGGCTGGGTGGGCATCTGGTGACCCTGCGTTCGGCGGCGGAGGAGCAGTGGCTGATCAGCCGGCTGGGGTTTGAAACGAACCTGTGGTCGGGCTTCAATGACGTGATCAGCGAAGGCGTCTGGTCCTGGACCTCGGGCGAGCCGGTTCTCTATACCAGGTGGGGAGCGGGGGAACCGAACGGAGGCATCTTGGAAAATGGGATGCTGTTCTACACCTGGTGGGGCGATTTCAAGTCGTGGGTTGACAGGCCCATCAGCGAGCGTTATCTGGGCGTGATTGAACGCACATCGCTGCCGGAGCTGGTGCGGGCGGACTGGGACAAGGATGGCGACGTGGATCTGAACGATCTGGATCTGTTCGACATCTGTTTGACCGGTCCCGCCGTTCCGCTGATGAAGGGATGCGCCAGCAGGGATCTGGACGGCGATGGGGACGTAGATCAGGATGATTTCGGGCTTGCCCAGCGCTGTCTGAGCGGCGAAGGGGTGGCGGCCGATCCGGCCTGCGATGTGCCCGCGCAGTGAGTGGCAGATTCCGTTCGTATTCCCGGCGGATTGCGCAGGAGAGGGCTTCGAAGAGTGAGGAGCGAGGTGGGTTTGAGACTCGCCCCGCGCCGCTTGTGTTTCTATGGCCTGTGCCATCGGGTCCGGCTTCACGCGCCGGCGGGTTGTTTGCCTCGGTTCCAGGCGCGAGCCGCTGTTACCCTTTCCGGCACGGTTCAAGAGCCGTGGCACACATTCAGTTGAGTGTTACCTTCGCCGGCTGCGCGTAGAGCTTGTACTGCTCGGCGATTTTCGCGGCCCTGGTGTCGCCCGTGTGGATCAGAATGCGGTAGTTGAACTCGGCTTTTTCACCTTTCTTCCAGGTTCGCGATTCGTCGAGCAGTTTGACGTTGGGGTCCTTCTTCTTCTGCTCCCGAGTGACGGCCCCGGCCATGAAGGGGTTGGCCGTGTAGAGGCCGTAGTTCCGGATGTGCCAGCGGGTGGGATGGCGGAGGTTGGTTGGGCCGTCGAAGACGGCGATGCCGACGGTCCGGCCATCGACGGGGCCGACGTAATCGCACCATTCGGCCGGCTGGCCCCAGCATTCGTTCATGCCGGTTTGTCCGCGCGCGTTCACCATCTTTCCGCCGCCGATTTCATCCATGCTGGTGGCCACGCGGAGCGACAGGATGCCGCCTTCCTTGGTATCGGCGAACATCACGTCGGACTCGGTGAACTTGAGGACGACTTTGACGTCGATGATGCGCTGATCGTCGGGGGTCTTGTAGAAGATACAGGTGCGCGTCTCCGAGAGCTCCTTTTTGCCGGCCGGCGTGATCCAGTCGATATCCGCTTCGATCAGGCCGAAGACGGGGCCACCGTGAACACGAACGATCCGGGCCACCTTCTGGAGTCCTTTAGAGGGTTTCTCAGTTCCGGGCTTGTCCTCGGCCCAGTAATCGGTGCCCGGTTTGCTGAAGTCGGTGGTGCGCACGTCGCCGTGGGCCGTCCAGATGGAGCGGTGATGGGGATGGTCGCGGCGCTTGGCCGGTTCGGAGGCGACCTCTTTCATGGGATAGTGGCGGGTGACGGCGGCGCCGGTCGGGCCGATGACGGGATAGAGGAAGGGCTTGGGCAGGTCCTTGGCGTAGTTGAAGGCGGTGAAGGGCCGGCCGTCAATCGTGACCTCCAGGACGCCCTCTTTCTCTTGAATTCTCACGCCCGCCTCGTCCGCCTCACCGGTTTTGCGCGCCTGCAGGGTGTAGGTGCGGCCGCGCGCGTCGCAGCTTTCGGGCTGGTACCACCACATGCGGTCCATATCGAACTGCACGGGGATCGTGCGCGTGCTATCGTCCAGCACGAGCGGCGTTGTTCTATTCAGGGGCTTGTCCGGCTGGAAGGATACCAGGCCGGGAACCGGAACGTCGCGGATCGTCAAGGTCTGGTCCGCGGCGAGGGCGGTAGCGGACGCGACGCCGGCGGCCAGAAGAGAAACACGCATCATGAAAGCATGAAAGTTCATATCAGTCTCCCCGCGGTTGCCCGCGTGTTGTTGTTGGCGGGAAAGGGTTCCCACTTCAGGATCGCAGTGCCTCCTTGAGCGTTCGGAGCCCCGTCTCGGCGACGGTGGTGGGGTCGGGATTGTAGTCGAACGGTTCGAGTGAGACCCAGCGGTCGTAGCCGGTGTCGGCCAGGGCCTTGAGGGCGGCTTTGAAGTCCACGCCGGGCGGGTCACCCTGGGCGGGGGGCATGCCCGCGCTCTTGCCGGAGGGCTCGTTGGCATGGATGTGTTTGGCGCGACGGGCGAACTGGCGGATGGTGCCTTCGACGCCGTCGGGCATGGCGGACATGGCCTTCATGTCGAGCATAATGTCGATGTTGGGGTGGCCGATTTCATCGGCCATGCGGGCGGCCTCAGCGGCAGTGTTGATGAAATTGGTCTCGCGGGTGCTGAGCGCCTCAATGCAGAGGGTGACGTCGCGGGAGGCGAAATGATCGGCACAGGAGGCGAAGAGGTCGCGCGCCCGCTTCCAGGCCTCATCGAAGCTGGTGGGCGCCTCGACGCTGCGCTGATTGGGCGAGCCGAAAATCATGACCTTGCCGCCCAGGTCGCCGCAGAAGTCCGCAAGAGCCTTGAGGTAATCGGCGGTCTGTTGGCGGACGGCCGCATCCGGAGTGGTCAGGTGCAGCCCCTTGGGCGAGACCAGCAGCCAGTGCAGACCAACGATCTGGATGCCGGTGTCACGGGCGGCCTGGAGAATTTCCCGGCGTCGGCCGGCCGGCACGTTCTCGACCCGCTCGGCGAGGGTAAAGGGCGCCAACTCGACGCCTTCGAAGCCCAGACGAGCGGCGATGCGGAAGACCTCTTCGATGGGGGTTTCTTTCCAGGGTTCGTTACAGGTCGCAAATCTCATGGTTCTTGCCTTTCGTGGGGGACGGATTGTCGTCTTCCGGGGGCTGCCAATGCCTTTCCCGCCGGCGACTCTCATGCGCCGGCCACCTGCGAGCATGGTAGAGGCGATAAGCCGGCACGTCCAACCTGCGGCCGGGAGTGGTAAGTTCTACAGTCTGAACGGTCGGGGTGGAAGGAGGCAGGCATGCCGTGGATGAGATGGTTTGGGGCGCGTAAGGATTTGTCGTCTAATTGATTGTGCTGGGTTGTCGGCAGGACGGGCGGAGGCGTTTCGTCCTGCCGCGACGCCTCATGGGGGGGCGCTTCTTCCGGGTGGACGGTGGTGCGTGCTGAAACCTGCGGCTCCTGGTTGTCGCGTATTTGCGCCGGGTCGTTGAATTGATTATTGTGGCCGGGGCGGTAGGCTCAGGAGATGGGCCGCACGCAGTCTGGAAGATGATTCTGCACCGTTTACCTGCTGGGGGCATTACCCGATGCGAACTTCAATGCTGTTGATCATTGGCGTTTGGGCGTTCAATCCGCTCACAGGGTTGGCCGACGAGGCGCCGGTACGTATTCCGGCCGGGCAGGCTCAGCTCTTCGTGGACGACGAGTTGATCGCGACGCAGGACCAACTGGAACGCACGTTGCACACGCCGATCAAGGACCAGGGCGGTAACGTGCCGGTGCTGGAGGCGCCTGAGGGGACCACCTACATTGCCTATGGTTCCATCGTGTATGATCGCAAGCTCGAGAAATACGTGATGCTGTTTTTCGAGCGGGGCAAGGTCCCGGCGGGGCGGTTGTGCCGGTATGTCTCCAGAGACGGGCTGCAATGGGAAAACTCCTCGCCTGAGGAACGCGAGCGTCTGGGTTTCAATGTTTCAGTTGAGCCGGAAGCGGGGCACGAAGGTCGCAAGGGCTTCGATCTGTTCAGTTTTTACTATGACGCCAAGGATCCAAAGGCGCCTTATAAGGGCTGGATTTACCTGGCCAATTACGGGTTGGATCGTGAGGGGGTCTATTACACCTGGTCACCCGACGGGATCAGTTGGGAGGTAGGCGCGCAGGTGGTGAATGCCTATGCCGGCGAAGGGGACACCAGTTGCGTTCGCATTCGACAGGATGGAAAAACGGTCTGGGGCCCGGGGGATGTGACTCTGATGGCGCCTGACCCGGAAACGGGCACGTTCGTCGGGTTGTTCAAGTTCTACGATCCACGGAAGGGAGTGAGCAACGGCCTGCGGAGCCGGACGTATCTGCGGCTCAACCGGCTGGACGAGCCGGTGGACCTGAAGCGGTTTGAGCACATCGAGCTTCTGCCGCCGCTGATGGACACCGGGGCGGACACACGCCACGACGAGTATTACGCTTCGACGGCCTGGCGGTATGGGCCGCTGTGGCTGGGCGAGCTCAAGGTCATTCATTTCGAGGGCGATTATCCGTGGTCCAAGGCGGGGGCCGCGTTTATGAAGCTGCTGGTCAGCCGGGATGGCGTCCGCTGGAAGAAGGTTCCTTTTCGGAACGAGTGGGGTTACCCGGAAGTGTTCATTCCCAACGGGATTGAGGGCGGCAACCACGGCCGGAATGACGGCGGTTACATGAGCATGTTCAGCCAGGGGCCGTTGCGGATCGGGGACGAGCTAGTGTTTTATTATTCCTCGACCTCCTGGGGGCGAAGCGTTTTGCCGGCGTCGCAACGCGTGAAGGGGGGTGGCATATTCCGGGCCCGGTTACGGCCGGATGGCTTCGTTTCCGTCAGTGGGGGGACCCTGACCACGCGCCCGCTGGCGTGCGAGGGCAATGAGTTGTACGTGAACGGAGTTGGCCCCATTGAGGTCGCAGTGCTGGACGCGGAGGAGCGGGTGCTTGGCGAAGCGGCGATTGAGGGCGACTCGCTGAAGCATCGCGTGCGGTTTGGCGGCAAGAGCCTGGGGCAGTTGGTGGCCGGGGGAGCAATTCGATTGCGGTTCAAGGTGGGGTCTTATGGGCGGTTGTATTCGTTTACGGTGGGGGATGAGGGGCAATGAGAGGGCGGCGGGAAATGCCCGTATTCTGAAAATCGCGGGGTCACTGCCCTTTTCCGTCCAGGAGTCTCGTGCTTCGACCCATGAGGCGGGCAAGATGCCCGCCCCCCCAACATCGCCGGCCGGCTGTTCTGGAGGGCGGGCATCTTGCCCGCCTGATCCGCCAAGAAACTGCTGTACTGGAAACGGCGCCAGGTTGAGGAACCCTGGACTCCGCGGTGACTGCCTAACCATTGAAACCATTGTTCCCCCACCCTTGAGAGGGTGGGGGAACATCAGGGTTCGAAATCCATCTCAGCGAGATAGCGCATCGTCGCCGGCGCGGGGATCATGGTTGGCGCTGAGCCGGCGGGGGCGGTACGGACGGCGGCGGCGCCGGCTCCCGGCCCAGGCCCTCGGGATGGCCTTCCATGGGTGCCTCGCCGGGAGCGTAAAGGTGCTCTTCGGGAGTCAGCTCGCGGATTCGCTTGCGGGCGTACGCGGTATTGCCGGCGAAATCGATGTGGTCGCGGGCGGTGAATTTGGACTCTTCATCGAGGACCCGCTGATACCAGTAGAGGGCGTTTTCTCGCTCGTGGAGCCGGTAATCGTAGGTGGTCGCAATGCGGAACCGGCAGGGATGGGGGGTGTTGGGGTCCCACTGGATGGCCCGCTTGTACCACTCGATGGCCAGCGTGTTATCCTTCTCTTTCTCGTACTCCTTGTGGATTTCCGCGATGTAGTAGGCAGCGTCGTCGATCTTGTCGCTGGTGGGATAGTTTTCTATCAGCGCTTTGAACTTGACGAGCGCCTGCCGCATGGTGGTCTGGTTATAGAAGCAGGGGAATCCGCGCCCGCCCTTGCGGAGGATCTTCAGACCCTGCTCATAAAGACGGTCGGCCTCGGCGATGGATTCCAGGGGCTTGAGGTCTGCCCGCGGTACTTCGGCCTCGAGAATGTACTTGTAGGTCTTGACCTGGCGGAGGCCGTTCAACTCGGTCTGGGCGCAGGCCGCCTTTTCGGGAAAGCCCTGTTCGGAATAGAACTTGGTCAGGGCCGTGAGAAAGCGGGTGTACGCATCCCGGTGAAGCGCCATGTTCTCGACCAGGTCGACTTCGCCGACGTTGTCGAGGGGGATATCCGGGATTTCGATGCCGGGCGGATACTCCAGCGGGTTGGGGACTTCCTGGGGTTCGGGCTTGTCACGGTCGGCCACCAGGGTGACCTTGAGCGGAGCCTCAGAGGTCGCCTCTCCGATAGTGCCGGACGTTGCCGGGGCCGGCGGGAGAGCCGGGGCTTGCGTGTCGGCGATGTAGTTGTAGGCCTTGATGCGACGCAGACCGGTCAGTTCGATCCGGGCCCATTCCGCTTTTTCACGCTGACCGCAGCGTGAGTAGTAGTCGATCAGGGCCTGCAGGTAGCGGGCGTACATGGCGCGGTGGTACTTGACGCTGTAGACCAGGTTGACCTCGTCGATGATCTCGACGGAACTGCCGGCCGGCCGGTCCACCAGGGTTTCCTCCGGCGGGGTGATGCGGGGGCTGGCTATCTTGCTGGTATCGATGCAGCCGACCATGACGGTCGCCAGGGCCGCCATGCCGGCCAGGGATGCCATGCTTCTGATGCTCGTTCCAGTTCCGCAATTCCGCGAGCCTCCTTGCCAGAACGACCGGTGCGGAGCCCGACGGCTGCGGAAGCACGGAACTCTCCAACTGAAAGCGGCACGCATACGGATTGGGGTGGGGAAAGCCATAAATCGCCTCCTGCGATTTCTCTCTAGCCGGCGAAGTCCAGACTCTTATCTGTTATCGGTCGGTGAGGGTACACAGGGGGAGGGGAAATGGCAAGGGATGAGGGGCGAGGGATAAGGGGATAGGGGGATGTGGGATAAGAGCATGAGGGCTGTGGGCGGCTCATCTCTTATCCCTTATCGCTTATCCGTCATCGGGTTGTCACCACTGCGCTTCCTGGAAGGGGCCCATGGGGCCTTTGGGGACTGGTTTCGGACGGCTCTTGAGGATCGCGGCCGCCAGGGTGATGTCGGCGCGGGTAGTGATCTTGAGGTTGGTGAAGTCGGATTCCACAAGGGCGACGGGATGGCCGGTGGCTTCGACAAGCTGGGCGTCGTCCGTGATGGGTTCGGTGACTTGGGCGCGTCGGCCGTAGGCGTCGATGATCAGGTGGCGCTTGAATACTTGTGGCGTCTGGGCTTCCCAAAGGCCCTCACGGGGGACAGTGGCGTCCACGAAGCCGGATTCGCTGGCCCGCTTGATGGTGCCGCGCAAGGGGGCGGCCAGGATGGCGGCCCCGGTTTTGGCCGCCTCCTGGAAGACGGCGTCGATCATGGCGGTAGAGACACAGGGGCGGGCGGCGTCGTGGATGGCGACCAACTCGGCGTCCTCGCGCACTACGGCAAGGGCGTTGGCGACGGAGTCGGTTCGGGTGGGGCCGCCGGTGGCCAACTGGACGCCCATGAAGCCGAGGTTGGCGCCGAACTTCTGTTTGACATCCTCCTGGTCCTCGGGGGCGATGACGAGAATGGTCTGAATCACGTCATCGCGGTTGATGAAGTGCTCCACGGAGCGCAGGAACATGGCCCGGCCGTCAATTTTGGCGAAGATCTTTTTTTCGGATCCGCCGAACCGCGTTCCTTTACCCGCCGCCACCACGATTACCGCTATTTTGGCCATGGCATCAACCCTCATCCAGAATCACGAGAACCCTGCTCACGAAGCCGTGGCCCCCGTCCGATAACGACCGCGGTTAAACGCCGCCGGTCGTGCCGGTAGTGCAACAGCGGCTGAGAGCCGGTCTCGAAAGAGCATATCACCCAGGCGTCCTGCCTGCGCCCGCGCACCGCCGAGGCATTAGCATCACACGTACCGGGATCGGCTTTAAGCCTGAACCGTTCCCCTCGACGGTGCATGACAGCAAGTACCATAGCAGCCCAGGGAGGTGGTGGGCAAGTAGATCGGGCAGGGGCGGTCCGGGATGGGGCTGACAAAGGATTATGGTGAAGTGGATTATGGTGAAGCGGCCGGGCGCATCGGGGGGCGGGCATCCTGCCCGCCTCAAAGGCCTGTAAGATGCGCCCCCCCGGGGCCCCGCGTCACCCCACCACAAAGAATTACCACACCCCTGCAGCGCAAAGTGGGCCATTTTCTGTAGCGACCAGGCTCTGCACCGACTGTCTTACGGGCAAAACGGGTGGCCCCCAGCTTTCGCCGGGTACCCGGCCCGGCTGCTACGACCTTGGGCTGCAGTGTACCCCCTCCGGGATCGCGCCCGGGCCATGGCACAGCTCAGGCGTGGCGGCGCCGGGTCGTCCGATACGGGGTTTAACCCAATGAGGTCCCGGTGGGCAGGAGGGATTGGCCGGCGCATGTTTCGGCGGGGACGGCAACCCAGGATTTGCGGGTGATGAGATTGGTGGCCTGTTCGGGAGTGGCCGGGGTGGAGAAGTAGTAGCCCTGGCCGAAGTCGCAGCCCAGGGACTGCAACTGGACCACCTGGCCGAGGTTCTCCACGCCCTCGGCGACCACCTGCATGCCGAGGTTGTGGGCCAGGGTGACAATGGCCTGGACGATGGCGGTATATTCGATGTTCAGCCCCGCATCGGTGATGCCCATGTTTCTGACGAACACGCGGTCGATCTTGAGATAGTCGATGGGGAACTTGTGCAGGCAGCCCAGGGAGGAGTGGCCCTGGCCGAAGTCGTCCATGGCAAGCTTGATGCCGATCCGCCGGAGTCTGGCCAGCATGGGCGTGATGGTTTCGGCGTCTTCCATGATGACACTCTCGGTGACTTCCAGCTTGAGGGCACTGGGCGGGACGCCGGTCTCAGCCAGCATGCGCTCAATTTGCGCGGGAAGGTCGGCCTCCAGGAGCTGGCGTTTGGAGACGTTGACGCTCATGACCAGCGGGGGGCAGTTGGGTATCTCCCGACGGAACCAGTGCCACTGATAGCACGCCTCGCGCAGTATCATGCGGCCGAGGGGCAGGATCAGCCCGGTCTCCTCGGCGATAGGGATGAACTTCTCGGGGGAAATCTCGCCGCGCCGGGGATGTGTCCATCGCGCCAGGGCTTCGAAGCCCTCCAGGTCGCCGGTTTCCAGCGAGACGATGGGCTGGTAGGCAACGTGAATTTCGTCCTGTTCGATGGCCTGGCGCAGATCGCTTTCCAGCTCCAGGCGGGCGAGGACCTGGTCGTGCATCTGCCGGTCAAAGACCACGTACCGGGCCTTCCCGTTGGACTTGGCCTGGTACATGGCGGTGTCGGCATCGCGGATGATGTCCGCCGGGGAGTCATAGCCCATCTCGCTGGTGACGATGCCGATGCTGACGGTCACATGGGCCTGGTGACCGTTGAGATTGAAAGGTTCGGACAGCTCTTTCTGGAGTCGTTCGGCGATGGCGGTGGCGTCGCCGGTTCCACGGATGTTATCCAGCAGGAGGACAAATTCGTCTCCGCCGAGCCGGGCCACTTTGCTGCCGGGGCCGGGCGAGTCGCCGTCCGTGTGACGGAGGCACGCCTGGAGCCGGCCGCTGATTGCCACCAGAAGCTCATCGCCGGCCTGGTGCCCGAGGCTGTCATTGATGATCTTGAAGCGGTCGAAGTCGAGGAACATGACCGCGAAGCGGTAGTCGGGGTGCCGGCGGCTCTGCTCGATGGCGGCGCTGAGATGCTCGGTGAGCAGAGCCCGGTTGGGCAGGCCGGTCAGCTTGTCATGCATGGCGGCGTGCCGGAGGCGTTCGTCGGTGTCTTTGCGTCGGGTGATATCGCGGATGAACGCGCAGGAGCACTGGGCCCCGTTGTAGTCCAGCAGGTTGGCGGTAATCTCGACCGGGAAGATACGGCCATCCCGGGCCCGATACCTGGACTCAAAGGTGAGGCGCTGCAGCTTGAGCAGACGCTGGCGGTGTTTGGTCCAGTTCTCCGGTTGGATATCCAGGTCGAAGTCAAAGACCTTCATTTGCAGCAGTTCGCCGCGAGGGTAGCCCAGCGATGCGCAGGCGGCTTCGTTGGCATAGATGACCTCGCCCTGAGGCCCGACCCACAATATGGGATCGGCGGCATGATCCACCGAGAACTGAGTGATTCGCAGCTTGCTTTCGGATCGGCACATGCTTTCCAGCATGACGTTGAGGTCGGTGGCCAGTGCGGCCAGCTCATCGGTGCCTTCGAGTCGCACGCGCATGGACGGATCGCCGCAGAGCCCGATGAAGTTGACCTGGTGGGCCAGGTTGGAGAGGCGGTTCAGGACCAGGCTGCTGAGCAGGATGTAGGTGAGCAGGCCATAGACCAGCCCGATAACAAAAATGGCCATCACCCCGCAGATCCGCATCGGGTGGTTGAGAAGCTGGACGAGCTCCGGGGGGCAATTCTGATCGATCAGCATCCAGGGTCCACTCAAGTAGAAGCAGACGGCGAGCAGTGCGGTTGTAAGAGCAATAATCAGCAGGACTTTCGTGCCCAAGCGAAGACCGGAACAGCCGGGGGCCGCACGTCCGTGGAGCGCGGCAGCGGGAGGTTCAGGTTGATCTTGATGGCGAGGGATGGGCGTTCCCCTGATCAACGGGCATACATATTTCAGTTCTCAGTTCTCTGTCTGTATTTCGGACCCATGCGGATGCCGCTTGAGTCGGTAATCGGAGTGTTGAATCTCTTGTTGACAAGCCTCATACTGCCCGGGTGTCGATGGCGCGGGAGCCTGGCCAAGCGGAAGATGCCGGGTCAACGGGCCGTACAGGCAAAGCGGCGGCGGCCGAGGTCCGCCGGATTCCAGGAGAACTGTTCATGTCCCAGAAGCGTTCCACTCGCAGGCAATTCTTGAAGAGCACGGCCGTCACGGGGACCGCGATCGGCTTTCCATATCTGGTGTCGTCGTCCGCACTGGGTCAGGCGGGCAGCGTCGCGCCCAGCGAGCGGATCGTGATGGGGGTGATCGGCACCGGCGGGCAGGGCCTGGGCAACATGAACCGGCTGATGGGCTTCAAAGAAGTCCAGATGGTGGCGGTGTGCGACGTGGACGGCGGGCGTCGCGAGGCCGCCCGGGAGCAGGTGAACAAGAAATATGGCAACACGGATTGCAAGGCTTACGCGGATTTCCGCGTATTATTGGACCGCAAAGATATCGATGCGGTGATTGTGGCCACGCCCGACCACTGGCACGCGCTGATCAGCGTTGCCGCGGCGAATGCCGGAAAGGATATTTACTGCGAAAAGCCGCTGGCCAATTCGGTAGGGGAGGGACGCGCGATCGTCGAGGCGGTCAAGCGTAACCAGCGCATTCTCCAGACCGGCACGCAGGAGCGATCAGGGCCGGCGCGGCAGGCTTGTGAGCTGGTTCGCAACGGGCGGATCGGCAAGATCCACACCATCGAAATCAATCTGCCCTGCGACGACCCGCATCACCGGGAGATCATGGGCGTCAACGACCTGCCCCAGCCGGAGGCGCCGGTGCCGGAGGACCTGGATTATGATTTCTGGCTGGGACACACGCCGAAGGTGCCATACCGGCCGTGGCCCAAGAGCCCCGGGCAGACGCGCTGCCACTTCTACTGGCGGTTCATACTGACTTACGGCGGCGGCGAGATGACCGATCGTGGCGCCCACGTCATCGATATCGCCCAGCTTGGCAACGATACCGACAACACCGGGCCGGTCGAGTTCCGCGCGAAAGGCAAGCGTTCGGAGAAGGGGCTGTACAACGCGTTCATGGAGTACGAATTCGAGAACGTCTACGCCAACGGCGTGCGGATGATTGGCCGCAGCGGGGGTGATCGCGGGCTGAAGTTCATCGGCGACGAGGGCTGGCTGTTCATCAAGATCCACGGCGGTCAGGCGACGGCCAGCAAGCCCTCCATCCTCGAGCCGCTGAAGAACCCGAGGGTCGATCTGGGCCGGACGACCAGCCATCACCACAATTTCGTCGAGGCGGTCAAGACGCGCAAGCAGCCGTTCGCAACCGCGGAGATCGGCCACCGGACGGGGAGCATCTGCCATCTGAATAACATCGCCATGATCACCGGCCGGCCGTTCAAGTGGGACCCGGTCAAGGAGCGGATCGAAGGTGACGAGGAGGCCGCGGCGATGCTGACGCCGAAGATGCGGCCGCCGTGGCATCTGTAATAGCGATCCGGCCTGGCGAGTCTCCCGGGGGGAAAAGAGCAGTAGTTGCTCCCTGTCGGCGTTGCCGGGAGGGCGGGCATCCTGCAGCAGGCGTCATCGGGGGGCGGGCATCCTGCCCGCCTCATGGGCCGACGCGCGAGACTTCCGGACTGGAAACAGCATTAAATGACCGTGCGCGATCCCGCGCCGGAACCCGTGAAAGGGATTGCGCGGGCTGAGCGCCCGGTTCGCTCGGCTGCCGTCAGGACCGCCCCAGCGGGGCGAAAGTGGTTAGCCAGGGGTGCAAGCCCCTAGGAGGCTGTCGCCCCTTACGGGGCTGTTTCTGACGCACGGCGGCACCATACCAGGGGCTCACGCCCCTGGCTAACGACTGCCGCCCCTTTCGGGGCGATGGGCCCCGCGTGCTCTGGTCGTCTCACCGTTGCACACGGCTACATAGTTCCAACAGGCGGGCTTGATCCTGCGCGGGATGTAGCCCTGTACGACATGGCGATGCCACTGGCCGGACCGTCCCTGTGACGGCCCTGTCCGGTCATGGACTGGCCACGTCCAACAGCAGTACGTTGAAGCCGGTTATCAACGGGCGGGTGTGCAGCACGTCGCGCAGCAGCAGCACGTTGGAACCCCGAATAACGACGGTGTCGAGCTCGCTGAAGGCGATGGATGCGTTGTTGCCCAGGACGGTCACCCGGCCGGTCACAACGAGATTTCGGACGCGCACGCCGTTGGCGCGGATGATGAGATCGCCGTCGAGGATCGAAACGAGCCGGTCGTCGGTGGAAACCTCGCCATACAGCACGGTGCCATGCTCGTTGATATCCAGTGAGCCGACATGAACGCCTTCTTCCAGCCGCAGCACGTCGGGGCCGGAACGGGGGTAGTGAAGTTCGCTGACGAGTTGAGGGCCCAGATCGGGATTGTAGAGGGCCACCACGTCCACCAGTCCGGGCTGGACGATGCTCACGTTCAGGCTGCCGGTTGGGAATTGCACGACGGCCGTACCGACAGGCAGGTCATCCAGCATGGCCAGGCCGGAGGCGTCAGTGCGGGTGCCGCGCGGACCGACCGTGATGCCGATCTGAGCGCGGCCGGCGGGGACCGCGAGGGCGCCGGTGCTGGGGCGATTGACGACCGGGTTAATGACCATAACCAGGCCGCCGCTGGCGAAGCCGACCGGCCGGCCGGGCTCAACGTCAGGTTCGTCACCGACTCCGCCGGCGATGACGGCATTGACCCGCGGAGTGTCGGAGGGGTGGGCGGGAAGGCAGCCGAGAGAGGCGGTCAGGACCAGTAACGCCACTCGCTTGGCCGGCAGCATGTATGAAGCTCCGTGGAAATTTTGGTTATTGAATTGTTCCCCGGCAAAGAGTGATGGGCAACAATGTCCACGCACGTGACCACATGAACCCGTGGCTCCGTGCGGAAATTCCGGCGTGCCCCGGTTAAGTTGAGGCAACAGGCACCCTGGCAGAAACACGCAGTGACATGAGCTCATCGCCGCCGGCCCTTCCGCCTGCTCATTTGACCCAGCCCGTTTGGTATCGCTACATTGCCTTGCCATTGGCTTGCAGGAGACGTGTGGTGCGCGTGACAACCCGGCAGGCAACGCTGATGCTTGTTTTTGCGGCTCTGTGGGCCGGCCGCGCCGTTGCGCAGCCGGCTGGCACGCAACCGGCCCATGCTCCCGCCACCACGCCGGCCGTCACCACCGATCGCCCGATCATCGCCCGCATCGCTCTTCGCATCCCCGATCGTGCTGAACGCGCGGAATACTGGGTGCGGACGCCGCCCGACTATACCGTTGACGGGAGTCCGGCCCTGCTCATCGCCCTTCATGGCACCGACGACACCGCCCGCCAGATGATCGATTTCTGGAGCGGGTTGCGCACGCCGGTGCCTGTCCTGCTGATCGCGCCGCAGGGAGTTGGCAAGGGCTGGAGCGAAGCCGATCTGCCCACCATCCGGGCCATGTGGGCGGACCTGCAAAAGCGTTTTGGATTTGATGAACAGCGCGTGCTGCTGGCGGGTTTCTCCGCCGGCGGGGCCATGGTCTTCGAGCTGCTGTATAAAGAGCGGCTCCCGGTGACCGCAGCGGCGGCTCTGGCCAATTACGTTCCGCCGCGGGTGACGGCCGAAGAGGTCGCCGCCCGCCGGCAGGTGCCGGTGTTCTACGCCGTGGGCATGGCCGACCTGAACCACGAGCGAATGCGGGCCGGCCTGGAGTTTCTGCGTTCGGCCGGAGCCAACGTGAAAATCCACCGCCCGCGCATCGGCCACACCCTCGACGCCACCGTCGCCCAGGAGGCTCTGGATTACTGTTTCGAGCAGTTCCGCAAGCGCCTCGACACGGCCATTGATCAGGCGGCCAAAGATACGGATCTGCCCGCGGCTATTGCCCGGCTGGAAGCGATTACTACCCAGGCCCGCTGGCACGAGCCCGCCGCCGTCGAACGTGCCGCCCAGGTGCTGGAACGCCGGGAGCGGCCGGGCCGAGACGACCTCAAGGCGGCCGAAGACCTCGTGTGGGCGGGACGAAAAGCCGAGGCCGCTGAATTGTTCAAGCGAATCGAGTTGGCCTATGGTCAGGGAAGGTTGAGCCGCCAGGCCCGGCTGCAGCGCGAACAGCTCGAATCCGAGCCCGCCGTGCGCGATGAACTGGCCCGCCGGGAGGCCCGTCGCCGTGCTGACGAGGCCCAGGCTCTCTATGCCGCCGCCCAGCGGCTCGTGATCCAGAACCGTCGCCAGGAGGCGGCGGCCAAGTGTCAGGATATTATCAGTCGATACAGCGAAACGCCGGCCGCCACAAGGGCCCAGCGGCTGCTGAAGATGCTCGAAGCTCGGAGAACGCCATGAACCCCGCTCCCCTGGAGATCGAAACCTTCCTCGACGCCTCGTTTGGCGAGAACGCGTACGTGCTCAGCACGACGGACGACAACGGCCTGCGCATCGGCTGGATCATCGACCCAAGCTTTCCGCCGCAGTGCCACCGCGTGCTGGAATATGTGCGCGATCAGAACATCCGGCTGGAGCGCGTGGTGCTGACGCACGGCCATCTCGACCACATCGCCGGCGTGGATGCCGTCCGCCAGGCCCATCCCCATGTACGCGTGGCCATCGGTCAGGCCGAGCAGGGCGCTTTTGCGGACCCGGAGATCAACCTTTCCAGCGCGGTCGGCCTGCCCCTGAACCTGCAGACGCGGGCGGACGAGGACCTGCCGGTGGGGGCCGAGCTCAAACTGGGTTCCCTGAGCTGGCGGGTGCTGGACGTCTCGGGGCACTCACCGGCCGGACGCGCCCTTTATTGCCCCCAGGCAGGTGTGGTCTTCACCGGGGACGCACTTTTCGCCGGCAGCATCGGTCGGACCGACTTCCCGGGCTCGGATCATCGCCTCCTGTTGAACAATATTCGCACCAGTCTCTACAGCCTTCCGGACGAGACCGTGGTCTACTCCGGGCACGGCCCGGCGACCACTATTGGCCACGAACGCAAGTTCAACCCCTTTGTGTCCGATTGATCCGATAACGAGTCGCAATGGTCCGGGAATTTGCTGGCAAGTGTAAGAAATTGCGACTATATTACTATAGAAAGATAGAGAGCGGATGCCGGCATCGCGCCGTCGTCAGACCGGTTTATTATCAGGCTTCATACCTTTTTTGATCTTCCTGACGACAGTGGGATGCCGCATGAGCGTCTTGCCCGGCCCGCGGGATATCTCGGCAAGCGGAGCACTCCAGTGCCAAGCCTGCCGGCAGCCTGAGGGCGTCGGGTAGTGGCATCGGACTCGAACCGGCATTGACTGCGGGGGAGAGATGTCGCCGGAGATGCGTCATGGCCGCTCAGGAGAAGGTCAAAACCCGTTGTCCGGTTTGTCAAAGCGCGTACCGTGTGCCCAGCGTCACGGTCGGTCATCGTGCGCGCTGCCCCAAATGTGGCGCCGTGTTCCGGGTAGGTTCGCCGACGGCGGATCGGTCTGGCGAGTCCCCGTCATCGACCCCAGCCACACGCCCTGACAGTCCCCATCGCCAGCGAGCCGAACGGCCGTCACGACATCCTGGCGCGCCTTCTTCCCGGGGCCCTGCCGGTGACAGCCCGCGCCATGTCTCCGAGGAGGACATCCTCCGGTGGCTCACCGAGTCCAACGATGACGATCTCCCGCCGGAACCGCGTCGTTGGGTGTCGCCACCCCAGCCGGCGGAAAAGGCCTCCACCGCCAAGTAGAACGGAGTGACGGCCGGCACGCCGGCCGCAACCGCCGGAATGCGGACCGTGTTGGGTAACCTGATCCCTGCCTCGTGTCCGTCTGCCGTAAGCTTTCGCAGCCGTGGGCAAGGGGTGTGGCAGTTCTTTGTGGTGGGGTGGGGCGGGACTCCGGAGGGCGTGCATCTTGTACGCCTTTGAGGCGGACAGGATGCACGCTCTTCTGATGCGCCCGGCCGCTTCACCCTGATCCTTTGCCAGGCCCGTGGGCCGTGGGCAGGGTCGCCCGCCTGAACGTGTTGACGACAAACTCGACATTTCCTACACTTACGGGTTCAACGGCAGCGGTCCTCGCCCGGCTGAGGCGAACTTCTGCCGGATGGCCGTGACGGCGCCCCATGGGGCACCGTCGCCGACGGCTTCCTGGATGGTACCCTTGTTTCTTTTTGTGAAGCATGGCTTCTGTCCGGCTGGCGTTGGTGCGAAGGGAATGCTTCCGGCGGGATCAACGCCGAGGCAGCAGGGCAAACCCGTGATCCGTTGCGATCCGGCTTGCCCCTTCATCAGGCCAGGAACTGAATGACAATTTGTATCAAGACCCCAGGAGAGGTGCCGGAGTGGCTGATCGGGCTGGTTTCGAAAACCAGTGAGCCCGCAAGGGTTCCGGGGGTTCGAATCCCCCCCTCTCCGTTTTTTTGGCTCATGTCTCAGCATAACCAACCACAAGGCAGCGGGTTGTAATTCTTTCCTGCCGTTGAAATTCCCCGTCCGGCAGAGGAGAGAGGAAATCTGTGGAAATCGTGGCGGGAGGGGGCGACGCTTCGATGGCTGGGTTCCCAGTGACATCGCGACGATCGCACCCCGCATTACCAGGAAACTCAGGATGCCGGGATTTCGGCGGACCGCGGACTGTGGCCCACTATCAGGACTGCCGCCCAAGCGCCCATTAGACCCGGAAGATCACACACAGGCCGAGAAAAAGCGCCGCCTCATGATCGCCCTCATCTCTTGTGACGCAGGAACCTGGTTGCTACCACCGACTGGTCCTGTTTCCGTCACGCATGTTCCCCGATAAGCTGTCACCGGAAGGAGTCCTTATGCCCGTTCGATCAATTCGCCTCACGGTTGTCCTGATGCTCATGGCCGGTCCCTCGCTGCTCCTGGCGGCTAATCCGGAACATCGGATGAGTTACCTGGACAACGGCACCATCCGCATCGGTGTGAACCTGAACGCGGGGGGTGCCATCGCCTACCTGTCCAAGTCCGGCGACAGCACGAACCTGGTGAACAACTGGGACTGGGGGCGACAGATTCAGATGAGCCACTACTCCGGGCCGGTTCCGTTCGCGCCCGACGGCAAGCAACCCTTTCCGCAATGGGCCGGTCTTGGCTGGAACCCGGTCCAGGCAGGCGACCACTTCAGGAACCCATCAAAGGTTCTGGATCACCGCAACGAGGGGAAGACTCTCTACGTGAAATGCATCCCCATGCAGTACGCGCTGGACAACGTGCCCGCCGAGTGCGTGTTCGAGTGCTGGATCACGCTTCAGGGCAACACCGCCGAAGTCCGCAGCCGTATGACTGTAGACCGGCCGGACAAGACCCAGTACCCCGCACGCGGCCAGGAACTCCCGGCCATCTACACCATCGGCACCCTCTACCGCCTGATGACCTACACGGGCGACAAGCCGTTCACCGGGGATGCACTCACCCGTATCGAGAAAAGTGAGGAAGAGAAGCGCAAGGGCGGCTGGCCATGGGTGCGATACCGGGCGACCGAGAACTGGGCGGCGCTGGTCAACGACCAGGACTGGGGCGTGGGCATCTGGGAGCCCGGCTGCACGAGCTTCGTGGGCGGGTTCGCCGGTAAGCCCGGCAAGGGCGGGACGAACGATGACCCGACCGGCTACATCAGCCCCATGCTGGACGAGATCATCGACCACAACATCGCCTACGAGTACCGCTACGTCTTGATCGTCGGCAGCCTCGACGAGATCAGGAAGCATGTCTACGAGCATGCCAGGCGTCCGGTCCCGCCGACCTACAAGTTCGAGAAGGACCGCCAGCACTGGCACTACCGGAACGCCGTGGACACCGGCTGGCCGATCAGGGGCGAACTGAACGTGCTGCTGGACAAACCGGACCCGCAGTTAATCGGGCCATCCGGGTTCTGGCTGGCAAAGGACGCCCCGAAGCTGCGGATCGAGGCGGCGTTCAAGACCGGGCAGGGCCAGGCGACTGTCTTCTGGAAGCGATTTGATGACGACCGATTCACAGGTGCCAAGAGCCTGACTTTCCAGATCAGGCCGGACGGTGAGTACCACGTCTACGAGATCGATTTATCCGCTTCGCCGGAGTACCGGGGCGCGATCACCGGCCTGCGGCTCGATCCGGCCGAGGCCGGGAACAAGGGCGACTGGGTGAAGATCAGGTCGATTGCGTTCGACAAGCCGGACGCACGTTGAGGCGCTGAGGCGATCAACAAGCAGCACAACCTGCCCGAGTTTGCAACGAAAACCGTATCAGGGCGGAATCGAAGCTCTGTCTGGAAGCTAATAGGATCTCCCTAGCCTGTTGTGGCTAAGGAGTTACGGCACGCAGACGCGCGCGATCAGGGAACCTGGTTGAGCAGGAACAGCACGGCCATGCGGATGGCCAGCCCGTTGGACACCTGGCGGAGGATGGAGCTGTTGGGGCCGTCGGCGACTTCGCTGGCCAGTTCCACCCCGCGGTTGATGGGGCCGGGGTGCATGATGAGCACATCGGGCTTGGCCTTGGCCAGCCGTTCGCGGGTCAGGCCGAACAGACGGACGTATTCCTGCGTGCTGGGGAAAACCTGGCTGGCGATACGTTCGCGCTGCACGCGGAGCATGTTGATCACGTCGGCGTCCTTGAGCACCGCGTCGAGATTGTGGCTGACCTTCGCGCCCAGTTGCTCGAAGGATTTGGGGACCAGCGTGGTCGGCCCGACAAAGGTCACGTTCGCGCCCAGCTTGGTCAGCCCCCAGAGGTTGGAGCGGGCCACGCGCGAGTGGGCGATGTCGCCGACGATGACCACGTTGAGGCCTTCGATCCGGCCCTTGCGCTCCAGGATGGTGAAGATGTCGATCAAGCCCTGGGTAGGGTGTTCGTGCTGGCCGTCGCCGGCGTTGACCACGTGGCGGTCGGTGCAGCGGGTGATGTAATGGGGGGCGCCGGCCGCCGAGTGCCGGATGACGAACGTATCCACCCCCATGGCCTCGATATTGCGCACCGTGTCGCGCAGCGACTCGCCCTTGGAGACCGACGACCGGCTGGCGTTGAATTCAAGCACATCGGCGGAGAGCCGCTGGGCCGCCAGGGTGAAGCTCGTCCGCGTGCGGGTGGAGTCTTCGAAGAAGAGGTTCACCACCACCCGGCCGCGAAGGGCCGGCACCTTCTTGATACTCCGCGTGGATACCGGCTGGAATCCCTTGGCTGTATTGAGGATATGCCAAAGCTCCTCGGCGGAGAGATCCTCCAGCCCCAACAGGTGCCGCCGCTTCCAGACGAATTCCTTCTCCTTGCGGGCCGATGACGCCTGCGCGGCCGGGGTAGCCTTGGCCTGGCTGGCGCCGGATGGTAAGGGCGGTTCGTTTTGGGCAGTCGTCTTTTTCATCCGATCAGCACCTCATCGACGCCATCCGATTCAGTCAGATGGACGGTGACAGGAACATCGGGCACTGATACGCGAACGCCAACCAGATCGGCCTGAATGGGCAACTCGCGTCCGGGCCGATCCACCAGCACGACCAGGCGGATGGCCTTGGGACGCCCGAGATCCACCAGCGCGTCCAGCGCCGAGCGGGCCGACCGGCCAGTGTAGAGCACGTCATCCACAAGGATGACGTAACGGCCGGTGATGTCGAAGTCGATCTCCGTCGCGCGGACCCGCGCCTTGGGGCCCAGTTCGGCCAGATCGTCGCGATAGAGGGTGATGTCCAGTACGCCGGTTTCGATATCCTGAACGCCGAGCTTGCGTAAGCCGGCCACCAGCCGGGCGGCCAGGATTTCGCCACGGCTGCGGATGCCGATTACACCCACGGGAACCCCATCCGGCAGGCTGGCCCGGATTTCACTGACCAGCCGATCCAGCGTGCCGGCAATCTGCGTTGCGTCCAAAAGCACTTCGGAGGATGCCATAGTGCAAGGAGGGTAGCCAATCCGAGGTCTAAGTTCAACTTTGCAGGATATTCCAGCAGAGACCGGCACAGGTGAGGGTTCAGGGTTCGGGGTTCAGGGTTCAGGAGGGGGGCAGGCACAGCTCGGGGGGGCATCCTGCCCGCCTTCAGCATGGCACCGGGGCGTCTCGCCGGTGTGGCGGGCGTTCCGTCCACATTCGGATTTTGTCATGGGACATTTTTCTCCGCGAAGTACCTCTCCACCTCGTCACAGATCAGATGGTAGGCGATCTGGTGAATCTCCTGGATGCGTTCGCTGGCCGTATGGTTTACGCACAGGCACAGGTCGCAGAGCGGCTTGAGCTTGCCGCCCCGGCCGGTGAAGCCGACCACGGTGGCCCCGAGCAGCCGTGCCGCCTGCGCCGCCTCGATGATGTTCGCCGAGTTGCCCGAGGTGGACAGGGCCCACACCACGTCGCCGGCCCGCACCAGGCCCTCCACCTGTCGAGCGAAGACGTGCGGAAAGCCGTAATCGTTGCCGATGGCCAGCAGGTTCGAGGAATCGGTCGTCAGTGCGACCGCCGGCAGGGCCCGCCGTTCGCGCTTGAACCGGCCGAGCAATTCGGCCGCGATGTGCTGGGCGTCCGCAGCGCTGCCGCCGTTGCCGAAAATATAGACCCGCGAACCGGCCTCGATCGCGGCAATGATCGTGCGGGCGATCTGATCGAGCAGATCCACCTGCTCGCGCAGTTCCTTGAACAGCCTTTCGTGATCGGCCAAGCCCTCGGTGAACAGATCGCTCATTCTCCGCCTCCGGTGCGAATCCGTTGCAGGATGCTCGTGGTGCTCACGCCCTCCACCAGCGGCAGCAGGACCACGCGCCCGCCGTGAGCCTCCACATGCTCCCGGCCGACGACGCCCTTGTCAGCCCAATCCTCGCCCTTGACCAGCACGTCGGGAGAGAGCCTTTCGATGATCCGCTGCGGCGTTGGCTCGTCGAAGAGGACCACGTAATCCACGCTCTGGAGTGCCGCCAGCACTTCCGCGCGTTGCTCCTGGGGGATGATGGGGCGGTCCTCGCCTTTGCCCTGGGTCCGTACCGACGCATCCGAATTGAGCCCCACGACCAGCACCTGTCCCAGTTCCCGGCAGCGCTCCAGGAAGCGAACGTGGCCCACGTGCAGCAGGTCGTAGCAGCCGTTGGTGAACACGATGGTGTCGCCGCGTTCCTTCCGCAGGGCCAGCTCCGCTTGAAGCTGCTCCACCGAGCGTACTTTGCAGGCCCCCGCGCCCAGGCTCATCCGCAGGTCCGCGAGCACCTCGTCGCGCGTAACCGGCACGCAGCCGAACTTTTCGACCTCCAGTCCGCCGGCGATGTTGGTGAGCCGGGCGGCTTCCTCCCAGCCGGCGCCTGCCGCTACCGCCGCCGCCAGCATGGCCAATACCGCGTCGCCGGCGCCTGTGTTGTCATAGACCGACCGTTGCCGCGTCGGAATGTGCATCGGCGCCTCGCCGCGCAGGGCCAGGATGCACCCGTCGCGATCCACCGTGATCAGTACGCCGCCAAGCTCCAGCTTTTCCACAAACGCGGGGGCGCAGGCCTGAAGGTCCTCCAGGGAATCGCTGGGGCAGCCGGAGACAATGCGAAACTCCGTCCGGTTCGGGGTCAGTATGGTCGCGCCGGCATACTTGCTGTAATCGTTCAACCGGGCCGGATCCACCAGCACCGGCTTGCCGGCCTTTTGGGCGGCCTCGATGATCCGGCGGCAAAGCGACTTGGTCAGCAGCCCCTTGTCATAATCCTCCAGACAGACCACGGCGACGTCCTTGATGGCCGCCACGGCCATGTCGGCAAACCGGCCGGCCTCCGGGCCGTCGATCGGCCGGGTGACCTCCTCGTCCACGCGCATGAGCTGCTGGCGGTGACGATGCTGGGCCAGGCCCACGAAGCGCGTCTTCGTCGTGGTGGGGCGGTCCACCAGGGCCATCAGGCCGCGGGTGCCCACCCGCTGCATTTCCAGCAGGGCGCGAACGCGGGCGCCGGCGTCGTCAAGCCCGACGATGCCGCAGCAGACTACATCCGTCCCCAGGGCCCGCAGATTGGCGGCCACGCTGCCTGCGCCGCCCACGCGCTCCTCATCATGCCGTTTGCGCAGCACCGGCACGGGGGCCTCGGGGCTGATGCGTTCCGCGTCGCCGTAAATGTAGCGGTCGAGAATGAAATCGCCGATCAGCAGGACGCGCTGCCGGCCAAAGGACTCCACCAGCTTGATCAGACGAGAGACCAAACAATGCCTCCAATGCGCTCCAAAAACATGTGTAAGAACGCCCGCTCGCAAGGGGGCCGTCTTTTACACACGTGCTGACATAATACCCGGGCGCCGCTGCCGGATCCGCAGTGGCAGCGAGGTCTCAGCGTCAGGACACCCGCGCACTCCCGAACAAGCCTCGGCCGCGCCTGTCAAACTCTCCATCGTAACCGGCCATTGAGAGCCGTCAATTTACCGCACCGTTCAGGTCCGGGGCCGGCGATCGGGTAAATGCCTCTGTCAGGGCCCGGGGGGGCGTGTATCTTGCACGCCTTCGAGGCGGCCAGGATGTCTGCCCCCCGGGTGCGCCCGGCCGCTTCACCATAATCCTTTGCCAGGCCTGACGTGGGCTTTTCGTGAGGGGGGCGGTTTCAACACCACGGCGGATACCAGTATAATCCAGCCGCTACGGGGGGCACTGCGTGTCGCCGGCCCGCCCGCCTGATCACAAGGAAAAAGCCGATGCATGAGAACCGGATGTCGAGATGGGGCCTGTTTGCGATTATCTGCGGATTTGTGCTGTCGCCGGTGGGCGCTATCGGCCAGCAGGCTGCCAAGCCGGAGGGGCCGCCGCGGATGGCCCCGGCCGCGCTCTATCAGCCGACGCTCATGCCCGATCGTATCGTCCTGACCTGGACGGGCGATCCGACCACCAGTCAGGCGGTGACCTGGCGAACCTCGACTGAGGTCAGCCTTGCCTATGCGGAAATCACCGAAGCAGCGGCCAGCCCCTGGCTGGAAGGGAAAGCCAGACGCGTCACCGCCACCACGCGGCCGTTCAAGTCGGATCTGTCCACGTGCCATGTACACACCGCTGAATTCAAAGACTTGAAGCCCGGCGTCCTGTATGCGTATCGCGTGGGGGATGGCGTGAACTGGAGCGAGTGGTTCCAGTTCCGCACGGCCGCCTCCAGCCCGGAGCCGTTTTGCTTCCTCTACTTCGGTGATGCCCAGAGAGGGCTCCACAGCCTGTGGTCGCGCGTGGTCCGCGAAGCTTTCCGTCACGCGCCCCGGGCGGCTTTCACGCTGCACGCGGGCGATCTGGTCACGACCGCGGAAGACGACGCCCTGTGGGGTGAATGGTTCAGTGCGGGTAGCTGGTTGTTTGCCAGCGTTCCGGTGATTGCCACGCCGGGCAACCATGACCACGTGTCGGTGAAAAAGCCGGATGGCACCACCGTCCGGCAAGTTTCCAAATACTGGCCGGCCAACTTCGCGTTTCCCCGGAACGGCCCTGAGGGACTTCAGGAGTGCGTGTACTACGTGGATTACCAGAATCTGCGCGTCATTTGCCTGAACTCGGTTGTGCGACTGCAGGAACAAGCCGCCTGGCTGGAGCGGGTGCTGTCCGAGAACGACCGCACCTGGACGGTGGTCACGTGCCATTACCCGGTCTTCTCGTTGGCCAGGAATCGGGACAACGAGGACCTGCGGCAGGAGTGGAAGCCGCTCTTCGATCGCTATGGCGTGGACCTGGTGCTGACCGGACACGATCATGTCTATGGCCGTACGGGGTTGCTGATGCCGGAAGGCTCCGATGCCAAGGGACCGGCGCATGCCGGGACCGTTTACATTTCATCGGTCAGCGGCCCGAAGATGTACGAGCTGAGCAAGAAGCATGGGGTCGATTTCCGGCGGGTCGCCGAGGACACGCAACTTTACCAGGTCATCTCCATTGACGGGCCGGTGCTGCGTTACGAAGCCTGCACGGCCAACGGGGAGCTTTACGACGCATTTACGCTGAAGAAAACGCCGGGTCAGCCGAAGGAGTTCAGCGAGCAAATACCGGCCGTGCCCGAGCGTCGCCGCCCGAAGAAGCAGAGTTGATTTCACGCCTGGCGTTTGGCCGGTGATACGGATTCCAAATGAATCTCGCGCGTTGGGCACCCCGCCTCTCCAGAGGGTGAGGTACTCCGAACGCGCGAAGATTCAAGTGATCGGCAGCGACGCGACCAACCACCAGGCCGGCAATGGTGGGCAAGGCCGACTGAAGCCGGCTGAATCGGACAGAATAAGAAAAGGGCATTGAGCGCACCACAGACCGCCACTTCAGGTGGACATGCGCCCCGAAGGGGCGGCCAGAAAGTAGCCACGGGTGGAGCGAAGCGGAACCCGTGGTTCAGAGCCTGCCCGATCTTTCCTGCCGCCCCGGCAGGGGCGGCGTGAGACCCCTCACCAGTCTCTCACCCCGCCCCGGCCGGGGCGGGGACTTGTGCGCCGGGTGCTCGCAACCACCAGTTCCGCTTCGCTGCACTGGTGGCTACTCTCACCTGGCCCCTCTCGGGGCCACTGGCGATTGCCTGAGCAACAAACACATCTCCAGCCTCAGACTCACTCCGGCCTCAGCCGGGCTTGCGGTTGATGCCGTCGGCACCTTCATCGGTTGTCCAAATCGTGAACCCACCTCTGGAAGAGGTGGGCCACCCGCGGCTCGCCATTACACGTTTGGAGAATCAAACGTAATAGACTGCCCCTCGGCCTGCCGATGGGCAAGCTACTGCCGGCTGAGCGAATAATCGCTGATTTGCTGCAATCGCACGCAAACGTTGTTGAGCAGCTCCTCGGCCTTGTCCGACGGCAGGCAGCTCAAGCGATAGATGAGGGACAGTTCCAGGCGATCCGAGAAGACGGTCGGCGAGAGCACGATGGGAATGGCTGGTCCGGGAGGGCCGACGCGCAGATACCGGGTGATCGCGCGCACGGCGGTTCCGAATTGAGAAGCGTCCACGACAAAGGTGCTGACGCCCCCGCAGATCGGCAGGAGTTTGCGATAGCTCCGGCGGTGGTTGGGGATATCCAGCAGGGGCCAGATATTCCGAACGAAGAAACCCTGCAGGGCCGAAGCGGCCGGCCGACGATTCGCATGGTTCTTGAGCGCGCGAGTCTGGGCGCAAATCTCGGCCAGCAGTTCGTCCAGGGAGGCGTCGGGCGAATCCAGCATCACCACGTTGTCGCTTAAGTGCACGCCGAAGTGGCCGGAGAGGTCGATCGGAGCTCCTCTGCGCGTGCTGGCGATGGTCCCCAGTGCCAATTTGCGACGATGTCGGTGCTTCCGACGGGTGGGGGTTTGTTCGGCGATGGCCGAGGCCAGGGCCGCCAGGCACGCATCATTGAGCCCCGCCCCGCGGGCCTTGCAGGCCGCCGACAGGCTCTTGAATGCGGGCTCTGAAAGCGTCCGGACCGCCAGGGCGGTTTCGTTGCCCATGTCGCGTTCGTCCGGCATCTTGTGCATGGAGCGGAAACGGAAGTAGAGGGCCAGGCCGCGGGCCAGGCTGGTCAGCTTGCCTGCCCGGGGGGCTTTCGGGGCCGCGGAGCAGGCGTCGGGTGGCGGGACGACGCTCAATGGCGGCGTCGTTCCCGGATCCTCCCGGTCGAGATATTGTCGCATGATGGGGGCGAGAAGGGTGGAGACTGCGCCGGCATCCGCGGCAATGTGACGATAGACCAGGACGATGTAATGGGCCTGGCCGTCGGCCTCGTTGAATACGCTCCAGCGCAAAGGATGGCAAGGGGTATCGGGAAAAGGCGTGTTGACTCCGCTGCTGATGACCTCGGCCAGGGTGTCCTCTGGCGTCGCGCTGGGCGGCAATTCGACCAGGGGAACCTCCTCCAGTTCCAGGTAACGGTAGCTTTGCGTTTCCCGATGGACCTCCAGTCTCCCAATGCCCACTTGTCGGCAGCGGTCCTCAATGACTCGCCGGAGGGCAGGGATGTCCGCGGGGCCCGAGACGCGCAGGGCATGAGCGGCATTGTAAGGACAGGTTTCTTCCCAGAGCAGCATGGCCTGCTGGAAGGAATTCAGGCTGGTGAAGGCCGGGCCCGGCAGGGGGCGGTGGTTAGTGTTCACCGACTTCTGCTCGCCGCCGTCCGTTCGGTCGGCGGTGACTTTGAATCCCCGCTTCAGGGAGGGAATAAAGCGCCGCGTGCGTGCGCAGTAGTCGGCGTAGGCTTGTCCGTGCCGCTCGAGCAGGAAGCGCTCTTCGTTGCGGGCCTTGATAAGCATGAGGCTGATATGGATCGCCGCAAGCAGGAGCACAACCGGTGCGGGCAGGATAACCACCGTACACAGCATGAGCAGGATGCTCAGGGCATAGATCGGATGGCGCACTTTGGCGAAAGGCCCGCTGACCAGCAAACGGCTCTGCTGGTTGGGGTCGATGCCCATGCGCCAGTCGCGGCCCATGTGCTGCCAGCACCACATGGACAGCAGCAGGCAGAGGACCCCCACGAGCGCGGCCGCCATCCGCACGAGGTGCGCGAGTACGGAAGAGGCCAGGGCCGGAGGCAAACCAATCCACCGGTTGCCGGCGCCCACCAAGCTGGCTGCGAGCAGGGGAACGGTCATCCAGCTCAGAACAACGGGGATCCAGAGAACCCACATGGCCCGCTCGATCCATTGGGCGGGGATCAGCACGCGATGGACGCCGCGCGCCTGCCGGCGTACGCGCAAAATCATGGCCCCCACGCAGAACCAGTAGACGCAGACAGTAAGGCCGACGATCAGAATCGGCACTTCAGCCATCGCAAGAGCCTCCATTGTCATCCCCCCATCAGGATGCTCCACACAGGAAATATGTTGTGCTGATTCTAGCCGGGCCGGCATGGCGCGTGGAGAGTCCCCGGCCGGCCGCAGGTCGGACTGTGCGATCAACCGTCATCAGTTCGCGAGCTTTCCGGGGTCGGGGATCTGGAAACGCATTCCGCCCCATTCGACCCACTCACCCCGGCCGGGGGCTGTGCCGTATTTGGCCGCGACCTGTCGCAAAATGTCGTTTCGGTACGTGTACCACAGGCAGGCGGGGATGGTCTTGATCTGCCCGTCAGTGACGTCCTCGTAGGCAAACACGGCCGTGCAGTTCTGGAGACGGCTGGATTCGACCGAGTGGGGCTCCTCGAAGGGCAGCACCGCCAGTTGCAGGATCTGGGGCGGGTTCATGTGCGCGTAGGCCACGTCGCGGAGCTTCCGGCCGCACAACAGGCCGCCCAGCATGCGCAGGCCGGAGACCAGCGGATGGCCCTTGAACAGCTTGCGAAGATCGAGCGCCCGCCAGGCCAGCGGCAGGAAGGCCTTGAGCACGAGCCACTGGCCCCGCAGCCGTTGAATGCGCCGGGTCGGATCCAACCGGGCGAGCTTCGGCTCCAGGGTCCGGCTGCGAAGCAGGATCTCCTCGGCCAGCCGGCTGAAGGGCATGCGCAGCCAGTGATTGATGCTGACGTACTGCTGGCCGTCGGAAATCAACGCGGTGACGGATTCGCAGTCCGGGTGGACCCCGCCGAACATCAGCGTCTCGGACCGGGAACTGGCCCGGAAGAATGCTCTCGACCGCCGCAGATGCTCGCCGATGCCCGCGGGCACAAACTCGATCTTGCCGCCGGGGATGCGCTCCTGCACCATCTTCTCGACGTCTTCGCGCGTGGTGTGCACGCCCGTCTCGAACTCGCCCGGCTCCCAGTTCTCGGTCAGCGGGATGAGCCCCAGCGAGTCGATGACCTCCCGGTTCTCATGGCAGCAGCGGACCAGGTCTTCGAGGTATTGATCGTTGATGCCGCGGGCCACACAGGCGAGCAAAACGTGCGTGCGCGTGCTGTACTTCTTGAGATTCTCCAGGGCCTTCATCTTCTTGTCGTAGACGTCGACCCTTCGGAGCCGCTTGTAGATGTCGGGATGCCGGCCGTCGAACGCCAGGCGCACGCGGATGCGGGTTTCGCAGATCTGGCGGCAGAACTCCTCGTCGGCCAGGCGCAGCCCGTTGGTGATGAGCCGCGGCTTAAGGCCGTGCTTGCGGGCCAGCGTCACCAGCATGAAGAGGTCATCGCGCAAGGTCGGTTCGCCGCCGAAGAACTCGACCATGGGGACCGGGTTACACTGGGCCAAGGCGCGGAAGACCTTGTCGAAGTACTCCAGCGGGGGGTGGAAATCGAACCCCATCTTCGGCACGCTGGCGATGCAGATGGGGCAGTTCATGTTGCAGCGGTTGGTCACGTCCAGTAGCACCACGTTGGGCTGATGCGACTTATGGCAGGTCTTGCAGTTCAGGCTGCAGCCGTTGGACTGTTCGAAGTGCCACAGGTCGCGCTTCTGCTGCCAGCCGACAGCGTCGGATGTGAGCAGCGCCTCGGTGGATCCGCAGTCAGGGCAGTTTTTCCGGAGAAACACCGCGCCGTTCCGGATCACATGCTCGGCCGGTACACATGCCTGACATTTCTGGCAAATCCCGCGGATCGTGGGGTTCATGGACGCGAATCTCCTGATGGCAAAGAGAAACTTGCGTTTATCAGTCTATTGCCGGCTCCAAACGAGGGGTATCATAACCATCCAATTGAAATTGTACCAAGTATACAGCAATCCGAAGTGCTCCAGAACGTATCCCGCCGTCATTTGCCACTCTTGCCCAAGCTGTTATCCTAACTCGTGCTTGGTAATTGGGGAAGCATGGGGAATCGAGGGAGACGGACAATGGCGGACTGCGTGCTTGCGTTGGATCTGGGGACCACCGGTAACCGGGCCATCGTTTTCAATGATCAATGCCAGGTGGTGGCCCAGGCCTACGAGGAATTTACACAGCGCTTTCCCCAAACCGGGTGGGTGGAGCACGATCCGGAGGAAATCTGGCGGAGCATTCTGTCCTGCATTCAGGTCGTCCGCACCCAGGTGCCGGCGGAGGCCATCGCGGCCATCGGGATCACCAACCAGCGCGAGACGGCGGTTTTGTGGGATGCCCAGACCGGCCGGCCGGTCTATAACGCGATTGTCTGGCAGGACGTGCGCACCGCCCCGCGCTGCGAAATGCTCAAGGAACGCCACGCCGACGAGGTCCGGCGCAAGACCGGGCTGCTGATCGATCCGTACTTTTCCGCGACCAAAATCGCCTGGGTGCTCGAACACGTGGAGGAGGCTCGACGGTTGGCCGGGGCGGGCCGGCTGTTGTTCGGGACCATTGATAGCTGGATTCTGTGGAAGCTGACCGGCGGGCGGGTGCATGCGACCGACCCGTCCAACGCCTCCCGGACCCTGCTGCGGGATATCGCCCGCAGCACCTGGGACGAGGGGCTGGCGCGGATCTTCGATATCGAGGGCGTGAAACTGCCGGAAGTCCGTCCGTCCCTGTCCGCGTTCGGTGCGGCCGATCCGGGCGTGTTGGGGCGTGAGCTGCCCATCACGGCCATCCTGGGCGATCAGCAGGCGTCGCTGTTTGTTCAGTGCGGCTCCTCGGGCGAGACGGTCAAGAACACGTACGGCACCGGGCTGTTCCTGATGATCTGCACCGGCGAGCGGATGCCGCTTTGTGATGAACTGCTCACGACGATCGCCTGGCAGCGTGCCGGCGGGCCGCTTGAATATGCCCTCGAGGGCAGTGTGCTGGTGGGGGGGGCGGCAATACAGTGGCTGCGCGACGGGCTGGGCATTATCCAGAGCAGCGCCGAAAGCGGGGAGCTGGCCCATCGCGTCCCGAGCAACGAGGGCGTATACTTCGTGCCGGCCCTGGCCGGGCTGGGCGCGCCGTACTGGGACCGCTTCGCCGGCGGATTGATCATCGGCCTGACCCGTGGCACCCGGCGCGAGCACCTGGCCCGGGCGGCGCTGGAGTCCCTGGCTTACCAGACCCGCGACGTGGTGGAAGCGATGGAACGGCAGTTGGGCCGGCGCATCCGCAGTCTGCGGGCTGACGGAAAACCGTCGCAAAACGATTTCCTCATGCAGTTCCAGGCGGATATGCTGGGCGTCCCGGTGACGCGGAGCGCCGTCACGGAGACCACTGCCCTGGGGGCGGCGGTTGCGGCCGGCATCGCGGCGGGCATCTGGGACGAGAAGGTCATTGACAATCGTCCGGCCGGCAAGGTTTTTGAGCCGCGGATGAGTGATGATGAACGCGAGGCGCTGTATGCTCGATGGCGCGAAGCGGTGAAAAGGGCGCGGGCGTGGAATGGTCCTGCGTGAGACGCTGAGGCCGTGGCCCGCACATCGGTTTGGTAGTGAAGAAGGCCGGCAGGAAAGCTGCCTCCCATAAAAGGCGGGCAAGATGCCCGCCCTCCGACACAGGCGGGCAGGATGCCCGTCCCCCGAAGAAGGCGGCGAGGTACCCCCCGGGCAGGCTTCAACGGTTGAGCGGAAGTTCCCCGCATGCGTGCGGGGGCATCGACAGGCACAAGGAGGTCATGATGACATTACGGCGAATGGTTCCGTCGATCGTTCTCAGTGGGCTGATCCTGTTTACGGCCCATGCGGCCAGTCGGCTGGTGGGTACGGCCCAGGCCCAGGCCACCGGGCAGGACGCCCCGGCGGCAGGCCAGGCCAAGCCGATCAAGACCCTCCTGCTGGTCGGCGGGGAAATCCACGACTGGAAGGGCGTCGGCGACGTGGTCGAGGCCCAGCTCAAGACCTCCGGCAAGTTCGACGTGACCCGCGTAAATAATGATCTGGATGCCCTGAAGGCCGACCGACTCGAATCGTTCGACCTGGTGGTCTTCTACTGGACGCTGGGTACCATCACCGAGGAGCAGAAGCGCGGGCTGATGAACTTTGTGGCCGGTGGGAAGGGTTTTGCCACCTTCCATTCAGGGGCCGATTCGTTCCGCGGCGACCCGGACTACCGCGCGTTCGTAGGCGGCTACTTCATCAGCCATCCGGCCTACCGGCAGTACCAGGTGAGCATCACGGAAGAGAAGTCGCCCATCACCGCCGGCCTGGACGAGTTTCTCATCACCGACGAGCAGTACCTTACCGACTACGACCCGCGCGTGAAGGTTCTGGCCAACGCCCTGCACAAGGGCAAGCCCTGGCCGGTGTTGTGGACAAAGGATTGGGGCAAGGGCCGGGTCTTCTATTCCGCGCTGGGCCATGACGCCAAAGCCTGCCAGCAGGAGATGTTCAAGCGGACGCTGCTGCGCGGCGCCCAATGGGCGGCAGGGTGGGAAGTGAAGGAGTGAGGGTTCAGGGTTCAGGAGTGAGGGGTCAGTAGTCAGGGTTCAGGGGTCAGTGTGGCGCCGGTGTCTCGCCAGTGCATGGGGAGGCGCTTCGCCGGTACCTGGGGGGCATCTTGCCGGGCGCATGGGGGGGCGGGCATCTTGCTCGCCTCTGGTGATAGTTCTACTGCGGTAACCGCCGGGTGGCCCACCTCTTCATGAGGTGGGTTCACGATTTGGACAACCGATAAGGGTGCGGATGACATCAACCGCAAGCCCGGCTAAAGCCGGCTGAATCGGACAGAATCAGAAAAGGGCATGGAGAGCACCACAGATCGCCACCTTCAGGTGGACACACGACCCGCAGGGGCGGCGAGAAAGTAGCCACGGGTGGAGCGAAGCGGAACCCGTGGTTCAGAGCCCGCCCGATTCTTCCTGCCGCCCCGGCAGGGGCGGCGTGAGACCCCTCACCAGCCTCTCACCCCGCCCCTGCCGGGGCGGGTACTTGTGCGCCGGGCACCTGCAACCACCAGTTCCGCTTCGCTCCACTGGTGGCTACTCTCACCTGGCCCCTCTCGGGGCCACTGGCGATTACCCAAGCGACAAACCCATCTCCAGCCTCGGATTCACTCCGGCTTCAGCCGGGCTTGCCCACCATTACCGGTTTAGTCTCTCAAACATTATAAACGCCCTGCGGACTGTCGATTGAGTGAGAAGTGAGGGGCTATTGTGGCCGCGAACCAGCCGTAAAACGGCTGGCCTGAAACCGCTTTCGGCGGCAACGCCGCTGGAAGCAGCGTGATGGGAATGCGGACATTACCCGAACAGATCCGCAAACATCATAAAGCCGGCCCTCGGTCGCTATTGCCGAATTAGAGAATCAAACATCATCCTACCCGCCTGTGGTGACAACGCTGCGGCGGTAACCGCCATTGGTCTTGCCCTTGCACGGCTCAAGGAACCCAGAACCCTAAACCCCAATCCCGGACCCCCGACCCTTCATTCCTGAACCCTGAACCCCGAACCCTGAACCCTCCATCCTGAACCCTACGAACAATTGACAACCCCCCTCGCCGCCGTTACCACACCGGCATGGAACAGCCATCTCGCACCATTGAACGTCTTCTGCTGCTGGTCGTCCTCGGCCTGCTGATCGTCGGGTGCTTCCTGGTCTTAAAACCGTTTCTCTCCTCGCTGATGTGGGCGGGGATCTTCTGCTTTGCGACCTGGCCGTTGTACCGGCGACTGGAGGCCTGGCTGGGCGGGCGGCGCACGCTCTCGGCTTTGTTGATGACGTTGATTGTGGCCGCGGTCGTGCTCGCTCCGTTCGTCGTGATCGGCGCGAGCCTGGCCGAAGACGTGAAAGACTTCGCGGCCTTCGCCCGGGGTTATCTGGCCGGCGGATTGCCCGGCTCGCCGGCCTGGCTGGAACGCATACCGCTGGCCGGGGGGCTGATCCAGACGTTCTGGCAGGAGCTGGTCGGCGACAGCGCCCGGCTCAATGCCCTCCTTCGCCAGGCTATCGAACCGGCCACCGGCTGGTTGCTGGTCGCGGTGATGGCCCTGGCCGGCGGTGTCGCGGAGCTGGCCATGAGCGTGCTGATCGGCTTTTTCCTCTACCGCGACGGCCTGTCGGTCGTCGGCCGGCTGACCGCCGCCGGCGAGCGGCTGGCCGGTGAGGAGGCCCGCCGGCTGCTTGACCTGGGCGCCGCGACCATCCGTGGCGTCGTATACGGCATCCTGGGCACCGCCCTGGCCCAGGGGACACTGGCCGGCATCGGCCTGGCCATTGCCGGCGTGCCCCGGGCCGCGCTGCTGGCCCTGCTCACGTTCTTCCTCTCGGTGGTGCCTGCCGGCCCGCCGTTGGTCTGGATACCGGCCACGATCTGGCTTTTCTACCAAGGCAGCATCGGCTGGGGCATTTTCATGTTCCTCTGGGGCCTGCTGATCAGCAGCGTGGATAACGTCATCAAGCCCATGATCATCAGCCAGGGCAGCCAGATCTCGTTCCTGTTGATCCTGCTGGGCGTACTGGGCGGCGCGATGGCCTTCGGCTTCATCGGCGTCTTCATCGGCCCGACGCTCCTGGCGGTTGGCTTCCGCCTGCTGGAGGGCTGGATTGCCAGCCGTTCGACGCCGCCGCCTGTTGCCCAATAGCCCGATATGTCCGCGGGCGGATTCGAAGCGACGCGTGACGCACGCCGGCGGCGACAAGGAGACAAGGGGACAAGGGGACAAGGAGACAAGGCGACAGGGGGAGTAGGAAGGGGGGATGTGGGGCGGGGAAGGACCAATGACCAGAAAATGTCCAATGTCTAATGACCAATGACTAATCAATGACTAATGACTAAGGACCAAGGACAAAGAACCAAGGACCAAGAACCAAGAACTAAGGACAAAGTACCAAACTAGTCACAGCGATACCACCGTTTGAGATGTCCACAGACACAGTTTGCCCGCGGCCCCAGCGGGGCTGGCCGGCATGATCCTGCCCATGGGCCCGTTGCCGGGTCCGTGACAATCTCGGCGGAGCGGAGAACCACCAATTTTGAGCCCGAAGCGCAAGCGAAGGATCGGCGAAGCCCATTCGGCAGGCCCTCGCTTGCGCTTCGGGCTCAATCGGGCACCGGCGTTTCTGTCACGGACCCCCTGTTGCCCACCCGGGTTATGCCATCCCCCTCGGGCAAGCGCGGATTGGGGATTGGATGGAAGGCACTACGCCGGCCCCGGGTGCGACGGGGCGTCTTCGCTGTTCCCGGGGAATTCGGGGGGTACGGCTTCCCCACTCTCTGCCGGGGGCAAGGTGGGGGCGGCCGGGTGGCTTTCCAGCCGGTGGTGCCGGCGGTCGTAGCGGCCGCGGAGTTCGTCCACCATGGTGCCTTTCCACAGCGGGGCCCCCGAGTTGTAAGCCGCCCGGGCGATCATGTGCCCGGCCACCGGCGTCGTGAGGCAGATGAAGAGCACGATGGCTGCCGACCGGCTGCTCACGCCGATCTCGTTGAGGAATAGGGCCGCACCCGCCATGGTGAAAGCCACGCCCAGCGTGGTCGCCTTGGCCGTGGCCGACAGCCGCATGAACACATCCGGCATGCGCAGGATCCCCAGCGAGGCGAGGAACATCAGCGTCGTCCCGAGGACGATCAGGATGGAGGCAACGATTTCCCTCATCGCTCGGTTCTCCGTTCGATGAAATAGGCGAAGGCGATGGTGCCCAGAAAGAGGAGCATGGCCAGGATCACGGCCACGTCGAGGAAGACCGCCTGGTGCGTGGCCACCGCGTATACGCCGGCAATGCCGATGCTCAAGGTGCCGATCAAGTCCACGGCGACCACCCGGTCCACCAGGTTCGGCCCGCGAACCAGCCGGGCAAAGGCCATGACCAGCGACACGCCCAGCACGGGCATCGCGACATTGAGGGCAAGGTTTTCGGGATTCATCGCAGCAGCTCCAGGACGCGGCGCTCGAAAGTCTCTTTGATGGACCGGCGGAACTGGTCCACGTCCCCGATGTACATGGCGTGCACGTACAGCACGCGGCGGTCGGTGGATACGTCCAGCGACAGGCTGCCGGGCGTGAGCGTGATCAGGTTGGCCAGCAGCGTGATTTCCATGTCCGTGCGCGCATCCAGCGGGATGGCCACCACGCCCGGCCGCATCCGGGGCCGGAGCGTGATCACCTCGAAGGCCACGCGGGCGTTGGAGCGGAGCAGCTCCCACAGCACGAACAATCCGAAGCTGAACACGGTCCGCACCTTCTTGAAATAAGGCGACGGGCCGGTGATGGGCTGGCCGATCCACAGCAGCAGATAGCCGAGCACAATGCCCAGCACAAAATTCGCGGGGGTGAAATTGCCCGTCAGCATGAGCCAGGCCAAAGCCAGCAGCAGGTTAAAGGCAAGGGAGGTCATGACATGCTCCTGAATGCAATTGACAATATGGTTTCCGTTGCAAACTTGGGTCGGTTCCTGCCTGGTTGTTGGTCGCCGCGCTGCTGATTCGGTAATGGAGAGCAAGCCCGGCTGAAGCGCAACCACCAGTTCCGCTTCGCTCCACTGGTGGCTACGCTCACCTGGCCCCTCTCGGGTCCACCGGCGATGATCTGAGCGACAAACATATCTCCAGCCTCAGACTTACTCCGGCTTCAGCCGGGTTTGCGGTTGGCGCCATCGGCACCCTCATCGGCTGTCCAAATCGTGAACCCACCTCTGAGAGGTGGGCCACCCGGTCCGCGATCAACAGGAGCGAACGGCGTCATGGCCTCTCCGCCAGCACGGCCGCGATGTAGCCCGCCGGATGGGTCAACTGTTCCGCCGCTCGTTCCGCTAGGGCGAACACCGGCGCGGCCCACAGACCGATCAATACCGTGAGCGTGGCCAGGGCCGCGACCGGACCGTATAGCAGCAACCGGTCCCTTGGCCGGAGCCGTTCGTGGGCAGCGGGCTTCCGGGGGGCGGGTTCGCTCTGCTTGCCGGGCGGTGCTTTCCAGAACACTTCCGCCCAGATTTTGGTCATGGAGTACAGGGTTAGCAGGCTCACCCCGAGGGCTACCGCGACGATCGTGCCGCGCCCGCTCTCCAGTCCCGCGCGTATCAGCATCAACTTGGCCCAGAACCCCGACAGCGGCGGAATGCCCGCCAGTGACAGCGCGGGAATCAGAAACAGCACTGCCAGCCAGGCACGGACGCGATACAGTCCGCCCAACTCGCTGAGCTGATACGAGCCGCCCAACCGGTGCACGACGCCGCTGACCAGGAACAGGTTGGTCTTCACAATGATGTGATGGATAATATAGAAGATGGACCCGGCCAGTCCCGCCACGGTCAGCAGGCCCAGTCCCATGACCATGTACCCGATCTGGCTGACGATGTGGAAGGAGAGGATGCGCCGCAGCTCGCCCTGCACCGCCGCTCCCAGCACGCCGGTCACCATGGTGAACCCCGCGATCAGCAGGATGAGGTTGTGCGTGAAGGCGGGGTCCTGCACGAACAGCAGCGTGAACACGCGAATCAGCGCGTAGACGCCGACCTTGGTCAACAGCCCCGCGAAAATGGCGGACACCGCCACCGGCGGCGTGTGATACGAGGCCGGCAGCCAGAAGAACAGCGGGAACACCGCCGCCTTGATCCCGAACGCGACCAGGAACAGCATGGCCATCGCCGTGACCAGGGTCGGCCGGTCGGCCGCCGAGAGGCGCTGCGACAGGTCGGCCATATTCAGCGTGCCGGCCGTCCCGTAGAGAATGCCGACCGCGCTCAGAAACAGGGCCGACGACAGCAGGTTGAGTGCGACGTACTTGATCGAGCCTTCGAGTTGGGCCTGTTCTCCGCCGAGGGCCAGCAGCACAAACGACGAGATCAGCATCACCTCGAACCAGACGTACAGATTGAAGATGTCCCCGGTCAGAAACGCGCCGCACACGCCCATGAGCAGGCCGTGCAGAAGCGGATGATAGCCGAAGCGTTCTCGCCCCCGGTCGATACTGGCCAGCGAATACACAATGACCGCCAGGCCCATCAGCCCGCCCAGCACCACCATGATGGCCCCGAACAGGTCGGCCACCAGCGTAATCCCGAACGGCGCCGGCCAGCCGCCCATCTGCGTGGCCAGGATGCCGTGCCGCCAGACCGAGACCAGCAGGCCAACCGCCGCAGCGAGCAACGCGATTGCCCCGGCCAGGCTGATCCGACGGTGCAGCCCGCGCCGGCCCCAGGCCAGCAACAAGGCCACGGTCGTCACCAGCGGAACCAGGATGGGAAGAACCAGCAGTACCCGCATACCAGCATATCCGTTCTAAACTTGCAGTTCGCTCCGGTGCGATGAGCGGCCCATGTCATGCGCGATCCGTGGATCGCATTTCGTCCAGGTCGTCGGTTCCTACGGTCTCGTACGTTCGCCTGATCAGTACCAGGGCGAAGGCCTGTACGCCGAATCCGATCACGATGGCGGTCAGAATGAGGGCCTGCGGCAGAGGGTCGGCGTAGGGCGGCTCCAGCCGGGTGGCCTCCGAAGTCGATGGAATCAGCGGAGGCTGGCCGGGGACGAGCCGGCCGGCGGTGAGGATCAGCAGGTTCGCCGCATGTCCCAGCAGCGCCAGTCCGATGATAAGTTTGGTGATGCTGCGCCGCAGCATCATGTACAGGCTGGCGGCGTAGAGCCCGCCCACGACGAATGCCAGTACGGTCTGCACGTTAATCCTCCGCCATGGAAAAGACGATCAGCAGGGCCACGCCCAGCACCACCAGGTACACGCCGGCATCGAACATCAGCGGCGTGCCGATCTTGCCCAGGACCGGCACTGCCACCGGCAACCACAGCCCCTTCAGAAACGGCTCGCCGGCCAACAGATCCAGCCCGCCGCTGGCCGCCGCGATTCCGAGCCCGATGCCGATCAGCGTGGTCGGCTGCACCTGCAGCGCCCGCCGGGCGGCGAGTACCCCCTCGGCGATCATGTAGAGGGCGAAGGCGGTCGAGGCGACCAGCCCGCCGACGAAACCTCCGCCGGGCTGGTTATGCCCGCGCAGCAGCAGGTATATCGAAAACAGCAGCATCAGCGGCAGCAGGTAGCGCGTGGCCGTGGACAGGATGCAGGATTTCACAGGCGTGGCCCCTTTCTTCCCGGCAGCAGCCGCAGCAGGGCATGGACCCCGATGGCCGCCACGGTCAGCACGGTGATCTCCCCCAGGGTGTCCAGGGCCCTGAAGTCGACCAGGATCACATTGACGACGTTCCGCCCGTAGGCGTCGCTCAGACTGTGCTCGGCATAGAACGGCGAGAGCGAGGAGGCCCCCGGCCGTGCCGTCGCCGCGAGCAGCAAGCCCGTCATCAGCGCCCCGCCGGCCAGAGCCACCATCGCATCTCGAACGCGGGATGGCCAATTGGCAAAACGCACCAGCGGCGGGAGGCGATAGACCACCAGTACGAACAGCACCACCGTCAGGGTTTCGATGGCAAACTGCGTCATTGCCAGGTCCGGCGCGCCATACAGGAGGTACAGCAGGGCCAGCCCGTAGCCGACCGTCCCCAGCGCAATGACCGCGGTGAGCCGTGACTGCGACAGGATGGCCAGCAGCGCCGCCAGCGGAACCAGCCCCGCGATGATCCACTCGTAGATCGATGGCCACCTCCCGGCCAGCAGCTTCACGACGCCTTCGCCCTTCAGCAACGCCCAGCCGGCCAGGCTCACGACCGTCAGGATGATGATGATCAGATAGAACCGCAGGTAGCCGCTCTGCAACACCCGCGTCTGCAGTGTGCCGAACCGTAGCATGGCCTCCAGGGTGAGATCGTACCCACGGTCGGCGCCGAACCGCGTGATGGTCGCCAGCGGAACCACCCGCCGCACCCGCTCCCAGGCCAGGTACAGCCCGATGCCACCCAGCACCGTCACCGCGCTGAGTGCCAGCACGACGTTGAAGCCAGGCCACAGGGCCAGGTGCGGATGAGCAGGCTGGCCTTCGACTGCCGTGGCGGCCGCTGCAAGCATTGGTTCCGTCCGCGCCGGCACGAGGCCCAGGACGAGCCCGCCCAATGCCAGAACCAGCGGGCCGAGCCACAGGGCGATGGGCGTCTCGTGAGGCATGTGCGGCATCGCTGTCCGGCGGCCGAAGAAGGGCCTGACCCCAACGAGGATCGCCGTCGTGACCAGCAGCGCATTTGCCAGGAAAGTGGCCGCCAGCAACGGCAGGCCACGCGCGGACAGCCCCCAGATCGCCTCGTAGATGAGCTCTTTACTGATGAACCCGAACGAGGCCGGCACCCCCGCGTTGGACATCGCGGCCAGGACGGCGGCGGCTGCCGTTATCGGCATGACCCGGGCCAGGCCGCTTGCCTGCCGCACGTCCCGGATGCCTGTGGCGTGATCGACGTTGCCGGCCACGAGAAACAGTGCGGCCTTGTACAGGGCGTGCGCGACCAGTAGTGCCATCGCCGCGACCACGGCAGAGCTCGTGCCCAATCCCAGCAGCAGGGTCAGCCCACCCAGCACCGAAATGGTGGTGTACGCCAGGATACGTTTCAGATCGGTGTGCAGCAGGGCCAGCGTGGCTCCTATTACCATGGTCACCGCGCCGACCGTTGACAGAGCGGCCGTCCATGCTGCCGTATCCGCCAGCACCGGGCTCAGCCGGGCCAGCAGGTAGACCCCGGCCTTGACCATCGTTGAGGAGTGCAGGTAGGCACTGACCGGCGTGGGCGCCACCATCGCGTTGGGTAGCCAGAAATGGAACGGAAACTGGGCCGACTTGGTGAACGCGCCGGCTAGGATGAGCGCGAGGAGGGGCAGGTAGGTTGCATGCTCCCTGAGCGCCGGGCCTCGTCCGGACAGGACTGATATTTCAAAGCTTCCGCCGGCCAGGCCCAGCAGTACGAAGCCGGCCAGCATGGCCAGCCCGCCCGCCACGGTGACCAGCAGGGCCTGCAGGGCGGCTTGCCGGGCGCGGGAGTCCTCGTGGTTGAAGCCGATGAGCAGATACGAAGTCAGGCTGGTCAATTCCCAAAACACGTACAGGGTCAGCAGGTTGTCGGCCAGGACCACCCCCAGCATGGAGGTCATGAAGGCCAGCAGGTAGAGGTAGAATCGCCCCAGTTGCGGATGACCGCGCAGAGAGCCTCCGGCATAGATCGCCACCAACGAGCCGATTCCGCAGATCAACAGTGCAAACAGCAGGCTCAGCCCGTCGAGGTAAAAGGAGACATTCACGCCAAGCGGCGGCACCCAAGCCCAGCAGGTGCGCACCGGATTACCTGCCGTAATGGCAGGCACATAGAGCGCGAAGCGCACCGTCAGGCCTGCCACCAGCGCTCCCATTACCCAGCCGGTCGCGCCGCGCGCAAAGCGATGGATCAGCGGTGAAAAGGCGGCAAGGGCGAAACCAAACAGCAGCGACTCCGGCATTCGTCGCTCCGATGCGGAGGGTACGGGCCGCGCGACCCACGTGGTCGGCCAGCTCAACTTTATATGGACGAAGCGGGCGGGAAGTCATCCTGTCCCTTGTGCAATCTCTGCATTGCCATACCGTCGGGGCGCACTTTCGCACGCTCCGCTCCTGAAGAGGTGGGGCATCCAATGCACAAGATTCAGTTCATTCGGGATCCGTTCCAGGCGGGCAGGATGCCCGCCCCCCGAAAGAGCTCGCCGCCGATCGGAGGGCGGGCATCCTGCCCGCCGGGAGTGGGGGACGGACATCTTGCCCGCCTCATAGGCTGAGGCGCGATCCTCCTGGACCGGAAGAGCTCCTCATTCCGCTTTCATGCGCTCCGTTTCCCGCATGGGCTGCTTCATTGACGGCGCGATGAACGTCGCGGTCCTGTAGAAAATGGTTGGGCTCGGTTTCTAGAATACCCATGAGGGGCGGAGCAGCGGCCTGTTCTCTGTGGGGCTCGGCTTTCGGGAGATATTTAAATGCTCAAATGGGCAGCCATTTTCGCGGTGCTCGCGTTGGTCGCCGCGCTGCTCGGCTTTGGCGGGCTCGCGTCCGGCCTGGCCGGCATCGCCAAGTTCCTGTTTTTCCTCTTCGTTGTGATTTTCGTGATCATGCTCATCGCGGGAGTGGTGACGGGGCGGCGATTGGCCGGAAGCGACACGGACCGCGTATTGCCATAGGGGCGAGGGACGAGGGGCGAGGGACGAGGGGTAAGGGGTGAGGCGCAAGGCGGAAATAGCCCGGCAAAAACTGAAAAGCGTTGTGGCGCACGGCGCGGGTCACAACTGCGCGCGGAGGTTTCGCAGAAATCCCTGGTACACCGGGGCGGGGACGCGCGTCATGGACGGCGGGGGGATCTGATCGACGGCCAGGCGATCCACGATCTGGCGGGCCTCGGCGCGGTTGCGGCGCAGAATGTCGAGCACCTGCTCGGCGCGATCGAAATCCGCATCGCGCATCGCGCCCAGATACTCAATGACCGCATCCTCAACCATCTGGCCGGATCCGGACGGTACTGATGCCGGAATACGGGTGCCCGCACCGCCCGCCGGCTCGCGAAGGCCGCTTGAGCGCGTGGGGTTGGCCCCCTCGGCGGGGACTCGCTCTTCACGGGCCAGGATACGATCCAGCCGGCGACGTTCCTCCTGCAGGGCGGCCTCGCGGCGCAGCTCCTCGGTGTCCTCCGGGGCCAGCGGGAGCTCCTCCACCTCGTCCGGGTGGGGGATGTAGATGTTGTGCCCGCAGCCGGGGCATTTGGCCTGCTTGCCGGCCGCCTCCTGGGGCGCCTTCACGTACTTCCCACAGTTCTCACACTGGAGCTGGATCATGAATCACCTCCGACGGTCCTCTTTTTTCCCGGTCTTCGTGCTTTGGCTCGCACGCCGGGGTTGGGCCGGTTTGCGTTTGCGCGGACTTGATTCAGGCCGGGCCTTCCCCTGGCCGGGCCGATCAGCAGTGGGCTCGCCCACCCGGCGGCCGCGATACATGATCCGGATCGGCACCTCCGGGTAAGGCAGCAGTTCGTGCAGACGGCGCGTCAGGAATCGCTCGTAGGTTTGGCTCACGCGCGTCGGGTCGTTGACAAAGAGGACGATGGTCGGCGGTTCGACCGCCACCTGCGTGCCATAATAGATCTTCAGCTTGCCGACGCCGTGCTTGGGCTTGGGCACGTTCTCGCTGGTGGCGGTTTCGATGGCGGCATTCAGTTCGGCCGTGGTGACCCGCGTGCGGGACTGCTTGAAGAGCGAGCTGGCCAGATCGATGACCGCCTGGACGTTCCGCCCCTGGTTGGCGGTGGTGAACGCCACCGGCGCGTAATCCAGGCCGGGCAGGGTCTTCAGCAGATACTCGCCATAATCGTCGCTGGTGGCTCGTCCCTTCGCCAGATCCCACTTGTTGACCACCAGGATGCAGGGCTTGTATTGCTCGGCGATGTAGCCGGCCAGCCGCTTGTCCACCTGGCCGACTTCACTGGTCGCGTCGATCAGGAAGAGGATGACGTCCGCCCGGCGGATGGACAGCTCGGCCCGGTGAAAGCCGTAATACTCGATATCGTCGGCGAGCTTGTTTTTCTTGCGCACCCCCGCGGTGTCGATGGCGAGATAGGTCCGCCCGTCGCGTTCGAAACGGACGTCAACCGCGTCGCGCGTGGTTCCGGGAATCTCGGAGACGATGACCCGTTCCTGGCCGGCCAGCGCGTTGATGAAGGTGCTCTTGCCTACGTTGCGCCGACCCACCAGGGCGATCTTCATGACGGGATCTTCGGGCGCCTGACCCTCGGCCAGCGGGCGGATGTGCTCGACGATGCGCTCCTTGAGTTCGTCTTCGCCCCGGCGATGCAGGGCCGAGACCAGCATCAGATCGCCGACCCCCAGGCGGTGGAAATCGCCGACGTCGATCAGGGTGTTGGGTGCGTCGGCCTTGTTGGCCAGCAGGATGGTGGGCTTGTTGCTGGTGCGGAGCCACTCGGCCACGGCCTGGTCGAGCGCGGTGAGCCCTTCACGCGCGTCCACCACGAACAGGATCAGCGCCGCCTCGGAGACGGCGTAGCGGATCTGCCGCTCGACGTGATCGCCCAAATCGTCGCGATCGACGATCCCGTATCCGCCGGTGTCGACCAGCTCGAAGTAGACGCCCTCGTGTTCCACGACGGTCTGGATGCGGTCGCGGGTCACGCCGGCGGTCGGATCGACAATGCTGATCCGCCGGCCCGCCAGCATGTTCAGCAGCGAACTCTTGCCCACATTCGGGCGGCCCACGATGGCGACCATCGGCAACGGCATGCCTGGCGACTCCCGCATCGGGGTGGCTGACCACCCCCCCGTAATTCTACGCTGATTCTGCTTACGATGCCGGTGTGGTGGTCGTCGATGCCGGCCGTTGGATGCCCAGCCCCACCGGCAAGTTAAACGCCTCGTTCAGCACGCCCTTGGTCTGGCCCGAGCCGATCCACTTGGCAATGATCTCGCTGACCCTGGCCTGTGGGCCGGCAGTCGACAAAACCGTATCGGACAGGCTGGGGCTCGGCAGTGCCGCGTTCGGCGCCTTCGCCTTGCACAGGTTGCCCAAGGGCGGCTCCACCATCAGCACGATCCGCTCCAGCTCGCGCTTGATGTGCTGAGGGGGCTTCAATTCCGCCCAGGCGTGGCCGGCATCGGCCAGCAGCCGACCCGCCAGCCGGGCAATGTGGGTCTGATTGGCGGCGCTGTTCAACGGGGCGGTCTGGGCTTTGCTCAGCAGCCAGACCACGGCCTCCGCGTCAGCCGGCACGGGCCATCCGCCTTGCTTTTCAAGACGGCTCAGCCGGGCATCCAGGAGCTCCCGCAGAATCCTCGAAGAAGCCTGCAAGTCCAGCGGTGGAGAAGGGTTATCGCCGGCAAACTGGAAAAATTCGTAAATCCTGCCCAAGACCACGGGGTACGTCTCATTGGCGGCGGCCTTCTGGATGTCCTGGGCCAAAGCCTGCCGGTTCGCGCCGGTCACGGAGCTGCGAAGTGCGTTCAGCCCGATCATACCCTGGCAGCGAACCGCCGGTGCGGGGTCGGTCAACACGGCACGGAAAGCGGGCAGGGCGGCAGCCGGGGGGCCGGTCTCGCGCAAGCTCATCAGGACGAAGACCGAGGCCATCGGCTGGATGCGGTTGCCTTCGCTGCCCTGCTGGTAACGGGCTGTGAACGCCTCGGTCATGATCTGGGCCAGGGCCTCCTTAAATGCCGGCACGCCCTCGCGTGAGTGGGTGGTTATCTTTTTGTAGAAATCCACGCCGATTGCGGTCGGATCGGACGAGGTCGCCATCTGGTTGATCTGGTTGGCCATCCACTTGGAAACGGTCTGCCGATCGAGAGGATTCAGTGCCGCCTTGCGGATGACGTCCCATTTGGGCTCGATGGTGTCGGCGGGGGCCGCCTCTTGAGCCAGACCGGCCGTGCCGCTCAGCAGCACTGCCGCCAGAAGGGTCACCGATGCGGCTTTCCTGGGGATGATCGTTCTCTTGGTTGACTGACGAACCACTGTGTTGTGCGAGTCAGGCCTGTTCACGCGCGAATCCCAAAGTTGCTGGAGGGTCTGGTTCTGGCAGGAATCCCACGACCGCAAGTGGGCGATCGGGGTATCCATTCCCTATTCTTGATTACGGCTTTTCCTGCACTCCGGATCGCCTCTGCGCCGGGAAGTCAGGGCCGTCGCTCCGGAAAAGTAGCAGGGCGGAGGATTACTGTCAAGCACTGCCCGATAAAACAAAACTCGGTTTAGCAAGGGCTTATGCTTTCAACCGGAATGCTGCCGCCCGCTTGACGAATTGCTCGGTGAGCTTGTACATTCGTGAGTATGGGTGTGGATGAAACACCGGATTCAGGCCCCCAGTCGCCGCAGCCGCCCTCACCGGCAGTTCGGGCAGACTCTGTGCCCGAACCAGCCGTCCGACGGCTTAGCCTCTATCTGCGCGAATTGGAAGGGCTTCTTCGCAGGGGCCGGGATACCGTCTCCAGTAAACAGCTTGGCGAAGTCCTCAACCTGACTGACGCGCAAGTCCGCAAGGATCTGGCCTATTTTGGCCAGTTCGGGCACCCGGGGATCGGCTATCGCGTGGATGAGCTGATTTCCCGCCTGCGGTGCATCCTGGGTACTGACCGCACTTGGAACGTCCTGCTGGTGGGCGCCGGCCACCTGGGCAGTGCTCTGCTGAGCTATCGCGGGTTCTCCAAAAAGGGTTTCCAGGTCGTGGCGGTTTTTGACAGCGACCCGGCCAAGATCGGCTCCCGCATCGGCATCGGCGGCAGCCTCGAAATCCTGCCGATTGAGCAGTTGCCGGCTGTTGTCGTAGAACGCGAGATCCAGATCGGCGTGCTGGCGGTGCCGGCCGAGGTGGCCCAGGCAACCGCCGACCAGCTCGTGGCGGCCGGCATCAAGGGCATTTTGAATTTTGCCCCCGCGTCGCTGATCGTGCCGGAGCGGGTCGCCTTGGCCACCGTGGATCTGGCCGTCCACCTCGAGCAACTCGCCTTCCGGATCTCCGCCGAGCAGGTGGCGACACCCAAGTAAGAGCAGCCCGGCCCCAGGCCGCCTCGGTCCCGTTGTGACCGGCATTCCGGCCGGTGGTGCGCGCTGGGGGAGGCCTGCTCCCGCGTTTGACGTAAATCCGTCCGCCCGGAGTAGCTTCATGAGCCGCTATGACTACGATGATCGAGACGACCCCCGGCCGGAGGACATCGAAGAACTCAACCGGGATGAGGACGATGATGACGAGGACAAGCGTTGCCCCGCCTGTGGCCGGGCGGTTCACTGGGCTGCGCCGAAGTGTCCTGCGTGCGGTGAATGGTTCACCGATGACAGTCCGGCCGCCGAGAGATCGCGGACCTGGCTGTGGCCGTCGATCGTGGCCCTCCTGATCGCCATTATCCTGGTCATCTGGCACGGCCTCGGCAGATAATTCCGCTTGCTCATGCTTAGAAAGTTCACCTGCGTTGATTTGCGGTCTTATGTTTGGGAGTGACAGCCATGGGGTTTCCTCAGCTTCGGCTGCGGCGTTTGCGTTCACATCCGGTTTTGCGGCGAATGGTTCGTGAAACCCGCCTGTCCGTTGATCAGTTGATCTATCCGCTCTTTGTCCGCCCGGGTTCGGGCGTCCGTCAGCCGATCGGTTCCATGCCCGGCCAGTACCAACTTTCCGTTGATACCCTGGTCGAGGAATGCCGGCGAGTACAGGATTTGGGAATTTCCGCCGTCCTTCTTTTTGGAATCCCGGAGAGCAAGGATGCCGTGGGGTCGGAGGCTTACGCCGAGCATGGGATCGTTCAGCGGGCTTGCGAGGCCATCAAGCGGGCCTGTCCGGACCTGTTCGTCATTACCGACGTGTGCCTGTGCGAATACACCGATCACGGCCATTGCGGCGTGATCGTCGAGCGGGACGGTCGGCGCGACGTGGACAATGATGCCACGCTTCCGCTGCTGGTCAAGGAGGCCGTCTCCCACGCCCGGGCCGGGGCGGACATGGTTGCCCCCTCGGACATGATGGACGGGCGCGTCGGCGCGATTCGTTCCGGCCTGGACGAGGCCGGCTTCGCCCACCTGCCGATCATGGCCTACGCAGCGAAGTACGCGAGCAGTTACTACGGCCCGTTCCGCGAGGCGGCCGAGTCGCCGCCGAAGTTTGGCGATCGTCGCTCTTACCAGATGGATCCGGCAAATGGCGACGAGGCCCTCCGCGAGGTTGCCGCCGACATCGAGGAAGGTGCAGACCTGGTCATGGTCAAGCCCGCGATCAACTACCTGGATATCATCTGGCGGGTCAAGGAGCGGTTCGGCCTGCCCACCGCCGCCTACCATGTGAGCGGCGAATATTCGATGATCAAAGCCGCGGCCGCCAACGGATGGCTGGACGAGAAGGGAGCCGTGTTGGAGGCGACCACGGCCATCGCCCGGGCCGGCGCGGATCTGATCCTCACCTACTTCGCACCCCGGCTCGCCGAATGGCTGAGATGAACGGAATCACAGCGGTTGCTTGACCTTCGCTGCAAGGGCTACCATAGTCCTCTAAATGGCCGTACGCGGTGGGGAGACAACCATGAACCCGACGGGTGGGCTACCGCTCTTGTTTTGTGGTGGGACCATGCGGATGTTCCGCACGGCTCAAGAGCCGTGGCGCACACTGCTGGTCACAGCATCGGGTCATAGCGTCGTTTGGGTCTGTTAACCTGGAGCCGATTAGAACTTTTGACATGAACAGAATCACAATGAAACAAATCGTCGTCAGCCACGCGTTTGTCGGGGCCTCCCTTGCCGCCGCGGCTGAGCCTTTGGCCTGGCCGTTCCATGATGACACGCTCGCCAACGGCATGCGCGTCATTACCCTGGAGGACCACCGCACGCCGCTGGTCAGCCTGCAGATCTGGTTTCACGTGGGCAGCAAGGACGAAAACCCCGAGCGCCAGGGGTTCGCCCACATGTTCGAACACATGATGTTTCGCGGCACCGACCGCATCGGCCCCCAGGACCATTTCAAGTACCTCCAGCGCGTGGGCGCGGAGGTCAACGGATACACCTCCTTCGACATGACCGTCTACTGGGAAACGGTGCCGGCCTCCCAGCTTGACCTGGCCATGTGGCTGGAAGCCGAGCGTTTGGCCAACCTCAAGATCAACGAGGAGTACTTCGCCGCCGAGCGAGAGGTGGTCAAGGAGGAGCGGCGCATGCGCTACCTCAACCGCCCCTACGGCAGGCTCTATGAAACGCTCTACCGCGCCGCCTTCACGGCCATGCCCTATCGCTGGACGCCCATCGGCAATCTCGCCCATCTCAACGCCGCCACCACCGATGAACTTCGCACCTTTTTCCAGACCTTCTACGTGCCCAACAACGCGACGCTGGTCGTAGTCGGGGACGTCAAACACGAGGACGTCCTGGCCAAGGCCCGCAAGTATTTCGAGCCCATCCCCCGCCGGCCTGATCCGCCGCGGCCTGCTGTTCAAGAGCCGGTGATCGACCAGCCGCGCCGGGTGGAGATCACCGATCGCGCTCCCTCGCCGATGGTTGTCTTGGCCTATCCGGCGCCGTCCGCCAAGGCCCCCGAGGCCATTCCCCTGGACATTCTCCGGCGGATCCTTTCTTCGGGTCAAAGCAGTCGCTTCTATCGTCACCTCGTCCTGGAGAAGAAAATCGCGGTCAGCGCCTCCAGCTACGACAGCCTGCTTGAGCAAGCCGGCCTGTTCGTGCTTCAGGCCGTCCTTCGCCCCGGCGTCAGCGTTGAGCAGGGCGAGCAGGCGCTGCTCGACGAGGTGAAGCGGTTGCTCGACGAGGGCATCGAACCCGACGAACTGGAAAAAGCCAGGAACCAGGCCGTCGCTGAGTACGTGCGCACCAGCGAAACCGTGCGCGGCAAGGCCGACCAACTCGGTTACGCCACGGTCATCCTGGGCGACCCCAACCGGGTCATGACCGACCTGGCCCGCAAGCGAACGGTAACCGCCGAAGAGGTGCTCGCGGTCGCCCGCGAGGTGCTGAAGGAGAACCGCCGTATTGCGGTGATCATCCGGCCGGACCCCAACCCGCCGCCGCCCGAAGAGGCCGAGGACAAGGGGGCCCAGACTGAGACGCTGGCCGACCTGCCCGAGCCGGAGGACATGCCCAAGGCCGCCTCGCCCAAACCTGTGGACCTGCCGCCCCCGGTAGTCAAGACGCTCGACAACGGTCTGCGCGTCCTGGTCCTGAGCGAGCGATCCGTGCCGGCCGTCACCGCCTCATTCAACCTGCTTTCCGCCGCCCGGAATGATCCCGACGACCTGGCCGGCCTGGCCTCCGTGACTGCCGGTACACTCCGCCGCGGCACCAAACGCCACACCGGCGACGAGCTGGCCAAGCGGATAGATTTCCATGGTATGTCATTGAACGAATCCGTCGATCACGAGGATTCCCGCATCCAGATCTGGGCCCTCAGCAAGGACGCCGACCTGGCCGTTGAGACGCTGGCGGAAGTGGTGCGCGAGCCGACCTTCCCCGAGGCCGAGGTGAGCGAGTATGTGGCCCGAGCCATCGCACGCGAAAAGATCAACGAGCAGGACCCGTCCACCATTGCCTCCCGAACCTTCGCCCAGGTTCTCTACGGCGAAAACTACCTGGGCCGCCAGACGCAGGGTACCTCGAAGACGCTCCAGGCCATCACGCCTGCCGCGGTCCGCGAGTTCCACCAGCGGCATTACGGTCCCAACATCGCCACGCTCATCATCACCGGCGACATCACTCCCGAGGCGGCGTTCCAGCTTGCTGAGAAGCACTTCGGCGATTGGACGGCGAAAGCCGAGGCCAACATCACCGATGACCCGCCGCCGGCTACTTCGCGGCAGATTGTGGTCGTGGACCGTCCTGGCGCGGTGCAGAGCCAGATCCGCATGGGCCAGATCGTGCCCGTCTCGCGCAAGGACCCGGATTATCCCGTGGTGCGTCTGCTCAGCCAGACCTTCGGCGAAGCTTTCGGCGCTCGCCTGAACCGCGTGCTGCGCATTGAGATGGGTCTCACCTATGGCGCCCGCGGCTACTTTAACGTGGATACCGATGCGGCCGCGCTATTCATCTCGACCTTCACACGCACCGACCGCACGGCTGACGCGATCAAGGCGGCCTGGGGCGAAGTTGAAAAGCTGGCCGCCGAGCCCATCAAACCCGACGAACTGCGGCAGGCGCGCGACTCCCTGATCGGCCACTTCCAGATGGCGATGGAGACGCCCGCGCAGATCGCCGCCCGCTACTGGGACCTGATCGTCTGGGGGTTGCCCGAGAATTGGTACTCCGATTACCTGCGCGCGGTGGATCAGGTTCGAGATCCGGCGCGGACGGTGGCAACCGCCCGCCGCGTGCTCGCGCCCGATCGGCTGCTGGTCGTCGTGGTGGGTGACGGCGAGAAGATTCGCGAGGACTTGAGCAAGATCGCTCCGGTCACTTCGAGACCCGCCGAGGAGTCCGTCGGACCGCAGGTTCAGGCCAGGTGAGCGGCCGGCCCCGGTCCCGTGGCCGCGGACGTGCCATCCGCGCGCTGCTGACCTCGCCTGTTGGGAGGCTTACGGCTGCAATCCGCCCATCCACGCCCGGACGGCTTCGACCGCCGTCTGGACGATGGCGTCCGGTCCCTGTCCGGCATCCTCGGCCTGCATGATGCGCCGCACCAGGGCGCTGCCGATGATGGCTCCGTCCGCCACCGAGCAGACCAGCCGAACGTGCTCCGCCGTGCTGATCCCGAATCCAACGATCACCGGCCGACCGCTGGTCTGCCTCAGTTCGCGCACGTTGGTGACCAGGTCCGGGGGCAACTCTCTGCGCTCGCCGGTGATACCGGTCACGGACATGTAATAGACAAAACCGCTGGAGAGGGTGGCGATCTGCCGACGCCGCTCGGGCGGCGAGGCCGGGGATACCAGCATCGGCAGCCGTAGCCCGGCTGACTGAACCATTCGCGCGGTCTGCGGGGCCTCTTCGAACGAGAGGTCCGGCAGGATCAGCCCATCGATACCCGCGTCCCGGCACATCCCGATAAAACGCTCCTGGCCGATCCGGTGGACGATCGAGAACGAGAGCATCCCGAGGAGGGGTAGCTCGCAGCGTTTCCTGAACCGTGCCACCATCGCGAGAATGTTCCGGACGCGAATGCCCCGTTCCAGCGTGCGGGTGAAGGAGTTCTGGATCACCGGGCCGTCCGCGATGGAGTCGGAGTACGGGAAGCCCAATTCAACAGCCGTCACTCCCTCGGCGGCCAGGGCCTCCAGGATGCGCTCGGTAGTGTTCAGGTCCGGCAGGCCGGCCGTAACATAGGGCAACAACCCTTTTTTGCCTGCTGCCGCAAGTGACGAAAGTGCGTCATCAATTCGATTGCTTGTGCTCATGTCGGCGACTATACCGACCGGATGGGGCCGATGCCAGAACTCTTTCCGCGCCGGCAGGCTCCCAGGTGCTAAAATAAAGAATATCCGCTGAGCCGTGGGATGAAGGGTCGGATCCCACGGATGAACTCTGAGCTTCCATTGCGGGTCTGGACTTTAATCGTGATGAGGAGCGGATGGGTCTGATACGACGCTTGCCTCTGCTGTGCCTTCTGAAGCCCGCGCGGCTCCAGCCTGTGGCTGGTGGTTTTTCAGGGTTTTGGGACGCACGCTGACAGACGGTCTCGTTCGGGTAAGGACACGCATGCATCACCGCAAGCCAGACGAGCTCAACGCCGCTCAGAATGCTCTTTGCGAAAGCCGGGAATGCCTGGAAATGGCCATGGAGGCGGGCCGGCTGGGCATCTGGGAGTGGCGTCTTGACACCGGTCGGATCACGTGGTCTCCAACGCTGGAACGGATCCATGGCTTGGAGCGGGGCGCCTTCGCCAGCACTATCGAGGCTTACCTGCGCGGTATTCATCCCGAAGATCGCGACAGGGTACTCGATCATATCCAGCAGGCCATACGCGAGCGGACCGAATACCGGGTGGAATATCGCATCATCCGGCCGGATGGCCGGATAGCCTGGCTCGAAGCCCGCGGTCGGCTGGTGGCGGGCCCCAACGGTCAGCCTGAGCGCATGGTCGGCGTGTGCCTGGATGTTACCGATCGCCGACAGGCTGAAGAGGCTCTCCGTGACAGCGAAAGCCGGCTCCGGGCCGTGGTTGAGACGGCCGCTGACGGGATCATCACGATTGACGCAGATGGGATCATCCGCACGGTCAACCCGGCCGTCGAGCGCATCTTCGGCTATTCCGCCGATGAGCTTATTGGCCACAACGTCGGCATCCTCATGCCTGAGCCGTATCGCAGTGAGCATGACAACTACGTGAAGAACTTTTTGCGTACCGGCCATGCCAAGATCATCGGTATCGGCCGGGAAGTCGTCGGCCTGCGCAAAGATGGAAAGGTGATTCCTCTGTACCTGGCCGTCAGTGAAACGCGGATCGGCGACCGGCGAATCTTCACTGGCATCGTCCACGACATCAGTGATCGCAAGGCCGCCGAGGAGGCCCTGGCGCGTCAGGCTCAGGAACTGGAGCAGCAGGCCCGGGAACTGGCCCGCTCCAACGAAGAGCTGGAGAATTTCGCCGGCATCGTGTCTCACGATCTGCGTTCGCCCCTGGTGACGCTGGCTGGTTGCGCCCGGCTGCTGGAGGAAAGTCCGGCCGCGCTCGACCCTGAGAGCCGGGAGCTGATCCAAACCATCCGCGACAGTGTCGAGCACCTGAATGAGCTGATCAACAGCCTGTTGTCTTACGCCCGCGCGGGCTCCGGCGAACTGAAGGTGGGGCCGTGCGATTGCGAGCAGGTTCTGCAAAAGGTGCTTGTCGGGCTCAAGGTCGTCCTGGAGGCCAATCGTGCCGAAGTCACTCACGATCCATTGCCGACGATCTGCGCTGATGCTGCCCTCATGGCCCAACTGTTCCAGAATCTGATCGAAAACGGGCTCAAGTACCACGGCCAGGATCCGCCCCGCATACACGTGTCGGCCACGGCCGGAGCCGGCGAGTGGGTCTTCTCCGTTCGCGACAACGGGATTGGCATTGCCCCCGAGGATTTTCCGAAAGTGTTCGAGATATTCCGTCGCCTGCACGACGACACGTCCGGTTACAGCGGAGCGGGCATCGGGCTGGCCACCTGCAAGCGAATCGTTGAGCGGCATGGTGGCCGGATCTGGGTCGAATCTCAACCGGGCCAGGGGGCCACGTTCTTCTTTGCCATTCCCCAGCAAGAGTGAGCCGGCGGTACGCTCCGGGGCGTGTCGCAGGATTGCGCGGTCGTGTCATCCAGCGACAGAGGCCGCACGGCGAGGCGGGGTATGCTGGATTCTCCGGCGGCGGGGGATATGCTGTCTCTCATGGAATGCGGATCTCCTGTTGAAGAGTTGTTTGGAACCGACAAGGCGCTGGTGGGAATGGTCCACGTGGCGGCCTTGCCGGGGACGCCCTATGCGGCCTGCCCCGTGGAGCGGATCATCGAACAGGCGGTGGCGGAGGCGAGGCTCCTGGCCGATGCCGGGTTTGATGCCATCATGCTGGAGAACATGCACGACCGGCCGTACCTGCGGCAGGGCGTAGGGCCGGAGATCGTGTCGGCCATGGCGGCGGTGGTGGACGCCGTGCGGCGCGCGGTGGACAAGCCGCTGGGCGTTCAGATCCTGGCCGGGGCCAATCGCGAGGCGCTGGCGGTGGCCGCCATGGCGGGGGCCGGCTTCATCCGGGCGGAGAACTTCGTGTTCGCCCACGTAGCCGACGAGGGGCTTATGCCCGAGGCCGACGCGCCCCGGCTGCTGCGTTACCGCCGGGAGATCGGAGCCGAGCACGTCCGCATCTTCGCGGACATCAAGAAGAAGCACTCCTGCCATGCCATCACGTCCGACGTGGACCTCGCGGAGACGGCCCGGGCGGCGCACTTTTTCGGGGCCGATGGGGTGATCGTGACGGGTACGGCCACGGGGCGGGCGGCGGGGCCGAACGACGTGTGCGAAGTGCGCGCGGCGGTGGAGCTGCCGGTGGCGGTGGGATCGGGGCTCACCCCGGAGAATCTGGACAAGTACTGGGAGGCGGCGGACGTATTCATTGTGGGGTCGTTCTGCAAGTTCGATGGCGAGTGGCAAAACCCCGTCGATCCGGAGCGGGCGGAAGCATTTGTGGCGGCGGCGAGGGAACTGGCCGGGAATTGAACCGCCAGGACGCCAAGGACGGCAGGATGTGAATAGAAGAATAATGAGTTCTCTGCGGGCTTTGTGTCTCTGCGGTTAATGATTTCTTCCGAGCGGGGCGCGCGGTTGCGTGCTGAGGTTGGGTATGTACGAGATAATTCGCGTTGGGCCTGTGTGGATGGCTCGGTCGGCGGTGGTCGGCGGTGATGTTGTGTTCGGCGAGGATTGCAACGTGTGGCACCACTGCGTGATCCGGGGCGATGTGGCCCCGATCCGGCTGGGGGACCGGGTGAACGTGCAGGATTCCGCGGTGCTGCACTGCAAGCACGGGGTGACGCTGGAGATCGCCAGCGAGGTGGCGATTGGGCACAGGGCCGTCGTGCACTGCAAGCAGGTGGGGTCGCGGACGCTGATCGGTATTGGGGCCACGGTGCTGGACGACTGCGAGATCGGCGAGGACTGCATCATCGCGGCGGGGGCGGTGCTGGCCCCGGGGACGATTGTGCCGGACGGATCGGTGGTGATGGGCGTGCCGGGGAAGATCGTACGGCCGATCCGCGAGGAAGAGCGGGCCTATGTTCATCGAGTGGTACATGGGTATATCGAGCTGGCCCGGCAGTACGCCGCAGGGGTGTTCAAACCGTATGAGCCGCCGACGTCGCTGATGGTATAGCCCATTCGCGGTGTGTCGGGCAGTCCCGGTCTTGACCGGCCCGAGGGGGGCGGAAACCGCATGAGCAGGGGGGTGGCAATTCTTTGTGGCGGGGTGGCACAGGGCCCCGGAGGGCGTGCATCTTGTATGCCTTTGAGGCGGGCAGGATGCCCGCCCCCCCCTGATGCGCCTGCGGCGCCTTCACCATATCCTGTGCCAGACGCGTGCGAAGGCGGGGGGCTTGAAGTGTTTGCGGAGGGCGGTATTCTGGCGTCACTATGTTACTGAACCTGCTTACGACGGGCCTGATCCTCTCAGGCGGTTTTCTTTCACAGCCGGCCACCTCGCCGGCGGATGACGCGCGCAACGTGCGGGTCATGAGTTTCAACGTCCGGTATGGGACGGCCGGCGACGGGGAGAACCGGTGGGAGCTGCGGCGGGAGCTTCTGTTTGACGTGATCCGCCGGCATGCGCCGGACGTGCTGGGCCTGCAGGAGCCGCTGCGCTTCCAGCTTGACGAGATCCGCGCGGCGGTGCCCGGCTATGCGGAACTGGGCGCGGCTCGCGATGACGGGAAAGAAAAAGGCGAGTATTCGGCCATTTTGTATCGCAGCGACCGACTCCAGCCGGTGGAGTCGGGGACGTTCTGGCTTTCGGACACGCCGGAAATACCCGGGTCGAAGACCTGGGGCAATAAGCTGCCGCGTGTTTGCACGTGGGCCCGGTTTGAGGACCGGGTCACCGGCCGCGAATTCTACGCGTACAACACCCATCTTGATCATCAGTCGCAGCCGGCGCGGGAGCGGGGGGTGGAGCTGATCGCCCGCCGGATAGCCGAACGAAAGGTGCCGACAGCCCCGGTGGTCGTGACCGGCGATTTCAATGCGGCGGAGAGCAATCCGGCCATTCGATACCTCTTGGAGGGTCCAGGGTTCCGGGCCCGGCGATCAGATCGCGGCGAGCGGAACCGAGGGCAGGGCGAACGAAGGGCCGCGAATCTGCGAGATGGCCCGCTGGATGCGGCAGGGGAGGGCCAGGACGCGGGAGTGGCCCTGGCTACCCGTCCCGCCCCGAGCGAGCGAACCCGCCTGGTGGACACCTTCCGGCTGTTGCATCCGGACGCGGAGAACTACGGCACGTTTAACGGTTTCAAGGGAGTTAAGACCGGGGAGAAGATTGACTACATCCTGGTCCTGCCGGGCACGAAAGTGCTGCGGGCGGAAATTCTCTACGACAACCGCGACGGACGGTATCCCTCCGACCACTTCCCGCTGCTGGCGGTACTGCGATTCGTGCCGTAGCGCCAGGGATTGGTCCGATCAGCCGTTGATGAACAGGGGTGCCGTTTTTTTCGGGACGGCCTTCCACGCCAGTGCCGTTTCCCGTACATCAGTTTCCTGGCGGATCAGGCGGGCATCCTGCCCGCCTCATAAGCCGAAGCGCGAAACTCATGGACCGGAAAGGGCACCAGGCCTATCCCCGCAGAAAGGCGCCCGACGCCCGCATTCGGCACTGAACCAGCCTGTTCATCCGTCCTGTCCGCGGACGGTCTGTGGGTCGTACTTTCCACCCTGGAGCCGGGCCAGTCGGTGACGGGCGATGTCCACCGCCTCGGCGGAGATGTCGCAGCCGATCCAGCGGCGTCCAAGTCGCTGGGCGACGGCCAGGGTCGTGCCGCTGCCGCAGAAGAAATCCGCAACCACGTCGCCGGGGTTGCTGGAGGCCCGGATGATGCGTTCGAGAAGGGCCTCGGGCTTCTGAGTGGGGTAGCCGGTGCGCTCCAGCGAGACTGTGGAGAGGAACGGGATCTCCCAGACGTCGGTGATAGCCGGCCCGTCCGGGTTGAAATAAAGCCGGCCGGCCCGGGTGTTCTTATACGGTCGGCCGTCCTCGTCCACGTTCATGCCGTCGGTTCGGAAGGAGCCCTCGCGCAGCAGATTGAAGCGGTGCCGGCCCGCCTGGCGGGCATAGACCAGAATGGTATCGTGTTTGCGAGCGAACCAGCGGGTGCTCAAACCCCCGGTGCGATAGGACCAGATGATCTCGTTGAGCATGTTCTCGTATCCGAACAGCTTGTCGAGATAGACCTTGACATAGTGGACGGTGTGCCAGTCCAGGTGCAGGTAAAGCGTGCCGGTCGTCTTGAGCAGCCGGCGGAAATGTTCGAGCCGGGGACTGAGAAATTCGAGGTAACCGTCTATCCCGCCCGGCCACACGTCGGCGTACTGCTGCGTCGGGTCACGGCCGGTCTGACGCTTGCCGGTGCCGAACGGCGGATCGGCGTAAATCAGGTCGCAACATGCATCCGGCAGGCCTTCCATGAAGCGAAGGTTGTCGTCACAGGCGATGATTCCAGTCTGGGCAAGTCGCGGCATGGCCATTCTTTAACCGGAAATAGGCGCAGGGGAAAGTGCTCGCTATCCTGTTGGCGTGATCGAGATCAATGAAACAGCCGTATTGCTGACGATCCTGGGCTTGCTGATGATCGTCAGCGTCCTTTCCAGCCGTGGATTCGAACGGCTGGGCGTGCCTGTCGTCTTGCTGTTCCTGATGGTGGGAATGCTGGCAGGGTCGGAAGGCATTGGAGGGCTGGCCTTCAATGATTACCGCCTGGCGTTCCGGATCGGGACGGGGGCCCTGATCCTGATCCTGCTGGACGGCGGGCTGAACACGCCCATGGCGGCGGTGAAGGAGAGTATCAAGCCCGCGGGCATACTGGCGACGGTGGGGGTGGCGCTCACGGCAGGCCTGCTGGCCGTCTGCTCGCATCTGCTGGGGCTGTCCTGGGAGGAGAGTCTGCTGCTGGGCGCGGTCGTCTCTTCAACCGACGCGGCGGCGGTGTTCGCCGTGCTGCGCGGCGGGAACCTGCACCTGATCCGCAGGGTGGGCACGACGCTGGAACTGGAATCGGGCATCAACGACCCGATGGCGGTGATCCTGACCATGGCGGTCATCAGCGTGCTGACCGGCCAATCTGTCAGCTGGATGGAGTTGATCCTGGGGGTCCCGCTCCAGTTGCTGATCGGGTTGGTGGTTGGAGTGGGCGCGGGATATGCCGCGCGCGGCCTGCTTCGGCGGATCCGGCTGGCCACGGCAGGTTTTTACCCGGTGCTCACGCTGGCCCTGGCTTTTGTGGCCTTTGGGGTGGCCACCCTGGCCAACGGCAGCGGGTACCTTGCGGTCTACGCGGCGGCCACGGTGCTGGGCAACAGCCCGATTCCGTACCGCAACGGGCTGGTCCGGGTCCATGACGCCATTGCCTGGTTAAGCCAGATTTCGATGTTTGGCATGTTCGGGCTGCTGGTCTATCCGTCGCAGCTTTGGCCGATCGCGGGGGTGGGGATCGGGATCGCGCTGTTGCTGGCGTTTGTGGTTCGCCCCGTGGCGGTGACCCTGTGCCTGCTGCCCTTCCGTTTTCCGGCCCGTGAGGTCGCCTACATGGGTTGGGTGGGGTTGAAGGGGGCCGTGCCGATCATTCTGGCCACCTTCCCCGTCCTGGCGGGGGTGGAGGAGGGGATGAAGGTGTTCAACCTGGTCTTCTTCGTGGTGGTTTTCAGCTCCATCATTCCGGGGGCGACCCTCCGGCCGGTGACCCGCTGGCTGGGCATGCAGGTCCCGGAAACGCCCACTCCACTGGCCGCCCTGGAGATCAACTCGACTCGGATGCTCAACGGCGAGTTGTTGTCGTTCTTCATCACTGACGAACTGGCGGTCTGCGGGGCGACAATTTCGCAGGTTCCGTTTCCGCCCACCTCCTCGGCGGTGCTGCTGGTGCGCGGCGAGGAGCTGATCGCCATCCGTGGGAATACCGTTCTCCAGCCGGGCGACCATGTGTACGTCTTCTGCCGATCGGAGGACAAGCCGTTCATCCTGTTCCTCTTCGGCCGGCCGCAGGAGCACGGATGATCGCACTGATGTACGACACGGATCCCCAAAGATCTTATGCGCTGGGTGCCTCACCCCTGACGGCTCTTGCGAAACCAAGTCGGTTAATGGTGCGCAAGCCCGACTGAAGCCGGCCGGGCTGGACAGAATACAAAGAATAAGAACAGGGCATTCAGGTGGGGTGGCCCAGGTTTTCCAAACTTGGGCTCACGATTTCATGGGCTACAGGTGTAGCGAACATTCATGGAGAGGAGAAGTCCCTGGCGCACAGATCATGAGCCCACCTTCGAAGAAGATGGGCCACCCGGCCCGCCATTGCCCGTTAAAGAATCAAAGATCATCAAAGGTGGGGCGCGCAGATTCTTGCGATCAGCATTGGGGCGACCAAAAGCCAGGCAGAAGCCTGCCCCAGCAACGGGCACCGTATGAGCGGTTGGAACCCGGAATTCCACCGGTCGGACGACGGCACTATTCGGTTATCGGGGCGCGGGATTCTTCAACCCTCGGGAGGACAGGCTTGGTTAGGAGAGGGCGTCCGAAGAGATACGCGGGCCTGCTGGCCTGAAAGGTCGGTATGCGCTGCCTCGTTGTCGAGGATGGCGACAGCCGGAGCGGCGCGCCTCACTGCCGGGACGGATGCTGGCCGTCGCAGTTGTGCTCTTTCTGCTCGCACTCGGTGATTTTCTTGATCCGGCGTTCGTGCCGGCCGCCCTCAAACGGGCTCTTGAGCCAGGCCTCTACAATTCGGCGGATGAGCTCCTCGCCGATCAGGTCGGCCGGCAGGCAGAGCACGTTGGCGTCGTTGTGACGCCGGGACATCTCCGCCGTTAATTCATCATGGCACAGGGCCGCGCGCACGCCGCGAACCTTGTTCGCCGAGATGCACATTCCGATGCCAGTTCCGCACAGCAGAATGCCGCGGTCGGCCTGGCCGTTGACCACTGCCTTGCACGTAGGGTAGGCCGCGTCCGGATAATCGAAGCTCACGGGCGAGTCCGTGCCCATGTCCATGACCTCGTAGTTCTTCGAGATGAGCATGGCTTTGACCTTTTCCTTGGCCTGATACCCTCGATGATCGGAGCCGATGGCTACCTTCACAGAGTCACCTCCTCCAGCCGCTCCCGCAGAGCCTCTTCGATCTGCGTGGCAACCTGGATGTATACCTCGTCACTTTCCCCGATGGGGTCCTCGATATCCTGCTGGGCGATTTTACGCACCCGATTTCGCACCTGGGGGGCCATCTGCCGGATGGCCCTCACGTGGGAGTCCGTCATGGCGAAGATGTAATCCGCGCGATGCACCAGCTCCAACGTCAGCGGCTGAGATTTGTGCCTGCTGATGTCGATCCCCCGACTGGCCAGGGCGCGGACCGCAGCCGGCGTGGCGCAGAGCCCGCCCGCCGCTGAGACCCCCGCTGACTCCACGTTGTACCCGTGGCCGGGCAGTTCCTTCTCGGCAACGCCCAGCTTCTCGGCCACCAGTTTGCGAAGAATACCTTCCGCCATCGGACTCCGGCAGGTATTGCCGCTGCAGACCACGAGGAAGGTCACTTGCATCAGCTTGCGAATGATACGCTCATCAAGAACGCCGTCGCGAATAATTTGAAAAGAATTCGGCCGGACCTCGACAATTGTAGACGCCTTGGCATAGCGGGTCCGTCCGGCGTCGAGCACCATGTCCACCTTGCCGTCGAGCGTGGCCAGGGCCTCTTCCGCCGTCACTGGCGCTGGCCGGGAAGCCGGGTTGGCGCTGGCGGCCACCACGGGCACGCCCGCGGCTGTCAGCAGGTCCAGCGCGATCGGATCGTCGGGGCAACGGATACCGATTGTACCATCATGGTACAGGGAATCGGCAGACGGAAATGCGTTCTCCCGGAGGATCGGCGCGGCCGTTACGTCCGACACATGAAAAATGACTGTCAGCGGGCCGGGCCAGGCCTTTTCAGTCAGCCGCCGGCCCACACCGCTCAGGTCCGGCACGAATCGGTTTACCGCCGACCGCGAGCCGATGTGTACCGTGAACGGCTTGGTCTCCTGCCGCTCCTTTACCGCCCGCAGCCGAGCCAGTGCCGCCGGGTTGGCCGCATTGGCTCCTACCCCGTAGACCGTCTCGGTCGGAAATACGACCAGCCCCCCTTCAGCCAGGCAACGCGCGGCTTCCTTGATCGCGTTGGTGCGCTGGTTGTCAGCCTCAACTTTTAGCACAATGGTTTTCATTTGGGCATTTGGTAAAGCCTTGAACGCCTGATTATGAAATCCCGCCCGAGGCATGTCAAACTATGATAGGCTCCGCACTTCGCTCCAGTTTCGCGGAGCGCATAATCAACAGGCATTTGCCTTTCCAGCCAAGCTCAAGAGTGGCCATAACCAGGCCTCCTGTCCGACGCCGAAACGGTCTCAATACTTCAGCTACGAGGTCTCCTCATCTTCCTCTCCGGTTTCGACGCGGCGGGGCGGCCCCAGGGCTGACACCTGTGAAAGAATGGTGCCGGCCAGGAACACCAGGGATAGCCCGGCTCGAACAATCCACCATCCCCGCCGCTGGGAGAGCTCAAAAAGAATGGTTGTGTTATCAATGACTCTCGGTACCCGCATCCGGCCGTTGGTCGCAACCCACCGCACGTAGCCGATGAGCCCGCCGGGGGGGTAGTCCTTATCTAGTCTGGCTTCAATATGGCTGCGCAGCGTGTTTTGGATGTGCTCTTTGCGCTCAGGACCAATCGAGAATTTCATGGTCCCGCGCACCGCTCCAAAGGCCAGCCTGGGCAGGGCCTGGTACTCGACCATCAGTCCGGCGAGCCAAAGGACCAACGCGACGGCCAGCCCTGCAACGTAGAGCCGTGCCCGGGGGACCGGTGCGGCCGGTAAACCGATCCGGTACATGACGGCCCCGATGAGCAGCCCGGCCACCAGGAAGAAGAACAACCCCAGCAGCCGAGGCAACATCGCCAGCATGGCCAGCACCCAACTCGTCGGCAAAGCCAGGGCCACGCCAACGATCAGCGCCAGCCAGAGCCGCCACGGCTTGCGGGACGCTTCGATCCCGGTCCGTTCAGCCGGCTCGGCGGGAGGAATGCTTTCTGATCCGTCATCTGGGTCCATGAACGCCAGTGCCTCTTCCGGTACGCGAGGCTCACGCTGCCCGTGATGGCCGGCCGGTTCTTCGGTTGAAGCCTGGCTGGCGGGCCGTTCCTATGGCCACGGACGCGCAAAACCGGGGGACATTAAACGTCGCCCGGGGGGCAGTCTACCGTCAAACTACTCCGGGTGCCACCCGCCGGCGCATCGGGATCGTGGCGCCTAGCGGCGCGGCTGGGCGTCCTTCGTTTCGGTCTTGGTCAGTTGAGGCTGAGAGTTGTTGCTGAGGGCCTTCACGTAGCTGTCAAGCGTGCTGGGCGAGCCCATGGCCCGGCTGGCCCAGAGAAACAGAGCGATGAGCCCTGCCAGCACAGCCGGTGCGAGCCCGGCTCCCAGGGCCGCCAAGGCCCGCGCACGCTCGGAGGTCACGTCCGTGGCCACGGCTCCGGAATACTTCAGCTCGCCCAGTCGAGCGGTGGCGGCGGCGATCTTTGCGGCCTCTGCGTCCAGGGCGGTCTGATCGGCCAGCAACTCCGCTCGGCGGCGGGTCAGTTCGACCATCTCGGTCAAGGCGGCCTCGCGGGCCTGACTGCCGCCCAGCAGAGCCAGGGCCTCGTCGGCGCTGCGGACCACGGCCGTATCCATCTCCGTCGCCTTGCGGGCCAGCTCCTCCCGGCGGGCGCGCAGCTCCTGCATTTCACGGTCATAGGCCGCACGCAGCTCGGCCAGGGCCTGATTACGCAAGTTTTGCTCCAGACGAGCCCGGCGGTCCTGGACCTGGTTGTGCAGCCCGCCCACGCCCTGCGCCAGGGTGGTCAGCTCGACGTTCTCACCGGCGGTGATCTGCCGCACCACGGCCAGGAGCGTCTCGCGGGCGTCGAGAACCGGCTGGAGCTTCTGGGCCAGTGCGCTGCGGAGCACCAGCCGCTTGGTGGGCTCCTCGCCGCCCTGACTGATGGCATCGAGCGACTTCTGCAGCAGGGTCAGCGAGTTGGTGGTCGATTCCACGAACTGCCGGGCCGCCGTGTCCACGCTCGTGTAGCGGGCAGCCATGCCCCCGCTGATTCTGCCGGCGTCGATCGCGGCCCGCTCGTCCTGCCAGGTCTTGGCCAGCGCGGTCGCGGCCTTGGCACAGTTGGCCAGCGACGCACGGATGACCTGGAGGGCCTCGGCCACGTCCACATCCTGCGGGGTGGCGATTAACTCTTCGAGGTACTTCTCGGAAATGTCGGCCGTCTGAGCCATGTCCGTAAAGGCCGGTCGGGCGGCGTCGAAAATCTGACGCAGAGCCTCCGCCAACCTGGCTTCGCGCTGGTGGAGGACCTCGCTGTCCGCCTGCAGGCGGGCGTCGGCGGCGATGGCCGCGTTGATCTGCTCAGGGGTCAGTTGTACCTCGGAAAGCTCCGGCGGCTTGCGCTGGAGCTTCACGTCCAGCTCTCTGACGGTCTGGTCAACGGCCTTGCGTTCGGCCAGGGTTTTCCGCCAGCCGGCCAACAGCTTGACCGGGTCGGCGGGCGTCTGCCCCGCTTCGCCGGATGAAATGGCTGAACTGCGGGAGAGCTCGGCCGTGAGCGTGGCGATCCGGGCATCCACTGTCTCCAACTCGCTTTGGAGTTGGTCGCGCCGGGCCTGCACGGCCGGCTGAGTGGCCGGTTGACTCGCGGCGACGGGTATTCGTCGGAGGAGGTCCTCCATGTGACTGTTCACCTTGGCCAACCCGTCTTCCCGGTCGCGCACCAGCAGGGTGGCCACCAGTGCGGGGGGCGATTTCTCCGAGTAGACCGCCACAGCGCCCCATTCGGCCCCGGCAGGATTGTCGGCGTCGCTTTCAAACCCAGCCAAAGCGTCGGCCCAGTCCGACGGGGCGGTCAGCGCGCCTTCAATTCGGTAGGTTCGCGGATACAGCCAGTAGGCAACCACCCCGATCAGCAGGCAGACCATGGGCAAGGCCAGCAGCAGGTTGCGCCGAACCGGGCAGAGCAGTGGCCGGTACCCCGGCAGGTCACTCGAAAGGGCGGGGGATGGCTCAGAGGTTTGCGGGCGGATGCCGGTTCCCGGAATGGTTGCGGCGAGTCCTTCCCCTTCGCCTCGCTGCCGATCGAGGCCCTTGAGCTGGTTCTCCAGTTCGCTCTGGCAGCGGCGGGCTTCCTGAAGCTCCCGGCGGGCTTGCTCCAGAAACCCGGCCGCCTGGTCCCGCTCGGCGGTAAGCTTCTCGATCCTCGCCACCAACTCCCGCTCGCGGGCCAAGTGGGCCGCAAGCCGTTTCTCCAGCTCCTGCTGGTTGCGCATGGCCGCTTCGAGTTGCTGCTCGCGCTGGCGGAGCTGCTGCGGCAAGCCCTTCTCGATGGCTTCACGTTCCGCCGCGAAACGGGCCCGCTCGGTCGCCAGCCTGGCGTCAGCCTCCCGGAGAGCGCGCTCCACCCGGGCCACGCGGCGCTCGCGCAGGGAGAGATTGCCTTCGAGTCGCTCCATGCGCTCGCGGATTTCTTCCAGCAGTCGAACGGCGTTGGAGCGTTCCGGCTCGGCGGGCGCGGAATCTGGAGCGGGTTGCGGTGACGATTGCGGATCAGATGGGCCGGGCACGGTCTCTCTCATTCTGCCAGGATCGTGTTTATCTCGTCCATGACGGCGGAGGGTATGGTAATATCGCCCGCGTAGGCGTTCTCGACAGCCTGCGAGGTCCGCTTGAAGCCGGCCAGTGCCGCGGTCACGCCCTCCTGCTGAATGACCCACCGAAGGGCGAGCTGAGCCACCGTGCATTCAAGCCGGCCGGCTATCGCCTTGAGCTTATCCACCAGGGCCAGGTTGCGGGCGAACGCCGGACCGCTGAAGCGCGCATCCCGCGCCCGCAGGTCGGTAAACCGGCTGGTCGGGCCGAACTTCCCGCTGAGCAGCCCACGCGCCAGGGGGCCATAGGCGAGGACACCCAGGTTGTACTCCCGGCAGTAGGGCAGCAGGTCCTCCGTGGCCGTCCGTTCCAACATCGACAATTCAGGCTGAAGGCACTCCACCGGGCCGTACTTGCGGGCCTCGGTCATCTGCTGGCAGTTGAAATTGGACACACCGATGGCCCGGATCTTGCCCTGCTCGCGCAGCCGGACGAGGGCCTCCATGGTGGCCTGCAAGGGGGTGTTCGGGTCGGGCCAGTGGATCTGGTACAGGTCGATGGTTTCCACCCGCAGCCGGCGGAGACTGGCCGCACACTCCGCCATGACGGAGCGGGGGTTCAGGCAGCGCTCGATTTTTCCGCCGGGCTCTTTCCAGACCAGTCCGCACTTGGTGGCCACGACCACCTGGTCGCGCCGCCCCGCGATGGCTTTGGCCACGAGCTCCTCGCTGTGCCCGTAGCCGTAGGCGGGGGCGGTATCGATGAGCGTGATCCCCAAGTCCAGGCCCTGCTGGATGGCGGCGATGGCTTCGTTGTCATCCACCGGACCCCAGACCGCGACCTCACCGCCGATGGCCCAGCAACCCAGACCCACGACGGACACCTGAATATCAGTTGACCCCAGCCGACGGTATTCCATAGCAGAAAAGTGTACGGGCAGGGCCGGGTAGCGGCAAGCCAGCCGCCGCCGGCGATGGGTGGGCAATTCTTTTTGACGGGGTGACGCGGGGCTCAGGAGGGCGGGCATCCTGCCCGCCTCGAAGGCGTAGAAGATGCATGCCCCCCCGGAGGGCCTGCCACTCCGTCACAAAGCTTTGCCACACACCCCGGCGATTGTGCCTGCTACCGGCTCTTTCGGGGGATGGTGATTTCATGCCGGGCGGCCCAGAGGGCGAGGTCCTGTCGTGAGATAGCGGCGGCCATCAGGTCGGGGAAAAGCTCCGGCGTGCAGGCGAACGATGGAACCCCGATCGCGGCAAGTTTGGCGGCAAGGTGCGAGTTGAATGCCGGGGCCCCGTCGTCGTTGAGCGCCAGCAGGCAGACGAAGGTCACGCCACTCTCCACAAAGGCGGCCACCCGCTGGAGCATTTCGTCGGCGTTGCCGCCTTCGTAGAGGTCGGTGATGAGCACGAATACGGTGTTGTGCGGGCGCGACACGAGCCCTTCGCAGTAGGCCAGCGCGCGGTTGATATCGGTTCCACCGCCAAGCTGCGTGCCGAAGAGCAGATCGACCGGGTCGTGCAGGTCGTCGGTGAGGTCCACGACGGCCGTATCGAACACCACCATGCGGGTCTTGACCGCCGGTATGGAGGCCATCACCGCGCCGAAGATGCCCGAATAGACCACCGACGTGCCCATCGACCCGCTCTGGTCCACGCACAGGACCACGTCGCGCAGTGAGGGCCGTTTGTGGCCGTAGCCGATCAGGCGCTCGGGCACGATGGTGCGATGCTCGTGAAGGTAGTTGTTGAGGTTGGCCCGAATCGTGCGATGCCAGTCCAGCTCGTGCGGCCGGGGCTTGTTTGTCCGGCAGGCCTTGTTCAGACTGCCGCGAACGGCCTGGATCAGCGGATTGGCCAGCTTGCGTTGAAGCTCGACCACCACTTTGCGAACAACCTCACGGGCGGTGTCACGGGTCTTGTCGGGAATCACCCGGCTAAGCGTCAGCAGCGTCGCAACGAGATGCACGTCGGGCTCGACGCCCTCCAGCATCTCCGGCTCGAGCAGCATGCGAGTAAGGTTGAGCCGCTCGAGCGCGTCTTTCTGCATCACGCGGACGGTGGGCGTGGGGAAGTACTTGCGGATGTCCCCCAGCCAGCGGTTGACGCGCGGGCTGGATGCGCCCAGGCCGGCCTGACGCTCGGTTTGGCCATCTTGTCTGGGGCCGTTGTTGTAGAGCATGGCCAGCACGCGATCCATCTCGGCATCGTCGCCGGAGAGGCGGCCCAGGCAGTCATCGGTGTCCGTGCTGAGGATCAGGCGCCAGCGTCGCAGCCGTTCGGTGTCATCAACCGGCATAAGGCACCCCCAGGATTTGGGCCAATACGGGCAGAACCCGCCGGGCACGTTCCACGTCCAGGTTGTCGGCCCCTGTATCCGTTTTTGCGGCAGCACCGGCGGCCCCGGCGGATCGGAGGCGTTTGACCTTCTCGCCCATCTGTCGGCGCTCAGGCCCACTGAAGCCGGAGAACGCGCGCCGTAACAGCGGAAGCGTCTGCGTGAATATGTCTTTGGGCAACTCGACCAGCCACGCGTCCAGCGCGGCCCAGACGCCGTCCTGATGGAGCAAGGTCAGGCCGCTGCCGCGCAGTAATCCCTCCACCCACGCGGCGGCCTGCAGAATAGGCACCACCGGCGAGAGGGCCAGCCGGGCCATGCGGTGGAGTTCGTCGCTGCTGATCGCGCCCTTGTCGACCAGGATCCGGCAGCACCAGCCGCGCACGAGGCCGTGGATGTTCTCATCCTCCATCAGCTTGCGCAGCAGCGCCTGCCAATCGTCGGCCATGCTCTCTACCTGGAGCAGATCGACGCTCTCCTGCACGTGGGCAATGCCTTCCAGCATCTGGGCGGCGGCCTCGTCGTCGAGCGAGCCGCAGGCCCCGGGCAGGCCGATCAGGATGCGCTCAAACAACCCGGCGATGATGGGCAGCACCTGCTCGCCCTTCGTGCCGCGCACGTCGCCGTAGCGGGCAATCTCGCTTAGCTTGGGCAGGGCGTTCATCAGGTGCCGGACGTCCGCAGCCACGGCCGCCTGGTCCTGTACCACCTTTAAGAGGTACTTCACCGCGCCTGGAAGCTGAGCGTATGTCGTGGTGAGCAGCAGTTCGCACAGAACGGGCAGTTCCTGGATCTCGGCGGCCTGGTGGCACACGCGGGCCTCGGCTGCCGATTCGACCGTCCGGCCCCAGATGCCGGCCTCGACCACCTGCACGGCGAACTCCGGCTGCCACTGGATCTGCCAGAGCTCGTGGAAGGTGCTGCGCTTGCCGTGAGCGGCATGCGCCTCGCCCCAGGGGATGCCCAACAGCGCGACCTGATGCAACAGTCGGCTGCGCTCCAGATCGCCTTCTTTGCGAAGGTCGAGGTCAAGGTCTTTGATCTCGGTACTGGGCTTGAGCCGCACTTTTCGTTGCCGGTTCTCGAGGTCGTGCTGCAGCGGCACGGTGGGCGTGGATTTGGGCACGGCCCCCAGCCGGTCGCCGATTTCGAGTTTCTGGCGGATCAACGCCATGGGCGCAATCTGGCCATGACACAGCACCGTCAGGATGGCCTCGTTCATTTCTGCCAGGCCGGGCAGCGGCAGGCCGCGCATGGCGGCCAGGGCATCGGCCAGCCGTACCGTGTCGATGACTTCCGCCGAGGAGGCGGTGAGGTCTTTTTTCCGCAGCAGCCGGGCGGCCAGCGTGGCCCAGCGAGCGGACGCATGCTTGCGCGCGGTCCACAAGTGCTCGTACCAGCCCGGCGAGGCCACGCCCGCGCCGTAGCCGCTGCGATACGACAGCCGGGAGTTCGTCCACGGCGTCCACGTGGCGATCACCTTGGTGCGCGGCTTGCCGCGAAGCAGTTCCGTATCCGCCTTGGCGCCGTCGAGATTCACCAGCGCGGGGGCATGCCATGCGCCGCAGACCACGGCGATTCTTTCAAATCCCTCCTTGACGGCAGCCCGGATGCACTGGCGCATGTGGGCTTCGCGGGCGGGCTCGCGATCATCGAGCGGCTTGGCGTCGGCCCGCAGGGCGGTCATGGCTTCGAGAATGCCCTCGAACAGATCGGTGGCATCCACCCGCTGTTCGATCTGGTGCTCCCACCACAGTTCGTGATCGGTGTAGCCGGCCGCCTCGGCCAACATGCCCAGCGGGTCCTCACGAAGCGTGGGCTGAGTGGAATTCGGATCTTTGCCATCGCCCGGAGAGGGCGAACCCATCTGCGGCGAACCGTTGCCATCGCCTGAACCGGCCCCGGGCATAGGCGATGAGTCGTCGCAGTTGGGCAGCTTCGCCTTCTCTTCCAAAGCCTTCTTGAGCTTCTCCATCGCCTTGGCCTCCTCGGCCAGGTGAATGGTCATAGGCAGATCGATGAAGCGGGCGGGAATCTGGTGCTCAAAGGCGTAGTTCAGCGCCTGCCATTCAGGCGAAAACACAGTGAATGGATAGAAGACGGCATGTCGCGGCTCGTCGGCCCGGTAGATCATCAGCGCCACGGGCAGCTTGAGCCCATCATCGCGGATCAGCGGCAGCACATCCTGCGCATCCGGCGGCCCCTCAATCAAAACGACATCCGGCCGGAGCGTCTTCAGCGCAGCCAGCAAAGCCCGCGCCGATCCGGGGCCATGATGTCGGATGCCGTAGATGTGGTGGGGCATGAAGGTGATTCCAAAGATTTAGTGTTGTCCTTTGTCCTTGGTCCTTTGTTCTGTGTCTCTGGCCATCCCCCAAGAACCAAGGACAAAGGATCAAGAACCAAGAACCTTACAAGACCTCCCGACACGCCCGATACAAATCCTTCCACCCTTCACGTTCCTTCACTACTGTCTGCAAATACTCCTTCCACGCCACCGCGTCCTGCACCGGGTCTTTGATGATCGCCCCGGTGATGCCTGCCGCGAGGTCGTTGGCGGTCAGCACGCTTTCGCCGAAGTAGGCGGCCATGGCCAGGCCGTTGTTGATCACCGAGATGGCCTCGGCCGTCGAGAGCGTGCCGGTGGGGGACTTGACCTTGGTCTTGCCATCCTCGGTTACGCCGGCGCGGAGCTCGCGGAAGATGGTGACCACCCGGCGGATCTCCTCCAGTGCGGGCTTCTCCACCGGCAGTTCCAGCGCCCGGCCGATCTCCGTGGCCCGCTTGTGTACGATTTCGACCTCCTGGTCGAGCGTTTCGGGCAACGGCAGCACCACGTTGTTGAAGCGGCGGGTCAGCGCGCTGGACAGCTCATTGACGCCGCGGTCGCGGTTGTTGGCCGTGGCGATGACGTTGAAGCCTTTGCGGGCCTGGACCTCGCTGTTAAGCTCGGGGATGGGCAGCGTCTTCTCCGACAACAGCGTGATGAGCGTGTCCTGCGTGTCGCTCTGCATGCGGGTCAGTTCCTCGACCCGGGCGATCTTGCCGTCCATCATGGCCCGCATCATGGGGCTGGGCTTGAGGGCGTTCATGCTCGGCCCCTCCGCGAGCAGCATGGCGTAGTTCCAGCCGTAACGCAGGGCTGATTCGTCGGTGCCGGCCGTGCCCTGGACGAGTAGCGTGGAGTCGCCGGAGATGGCCGCGGCCAGATGCTCGCTGACCCACGTCTTGGCCGTGCCCGGCACGCCGATCAGCAACAGGGCCCGGTCGGTGGCCAACGTGGCGATGGCGATCTCCACCAGCCGGGGGTTGCCGATGTACTTGGGGCTGACGGTGAAGCCGTTCTCCAGCTTGCCGCCCAGCAGATAGGTCTTGACCGCCCACGGCGAGAGCTTCCAGTTGGGCGGCCGCTGGCGGTCGTCGGCCTTGGCCAATTCGGCCAGCTCGTCGGCATAAAGCTGCTCCGCGTGCGGGCGAAGCAGTGACTCCGGTGTGCCGTTACCGCCGGTTTGTTGCTGTGCGACTGCCTTGGCCACGGATACGCTCCTTTGTCGGTCACTGATGTCTGATCGGACCGATCCGACCGATCCGACGGATCAGACTGATCCCACTTCCTTCACAAACCTCTGCCGAATCAACACGACTTCCGTAAACTTCTCCAACTGACTTCGCCAATACTGCAGCGTGTAATCGTTGCCCTCGGGCACATCCCATTCGCGCAGCGCTTCGTCGAAGCACTCCGGTGGCAAGGCCCGAGCCGCCAGGTCCAGCGTCTGAATTTCCACGTTGGAGACTCTCGGGGCCTTTTTCAGCCGGTCGCGCACATGCGCCAAATACGCGCGGCCCACCTCCGGCGTCCATGGCCGTGGCAGGCACTCCAACCCTCGAAACCACGAGAATGGCGTCGAACGCTCTTCGCGAATAAGCTGCTCGACCCGGCGGTTGGCGTCTTCCGGGTCCATGCGGGCCAGCAGGGGACCGAGCGGTTCGTTCCGATCCGTGCCGATCAAGCTTTCATCCTTTCGCAGGCCGGCGGCGCCCATCCAATGGTCCCACAGAGGGTCAAACCACTCGCGGGCGTCATGCAGTGTGGCCGCTTCAGTCAGGCCTTTCAGGACGGCCGTTTCCCATTCTTCCGCGATGGTTGCCGTCAACAACTCGGCCGGCGACAGGTTGAACCGCTCCTGCCAATGGGCCGGCGGCACCAGGCCGATGATGCGGCTCAGCCACCAGGCGCGGGGGCCGACGCCCTGCGGCGGAGCGGTGATGATGCCTTCCTGCTTCCAAGCGGCGTCCACGTCCTGCGGTACCGAGATGACCAGTTCGCCGCTGCTCTTCCTGCCGATCAGCGATTTAAGCCTGGAAGTGATCTTGCCGGCCGTCGCGGGTTTGAACGACACGCAGGCGTCCGCCCGTTCGCAAAGCCGTTGCAGAAACGCCGACCCGCTGATGCGGACGAGCAGTTCGGCGGCCTGGGCGCGGACGCGCAGGGCTCGGTTGGTGAGGGCCGTTTCGAGGAACGCCTCGTCCTCGCCGGAAAGACCCACTTCCAGCACGGCCAGCAGGCGTCCGCGGTTCTCCGCCTTCTCGCCGGCCCATGACCCGGCAAGCCACTCGCGGCCCCTGGCCGGGTCTTGCCTGCGGAGTTGCCGAAGCACGGCCTCGCGCAGGCGGATCTGGCCGGAGTCCCAGATCTCTTCGGCATCGGCAGGCATCGTCTCCGACCCGGCCTCGACGGTCATGGTCGCCCACGCCCATGCCGGATGGAAACGGCTTAGCCAAAGCCCGCGCGCTCCCAGGACTCTGGCGATATACGGCCGGTACTTCTCGTCCGGGCAGTCCAGCGCTTTGGGCAGCAGGTGCTCGGGCAGCCGCAGGCCGGCCGCACACACTCGTTCCAGCGCCTCGGGCAGCAAATCCCGGTGCTCGCCGGCGAACATGGCTTCGAGTATGCGGGCCGCGCGCGGGGAAACAACCGGCCTGTCCGTCTCCGGAGCGGGCTCCGGCAAGGGTACGGCGGCGAGCGGCTTGCGCCCCGCCTGGCCGTAGGCCGCCCACGCGCCGGCGGTAAGCAGCAGCCGCATCTCCTGATCGACGGGCTGAACCTGGGCCAGCAGGGCTTCCACCTCGCCGGCTTCAAGCTTGGCCGCGCCGCCCAGCCGCGATGTGCCCACCAGCAGTTGTTTCGTAATCGCTTCCATCACGCCACCGGCAACAGCTCATATCGGTCGCCGACCATGACCCCCAGCGGCATCAACGCATGTCCATCCCACTCGCCGGCCAGATCGACCGGCTGGCCGCCCGACAACGCCAGCAAACGCCAGTGCCCGTCCCCGGCCAGCGGAAGGGCCTGATTCCCGGATTGCACCTGCCACTGACCCGACCCGGTGTGAACGGGCACCACGTCGTTCAACACGCAGAGAAATCGCTCAATGAACGGATTGCGGGCAGTTATGTTCGCCACTTCCGAGAGGAACGTCTCGGGCGAGTCATGCCCCACAAGGAGGGCGGGCATCCTGCCCGCCTCAAGGGAGGAGGCTGGCTCGCCTGCCTTGAGGGGGGCGGGCATCTTGCCCGCCTCCAGTGTGGCATCGGCGTCTCGCCGGTACGGAGCGGCGACCGCGTTCCCCGTCAATTTAATGGCCTCGCCTCGCTCCACGATCCGCGCTCGTTGAGGGCAGGCCCCCGGGTAGAAAACCAGCTTCCCCACAAACTGCGTGCCGGCCACAATTGGTTCCGCAAACGCCGCTCCCGCCGCTGAAAACTGAAGGATCAAGGCCGCTCGCCGGGTCTGCCGCCCCTGCAGCCACGACCGCTGAACGCGAAGCCGATCTTCGTCGGTGATGACCTGCCCGAGAACGGACCATGTATCTTCAACCACCTCCCCGACGGCGGCCAACTCATCCTGCGAGACCGCCCACCTCACCAGGGAGCGCACTTCCGCCTGCATGGCCGGGCTCAATTCGGCCAGTCGACGATAAGCCTGAACAATCAACGCAGTCCGGCCAAGCCCCTCAGCGAGCCGGACCGGCCAATCCGGCGAAGAGCCGGGGATGGCGGCCAGGCTTCGCACCCGTGTGGCCAGGCCAGGGGCCTGAGCGTCCACGAGGCTGGCGGCCTGCGAATCCCAGAACGAGAACGGCTTGGCCTCCAGACCGGCCAGGCCGTTGCGAGCCAGGTCCCGCAGCCATAGTTCGAGCCGTTCGAGGCCGTCGGCGACGCGCTTCTCGCGGGTGGCGGCCCGCCTGGCGGCGGCGGCCGGATCGGCCATGGTGGCTGTCTTCTTTTTTTCCTGGCGGGTCTCGCGGGCTTTGGCCGTGGCCTGGCGTTTTTCGAGCCACTCAACGATCCATTGTGGAGGCGGGCCGACCGGCAGGGCGGCGGGATCCTGCGCCGCCATGAGCATCAGGCCCAGCACGTGCTTGCAGGGGAACTTGCGGCTCGGGCAACTGCACTTGTAAGACCAGTCCGCGCAGCTCACGCGAACCTGGTAGACGGCCGAGCCTTTGCACTCGCCCCAGAGGGCGTCATCATTCTGGCCGAGGCCGCTCCACGATTTGGTGGAACTGAGCTTCCTGCCGGCGGCAGCGGAAGCCGCATCGGGAGCCATCGCGAGGACTTGATCGACGCTGAGAGGCATGGGTCGTCCCTGACACTTCGCGGGAAGGCCTTTCGTCCGGCCCGCAGTCAGTCTCTGAACGCTTCCGCTACGATACAGGAATTTCACTGAGGATGCCAGCCTTACAGATTCTGGATGATAGAGCAGTCGGATCGGAATTGTGATTCGAACGGCCAATTGAAGTCTTCGGATACACACCGATGGTGACTGGGTTAGTACTCTTTCCGGTCCGGGAATTTTGCGCTTTGCCTTTGAGGCGGGCAGGATGCCCGCCCCCCGGCAGTGCTGGCCGGCTGTCTCGGAGGGCGGGCATCTTGCCCGCCTGACTCGTGGAGGGTGGGCATCTTGCCCGCCTGATCAGCCGGGAAACTGGTGTACTGGAAACGGCATCAGGGCCGCCGTTGACGCACGCCTGCTTTGCAGATATTTCTTGGCTGTGCACGGAGCATCTTTCTTACCGCAAGGCGAGGCGCGGCAAGGTGAACAACGCCCTTGACCCTGGTCAGTCGAGCCGGTGGAGATACGCTGGCGAAGTTCGAGTCCGCAGCTCGCCTGCGGTTCCGTGAGGCCGAGCGCTTATATGAGCAGGGTGAGGCCCTGGGGGCCATCTACTTATACGGATACTCCGTCGAGATCTGTCTGAAGGCTGCTTACTACCGTACCATCGGTCTTGTGCCGAGCTCGGCAATCGACTTTAAGCTCCATCGTAAGCCGGCTGAGAATGAGATCGACGGGATGGAGGGATTGCTAAAGCACCCGGTTGGGGATGGTCCGAAAGCAGGTCGCCACGTGGTGGGTTGGGCACGTCTGCTCGAAAGCACCCGTGGCAAACCGGGCGGCAAGCCCATGGACAGTGACTTGGCAACCAGGATGCACGAGCACGCCCTGACCATCTTTGAATGCTGGGCAGAGTTCCTTCGATATCGTGGCAACAAACCGTATAATAAAGAGTTGGAGGCTGTCCGGACCGCTGCCAACTGGTTCCGGAGGAATGCCAGCCGTCTTTGGAGATAAGCAATGGTTGCCCGATCTCCGGCCAAGAAAAGTCGTGAGACGCTCGTCGATCAACTCGCGGCCCGGCTCAAAAACCCTGCCGTGCTGGAGGAGCCGTTTGTCCTTCAAGACCGCATCCCCCAGACCCGATCACGTCATGTCGTGGTTATCTGGGATGCCTGGCGCGATCGCGACCGCGCGACTCGTTCTGCCATCATCATGGATGCTTTCGATCAAGCGCGGCTCCTTGAAGGGGATACTATTCGGGTAGCTCTTGGGCTGACTCAACAGGAAGCCCTTCACATGGGTTATCTCCCGTACAAAATCGTCTCCATGCATCGCAGCACGGACCCCGTTACCCCCAACGAATTGAGAAAGGCTCTGAAGTCGATCGGGGGCGTTCACGTCCGTACCGGCGCCTCACATGAGTTGCGGTTGCCCTCGCAGGAGCATGCGCAGGAGGCTTACCGCCAATTGGCCGCCTTGATACCCGGCCCCGATTGGGCCATCGTGCAGGAAGCTTCCGGTTGAACTGCTCCCGCCTCCAACCGGACCGAGTGAAGTGGCCCATCCAGTTGTCTGGGGGCATAGCGAAGGCCAAGATGAACTTGGATGATCTCTTGCGACGTGAGCACATTGACCCCAAGATCACCCTCTTGCTCCGGCACATTGCCTGCCGGCTTCCGGGGCATGATTCAAGAACTGGCCGCAGGTCTCAGACGTGGCAGATAGCATGGCTGACAGCAGAATCTCCCTCCCAGGTGTCAATTTGGCTACGCACGAACTGAGCCGCCGTGAGTTTCGCCGTATCTTGATTATCAAGCCGAGTTCCTTCGGCGACGTCATCCATGCGCTGCCGGTGCTCAACGGACTGCGCCGGCGGTATCCCCGGGCGCAGATCAGTTGGCTGGTCAACTACAACTGCGCCGGCCTGCTGGAGGGCCAGCCCGCGCTCGACGAGATCATCCGTTTCGATCGCAAACGATACGCGCGCGTGGGGTGGAGCCTGAGCGTCACCGCCGACTTCGCAGCTTTCATCCGCGGCCTGCAGGCCCGGCGTTTCGACCTGGTGGTGGATCTGCAAGGTCTGTTTCGCAGCGGGTTTATGGCTTTTGCCAGTGGGGCGGGCACCCGGCTGGGCTTTGGCTCAGCCCGCGAGTTCGCGTGGATGTTCTATACGCACCGCGTCTCCGTGCGCGAGCGTGACATGCACGCGGTGGATCGCAACTGGCTCTTCGGGCGGGCGTTGGGTTTTGAGGATGCGCCCATTGATTTCCACCTGCCGGTGCGAGTGGAGGCCCGCACGGCCATCCGGCAGAAGCTCGAAGCGGCCGGGCTGAAGGCCGGCGCGCCTTATGTGCTCATGGCCCCCGGCACGCGCTGGGAGACCAAGATCTGGCCCGCCGAGCATTTCGCCGAGGTTGCCCGGCGAGTCCGGGACCAATATGGCGTCGCGATCGTGCTGGCCGGCATGGATTCGGAGGTGCCTCTCGCCAACCGGGTGGCGGAACTGGCCGGCGGAGAGATCATCAATGTGGCCGGGCGGACCTCACTGGCGGAACTGATTGCCCTGGTGGACGGCGCGGCTATGGTGGTCATGCACGACTCCGGCCCGATGCACCTGGCGCTGGCCCTGGGCAAGCCCATGGTGGCGATTTACGGCCCCACCAGCCCGGCCCGGACAGGGCCGTACCGCCGGGACGACGTGGTCGCCCGACTGGATTTGCCCTGCTCGCCGTGCTATCTCAAGGATGTGGCCGATTGTCCGTACGGGCATCGGTGCATGAAAGAGCTTCGACCGGATGTGGTGATTGAGCGGGTCAGACGGGTGCTGGACCAGAGGATGGGTGCGAGGGTTCAGGGTTGACAAGGGTTCAGGGTTCAGGGTTCAGGGTTCAGGGAAGGGCCGGCGTTTTGGCCGAGCCTGCCGGGGAGGCATGTACAGGGGGGCGGGCATCTTGCCCGCCTTCTGAACCAGCGACTCCTTCTCGCATCATCTTGGCCGAGAACCCTTTCTCGCTTTGCTGCCGGGTGGCGATGGCCCTGTGCCTGGCCGTGTCCTTGTCCCTGGCTCAGCCTGCCCCCCGTGCGGTCTTGGAGACCGCAGTGGTCGGCTTTTCGTCCGATCGTGGTGTTGTCGCTCTCGCCGCCGGGGCGCGCGAGGGTATCGAGGTGGGGGACCAGTTCTGGGTCTTCAACAACGGTCGAATCGATGCCTCCGGCCGGATTCAGTTTGTTTCACAGGATGGCTCGGCCGGCGCAGCCGAAGCCGTTGCGGAGATCAAGCCTGGCCGGCCGGCGACGATCCTGAAATCGTCTGCGCTGACCTCCTATCGGGATGGCCTGCCGCCATTGGTGACAATTCGTGGGCAGGTGGATCGCGTTCCGCCCGGACGGGGAACCGCCTGGTTGAACCTGGGGGGCCGTTCGGGTCTCAAGATCGGCGACCGCCTGCTGATTCGCCGGCTTGCCGAAGGTCGCCTCGAAGTGCCCCTGGCCCGCGGGAGCGTCAAGCTCGTCCGCGATGAGACCTCGCTGGTCGTCGTTGAGCCTCTGGTGGGCAACGCGCTGCCCGAGCCGAAAGATACCGTCGAACTGTGGCCCTCGCCCGCCGACCGCCGGATCGGCCGCGTCGAGAGCATGGTGCTTGCCACCCAGCCGGCCACGGAAGCCGGCGGCGATCTGCTGCTGACGCTGGTCGGCTCGGCCGAGGATGGAATCGAGCTGGGGCGTCTGGTGGATCTCTTCCGGGGCCGGGAGTACATCGGCCACGCGACGATCGTTAGCGTGGGTGACCGCAATAGCACTGCGCTGATGTTCAACGCCGGGCGGAGAGGAAGAGCCGAAGAGGGGGACCGCGCCTGGGTCCGTCCGCCGCCGGGCCCGCCGCTCCGACCGCTGGCCGCCGCGATTTTCGAGATCAAATCGACGCCTGACGGCGATTTTGCCCAGATTGCCGCCGGCGAGACCGACGGCGTGACTGAGGGAGAAAAGTTCCTGGTCCGCCATACCGATCCGGGTGATCCGACCATTCGCAAAACGGTGGCCGAGTTGACCGTTCGGCATGTTCAGACCGATTTCTCCACGGCCAGCATTCCACCGCATCAGCGGGCCCAGGTGCGTCTGTGGGACTTTGCCGAGCGGAGCGAGCCCAGCCCGCCTGACTGGCGGGGAATCGGCATGATCACGCGCCCGTTGCCTGAGTCGCGCTCGGCGGTGGCCGAACTCGAAGAGCGTTCCACCGCTGGCGTGGGGCGAATTGTACGGCTGATCCCGGAAGAACCGGCCGGAGCCGATGCGGCCCCCCGGCCGGCCGCCGCGGCCATCGTAATCAACCGCTCGACCAGCCCTTCAGGCTTGGAAGCGACTCTCTACGTGCCGCCCGGCTGGGGTAACGTGGAGGAACTGGATAACGCCCGGGTGGAACTGGCGGACGAGCCCGCGCCGAATAAGCCGGAATGACGCGGTTTCCGCCACGATCTTGGGCAGGTTCCTGCCTGGTTGCGGGTCGCCGTGCCGCTGATCGTTTGAAACTTTGCGCCCCTGCCTCTGAAGAGGGTGGGGTACCCAACGCACACGATCCATTGGGGATTCGTATGAGGCCTGCGAACTATGGCGCGGCCTTGACCGCCTCCAGTCGCACCTCGTCGATCACGATCGCGGCTTCGCCCAGCACGTCGAGGGTCACTATGGGGGTTCCTTCCTGCAGCGGTGGAGCCTTGATCACGCGCATCCCCTGGTGGCCGGCGGGCGCGCCCCAGCGGGGCTGGTCCCCAAGGATGGGCCCTTCAGGCGTTGTGCGAATGCCGGCCAGGAATGGCTCCGGGTCTTCTGTGCTTGTCTGAAGCACCCGGTACATGAACACCACCTCCAGCGGGCGCCCCAGTGGTATCGGCATCGCCGTCGGCACGGTTTCAAACACGCGGTGCCAGCCGCCACCCAGGCCGCGCGTGTTCAGCACCAGCGAGGGGCCTTGAATCGAGATGCCCTCCTGGGAGATTCGTTCACCGCCCGCACTGAGCCGATATCGGCGTTCATCCATTTGGTTGAAGCGAAGATGAGAGACCCCCTGCAGTTGCTCCGGGGACCAGGCGTGCAGAATGTCCCAACCCGGCAGGGATAGCGAGTCGGGCTCGTCCGCCCTGCCCTGATGCCGGAGCCAGGTCAGCTCACGGTCGAAGGCCGATGCCCGGTCGCGCCAGTGTCCGTGGACGCGCCGGTAGCTGCGGAGGACCTGCTCGCGCGTCCACGGCGGGGGGGAGACGAGCTGCATTTCCCAGAATGGCACCGGGTCCGGGTGGAGCCGGGTCGCCATGCGGATGACCGCATCCCATGCCTCTCTGGCCTTCTGAAGCTCTCTTATGCACGTACCGTCCGCCGCGCGCTGCGCGCGGAGTCGCTCCCAGGCCAGCCCCGCGCGGATCCAATGCCCGTAGTGCTCACCCAGGGCCGCGTTGAATTCGATCCTGTCCAGCAGCCGACCCAGTTCTTCCGCCTGCCGCGGCAACGCCGGCTTGACGTGCCGAAGCCCGGTCAGCCGCGACCGGCAGGCATCCGCGTCCGCCCCGATTGCCTGGCCGATGAGCTCGGGTCCAATCGCGCCGGGCGGAGCCTGGCGATTCACATCTTCAGTAATGCTCGCAACCGGCGTCGGGCCGGGCGGGACCAGTGGAACGGCCGAAGGCCGCGTGGACGGGCCATCGGCAGGGGCCGGTGATTGTGCTGTTCGGGCGGCCATCGCCGTGGGCAGGCCCACCGAGCAGACCAGCGGCAGGCCCAGTTGCGGCATGTACCTGGGAGAGCAGCCGTCGATCAGGGAACAGAACCGGGGCATGATTGCGCTGGCGTGGCGCACGGTTTCCAGCAGTTGCCCGGCGTAGGCGCCTACTCCATATACCTCTTCCAGCCTCTTCTGCCAGCGCTTCCGGTTGAACACGTCGCCCGACTGGAACGCGTACACGCCCCAGGACTCGATCGCCAGCCATGGATCAGCGCTGTCGGGCCGGAAAAACATCCCCTGCATCCCGTGACGCCGCAAATCCAGGGATACATCCCGCATCCATGCCGGATCACCCCAGAACAGGTACTTGCTCGCGCACCCCGGGCCGCCGACGGCGACCACGGAGACGGGCGAACGGGGCGTTCGGGCACCGGCCGCAGCCACCTCGGCCCCCAGCCGTACCGCCCGGGGGTCAACCTGGGGCGATGTCCATGACCCTTCCTGGAAGTCGTGCAGCAGCCGCACGTGCGGGTAGATGTCCAGGACACGCGCGAGGGTCTCCGCTGGCTCATCGTGAATCCATAGCAGCAGCTCCTGGGGACCACGCGTTGGGGCCGCGCGGTCGCCGGGCTGAGCAGCGCCGGCCTGCATGGCTTGGGCCAATCCGATCAGAAACTCGGCCTTGCCTGGCAGACCGGCGGGCGGGCGGATCGCCAGTCCGGCCAACTCGGGGTAAGCACGAAGCAGGCCGACAACCAGTTGCGCCGGGGGTGGCGGACTGCTCGCCGGTTGCGTGCTTGCGATCTGCGTGGTCGGCCCCGGCCAATCGCCTCCCGGTGCAAGATAAACGCGGATGCCGTGCCCCCGGGCCTCGCTCAGGATTTGGCGGAGCCGGCCTCCGTCCAGTGGGTCGTTGATGCTGTCGGTAACCGTCAGTCGCCGGGCGTCCGGATGCGTGAGCAGAAGTGCGTTGAGCCCGTGCTTGCGCATCAGCGCAAAGCGAGATCTCCAGCCCTCCTGATTGAGCCACTCGGCAGGGGAGGCAGTGCCTTGGCCCCAGCGGAAGGCCTCGTCTGCATTCTCCGGCCGCGCGGGCAGATCCAGGGCGAGGCCGCGGATCGCGAACGGCGCCTGCCAGTCCAGGCGGATCCTCTGCCAGCGGCTGGGATTATGGAATTCCTCCGGCTTGAGGCCGGGGACCACGGACAACGGCCGGCCTTCGCTCCTGTTCTCTCCGGCCCGGCGAATGTTGACGAAGTTGACGCCTACGCTGCCATCCGGACGAAGCGGGCCGTCGCGTCCCAGCTCCTTGAGCGGCACGCGGGCCTCGACGATGTAGCCCGTGTCGCTCTGCGCGGCGTTGAGGCTGGTGCCTGGCCGGAGCCGTACGGCCCACTGCACCTCCGAGGACCAGCCCGCCGGCCCATCGTGCGCGGGGTGCTTCTCGCCGCTGCCGGCGCCGATGCCTCTCGTCCGGTTCGCGCCGCCGGCCGCACTGAACGTATATTGCCAGGTCTCCGGCGTTCGCTCGACGGCCGCACCGTCACCGAAATCGATGTAGAACTCCACCGAGTCATCGAGCCATGTCGCGCTTCCCGGCGACTGATGGGTGCCTACCACATCCGCGTCCGTGACCTCGGCGGCCAGATAGAGGAAGCGTTCGTCATAGCCCAGCAGAAACCTCGCGGCGCTGGTGGGGTGCTCGGGATCGTGCACGGCCCAAGTCCGCGCGTCGATGGACCAGAAGGGGTCCTCCAGGGATCCGTCAATCGAAGGCGGTGAGGCCGCCTGAAGCGTCAGGCTCAGTCCGAAGATCGTCACCGTGGCGACTGCGGTTCGCATGGATCGCTCCGAATGTCATGAGGGTGGATGAGGGACGTGAGCAGGAAGCATGGCGATCCCCGTGTCTCTCATCCGTCATCACAAGGCTTACCGTGCGTTTTGAAACCGCTGTGGCGCGGGCGTCCGGCCGGCGCCGGCTACAGGGTTTCAGCAGACTCCTACTCGAGTGCGTTCGTGATGGTTTCAATGCGGTAAGGCCGTTCTGTGCCATCCAGGTCCAGAGTCACCGTATCGCCGGGTCGCAGCCCTTTGAGTTTCTGGCTCAACGGGGCCTTGTAGTTGTAGATGCCTTTCTCGACGTCGGCCTCCCACGGACCGAGGATGGTCAATTCTCGCCGCTGGCCCTCCGGGCCCACCAGCTCCACTCGCGTGCCGATGTTGACCGCGTCGGTGGAAACATCGTTGGGCGTCAGCAGCCGGGCCCGACTTAATTCGTTCTGAATGCTCGCCGCGCGGGCACGCAGTAAATCGCGCTCCTCGAGGGCGAATTTGTACTCCGAGTTCTCGCTCAGGTCCCCGTGCGAGGCAGCCTCGCCGATGGCCTTGGCGTTCTCCACCATCTTGACGTTGAGCAGATAGTTGAGTTCCTCCTCGCGGCGGTTCATGCCTGCCTGCGTGCCGTAGATGATGGTCTCGTCCAGCCACGGATCGACCTTCGCCTTCGCGTACAACTGGGGATGAACCTCGCGGATGATCTTGAGCAGATCCGCACGCACCACGTGCCCCAGGGCGTCCATCCGGTCCACCGTGCGTCGCACCGTCGAGGCCAGCCCCGGCTCCATACCCGCGATAACTTCGCTGTAACGGGCGTAATTGGCCGCGCTCAAGGCCGAACGGATCCTGGTCTTGGCCTCGCGCACAAAATCCGGATCGGCATGATCGTCGCGCGACAGCTCATTGAGGAAGTTCAGCAAGCGCGTGAGCAACTCGCGCGGCGGCATCGGTTCCGGGATTTCCAGCGAGGGACCGCGCCACAACCAGCAGACCGCATCCAGGTGATCGTGGAAATTCGTGGGAATCCGGGCCACGACTTCAGCCAACCGCTCGCTCAGGCCGGCTTCGCTCAGGGCCCGCGAGATAAACTCGCAGCCGTCGATGCTCGCGAAAGGCAGCAGGTCAAGATAAATCTCCTGCCACTTCTCCGGCAAGGTCGTGCGAATCAATTCGATGGCGCGCAAAGCCAGCTTGGGTTCGCGCATTCCCCGGATGAGGCTCACCACATCCTTGCTCTCGGCCAGGATCGCACTGGCCGGAGATTCCATGCCCGCCAGGCCGGATACTTCGATCAGCCGTTCGATGATGATGGCTTCGGTCAACGCTTCTGAGGGGGCGCCCGGCCGGGTGGCCTTCACACGCGCTTGCAGGTCGCGGTACATCCGCTGGATCAGCGACGATTGAAGCTGGGTTCCCCGGGCTTTGGCCTCGCGGACATACGTCTCGATGGTGGCCAGCCGCTGGGACGGCGTCTCCGCCCGCTGCCACTGCGGCTCAATCTCGCTTTCGAGCGTCTGGGCCGTCGCGGTGTACGTCAGTATGACCGGGTTCCGGCCTTCCACAATCACGTTCGGGCAGCGCTTCAGGGCGGCCCTGGTCTTGCTCCACCAGTCCTTCCACCGGGCCGCGGGCACGAACCGGGGCGAGAGCAGGTGTTCCAGTTCATCGGAATCCAGCCGGCCGCGATGGCTTTGCAAAATCCCCATCACCACGCCGGCGGGGTCGCTTTCCAGCATGTTGGTCAGCTTCTGCGGATGGAGCTGGATGAGCACCCGGAAATCATTCGCCTCAATGGGGTCATAGTTCAAAGCCAGCGAGTCGGGGTCCAGGGTCTCCGTCCGGCCGCCTTTCTTCCGAATGGTGTACTCGGGGCCCTCCGAGTCGATGGCCACCACCTCCGCGATGTGCTCGTCGATGCGGGAAATCAAGTGGCTGCCGACCTTTAATCCCAGGCAGATTTCCAGTGTTCGCAGCGCCCGCCGGGGCGATTTGCCCCCGCGCAGCCCGGAAGCCTCGATGAGCCGGTCCAACTCCGGGCGGTCGGCGAAGACCTCGCCGTACAGCCGGAGAATCTCCTGGCGCATATCCTCGTTGTCGCCACACTGGAGAATCAGCTCGCGCCCCAGGGCCAGCAGCTCAGGCGGTTCAAGCCGCTCTTTGGCGCTTTCCATCCAGGTCCAGCCCAGGGCTGTCGCCCGCTCCGTGCGCCCGTCTTTGGTTAAGACGCCCAGGGCGTTGAGCATGTCCTCACGATGGGCTCCGTTCTCCTCGAGGGCAGCTAACCAGCGGTCTTCCAAGTTCTTAAAATCAGCGCGTTGAGCTAATTCCGTCAATGTGGGCTGAATGATAGACATTCGCGATTTATGTCCTCGTCTGGCCCCTCGGCACCCTGCCCCCTGGCGGGGCAAGGATGGGGGCTTAATCAAAAGATGAAGCCGCACCGTTGGGATCAGCGGTGCGGCCGTGTAACTATAGGGAACCTATTCTCGTTAGACCCGAACCGGTTGTCCAGTGCCCCGGCCGGATTGCAGCCTGCCCTGTCAGGGGTTATACCCTACGGCCGATGCGTCGCCGACGGTCGTAGTATGTGGTAGACTCCCCGCAGAGGTGGCAGGATGGCTGAAGGGAACGTGAATAACAACAACGGCAACAGCAATGGCGACAACAACTATAAGATGAAGCGGGCCTCCCCTGAGGAGGCCTGGCGGCTGTTCCGCATTATGGCCGAGTTTGTGGACGGCTTCGACATCATGAGCCGGGTGAGTGCGGCCGTTACCGTCTTCGGATCGGCCCGAACGCAGCCTGCCAGCCCTTACTACCAGCAGGCGGTTGAACTCGGTGCCCGGCTGGCCCGGGAGGGCTTTACCGTCGTCACCGGCGGCGGCCCGGGCATTATGGAGGCGGCCAATAAGGGGGCTGCCGAAGCGGGGGGCACCAGCGTCGGTTTGAACATTGTGCTTCCCCAGGAGCAGAAGCCCAACCGCTATCAGAACGTGCGGCTCGATTTCGATTACTTCTTCGCCCGCAAGGTGATGTTCGTCCGCTATGCGGTGGCCCTGGTGTGTTTCCCGGGCGGGTTCGGCACGCTCGACGAGCTCTTCGAGACTCTGACGCTGATCCAGACCCACCGGACGAAGCAGTCCTCCGTTATCCTCATCGGCAAGGCCTATTGGGCTCCGTTGATCTCCTGGATTCGTCACACGCTTCTCGAAGAACACGGCGCCATCAGCCCCGAGGATATAGACTTGTTCTACCTGACCGACGATATCGAAGAAGCGGTGGCCCGCATCGTGAAGAACTACCACGAGGAAGGCGTCATCTGGGAGCCGCCCAAGCGAGTCATTCATCCGGCCTCCGCGGCCTCCAGCAGGTGAGTGCCGGCGCAACCGGGTTCCGCATTGGTCCGCGGCCGCGGGTATAATCCCCCGTCAGACCGATGGCCCGCCTCTGTGGCGGGCAGGCGGCACGAGGCAATCGAGGACCCCATCGCATGATTGGGCCAACAGCATTCACCAATCTCAAATCTATCCTGCTGGCTGCCCTCATGGCGCTGGTTTGGGCACCGGTCGCCGTACGGGCTGCCGAGCCGTCGCTGGGCAACCTGCGGCAGGTCGAGATGCTTCAACGAACGCTCGCCGATGTGGCTGACACCGTACGGCCCAGCGTGGTGGCGATTCGCACGGAGCGGCATTTCGATAACCCGGAGAGCGACTCCGTTCTCCCCGACAACGTCAACGATAACCTCAGCCGCCGCCTTTTCCCCGCGGTCGGAAGCGGCGTTGTGATCGACCCGGACGGCCTCATCCTGACCAACGAACACGTGATCCAGGATGCGCTGCTCGAGGACATCACTTGTGTACTATCCAACGGCCAGGTCGTCCCGGTCCTGGAAGTCACCAGCGATCCTCGCAGCGATCTGGCCGTGCTGCGCGTGGACGCGAAAAACCTCAAGGCGATCCGTATGGGTGACGTGGCCGATGTTCGCCAGGGCCATTTCGTGATCGTCATGGGCAATCCGTTCGGTACGGCTTCCGACAACGGTGGCCGGCCGGCCATGTCCTTTGGGGTGGTCAGCGCCCTGGGGCAGGAGCTCTCCCGCCAGCTCGATCCGCTGGGCGAGCGCTATTACGGGAACCTCATTCAAACCGATGCACGCATCAACCCTGGCAACAGCGGCGGGCCGCTGCTCAACATCCGGGGCGAATTGATCGGGATCAACACGGCCATCTCCACCCGTTCGGGCGCCAGTGAGGGCATCGGCTATGCCATCTCCATCGACAAACGCACCCGCGAGATCATCGCCCGACTCGCCCGCGGCGAGCAGGTCGAATATGGCTACCTGGGCGTAGACCTTGACGTGCCCACGGCCTACGAGCGGGCACTGGCCGGCGCACCTTCCAGCGGCGGCGCCCTGGTCCGTGAAGTCCGCCCGGGAACGCCTGCCGCCACGGCCGGCCTGCAAAGCGGCGACATCATCATGGAGTACGACGACGAACCCGTGCAGAGCCGCGATCATCTGGTCCGCGTGGTGGGCGCTTCCCGGCCGGGGGTCGAGGTTTCCATGCTCGTTTATCGGGACAAACAATCCCTCCGGCTGCGCGTCCGCCCCGATCGCCGGCCCACCGAGCTTCGCGTGGCCGGTGCTGCCGCTCCGTTCTCCTGGCGGGGAATGAAGCTGGCCGAGCTTTCGCCCGCAACCCGCCGGGCCCACAAGATCGCCGACGAAGTGGACGGCCTGCTGGTCCTTGAGGTCGATCCCAACGGGCCGGCCCAGAAAGCCGGCATCCGCACCGGCCAGGTGCTCCGACAGGTGGGCGATGTGCCCATTAACAGCCTCAAACGCCTCCGTGACATCGCCCCCAGCCTCTCCGGCTCGCTCAAAGTGATCGTAACCGGCGCGAGGCAGAATGCGCAGGTGGTGACGTTGCCTTAGTGGGAGGGTTCAGGGTTCGGGGTTCAGGGTTCAGGGGACGGGGTTGGGGGGCAGGGGTCGGGGTTTGGAGACACAGAGAAAACAAAGCACAAAAGATGAGAGATGATCCGACGGATCCGACAGATCCGACCGATCGGTCCGATTGTTCTCTTGGCAAGTCTCCGTTATCGGATTCCTGTTTTCTCTGCAATCTCTGCGACCTCGGCGTCTCTGCGCCGAACACCGCTGCCTCAGGCTACGGGCGTGGCCCGCGCCGTGTCTCCTTGGTGACAGATTGGATCCTGCCCGCCGGCTACACGCTGAACCGGATGTTCAGCACGTCTCCGTCCTGCACCACGTAGGTCTTGCCTTCCAGGCGCACTTTGCCGGCCGCGCGGGCGTTCTTCATGTCGCCGGCCGCCACGAGATCGTCAAAGGAGACCGTTTCCGCCCGGATGAATCCGCGGGCCAGGTCGGAATGGATCTTGCCGGCCGCATCGACGGCGGTGGTGCCCTTGCGGATGGGCCAGGCCCGGACCTCGTCCTCGCCGCAGGTCAGGAAGGAGATGAGGCCCACGGTATCGTAGCAGACCTGGATGAGCCGATCCCGGGCCGGCACCGTCACGCCGAGGTCGTCGAGGAAGGCCTTGCGGTCGGCCGGCTCAAGTTGGGAGATCTGCTCCTCCGTCTCCGCCGAGAGGGAAATGGTCGTCTTCGCGTAGGGGAACTCAAAGGGCGGCGGGGCGGCCGCCTGGGCTTCACTCACATTGATGACCGCGATCAGCGGCAGCTCAGTAAGGAACTGGAACCCGGCCAGGAGCCGGCGCTCTTCTTCCGTGATGCTCACGCTGGAAATGGGTTGCTCGGCCTCCAGCGTGGTCTGAAGCCGCCGCATCAGGGCCAGTTCATGTTTCTCCTGCTCATGGGTCTTGGTCGGCTTCTTGAGCGACTTCTCCAGCCGGTCGATGCGCGTGGTCACCGCATCGAGGTCGTTGAAGATCAGCTCCGCCACCAGCTCCTCGAGGTCCGCCCGAGGATCCACCCGGTTGCGGTAGGGGGGAACGGCCGGGTTGTCAAAAGCCCGCACGACCGCGACCAGGGCGTCGCACTTGCGCACGGAGGGCAGGCTCTTGCGGAACTCGGCTTGCCCGCTGCTGGTCTCCTGGCTGAAGCCGGGCACGTCCAGGCATTCGATGGTGGCTTCGGTATACTTCTTGGGTTTGTAGTGTGCGGCCAGCCAGTCGAGGCGCGAGTCGGGCACCTTGACGATGGCAATCTGCTCGCCGGTGTGGTGCCCGGAAGCCGACTGGCCGGTGACGGCCCGGAAGAGTGTCGATTTACCGCTCTGAAGCGGTCCGATGAAAGCAATTCGCATGATAGATGATCCCGTTCCCGTTACAGTCATTCGGATTGTAAGAGCGGGGCGTTGAGGGTCAACCCACCGCTGAGACGTGGATCTGGCGATGACGCCCGTTTCACCCTCAATCTCAAGATCGCACCGGCCGGATCGAGCCTGCAGAATTTCTCCTGTCAGGATTCCGTCTCCCGCGGTTAAATTGTGCAGGAATACTCGAACGGCCGCCAGTCCCGTTGCACCGCGGGACTCCAAGGGCTTGGGTAAGATCCGCAGTGCGGTTGCCGCCGGCCCCTGCAGGGCGGGCTTGCCCCCTTCCGGCCGCTGCGCGATAATCCTTTAATGGTCGTCATGGATGGCCTCAGGATAGTCTTATGGAAAGCGACGAGCTATGGTTTGGGTGATCTGGTCCGTTTTGCTGGGTGGTACGGCGTTAATCTGGGCCAGTCGTCATTGGGCCATCTCGCAGGCTAAGCGTGAACAAATCCCGCTGACCTCACATTCCTACCCGGGCCCGCCGGCCAATCCGCCGACGGTCAGCGTTCTGATCGCCGCCAAGGACGAGCAAGCCAACATCGCGACCGCCGTTGAGACCATGTTGGCCCAGGACTACCCTAATTTCGAGCTGATCGTCATCAACGATCGCAGCAGCGACCGCACGCCGGAGATCCTCGAAGAGCTCAAAGCCCGCTATCCAGAGAAGTTACGCGTTATTCACATTGACAATCTCGAAGACGGCTGGTTCGGAAAAAACAACGCCATGCGCGAAGGCGTGGCCATCGCCCGGGGCGAATGGTTGTGCTTCGGCGACGCCGACTGCCGGCAGATTTCCGAACGCACCCTCTCCATGGCCGTCCGTCACGCGGTGGACTGGAACATCGACTTTCTCTCGGTGCTGCCGCTGCTGGAGACGCACAGTCTGTGGGAGCGGATCATTCAACCGGTCTGCGGGGCGATCATGGTGTTGTGGTTCAACCCCAAGCTGGTTAACGACCCCGACAATTCCGCCGCCTATGCCAACGGCGCATTCATGCTCATGACTCGCCGCTGCTACGAGGCCATCGGCGGCCACGAGGCGGTTCGCTCCCAGGTCAACGAGGATATGCACATGGCCCGGCTGGCCAAGGAAAAAGGCCAGCGGCTGGTGGTCGTGCAGGGCGAAGATCTCTATACCGTTCGTATGTACTCCAAGCTGTCCGAGATCTGGAGGGGCTGGACGCGGATTTTCTACGGCTGTTTCGGCACCTTTCGCCGGTTGCGGGTCACGCTCATGCTGCTGATGGCGTCCAACCTCTTTCCCTACGCCAGCTTCATCATCGCGGCGGCGGTCCTCATCGCCAAGGGGTGGAGCGCCGCCGGACCGGGTTGGCAAGCCGTGGGTCTGCTGTCAGCGATTGTTATCCTGCTTCAGCAGACGGTCATCGCCCGCTTTTACCGACTCAGCCATGCGAATCCGTGGCTGGCGCCTACCTTCATGCTGGGGGCCCTGTTCTGCATGGGCATGCTGGTCAACGCAATGCTCAAACTCGGCGGACGAACGACGGTGAGCTGGCGGGGGGACACGTATCGGGGCGACACGGTGGTGCAGAAGTGAGAGTCGTGACGACATGATAGCGGTGCTCATGCAGGTGAACTGGCAGGAGTGGATCGACAGGATCCCTCTTCCCGAGCCTTACAGGCGATGGGGCCTGTACGCCCTGGCCGGGTTGATTGCCTACGTCATCCTCCGCCGGGTAGCAGGGGCGGTGCTGCGAGCCATCCGCCGGAGCCGGCCGGCCACCATCCATCCCAAGCTTCAGAAGTACAACATTGATCACGCCGAGTTGGACCGCAAGCGGCGGGAACTGGCCCGCGGCGTTGTGGCCACTTCCACCGGCAACCGGCTGGCCGGTTTTCGCATGGTCCGGCAGGTGGAGGCCGTCTTCGTCGAAGGATACCGCACGCCGGAAGATGCCATCCTGGCCCTGAAGGCGGCCGCGGTCGAGCGGGGCGGGAATGCGATCCTCAACGTACGCACCGACCGGAGCGTTGCAGGGCGTTGTACGGCCTCCGGAGATGCCGTGGTAGTGGCCCCGCTGGTCGCCAAAATGCCGCAGCGACGCCCTCAGCAGCTTGTGCAGCCTCCCAGCCCGCCACCTCCGCCGCCTGTCGATAAGAACCCACCGGCACCTCCGCCGCCGCCCCCGCCACCCCCACCGGGCGCGTGAGTCCCAGGCCCTCTCGGGGGAGACTCGCCACCTCCCAGACCCCGGCCTTGACGGACGTAAGCCGCCAACGATAAGGCGCTTACCGCGATTGGCCGCCTCGTTGAGGGTGCAATAAAACGCAAGCAATTTGATCGGATAGCACCTGTACAGCTAGAATAGGGCGTTCAATGGTGCGGTCGTGCCGACGGCTGCTCCGACCGAGGCGCGGATCGGAGCGCATGCGACTACTCCTGAAGCAGACCGGCGGGGATCAGGGAAGATGCTCAAGCAGCACAGTCAACTCATGGTGAGCCTGCTGGCCGTGGCGGATGCCTGTGCCATTGCCGCTGCCTGGGTGGGTAGCTACTGGCTGCGCTTCAACTGGCTGCCGGTGGACGAACTCAAGGGGGTTCCCACCCTCAGCCGTTTCCTGGCCCTGCTGCCTCTGGTGATCATCGGCCACCTGTTCATTTTCTCGGTGACCGGCCTGTACAGACCCCGCCGGGACCATTCGATACTTGAAGAAGCCCGCGACATCATCAAGGCTTTCGTCGTCGCGGTGGTGGCCGTCATCATCATTGATTACGCGCTGCCCCCGACCAATAAGATCTCGCGCCAGTTCATCGGCACCTACGCGGTCGTGGGCACCAGCCTGTTCGTCCTTTTCCGGGCCACCGTGCGGATCACCCTGGGGGCGCTCCGCCGGAAGGGTTGGAACCGACGGACGGCCGTCATTGTCGGCACGGGCCGGACGGCTCAATCCCTTTTGTATGCCCTTTGCAATAACTCGTGGATGGGCATTCACGTCCTCTACTTTGTGGACGATCTCGGCCCCGGCTGCCGGAAAACCCTGCGCGGCCTGCCGGTCAAAGGTCCCCTGTGCGACATTCAGCGGATTCTTCAGCAGCAGCCCGCTGACCAGGTTTTTATCGCCTTGCCTACCCAGGACGCCCACCGAACCAACGAGGTGCTCATGGCCCTCGAACCTTCGATGGTTGACGTCCGGCTGGTCCCTGAGATCAATCCCTCTTACGCCATGCGGCCGACCATTTCTGAACTCGATGGTCTGCCCATCCTTTCCCTGCGACAGTCCCCTTTGTCCGGGTGGAACGCCTTTACCAAGCGGGTTTTCGACTTGGCCGTCGGAAGTGCCTGCCTGCTGATCGCCGCTATTCCGATGGCGGTGATTGCGGTGCTGATCAAGCTGACCAGCCCCGGCCCGGTTCTCTATCGCCAGCGGCGGATGGGCCTGGATGGGCGGGAATTCACCATGCTCAAGTTTCGGACCATGCGGGTGGATGCCGAAGAGAGGACCGGCCCGGTCTGGGCCCTCCCCAACGATCCTCGACGGACGCGTCTGGGGGCCTTTCTCCGGCGAACCAGCCTGGACGAATTGCCCAACCTGTTCAACGTCCTGGCGGGGCACATGTCGCTGGTCGGGCCTCGGCCGGAACGGCCGGAGTTCATCGCCAAGTTCAAAGGCGAGATTCCCCATTACATGCTGCGTCATAAGATCAAGGCCGGTATGACCGGCTACGCCCAGATCAAAGGGCTGCGTGGCAACAACGGCCCCTTGCGCAAACGCATCCAGTACGACCTCTATTACGCCCGCAACTGGAGCCTGCGCATGGATATGCGAATTCTCGCTCAGACGGTCACCACGGCCTGGTTCAGCCGGCACGAATAAGCCGTGCACTGCTCGTCATGCCGGTTCCCCCGCTTATATCGCACGATCCGGTCTTCAATCGTCGTCGTCCCAGTCCACGTCAAAGTGGAAGCCGTATCCCGGAGAGCTGTAGTAGCCGTACGGGTACGGATAGGCGTACGAGTAGGGATAGACGTGCGAGTAGGGGTAGGGATACGAGTAGTACCGGTAGTATCGAGGCCGGTAAAACCCGATGTCATAGCCCCGGTAGTAGGGCCGATGATACCAGGACCGGCCGTAGTACCGCGGCCCGTAATAAGGACGGTGGTATCCGCGATAGTACGGCCTGCCGACGTAACCTCGGCCGACGTAACCTCGACCCACATAGCCCCGCCCTCGATACTGAGCTTCAGCCGTATCCGTCATCAAGCCGAATCCCAGGCCGGCCAGCACCAGGCCGGCCGTCAGCCCCAGACGCTGATATCGCTTGGCCTTCATGGCAAGTCTCCTCACCGGGCTGATTCGCCGAGAGGCTCTTTACGCGTGAGCCTCTGCTGCCATCCGCCTCTATCTGGAAGACACATCTCCAGTCAGATTGTTAGTGCGTGTTAATAATTGCGGGGTAAAAACGATGTGAAAACCGGCTCAATCGCTGCGCTATGTGTTGACGAACATTGGAATTAACATTATTTCATATCTCCTTGCCGTGGAGGCAGGTGAGGACTTTGGAGAGACACAGCCGTAACAGCCGCCGGGTCGGCCAGGGAAGAGTTCATGCCAAGCGTACGACGTCTCCTCCTGATCCTGGAGGGAATGGTGATCCTCTCGGCGGCTACGAACCATGTGCTTCTCGCTGCGCAGACCGCTGCCAGTCAGCCGGCCGGTGAGGAGATGCCCGCCACTGGCGTCCCGGAGTCGGCCGATTCGCCCGGCGACGGGAACGCCGCGCCGACGCCGACCTCATCGACGCAAATGCCGTTGGAAGATTCCGGGCCTTCCGAGCAGGTCGCCACCCGGCCCGCTGAGACGCCGCCCACTACGCAGCCCTCCTGGGTTGACCGCCTCAAACAGCCCATCCCGCAGTTCAAGTGGGGGGCCGATTATCGCTTCCGCTGGGAGTATCTCGATAACGCGTTCACTCTGGACCGCCACACCCCGGATGATGAATGGAGCTTCCTGCGGTTACGGCCGCGGGTGTGGTCCACCATCACGCCGACCCCGGGATTCGACATCAATAGCCGCTTCATCTGGGAAAGCCGGCAATGGTTTAACCCTGAGGAGCGCGAAGGCTGGGACTGTCAGAACGGCCTGTTCGACATCCTGAACGCCAAGGTCAAGATCCCGGATACGCCCGTGACCATGACCCTGGGCCGCCAGGAAATCATCCTGGGCGACGGCTGGCTGGTGCTGGACGGGACCCCTCTGGATGGTTCCACGACGCTCTACTTTGACGCCGCCCGGTTCACGTTCGACCTCAAGGACATCAAGACCACGGCCGACGTGATCTACATTCAGCAGTGGTCCGACACCGACAAGTGGCTGCCGCCGATCAACGACCGCGACCTGGCCGTCACCGAGCAGAACGAGATCGGCGCGATCCTGTACGTTTCCAACAAGTCCATCGACAGGACCACCATCGACGGCTATTTCATCTACAAGGGTGATGAGGACGTCCTGCCCAACGGCGACGACGGTGACATCTACACCTTCGGAGGCCGGTTTGTGCGCGACTGGACCGACCACATCACCACCCGCTCCGAGGGGGCCTTCCAGTTCGGTGAGCGCAACCGGCGGGACGTCTGCGCATTTGGCACGACCAACCGGGCGACGTACTTCTTCCGGGACCCGCTCAAGAATCAGCTTCGGCTCAATTACGAGTTTCTCTCCGGCGACAACCCCGGCTCGAAGGGGCAGGATGAGGCCTTCGATCCGCTGTGGGGCCGCTGGCCGCAATGGAGCGAGCTGCTGGTCTACACCATGGCGACCGAAACGCGCGTCGGCGAAATGACCAACCTGCACCGCATCGGGTTCGGCTGGCAGGCTGAACCGACGGATAAGCTCACGCTGGCGGCCGATTATCACCTGCTCTTCGCCGACGAGAACACGTTTCGAGACCGGCCCGGGTTCAGCAAGCGCGAGCGCTTCCGCGGCCAGCTCCTGACCGGCATCATCCGCTACAAGTTCAACCGCTTCCTCAGCGGCCACATCATCGGCGAGTACTTCTGGCCGGGAGATTACTACGCCGCGCCCAGGGACGATCCGGCGGCGTACCTGCGGATGGAACTGATGTTTACGTTCTGATTGGGGCAGTTGTAGGAACCGCCGGGGAAGACCGCCCCGTCTGATCGGTCGGATCCGTCGGATCAGTCCGATCAGCCGCAACGATCTTGCGCTGCAGTGTGTTATCACTGGGCAGTGTGCGGCACCGGCACATTGAAAAACGCAATCCCCAGAATGGCATACAGCGCCAGCAGCAGCACGCCCTCGAACCAGTTCGCCCGGCCGTTCAGGCCCAGGACCACGACGATGCCCACCGTCAGCAGGACCGACGCGACCTCAAGGGGTGAGAAGACCAGATCGAGCATGTGGGCATGTCCCCAGCCGAAATAGCCCATCAGGGCACTGGCGAAAACCACGAACGGCACGGCAAACAGCGCGATCTGCAGGCTGCTCTGGTGGGTAATGGTCATGGCCGTGTCCATGTCATCGCGATGGGCCATGAGGATCGCGGTGGAGTGCTCGGCGGCATTGCCGATGACGGCCAGCAGAATCACACCGACGAAGACGTGGTTCCAGCCCAGCCGGGCGGCCAGAACTTCGGCCGAGCCGACCAGCAGTTCGGCGACGATTCCAATGGCCACGGCGGCGACCAGCAGCATGCCCACGCTCTTGCCTACCGACCATCGCCCATAGCCGTTGTGTCCGCCATGTGCCGAACGGGGGGCCGAGGGGTCTTGTCGGGGGCCGTGCGAGTAAATCGCGCTGTGCGTCCGGAGGGTGAATAGCAGGCCCAGCCCGTAGGTGGCCAGCAGGATAATACTCGTGCCGATGGAGACGGCGTGCTCGTGGCGCGTCAGTTCCGGGTCGTGCATGCGTTCGGCGGTGTAATGGAAAATGGCCGGCGCCAGCATCGCCGCGACGGCCAGGGCCAGCATGCCGGCGTTGGTCTCGGCCGCGAAGGGGTTGAAGGTCTGCTCCTTCCGTCGCCATCCGCCGACGATCATGGCCAGCCCTCCCACCAGCAGCAGGTTGCCCAGGATGGAGCCGGTAAGGCTGGCTTTGACCACCTCGTTGAGGCCCTTGTGCAGGGCGATGAGAGCGATGATCAATTCGGCGGCATTGCCGAAGGTTGCGTTGAGCAGCCCGCCCCAGCTCGGGCCGGTGCGCTCGGCCAGGTGCTCGGTCGATTCTCCCATCAGCATCGCGAGGGGAATGACGCCCAGGGCCGCCAGAATGAACGTCGCGATCGGCTCCCAGCTTTGGTCGTGGGCCAGCCAATGGACCAGAAATGCGGCGGGAATGGCGATATAGCCGGCGATGTTGAGGTAGCGCATGGCGGAGGATTCTTTGCAGCCGGCTGCGGCGTGTCAACGGGCGGGTTCGCGAACCTTATGATCGGACCGATCCGACCGATCCGACGGATCCGTCCGATCGATCCGCTCCGCCAGGCTCTCGGCCTGATGCGGGCGTCTCATTTTGCGCGGCTTGCCCGCCAATCGGCCAGGTCCTTCAAGTCCGCCGCCAGGGCGGCGAACTCCTCGAAATTCAGCGACTGCTGCCCGTCGGACAGGGCCCGGTCGGGGTCAGGATGGACTTCGATGATCACCCCGTCCGCGCCCGCGACCAATGCGGCCTTGGCCAACGGCGGCACGGCCCAGTCGATGCCCACCCCGTGGGACGGGTCGGCGATGACCGGCAGGTGGGAATAGTGCTTCATCATGACCACTGCCGACAGGTCGAAGGTGTTGCGGGTCATGGTCTCAAAGGTACGGATGCCCCGCTCGCACAGCATGACGGCGTAGTTGTCCAACGAGAGGAGATATTCGGCGGCCATGAACAGCTCCTGGATGGTGGCACTCATGCCGCGCTTGAGCAGGACGGGCTTGCGCTGCCGGCCGGCCGCTTCCAGGAGGGAGAAGTTCTGCATGTTGCGGGCCCCGATCTGGAGTACGTCGGCCACCTCCGCCACCGCGTCCATGGTCTCGATATCCATGACCTCGGTGACGATCCGCAGATCGAACGTCCGCTTGACCTCTTCGAGAATCTTGAGCCCTTCCTGCTTGAGGCCGCGGAACGCATAGGGCGACGTCCGTGGCTTGAACGCACCGCCCCGGAAGAACTTCGCCCCGCCGGCCACGACCGCTTCGGCGGTCTTCAAGGTCTGATCGCGAGTCTCCACCGAGCAGGGACCGGCCATGAGCACCGGCGAGTCGCCGCCGACCTTGGCGCCGCGCACGTCGATGATGGTGGACTCCGGCTTCACCTCCCGGCTCACGAGCTTGTACGGCTTCGAGACCGGCATGCACTCGCTCACGCCGGGCAGCTTGGTGAACAGCTCGGCCGAGATCGGCCCCCGGTTGCCGGTGATGCCAATGGCCGTGCGAATGGAGCCGGGAATTTCGTGGGGAGTAAGACCGGCCTCCCGGATCCGCCGGCAGACCTGATCGATCTGCTCCCGGCTGGCACCCTGGGTCATGAGGATGAGCATTGGAACCTCAGTGTTGGTTGTCAGTTGTCAGTAGTCAGTTGTGGGGTATTGGAGCCTTTGGTCAGGGGGATCTGCTGATCGGACCGATCAGACGGATCCGACCGATCGGACGGATCGGATCCTGCAACTGACCACTGACAACTGACCACTAACCAACTCAACAATTATCGCCGAAGTCCTTCTTGAACGCATCCACCAGCTTGCGGCCCCAGTCGTTGATGGGGGCCAGCTTGCCGATGAAGAACCGCAGCACCGGCGGCTCCTCGCAGAACTTCAGCCCGCCGACCAGGTCGCGGTGCTTCATGAGCCATTCGAGCCGGTCAGCGATGTACATGCAGTGCGACATGGTATGCACGCGGCGCGGCACGGCCAGCCGGCCGAGCTCCAGGTCGGCGGGGATTTCCTCGTGCGTGTGGATGTCCCGATCGTTGGACAACGTGCCGCGCTCCATGGCCCGCACGCCGGAGACCAGGTACAGGGCGGCCACGAAGGCGCCGGCCGTATATTGCAGCGAATCCACGTGCGGCAGGAACTTGCGGGCATCCACGTGACAGGCCAGGCCGCCCGGTGGGGTGACGGCGGGGATATTCTTCTCGCACAGCAGCTCGACGAAATACTGGATCATGTCGGCCGAGGCGCTGGCCGCCTCGATCTCCACCATCTCGCGCACGCCGACGGCCATGGCCTCGACTTCCTTGCTGGACATGCCGCCGTAGGTCAGGAAGCCTTCGTATACCGGCAGCCAGGGAGCCATCTTGTCGTAGTGCTCCTTGCTGTTGGTGCAGATCATGCCGCCGCGGACGCAGGTGCTCTTGCGGCCGGACATGTACATGATATCCGCCTGCTTCATGATCTCCTTGACGATGGCCTCGATGGTCCAGTCGGCATAGGCCTTCTCGCGGACCTTGATGAAGTAGGCGTTCTCGGAGATGAGGCTGGCGTCCACGATCATGGGGATGCCGTTTTCGCGGGCGATCTTGCTGACCGCTTTGAGGTTCTCCATCGAGAACGGCTGGCCGCCGATCAGGTTGGTGGTCGCCTCCATGCGGACGAACGCCACCTTCTCGGGCCCGTATTCCTTGATCACGCTGTGCAGCTTGTCGAGATCGATGTTGCCCTTGAAGGGGTCGGTGCTGGACGTGTTGAGCGCTTCCTTGCCGAAGATCTCCAGCACCTTGCCGCCGGCCAGCTCGAAGTGGGTCCGGGTGGTGGTGAAGTGGTAATTCATCGGTATCACCGTGCCCGGCTTCACGTAGACCTTGGCCAGCAGGTTCTCCGCGGCCCGGCCCTGGTGCACCGGCAGGCAGTACTTGAGGCCGAGAACATCCTGGACCGCCTCCTGGAGACGGAAGAAGCTCTCACTGCCGGCGTAGGCGTCGTCGGCGACCATCATGGCGGCAAGCTGGTTGTCGCTCATCGCGTTGGTGCCGCTGTCGGTGAGCATGTCCAGGAACAGATCGCGGCTGCGGAGCAGGAAGGTGTTGTAGCCGGCCTCAGTGATCGCCTTCAGTCGCTGTTCGGCCGGCGGCAGCGTCGTCTTCTGAATGACGCGAACCTTGTGCATCTCGATGGGAATAACCTTACCGTTCGACAGCTTGATATTCATGACCTTCTCCGACCTGTTTCCTGGAATCGCTGGTCAGTAGTTAAAAAATGAGACAGACGGGCCGCACCCCGAGGAGTGAAGCGACGCGCGACTCAAAAAATGAGAGTTTAAAGACCCGGGGGGGGCAATGTCAACGATTCCTGTCGCTTAGAAGAGGGGGGAATGCCCTATGTTTGGTTATCGGGCGAGGGCTCGGGGGCGGCCTCCGGCAGGGGGAATCTTCCCTGCGCCGTGCTTCGGCGCGGGCACCTATAAGGCGCCGGAGGGAAATACCTCCCAGGCGAGGAGGCACGATTGTGTGCCACGGCGGTGTCGGCCGTGCGGGGGAGGGAAAGCGATGCCTCCGGGCCTCTGGTGGTTCGGGAGTGACATACGATGAACGACCCCGCTCCGGAATCCGACGCCCCGCTGCTGTGGTATGCGACCCGCACCTGAGGCGGACTTGCGGGAAGGGGTTCCCGCTTGGGATGGGTGCGAGAAGAGGTGCTCGTACCAGAAGGCGGGCAAGATGCCCGCCCTCCGAGCCATCGGGCAAGATGCCCGCCCCCCGAGGCGTCGGGCAAGTTGCCCGCTCCCCGGGCATTGGCCAAGGTGCCTTCTCCACACCGGCGAGACGCCGGTGCCACCCTGAACCCTGAACCCCGAACCCTCTTCTCCGCGTCCTCAGCGAGCTCTGCGCCTCACAACCTCGCGATTCTCGAGCACTCTAGTCCGCACGCTACGCGCTGCGCCGGGGGCGGTTCGGCTGCCATGGCACCGTCGGGTCGCGAAGCTGGAAGGCCTGCATGCTGCCGGCCAGCGTCACGCCATCCAGCAGGGTGATATCCAACTCCGCCGCGGCGATCTCGGCTCGGGGGGTGAACCTCCCGTTGGTCACCAGGATTCCCAGCAGGCACAGGTTCTCGTCCATGACTTCGGCCATCGCGCGGACTACCCGTTCATCCACCAGCTCCGCCTCCGTGTCCAGCCGGAGGCAGCGCAGCAGGTACCAGTCCTTGCCCTTGCGCAGGATCGCATCCGTCGGTCCGCCGCATTCCACTCGCTGGTAGCGCCGGGCGTAGCCCTGCAGCCGGAAATAGCGGACCACCACGTCGAGAAACTCCTCCCCCGTGAGCATCGCCATCAGCCCCGGCGAAGCGAACTGCTGGATATACAGAATCTCATTGTTGATCGGGTCGGTGGCGATCTGCTCCTGGCGGGCCAGCCGGCGTAACCTGGCCATTCGCCGGGCGCGCATGAACTCGTCAAATCGTTCTTCAAACGGTCCGAGGCTCAACAGGCGATATTTGAAACCGGCCAACAGCAACAGCCCGCCGGCCAGGCAGCCGAGCGTTACCGGCAGGCCTAGGCGATGGTACGAAAAAAATAGCACCGCACTGCCCAGCCACACTGCTGATGCAATGGTTACCAGTCTGAAGAGCGTGCGGTCCGAAATGGCGTCATCTCCTCTCTGGTGCTCTTTCCAGTTGTGGAGACTCACGCGTTCCCGTATCGGCCGGCTCTCGCTACCGGCCGTTCTTTCCCCGATCCCCGGTTCAGAAAATGCATTTAGAGCTGCTTCGAGTCATTCGGATGTCAAGTATTACAGTACCTCAATAGTCTTGGCCCGTCAACAGGGCTATACCCTCTCGAACGGCTCGAACAACCGCTTGTACTCGTCCTGGCAGTAGCGGTCGGTCATGCCCGCCAGGTAGTCGCAAACCGTGCGGTATACCCCCATGTCCCCGATCCGCCGGGCAAACCGTGGCGGCAGCATGCGCGGCTCTTCAATATAAGCCCCGAAAAGCCGCTCGATGATTCGCCGGGCCTTGCTGTCCATCCGCACCAGCCGGTGATGCCGGTAGACCGACTCCAGCAGGAACTTCTCCAACTCCTTGACCCTGATTTCCATGGCCCGCGAAAAGTCCACCAGGGGCCCCTCGCATTGGCGGACGTCGTCAATGGTGGCCACCTTGGCCGCCCTGATCCGCCGGCGGGACTCGGCCACGATGTCTTCCAGGAACATCGCCTCCAGCCGGTCCAGGATGGGCCGCCGGACGGCTGGCAACGGCGCGTCCGGGTACTGCCGGCGCACGTCCTCCGCCGCCTCACGCCACAGCCCGACCTGTTGCAGGTCTTCTTCGCTGAGGATCCCCGCCCCGATGGCATCCTCCAGGTCGTGACAGTCATAGGCCACGCGGTCGGCCAGGTTGGCGATCTGGCCCTCGATGGGCGCGAACGTGCCGTCGGCCAGTTCGTGGGCCCCCGGCTTGTCGTAGATGGTCGAGTGCTTGGCCAGCGACTCGCGCACCTCGTAGCACATGTTGAGACCCCGGAAGGGCGGGTAGGGGTGTTCGAGCAGCTCAACCACCCGGAGGGCCTGGGCGTTGTGATCAAAGCCGCCATGGTCGGCCATGAGTTTTTCGAGGGTCTGCTCGCCGGCATGGCCGAACGGCGGGTGGCCAACATCATGGGTCAGGGCGATCAATTCCCCAACGGCCGGGTTGACCTGCAGGGCCACGCACAACCGCCGGGCGATGCTGGCCACCTCGAGCGTGTGCGTCAAGCGGGTGCGGAAGTGGTCGTGCTCACTGATGACGAAGACCTGGGTCTTGTATTCCAGCCGGCGGAACGCCGCCGCGTGCAGGATTCGCTGGCGGTCGATCGCGAACGGATCCACGTTGGGCGGAAAGCTCTCCTTGTAGACGCGCCCACGGGAGTTTCGGGCCGTGACGGCGTAAGGCTTGAGCTCAGGAACGGCTTTGGCCATGCAGGGATGGTAGCAGATCTCGACAAGGGGACAAGGGGACCAGGAGACAAGGTGAGCTTGGGAAACCGCCTTCTCCTTGTCCGCTTGTCTCCGTGTCGCCTTGTCATCCCCGTCATCCCCGCACGGGCGGCAGGTCTCAGAGGGCCGAGGGGCCCATGTGGGCTGGCGTCTTCAGAATAGTGTCTTCGTCAGCTTCTCTACCCCTGAAATGAGTTCTTCGACTTCATCTGCGGAGGGTTCGCGCCGCCCATTGTGAACGTACGGATTTCGGATACTTGCCGGCTGCTAGTCCGTAGCCTGCTCAGTGGGGGCGGAGGGTACATTGACGGCCGGGACTTGATGGGTGCGCCGATACTCTTCCCCGGCACGGCGGGCCCGCTCGGCGAGTTTGGCAATATCGTGACCAACCTCCTCGTCGATGGCCTCACGGACCGCCCGTACTTCATCCACAATGGGGTCCTCTAACCGGTCCGTAATCTCAACTGGTTTCATCTTCAATCTCCATCATGTCGTCGGGCCGGAGTATTTTGGGCGGCAACAGCCCGAACTCAAGACATACAGCGGTCAGATGCTGGACCTTGTTGGGGTTGGCCAAGTGCCTCACATTCCAGGTAAGGAGGTAGTGACACCGGCTGACGGTGGCCATCGCTACGTGGAGGGCATCACCGCCCACCGACTTGGGCATCACCATCCTTTGGACCAGTGCCACCGCCAAAGTCACCATCGGCGCCTTCACCGCCAGAACCGGCAACCCCGCAACGAACCGCAGAGCCGCGTCGCGCTGCGGTTACCGGGGATCAGATAGTTCGACTATGACCTCATCCGAAAGGAAGACTTCGTGCTTGGGACGCTCAAATTGCCACCAACGCAGGCTGACCTCCTTGCGGTACAAGTTCCGCACGTCCGTTCGCGTGGAGACGCATGCGCTCACGAAGCTGGTCTCAAGGTACACTCGGGCCATAAATCATCTATTATAGCAGATCATAGCCTGAAGGGCGACGTGCCGGCCGCCGAGTGCAGCACCCGCTGGCGGTCGATCGCGAACGGATCCACGTTGGGCAGAAAGCTCTCCTTGTAGACGCGCCCACGGGAGTTTCGGGCCGTGACGGCGTAAGGCTTGAGCTCAGGAACGGCTTTGGCCATGCAGGGATGGTAGCAGATCTCGACAAGGGGACCAGGGGACAAGGGGAGCTTGGGAAACCGCCTTCTCCGTGTCCGCTTGTCTCCGTGTCGCCTTGTCATCCCCGTCATCCCCGCACGGGCGGCAGGCCCAACCTCGGGGCGGCCTCGCGCATGAGCCCCATCAGGGCGTCGATGCTTTGCGGGATCACCTTCACATTCCCCAGCACGGGCATGAAGTTCGTATCTCCATCCCAGCGCGGGACGATATGGATGTGCAGGTGGTCGGGCAGCCCCGCCCCGGCACATCGCCCGAAGTTCATTCCTGCGTTAAAACCCTGGGCGGAGGTGGTCTCCGTCAGGAGCTTCTGCGCATCGCGCAACTGGCGCATCAGTTCGGTCAGGGTGGCGTCGTCCAGTCCATCGAGCCGCCCCTGGTGGGCATAAGGTGCGATCAGCAGATGCCCGTTGGAGTAGGGAAACGCGTTGAACAGCGTGAAGCAGTGCTCTCCCCGCCAGATGACGTGGTGCCGGCTGTCTTCGCCGGGAGTCTCCGCGTACCGGCACAGGAAACAGCCCTTCGGTTCGCCCTCCTCGTGCAGGGAATGGATATACTCCATCCGCCAGGGAGCCCATAGATTGCGGTTCTGTTCAGCCATGATGACGCAGGAAGTGTATCGAGGCAGGGGGGAGTAGGCAAGCTGACGAAGACCGTCTCCGCGGCGAGGCTCCCGGCTGTCACCGGCGAGCGTGAGCAATGGGGAGAAGGAGAGACGGAGCGAGGGGGGCCGGGCGCCTCTCTCCATCTCTCACACTCTCCATCTCTCGCACTTTCCATCGCTCCAGCTCCCTGCTGACCAACTCCGGCCGGCGCAGGGTTTGCACATTACCGACGGCGTCCGTAGACTTTTTGCCCATGATGAACACAAAAAGACGATTTCGACATGCGGTGACGGGGGGACTGGCTCTGGCGGTGGTCGCCTGTCTGACGGGCGGCTGCCAGGATGCGGCTGATACCCTCCCGCCGCCTGAGGTCAAGACGGTGACGGCCTACGGCCAGACCCTGGACGAGTCGGCCACGCCTCAGCAGGTTGCTTACGTCCTGCTGCGCTCCCTGGCCGAGGATGTCCAGGCGGCCCAGGCCAAGCCACCCCGGCGGGAGGACCAGAAGCAGGCCAACCTGATCACCTGGTCGGTGGCGGCCCCCAACACCATCGAGCAGCGCATCCTCAGCACCGCCCGCGAGCATGCCAAAGATCCCGCCCGCTTCCAGTCGCTCGGTGAGAATCGGAAAAAGGAGATTTACCGGGTCGTCAACCAGTGGGCGCCTATCGTGGCCTACTATGTCGCCAGCTTCGACCAAGACCCCGAAACGGCCATGAGCCGGATGCACGTGCGCCCCTCGCCCAACGGGCAGGTGACCCACATCCTCTATGAGGTAACCCCCGACCCCACGCGCCCGGACGTTGATCAACGCCGGACGCTCGACATCGAACTGGTCAAGGAGAAGGGTGCAGACGGCAAGGAGTACTGGCGGGTGGCCCGGGTGGGATACATCGGCCTGGGCACGCGGCCGACAACCCAACCGGCGGGGACGCAGCCGGCAAAAGCGGAATGACCAATGACGTAAAACCTAATGTCTAAAGAATGCCCGATGACGAAATGTCTAATGTCTAAACCTGAAATCGCGCCAAGAGGAGTTTGTTGTTTAGTCATTAGAAATTCCGTCATTCTTTAGACATTGGTCATTGATCATTAGACATTGATAACGGATATATCCATTCAACAGCCATCACACTGAAAGCCAATGGATTCCGACCTTCACATCGCCCAACGCACCAGACTTCTTCCCATCCGCGAAATCAGCGCCCGCCTGGGGCTTCGCGACGACGAGGTGATCCCTTACGGCGACTACAAGGCCAAGATCCGCCTGGAGGCCATTGCGCGCCTCGGCGACAGCCGGTTCGGCCGGTATATCGTCGTGACCGGCATCACGCCTACCCCGCTGGGCGAGGGCAAGACGGTTACCACCGTGGGGCTCGCCCAGGCTCTGGCCCACATCGGCCACCGGGCTGCCTGCTGCATCCGCCAGCCGTCCATGGGGCCGGTCTTCGGCATCAAGGGCGGGGCTGCCGGCGGAGGGTACTCGCAGGTGCTGCCCATGGAGGACCTCAACCTCCACCTGACCGGCGACATGCACGCCGTCTCCAGCGCTCACGCCCTGCTGAGCGCCATGATCGACACGCTGATGGTCAAGGGCAACCCCGGCCGGCTCGACCCCATGAAGGTCACCTGGCGCCGCTGCGTGGACATGAACGACATGGCTCTGCGCCACATCGTCATCGGCTTGGGCGGCAACGGCTTCCCGCGCGAGACGGGCTTCGATCTGACCTCGGCCAGCGAGGTCATGGCCGTGCTGGCCCTGGCCAGGTCCCTGCCCGACCTCCGCCAGCGACTCGGCCGGATCGTCATCGGCTACACCAGCCAGGACATCCCCGTTTTCGCCGAGGCCATCAAGGCCGCCGGGGCCATGACCGTCCTGCTCAAGGACGCGATCATGCCTAACCTGCTCCAGACCATCGAGCACGTGCCGGCCTTCGTGCATGCCGGGCCGTTCGCCAATATCGCCCACGGCAACAGCTCCATCCTGGCCGATGAGATCGCCCTGCGGTGTGTGGATTACGTGGTCACCGAGGCCGGCTTCGGGGCGGACATGGGCTTCGAGAAATTCTGCCACATCAAGTGCCGTACCTCCGGCCGGACGCCCGATGCGGCGGTGATGGTCGCCACCGTGCGGGCGGTCAAGGCCCACAGCGGCCGGTACCGCGTCGTGCCGGGACAGCCTATCGACCGGACCATCTTCGAGCCCAGCGTGGAGGCCCTGCGTGAAGGCCTGCCCAATTTGGAGAAGCACCTCGAAAACGTCGCCAAGTTCAACCTGCCCTGCGTGGTTGCCATCAACCGCTTCCCCAGTGACAGCGACGACGAGATCCAGGCCCTCGCCGACGCGGCCCGTGCGGCCGGCGCGTTCGACGTGGCGGTCAGCGAGGTCCACACCAAAGGCGGCGCCGGCGGGGCCGCCCTGGCCGAAGCGGTCGTCCGCGCCTGCGAAACCCAAAGCGCCAACGACGGAGCCCGAAGCGCAAGCCACCGAGCCCGAAGCGCAAGCGAGGGAGCCGGCTCTTTCCGTTTCCTCTACGACCTCGACTGGCCCATCAAGAAGAAAATCGAGACCATCGCCCAGGAGATCTACGGCGCCGACGGCGTGACCTACGAAAAGCCCGCCGCCACGGCCATCGACGCCCTCACCCGCCTGGGCTTCGCCAACCTGCCCATCTGCATGGCCAAGACCCAGTACTCCATCTCCCACGACCCGACCAGACTGGGACGCCCGATGGGGTTCCGCCTCCCGGTGCGCGACATTCGCCTGGCCGGCGGCGCGGGCTTCCTGACCCCGCTGGTGGGCACGATCCAGACCATGCCCGCTTTCGGCCGCCGCCCGTCAGCGGTGGATATGGATGTGGATGAGAACGGGCAGGTGGTGGGGTTGTTCTGACTGGTCAGTTTTCAGTGGTCAGTGGTCAGTTGTCAGTTGTAAGTGGTTGATGCGGGTCGGTTTGCGAATCAGGCGGGGCCTGTGGATGGCTTCGTTTGGCGCGGGTGCCCCAGCGTTCAGCGATCAGCAGTCAGCGGTCAGCTCTCAGCAGGGGGGCCTGTCCCGCGCGAATGGGGCGTATGGTAGCGGGAGATTCGCGAGGCTGCGGGGTATGGAGGGACCACATGAACGTGGGAGGAGCGCCGGCGGCGAGACAACCCTCAGGCTACAGCGTTGACCTGTCTGTCGGTGAGCGGGCCTTTTGTCGCGACGCAGGGGGGCGCAATGGACCGCCCCGCGGAACTGCCGGGTCGGACGGTGTGGGCCAATCTGCCGCTCAACAGGTAGCCGGGAGGCATCCACGTTTCGATATCTTGATGACATTGTTGGCTAATCAAATCAACCCGAAAAAAGGCGGTCACTTTCGGCAACGGGCATGTTACGATACTCAAGAGGTGTAACATGGCGATCCTGCTTGACCCTGAGGTGGAATCCAAGTTACGGGCGGTTTGGGGCCAGGAGCTCGACCAAATCGCGGGGGAAGCCCTGATTGCCGAGGCTTACCGGAAGTCTCGACTGTCGATTGGGCAGGCGGCTCGGCTTCTGGGTCTCTCCATCAACGATGCCTATGGATTCATGAAGGAGCGGGGGATTCCAGTTAATTACACGCTGGAGGACTTTGAGTCGGATGTTGAGGGCCTCCGGGAACTGCGGGGGGCCTCGCGGTGATCGTCGTCTCAAATACGTCCCCTCAGGACTATTCGGCCAAGACGGAGCTCTGTTGATGACCATTGAGGAGTTCGTCGCCGAGATAGAAGACAAGCTGCCGCCCGCTCCAGGGCGGCAATTGAGCGCCTTCGAGTCCCAGATTGGACACAGACTTCCGGAGGACTACCGACACGGTTCCTGATAATGTGCAATGGTGGGCATGTTGGGGGGCGGTTCTGGTTTAAAGGCCCGACTCCGGATGGATGTGAGGCTGACGCTGGGGTACATCACGTTGGGGGGCTCCGCGAGGAGAGGCGCTTCTCGCTCGTGTGGGCGAGGGACTGCTATGAGGCCCGCATTCCGCGAGGACTCATCTGGATTATGGATGATCCGTTTGGCAATGCGATCTGTCTGGGAGTAGGAGGCAAGTATCACGGCAAAGTGTTTTTCTGGGATCACGAGCAGGAACCCGACGCCGACGAATGGAACGGGGAAGTGGAGACGGCAGGGAACGTGCAACTCCTTTCGGACTCATTCAGTGATTTCGTAGCTGGTCTGACCGCGACGGCGGGAGAGGACGAACCAGTCGCAGTTGGCTGGTATCCCGACACCATGCGTGTATCTATCATTCCTGAAGGTCCCGCGTTCGACCGGCCGCACCTCTTGCTTGAGCAGTCTTTGCCTGAGGGCGTCCAAGGATGGACCATGAAGAGACTTCGCCTGCCCCTGGATTGGAAGACTGCTGGAGCAAGCATTCACAAGGGCTGAGTACGTCTGATCACCGAATCCGGCAATGAGTTCGTGGTTGACGGGAGCAACCTTGGGTCGTTGTCCTTTGACCTGTTGACCGCCGGAGGGACTGACGCGGAGATCCTTGACATCTGGCGCCGTCACGCAGCGTTGCGGTAGCACCGCCTGGCACACCCCATGATCGGCAATATTCCCCGACGCAGGAACGTCGCGCGGACAGAGCCCCTTAAACTCTCACCGCCAGAGGCGCATTTGATTCTCCAACCGGGCCACGAACGGCCTCAAGGCCTGGGCCAAGGAGAAGGGCGTTAAAAACGCCTTGAGGACGCGGGGAGAGAGCGAACCAGGTAGCGGCAGGGCGTTCGCCAACCAGTGCTACAAGCACTGGCCTGAAGCCGCCTTCGGCGTGGAGGAGACGCCGGCATTGTCCAAACAGATTCGCAAACTTCATAAGAGAATGGAGGCACCCAACGCAGAAGAGGTGAAACGCCCAACGTACAGGATTCATTTGGATTCCGTATGAGGGGGACAGTGGTGCGGCGCAATGGCTTGTGGCCGGTGGCTTATTCGAAGAGCACCTGTCGCCGGTAGCCTTGGTCCTGTGACACGGCCGGGTCCAGCAGGTGGTAGATGGGGCGGAGGATCAGCCGTCGGCCTTCGACGTTGAACTCCCGGTCGCTTTGGCGGGTGATGGCCGCGGTTGCGGGGATCCGCACGTGCTCCGGGCCGCTGTGGCCGAGAATCAGTGCGCCATAATGGAAGGTGTGGTAGGGGCCTTTGGCGGCCCCGTTGACCTGGTTGATCGGCGGTTTGGCGACCACGTTCTGGCCGAACGCAAGCTCAACCACGTCGCCGGCCTGCCACCGCCGGCTCAGGTGAGCAAAGCCCTGCCGGTGCATCGCCTCCGCCGGCTGACCGTTTACGGTGACTGCCGGGGCGTTTGCCCATGAGGGCACGAACAAGCGCATGACCCGAGGGACGTCGCCCTTGCTGGCGAGCACCTCAATTCGCACCCGCCCTCGCCAGGGATACTCGGTGGTCACGCGGAGCTTCATCATCCGGCCGTCCCAACGCAGCACGGCCTCCCCGTCCTGATAGAAGGGGATGATCACGCCCTCCTGGTCCGTGAAGAAGCAGTATTGCGCGGCCCGGGCCAGGCCGTCGGCGCCGCGCTGGGTGCAACACCAGTGGGCCTCCTGCGTCTTGATGGTCAGGAAGGGATGATCCCGCGACGGGCAACTATCGCAGCCGAACCCGCCGTTGCTGCGCTGGTTGACGCACAGCCCGTTGTAATAAATCAGGTGGGCGTCTTCGAGATAGCGCACATCTCCCGTGAAGCGCCACAACTGCACGGCCACGATAAAGGAATCCACCACCGCGCAGCCTTCCGTCCACTCCGGCCGGCCGAACCAGTTGTGGTTCTCGAAGGTGTCGGTCATGGCCCGGCCGCGGTACAGGTGATACCGGTCCCTGGCCGCCTGGAGCAGTTCCTTGCGTCCGGTGGTTTCGTAGTGCCGAAGCAGGGCCCGCGTTGAGATCAGCGTGGAATGAAGCTGGGCATGGACCGCCTCAAGGTCCATCTGCAGGAAGCGGGAGGCCGCCTCCTCGATGGCGGCGTGTACCTCCGGCGACGGCTTTCGCGCGTACGCCTCCGTGAGTCCGTCGAGGCTGCCGGCCAGGCCGCATCCGACGTCGCTGGACAGGATCCACTTGCCGCTCTGTCCCACCTCGCGCCCGTAGACATACTCCCCGGCCTGACGCACGGCCGGATCGAGCGGATAGTGCTTGAAGGAACCGGCCGCGGCCAGGTACACGCCGGCGAGCAACCGATCCGCCCACGCCAAAACCCGGGTATCCTGCCGCCAGGCCGCGTACTCGTGGAATGCCCGCAGAAGCCAGAACTGGCCGCCCAGTGCCTGCTCGGAGATGGCCTCCGGTGCGATGATCGGACCGAGATAGCCGCGCGCGTTCACCCGGCGCGGATACTCGTCGAGAATGGCCTTGAGGTGTTGGGCCTCGCGGCCGGTCACCTGTGAAAGGTAGATGAGCCCGAGGAGAGTCCGTCCCTCCCGGTCGCCCGGCCAGCCCTCGTTGGGCTTGTCGAACAAGGTGGGCGGGTGGTGATCTTCCTGCTCAAGGCGATCGAAACTGGCTTTCAGCCGGATGGCCAACTCGCCGGTCATGCGCACGTCGCCCGGCGGGACGGGACGCGGAGGTTCGCGTTGCGAGTTGACTTCGGAGGCTCCGCTTGCGGATGGTGCGGGGGTCTCCGGTTTAGCGGCATTTTGGGTAAAGGCGCTGTGCAGCCACAGTAGCAGCAAGGTCACGGCCAAGCTCGTTATGGCAGGCCGGGGCATCAACGCCTCCTCGCTTTACGTCTTCGGCTTCCACCCGTACGGCACGTACCGGTGTTCAAACGAGCCGTCGGTGTACAGATCGACGACGTTGTAGCCGGGCTCGAACTCCTGGTTATTTCCGCGCCACCATCCGCCACAGACGGCCCCGCCGCAGATGTAGCTGACGCCCAGGTAATCGACGCGGTCCACCAGGTGCAGGTGGCCGCTGAGGCAGAGTTTGACGTTGGGATGTTTGTGGAACAGGTCTTTGATTCGCCGGGCGTCAACGCACATGACCGGCGCCGGCACCACCCACTGCCCCGTGGTTTCGTTCTTGCCCTTGAAGAACGCCGCCGCAGAAAACAGCGGAATGTGGCAGAAGACCAGCACGGGCGTCCTGGCATCGACACGGGCCAGGTCGTCCTTGAGCCACTCGAATTGTTCGTCGTCAATGTGGCCGATGTACCCCTCGTCGCGGATCGCAGCGCTGTCCAGGGCGATGAAGTGCCAGCCGGCGCGGTCGAAGCTGCGGTACGGCCGTTCCCATCCGTGCAGCGACATGACCCATTTCTTCCCATAGAGCGGCTCGTTGCCGGTCGTCTTGGCCCGGGCTTTGTTGACGCCCCAGATGTCATGATTGCCGATGGCATGCTCGACGGGAACGCCGCATTCGGTCTTCCAGACCTTCATCGACAGTTCCCACAGCGACCGCACGCGCTCTTCCTCGGCCGCGAGCGAATCCCAGATGGAATCGCCCGTGTTGAGGATCAGCTCGGGGCGGTAATGCTCCTGGGCGTGCCGTAGACAGGCGGTCATGCCCTCGGCGGCGCCGTTCTCCGGCTTGACGTGGATGTCGCTCAGGTGGGCGATGCGCAGGGCGCGTTTGCGCTCGCCCGACGAGGAGCCCAGGCTCGATGCACTCTCCACCGATCCCCCGGCGGCCAGCAGGGCGGCCGCCAGGCCGGTTTGCTTCAAGAGGTCGCGACGCGACGGGCCGACGATCTGCTGCCGGTTCCGCTCCACGGCTGATGCCTCCTTTTGTGATCAGTGAGGTTCGCGCCCCCCTGGGGCGGATGATGGCGCCCAGCGCCGGCCAACACGACGCCGGTCTGCCGCTTTACTCTTTTCCTTCCGCGCCTGAGCCGAAGGCCTGCAGCGCCAGGTAGTTGGTTCCGAAGCGCGCGATGTTGTCCTTCTGCTTGTCGAACTCGTCGAAGTGGCCTTCTTCTTCGGCCACCAGTTCATCGAACATCTGCTTGGAAACCGAGTCGGCGTTCTGGCTGCACTCGATGGAGAACTTGTTGTACATCGCGGCCGTGCTCTGCTCCATCTCGGCGGCCTTGGCGACGATCTCTGCCACATCCGTGATCCGCTGCACCGATCCGGCGGGCACCATGTCCACGTCGCCCTTGAGGAACAGGATGCGCTCGGCCAGACGCTCTACGTGCACCATCTCCGCGATGGCAACCCGGCGGAACAATGCAGCAAGGGGGCCAAATCCCTGGTCATCCAGGTGGAAGTGCCAGTACATGTACTGATGCACGGCGTGCAATTCGTCAGCCACGGCTTTATTCAGCAGATCGATGCTCTTCTTGGCGTCCATTCGAAGCTCCTCTTCCAGATTGAATCTGACAAGGTTGCAAGGGCCTTTTGACGGCAATACACGGTGGAGCCTGCCCTTGTCCAAAGCGAGATTTTACCGGACGCGATGAGGAGGTTGCAAGTGCTGGCACACTGCACGGCAAAATAGGCTATTTTCTGTGGTGGCCGCGCTTGAGTACCGGCCGTTTTACGAGCAGAACGGCTGGCCCCCAGCGTTCGGCCGCTACGACCTTGGGCTGTAGTGTGGCCGGGCTTCGGCCGGGGCCCGTTCCGGTTCCAGAGTTCCGTGGAAGTGCCGGTACGGAGAGGGCGGTCATTCGGCCATCGGGCCGGCGGTTCGGGCTCTGTGCAGTCACTGGGATGGAGTCAGATGGGGGTGCCGGCAGGGTGTGAAACGTCAGGAGGCCGGCTGGTCGGAGTTGGTCAAGGCGGCGCGCACGTCGCTGAGGAGCTGGTCCACTTTGAAGGGTTTGTACAGTACTGCTGCGAGTCCTTCCTGGCGGGCGCGAATGATGCTGTGGCTCGGATCGTATCCAAACCCGGTCATGAATATCACCGGACAGTCCGGCCGTCTGTTTTTGACGGCGGCGAAGATCTGGTACCCGTCGTAGTTGGGCATTTTGATGTCGCTGATGACCAGGTCGTAATCCCGCTGGCGGATCATGGCCAATGCTTCGCCCCCTTCGCGGGCGAGCTCCACCTTGCCGCCGTACTTGGTCAGGACGTCATGCACCGCGGTCCGGATCACGTCCTCGTCATCGATCACGAGGATATTCTTGTCCCGCAGAACCGGGTCGGACTGGGTGACCCTGGGCTTGGCCCCCAGCAGGCCGCCCGTGGGCCGGGCCGCGTGCCGGATGGCGTCGCGGATCAGCACCACGTTGTCGCTGATGGCCTGGAGCCGGTGACGCAGGTCGTCGTGCCCGATGTAATCCTCCATCAGCGTGGTGGCGTGGGCCAGGATGTCGTTGACCGGGGCGGTGATCTCGTGGATGACGTTGTCGGCCAGCTTGCCGGTGGCCGTGAACCGCTCCACCACCAGTAATTCGAGGATGTGCAGGGCGATGGCCACGTAGCGTCCGAAGATCTCCGCGAACTGGCGATCCTCTTCGGTGAAGGCGGCCAGGCGATCGCTTTCGATGTTGAAGATGCCCACCACGTGGTCGTGCAGCCGCAGCGGGACGGTCAGCGACGACCGGGCGTTTTCGATGCCGGGCAGGTAGCGCGGGTCGTTGCGCACGTCCGGACACACATAGCTCCGGCCCGTCGCGGCCACGTAGCCGCTGATGCCGTTGTTTTCCGTCGAGGCGTAGATGTCGATTTCCTGGGCGTGATGCGGATAGCCGGAACAGAGCACCAGTTCGAGCTTGTTGCTCTTCTTGTCCAGCAGGCGGATGGCGAAGTTGTTGAACAGCAGCAGCTCACGGGTGTAGCGGATAATCTTGCTCTCCAGCAGTTGAAGCCGCTGGCGGGCATCCATCTGGGCGAGTTGATCGGGCGCCACGCAAACCAGTTCCCGGCCGGCGTTGTCAATGGCGTCCATCTTCCGCTGAAGCCGGCGGGCCCGGGTCACGTCCGAGGCGACGGCGACGAATTGCGTGTTCTGTTCCTGGGGACCGGATACCGGGGTGATGGTGACGTCGAAGTACTGGTCGTTCTCGGTGGTCAGGCTGAGGCTGCGCGGCCGGAGCACGCCCCCATGCGAACCGCTTTCGGCGCAGTGCTTGCGGATGCGCTCGCGAACCATGGCCGGATACTGGTTGAGCCGGGCGTTGGCCCAGAGCTCGTTGCCGCGCAGGTCGAAAATGGCCACCCCTTGGCCGATGGCCTCCAGCACGGCCCCGAACTGGTGCTCCGAAACCAGTCGGAGGGTCTCTGCCAGGTCTGCCGGCGTCATGACCACCAGGGCGCATTCATCCCGCCCGGTGGTGGTCAATGCCGCTGCCGGCGAATCGACCATCACCTCTCCAAGCTGTTTGAGCTGATCAATGAGTTCAGGGAAAGCGGACGAGGCAGGTCCGACGACGAGTATCTTACCGGTACACGTATGGCCGACGCTCATTAGTACGATCCGCATCCAGGCTAAGGCTTATCCGAACCCGCCCGGATTATAAGCGGGTCCGGCCGGAAGGCTCAAGATTGCGGTGGCTAGGGTCGCCACAAGCCCGAACTAATCAGCATACCCCCCGCGGGCCACCCACTGCAAATATCGGTTCAGGCGGGGTGGCTACTTTGCTACAGCAGGCCTGCCCGGGGCCCCGACCCGGCGTTGCGAATTGATCAGGGGCGCCAGCCACTCGGCCACGAAGCGGCGATGGGCCCAGCCGATGTGGTTGCCCAAGTGCCCGCTGGAGGCCATGCGGGAGCTGTACGCCTGCTGATGCAGACGCGAGTAGAGCGTCTGGCCCTCGCGGTCGAGGCTAGGCGGTATCCTGAAACCCTTCTGGCCGGCCGCCGTGGTGTGCTTCCCGTCGATTGTGCCCATAATCAGGGTTCCCGCCTTCAGAAAACCGACATCGTAGGGGGAATAAAAGTTCCAAATGCCCGCTCGCGTCCGTCTCAGGGCGGGTCGCAAATCGTAGTCCGGGGCGATGGCCGGCGCCAGCAGGATGGCGCTGGTGATCTGCCGGTCCGGCGGGAGGGCCTCCAGAACCAGGATGGCCAGCCCGCCGCCGCCGGAATGTCCCACAATATGGACCGGCCGGCCGGGATAGGCCTGCTGGTAGGCCATAATCTTGCTTGCCAGGTGGCGCGCCTCCCGCTGGTTCCGTTCGAGATCCCGCAGGGTGATGGGGAAGAGCACCACCGAACCGGCCGTCCAGTCGTACACTTCGATGGCGTAGGGGACCTGTCCGTCCTCCAAGCCTTTGGCTACGCTGGTGTTAAGGTAGCTCTTACCCTCGATGCCGGGCAGCACCAGGACGTAGCCCTGCTGGAGGCGCTGAGGCGTCTCGATCCGGGTGACCGTCCCGCAGCCGGTCAGCAGAAGGATGAGGCACATGCCGCCGATCCGCGTGAAGATTCGTGGGACGGTGGACGCTGAAACTACACGGCCAAGGTCCATCTTGTCGTCGGCCATTAATGGAAGCCTTTCCAATGCCTCGTGCTCTGACTGGCCGGACAGAATACCCGATCGCGAATGGCCTCACAAGACGAACATCCGCCACCTGATGGAGCGGGTTCGTGACAGGAACGGCAGCGGCCGATTGAGCCCCAAACGCATGAGCCCGAGGCGCAAAGGCCCGAAGCACATGAGCCCGAGGCGCTTGAGCCCGAAGCGCAAGCGAGGGCATGCTCAGTGGGCTTCGCTGGCCCTCGCTTGCGCTTCGGGCTCAGAACTGGTGGTGCTCAGAGATGGTGGTGGTGAGAAATGGTGGTGCTCAGCTCCGCCGAGGTTGTCACGGACCCGGAACGAGCTTCCAAGTCATACCATCCTGCCGGCGGGCGAGGGACCGGGTGACCATTTTGTCTGGCACGGCAGGCTTGAGTGAGTATACTCTCCAGTACTATGGACACTTCACTTGCACAACGCATCGAGCTGGTAAAGGGTGACATCACCAGCCTGGCCGTAGATGCCATTGTCAATGCGGCCAATACCTCGTTGTTGGGCGGTGGGGGAGTTGATGGGCGCATTCACCGTGTGGCCGGGCCGGAACTGCTGGCCGAGTGCCGAACACTGGGGGGCTGCCCGACGGGCTCGGCCAAGATTACCCGGGGCTACCGGTTGCCGGCCAGGCACGTCATCCATGCGGTGGGGCCCGTGTACCGCGACGGCCGTTCCGGGGAGCCTGAACTGTTGGCCGGTTGCTACCGGACAGCTTTGAAACTGGCCGTTGAGAATGGGTGCCGATCCATCGCATTTCCCGCCATCAGTTGCGGCGTGTACGGCTATCCGCTCGAAGAAGCGGCGCGGATCGCTTTCCATGAAGTGATTGAATTTCTGCGCGCGGACACCCGCATTGAACGGGTTCTCTTCGTGCTTTATGATGACCAGGCCTTTGGAACGTATCAGAAACTCTATTCAGAACTCGTCACCAGCAAGAAAGAGGGACTCCCGTGAAACTGACTCTCGAACGCCGTAAGCTCAAACTCCGACACCCGTTCCTGATCGCCCGGGCGATGGACAACAAGTCGACGGACAAAGAAGTTCTGCTCGTGCGCGTGGAGCACGGCGGCAAGGTGGGCTGGGGCGAGGCCGCGCCGATCTCTTATTACCATCAGTCCCTCGATTCCGCCGAGGCGGCCCTGCGGCAGATGGGCGAGATGCTGGGCGACGACCCCTTTGCCCTGGACAAGATCCTCGATCCCATCCGCGTGAAGTTCGCTGACCAGTCGGCGGCCGTTTGCGCCCTGGACGGCGCGCTGCACGATCTGATCGGAAAACTGCTGGGCATACCCGTATGGAAGCTGCTGGGCTTGGATCCGTCGCGGGCCCCGCTGACGTCGTTCACCATCGGCATCGACAAGCTGGATATCATGGCCGCCAAGGTCCGTGAAGCGGCCGAGTACCCGATCCTGAAAATCAAGGTGGGGACGCCCAATGACGACGAAGTCCTTACCATGATCCGCCGGGAAGCGCCCAACAAGACGCTGCGGGTGGACGCCAACTGTGGCTGGACGTCGGCCAACGTGCTGGAACGCTGCTCCAGCGTGGCGCGGTACAAGCTCGACCTGATCGAGCAGCCCACGCCGCCCGGCGACTTGGAGGGCTTGCCGGCGGTCCGCGCGGCGGGCATTGGTCCGCTGATCGCGGACGAGAGTTGCGTCGGCGTCTCCGATGTGCTCAAGTGCGCCGAGATGTTCGACGGCATCAACATCAAACTCAGCAAGTGCGGCGGCATTCGCCCGGCGATACAGATGATTCACACGGCCCGTTCGGCCGGCATGAAGGTCATGCTCGGCTGTATGGTGGAGACGTCGGTGGGGATTGCGGCAGCCGCTCACCTGGGCCCGATGGTGGACTTCATCGATCTGGACGGTCACTTGTTGCTGGCCAATGATCCCTTTGAGGGCCTTGGAGGCGCCAATGGGCGGCTGACGCTGAATGACCGCCCGGGTCTGGGCCTGGTGGAACGCTGAGCGCATCGGAGTTTCCGGCGAACATCACACACAAGGTTGAATTATGGCCAATTACGCATTGCTGACCGCCAATGGCAAAGACCGGCCGGGGATCGTCGCGGCGATTACGCGGGTCCTGCTGGAGCGCGACTGCAATATCGAGGACTCGCAGATGGCCCGGCTGGGCCCGGATTTCGCGTGCATGCTCGCGCTGCGCATGCCCGAGGGCCTGTTAAGCGAGCAACTCGAGAAGGAGCTGGCCCAGGCGGTCGCGCATATGGGGATCCGGCTCTACATGCAGGACCTCAGCCCCGAGGAGGCCAGTGAGACCCGCTCCGAGCAACCCCGGCATCTCATCCACGTTTACGGCGCCGATCGCAAGGGCATCGTCCATCGGATCAGCGAGCAACTGGCGGCCCGGAACGTGAACATTACCAACCTTCAGACCGAGGTCATCCATCACCAGACGCCGCTGTACGTGATGATGATCGAGGTGGAGGTGCCGTCGTTTGTGGACCCGGGCCGGCTGCAGTCAGAGCTGTCCGCCATCGGCAAGGAGATCGGCGTGGTGGTGGCCATGAAGCCCAAGGACGACGCGCGGTTCTGAGCGTCCGTTCCGCACGGGGAGCGGGCCGGGGAGAGGCCCGGGCCCGTCCATGCGGCGGATGGTTCGGCGCGCAGCCAAAGACGCGACCGATACAATTCTGCCCCCGAAGGAAGCGGTGAGTTGGATCGCCTGCGGGCATCCACCGTTCCCTTCGGGGGCTTTCTTACGTTCCTGTCTGTTCTTGCGCGGCCTACGCCGTCTTGAGGTACTCGGCCGGGAACTTCCACGGCGGCCGGTACTGCGGTATGGCCAGCCGGGCGGCCTCGGCGTCGCCCACGATGCTTTCGGTAGCCGGATCGAACCGGATGGAGCGCCCCAGCTTCATGGAGAGCATGCCGAGGTTCAAGGCCACATCCAGCTTGTAGTGGTAACCGACGTGGCAGCTTGGCTGCTGGCGGCTGCGGATGCCGTCGAGCCACTCGCGGTGATGGCCGGGCGACTCGGGAATGACCTTGGGCACGTCGTCTTCCTTGTAGTCCTTCAAGCGGTCGCCCTGCGGCACCACCTCATGCCACGCGTAGTCGGCGATGAGGGTGGCGTCGACGCCGTGATAGAACTGTCCACGGCGGCGCCCGGTGTTCGGCTCGGCCTGAAGCACCTTGTGGAACGCGTGATTGTTCACCAGCGACGTCCACCAGGTGAGCGTGAATTTCGGGAACTGCCAGATGATTTCCTGGAAGTCGTACGCGTCGCCGCAGTCCTGGATGAGGTAGCGCCCGCCGGAGCTGTAAGTGATCTCCGGGAAGCCCAGTTCGAGGGCCCACCAGGGCAGGTCGATGATGTGCGGCGCCATCCCCGGCGTCCAGCCGCCGCTGATCATCCAGGACGGGTGATGGGCCGAATCCTTGTACAGCAGCGCGTTGAACTTGCGCTCAGGCGCCGGTCCGAGCCACATGTCCCAATCCACGTTGGACGGTGGATCGGTGTCGGGAGCCATGCCGATTCCCTCGGGGCCCTGGTTGAGCACGTGGAAGGTCCGCGCGGTGCTGATCTTGCCCAGGACTCCGGAGCGGATGATGTCCACGCAACGCCGGTAATTCGGGTGGGCGTGGATTTGCGTGCCGACCTGGGTGATGACCTTGTGTTTCTCGGCCGCCCGTTTGACCACCAGGCTTTCCGCCAGGTGGATGGTCATGGGCTTCTCGCAGTAGAAGTCCTTGCCGGCCTCGGCGGCATCTACGCACATGCGCGCGTGCCAATGCGGGCTGGTGGCGATGATGACGGCGTCGATGTCCTTGCGGGCCAGCACCTCGCGGTAGTCGTTGTAGCCCTTGGCGGTTCCAGGACCGCGTACGGCGCCGGTGTTGCCCTCTTTCGGCGGGGTGTTGATCCGGGCCAGAGTCTGCTCCAGCCGGTCCTTGCCCACCTCGCAGACGGCCACGACCGCCACGTCAGGATAGCGCATGACCTCGTTCATGTCGTAGTTGCCCTGGCCGTTGGCGCCGATCAGGGCGATGTTGATGCGATCATTGGGGCCCGGCCGGCCGGGGGCGGCCAGCACGCCGGACGGAATCATGTAAGGCGCCGCAATACCTGCCGCCGCCGCGCCAAGTACACTGCGCCTCGAAACAGCTTGAGTCCTGTTGCCTTTGGCCATAACTATCCTTTCTTGATGAACAAAGCCGACAGGAAGGATATTACCTCATCGACAGCGTCAAGCCAAGCGGCTCGCCAAGTCGTCGGTGGCGGGGTATTTCCCGGCCGGAAAAGAGACCAATCCCAACCGAAAACCACAAAGAACCCGGCGGAAAGGCCGCTCTGCGGGGGGAGGCAACCAGGCGCATGTTTGTGTGCCACGGCTCTTGAGCCGTGCGGACGCGAATCGCATGTTCAGCACTGCTCAAGAGCAGTGGCACACACCATGTGGGGGGATCCCAAGGCGTGTCGAAGGATCGCGCCTGGTCGGATTGATGCACGTGTTCGCGAATTAAAGCGCCGGCGCACTTTGGGGCCGCGTTCCTGCCCCATTGTCATGCCGGTCCGGGGGCCGCCTCGGGGATCTAGCTGGTGCTGGTTGCGCGGAGGGCTTCCTGCGTTCACGTTCCCGTGGCGCTGCCCTGGCGGAGCATATCCTCGATCTCTTCAACCGTCGGCACCGCCATCCAGCCGCCCACACGTCCGGCCTTGATGGCCGCTCCCGCGCTGGCCCATTGGATCGTCTTCTCGATCGGCCAGCCTCGGGCAAGCCCATGACAGAAGATGCCGTGGAAGACGTCGCCGCAGCCGGTCGTGTCCACGGCCTTGACCTTGTGCGCGGGTTGATGCCGGACTTCGCCGCCTTCAGTGTGCCAATAGCAGCCCTGATCGCCGGCGGTGACCACCACTGTGCGGTGCTGACCCGAGCTGACCAGCGCTGCGCAGGCTTCGGCGGGTGTACCCGTGCCGGTATACGGCATGGCAAACGATTCACTGCATATGAGATGATCGATGTATTGTCGGATCTCGGGAAATTCCGGCACGTTTTGCTCGATGTCCGAGACAATTTGCAGCCCATGCCGCCTGGCCAGTTTGACGCCCGCAAGAATGGTCGGCGGACCGAAGTGGTCTACCAGCAGGACCTTGGCCCCGGCGAACCACTCGGGACGCAGTTCCTCCGGCGCCAGGCCCTTCGTGAGCGCATAGTCTCGATAGATGGATCGCCAGCCCGTATCCGCGGCGACCACGATGACGCAGTAGACCGGTTCGGCCGCGGGGTCATATTGAAGCAGCGACAGATCGACCCCCAGGCTCCCGAGCTTCTCGCGGGCGAAACGCGAGAGTTCGTTGTCCCCCAGCCGTCCCAGCGCCCGGCAGGAGGAGCCCAGCCGGGCAGCCGTGGCCAGGGCGCAACTCATCGTTCCGCCTCCCTGGCGCCGCCGTTCGCGGATGCCCATCTTGGTATTGGGAGGTGGGTAGGTATCCACGTAGAGCATATCATCTACGGCGATGACGCCGAGGCCGACGATGTCGCACGGTGTCGGTTGCATGGCCGAAAAGTCTAATGCGGGAGAGTGTGCAATGCGAGTAGCGGTAACCGGGGCGACGGGATTCCTGGGGCGGTATATCGTTAATCACCTCTTACGTGAGGGCCACACCTGCCGATGCTGGTATCGCCAGGGCAGTGACCGGGGCGGATTCGTGGATGCCCCGGGCCGACTGGAGTGGGTTCCCGGCCAGCTCACGGACCCTGCCGCCGCCGAGGCGCTGGTGGCCGGGGTTGATGCGGTGATTCATGCCGCCCTGGACCGGCCGGGCGCCGGCTTCATGGGCGCCGAAGGTGATCTGGTAACGTTTGCCGAGGCCAATATCATCGGCAGCCTCCGGCTCATGCAGACGGCCCGGCGGGCGGGAGTGGGGCGGTTTATCTTCATCTCCACCTGCGCTGTGCACGACGTCATTTTGACGGATCGCCCTCTCGATGAAGCCCATCCGCTTTGGGCCAGGAGCCACTACGGGGCGCACAAGGCGGCCATCGAGAAGTTCGTGCACAGCTTCGGGTTTGGCGAGGGCTGGGATATTTGTGCGCTGCGCCCGACCGGCATCTACGGCCTGGCTCGGCCGGTGCAGGACAGCAAGTGGTACGGCCTCGTGCAGCGCGTGCGGCGCGGCGAACCGATAGACAGCCCTGCCGGCGGCAAGGAAGTCCACGCCGCCGACGTGGCGCGGGCGGCGAGTCTGCTGTTGACCGCGCCGGGCATCGCCGGCCAGGCCTACAACTGCTACGACATGTATATCTCTGACGAAATGGTGGCCCGGATCGCCAAAGAGCTCACGGGCAGCACATCAACCATTTCCAATCGCAACCAGGGGCCGAAGCACCAGATCGAAACGGGTAAGCTCCGGTCCCTGGGTATGATTTTCGGCGGTGAACCGCTCTTGAGAGAGACGATCCGACAGATGCTCGAGCCGGCGGAAACGTCGTCGGCAACGTCGGCCCCGGCTTAGAGCTTGCCCCTTTAGTCAATAGTGATTCCGCCGCAGGTGGGTCGTACCCGCAGCCTCGACGGCGACGGGCACAACCCGGTTCCGCTCGAGAGCGGCAGCGGAATATTTTTGGGACAAACTCTCAGCGCAGTTTGAAGCGGCCGAGCGTTCAGGGCATCAGTTCGTCACCGCCACCCGGAAGCCCGTCAACGCGCTTAAGGTTTCGCGGCCCCGGGCGGAGCGACCTCAGTTCTGCTCTCCACCGGAGCTTGCGGGCTGCCTTCAGCGGTCTTGGCCGCTCCGTCACAGCAGGACTTCTCCTGGTGCCGGACGCTGCAACTGTCACACTTGTCCCGGCAACCAGCCGCCATCATCAGGGCGGCCGCGCTGCCTGCTACCACAAGCAAAAGGCTTCTTTTCATGTTTTGACTCCTCCCAATACATCAACCTTGCCGGGGAGGCCCACGGCCTCCTCCGGCAAGTCTGATGACAGTTGTTCCAATGTCGGTGTGTACCGACTCGGAAAGAAAGGCTTACTTGGCGGGAGCAGGGCAGGACTGCGAGGGGCAAGTTCCGCAAGAATCCTTGCACTTGTCGCAGGAACAACCCAGCGCAAACGCCATGATCAGACCGAACAACGCAACCACAATTGCTCGCTTCATCGTAACAATCCTTATAAAGAAGTGTCTCCAACGGGGTTGGCCCGATGCCGTCCCCGATCACCGTCTTGTTACAGCGTGAAATTGCTCCCTCTTCCCGTCAGGACGAACGCCATGTGCAGGGGAAACATACCACCGCCCCTGGCGACTCCATACGGGGATACTTGCTGTCTCCGCGTCCTGCGGATCGGAAGTACAACTCTCACGGATAGGGCTGCCGGCCGCGCCGCCTCAGCAGTTACACATATAGTATCCCGCCTCAGCAACTGTGTCTAGTAGGTTTTTAATGGTATAATGAGAAGTCGTAAATTAAGGCCATGAAAGGCCCTTACCGCGACTGCAAGGACTGCACTATATGCTCCACAGTCCCGCCATCGAGGAGCCGGACCGCCCGGTTTCGTCCGCCCGACCCATACTGGTCGGGTGGATACTGGTGTTCGTCTCCGCCCTCGCTCTCTACGCTCTGACCGCCAATCGCGGTGTCCAGTGGCAGGACAGTGGGGACATCGCCTTGCGCATCTATCGGGGCGACTTGACCAATCCCCTCGGATTGGCCCTGGTCCATGCCCTCCATTTCTGGCTCGGGCGCTTCGCCCTGGCTGTCAGCAATGTTGAACCGGTCTTCGCGATTACGCTGGTCAGCGCGGTGGCCGCGGCGATGGCCGTCGCCAATCTTTTCGGCTGCGTGATGACGGCCACCCGCAATCTTCCTTCCGCGCTGTTCGCAGCCGCATCCCTCGCGGTGGCGAACACCTTCTGGCGTCTGGCCACGGTGACGGAAGTCTACACGCTGACCGCCGCACTTCTGGCGGGCGAGTGCTGGTGCCTTCTGGCCCTGGCCGGCGGGGCGGGACGATATGCCCTCTGGGGGATGTTGCTGTTCAACGGTCTGGGCGTGGGGAACCACCTGCAGGCCGGCCTGACTACCCCGGTGGTGGTCGTGGTAGCCGTTCAGGCGTGGCGGGCCGGCCGGGTCCGATTGGCTGATCTTTTGATCGGCGTGGCCCTCTGGTTCGCGGGTACATTGCCATACACGATCCTGGTGCTGCAGGAGCTATACCGCAGCGGCGATTGGTTGGGGACCATCAAGTCGGCGCTGGTGGGGAACTTCGGGGCCAGCGTGGCCAATGCCGGCTTGCCGCTTCAATTCACCGCCGTCAGCATTGCCTTTCTGTTCTTCAGCTTCCCCAATCTGCTCCTGCCCGCCGCGGTGTATGGCCTGGTCAAGGGGCCGCTGACGGGTGTGCCGACCATGGCCCGCCGGGCGCTGCTTGCCGGACTTATCCTGCACGCTCTGTTCGTGCTCCGCTATAACGTCCAGGACCAATACACCTTTCTGCTGCCGGTGTTCGTGTTGCTCTGCATCTTCGGCGGGTTCGGCGCGGCGATGACGCGGAGATGGAACCCTTCCATCATGCGCCGGGGGATCACCGCAGGAGCAGTAATCCTGCTTGCCGTCACGCCGCTGGTGTACTGGGGCACGGCATCATTGCTGCGGCATTACGGCCTGTTCCACGGGACGCTGCACCGCAAGCATGCCAAGCCGTACCGTGATGCCTACGAGTACCTGCTCATCCCCTGGTCCGTGGTGGAGGATTCCGCGGACCGCATGAGCCGGGAGGCAATCGAACTGGCGGGCGCGGGCGGACTGATCGTTACCGAAGACAGCATGGCCCGTTTCGCCCTTCAATACCGGCAGATGCGCTCGGCGATGGCGGGGGTGGAGATCGAAAACTGGTCTTCGCTGCCTGAGGCCCAGACGGAGCTGCTGGAACGCATGCGCCGCAAGGTCGCCGCCGGCCGGCGGGTCGTGCTGGTCCCCCTGAACAGAGATGCTCCGGCCGTGCCACCGCCCGGGGAGGCGTGGGAGCGAAAGGGCGACCTGTACGTGCTCATCTCCTTTTGAAAACAAGGGTTATGGCAATTTGAGGCCAGAAGTCGGGGCCGTCTCGGCAGGGTTCCAGGAGCGTCCCCCCAAGCTCTCCCGGCCGCCGGGAGGGATGGTCTGATCTCCTGTCGGTGTCTTGGGCCGATACGTAAGTTTATCAACTGGTTAAGGATTTTTTCATTGCAGGGCGGCAAATGTGCGCTTAGGCTGTTATCCTCGTGTACGTCCATGTCAAGAGGTTGCCATGAGCGATACGGTGTCAGAGCACATTAAAATTCGTTGTCCGGTTTGCAGTAAGAAATTGGCTTTTCCTTCCAAGGCCATCGGTCGGAAAGCCGAGTGTCCGGCGTGTGCCCATGTTTTCCGTGTCTCGAACGACGCTCCGGCTCCGGCCGCGAAGGCATCGGAAGCTTCGGCCGAGGCGGGCGGCTCGGGCTCCCTGTTCGAAGCCCTGGCCGCCGCTGAACAGGCGGCGGAACGGGTGGAACTGAGCGAGGAGGAAGCCGCGCGGGCCCGGTTGGCAAGTGAAGTCGCCCTCGCCGCCCAGGGCGCGGCGCTGGCGGGCAGCCCGCCTGAGGAGGTCGCTCCTTCCAAGAAATTCTGGGACCGAGCTTCAAAGGCTGAGCGCAGCCGCAGAGACCTCGATGGATCGTTCTTTGGTCGGGACGGTGCGATGCTCGCGCTGGTCAGAGGCATCCTGTTCAGCATCGTTGGCGCATTGGTGGCGGATGCGGTATGGCTCGGCATTGTCAAGGCTCTGAGCGGGTATTCGCCGGGGTTCATGCCGCTGATCGTTGGCATGGGTGCGGCTCTGGGCATGACCCTTGGGATCCGGAGTGAGACCAAGTTGGGCGGCATCCTGGCCGTCGTGATCACCTGGGTGGGGATTGCGGTGGGGCAGGTGGCGATCGTGATCGTGGTGTTGTTCCCCAAGGCGGTTGAACAGGCCAAGGTTGTGGAGGATTCGATCAAGTTCCAGCGGAGTGTGGTGCTTCAACATGAGATCGACAAGGCCTTCGCCAATGCCAACGTCCCGCCGGAAGAGCTGAGCCCGAGTATGGCGAAGGAAATTGAGAATCGAGGTAAGCGGGTCTTTGGCGCGTACACCGACGACCAGATCCGCGCCGAGTACAAGAAGATCCAGGCGGCCGCGGGCAATGTGCCGCCGCCCCAGCCGGTGATCGACGCCTTTGAGCTACTGATCGCCACGTCCTTCAGCTATCTGACCCTTCTCTCCTCGATTGGCGCCCTGGTGATAGCCTTCTTCGTTGGCTCAGGCATCCTCAGCCTGGGTATCGAGTAGAGGTTCGTGGTTCCAGGAGGTGACGGCGCCCAGGCGCGCGCGGAAGGCGGGCTATATCTCTTCGGATTCCGTAAGCGGGTCGGTGGCCGTCGGTAGAGGCTCCCCGGATGGGGTGGACTGTTCCTGCGCGGGGGGGGCCACGGGAGGTGACGTCCGCCGGTGGAGAGCCAGTTCGCAGGCCAGGCGGATGGCCGTCTTCATGCTCTCAGGATTGGCCTTGTTCTGCCCGACGATGTCGAAAGCGGTTCCGTGATCCACGCTGGTGCGGATGATGGGCAGCCCCAGCGTCGTCTGGCAGGCGCTTTCGAAGGCCAACAGCTTGATCGGGATCAGGCCCTGATCGTGGTACATGGCCACGATTCCGTCGAAATGGCCTCGGGCCGCGCGCCAGAACAGAGTGTCGGCCGGGTAGGGGCCCTCCACGGACCAGCCGCCTTCGCGGGCCATGGTGATGGCCGGCTCGATGATCCGGCTCTCTTCGTCGCCGAACAGTCCGCCTTCGCCGGCATGCGGGTTCAGGCCGCACACGGCGATTCGCGGATCCGCAATTCCGAACCAGTCCCGCAGGGCGGTCGCCATGTGGTCGATGGGCTGGAACACCTTGCCGATGCTGAAAGTGTTGCGCAGTTCAAACAGCGGCTCGTGAATGCTGGCCAGGGCTATCCGGAACGGTCCCCCAACGAACATCATGGTCACCTTGCGGGTGCCGAAGGCGTGGGCCAGTTTCTCGGTATGGCCGGGGAAGCGGTAGCCGGCCATAAACCAGCTTTCCTTGCAGATGGGGGCGGTGACGATGGCCTCCAGGAAATTGTTCTTGGCCGCCGTGATGGCTGCTTCCAGGAATCGCATGGAGGCTTCGCCGCCCTCGGCGGTGGGGCAACGCACCATGGGCGAGACGGTGGAAAACTCATCAAAGTCGGCTACGACGACGCCGCTGCCGATCCGGGTGACCACCTCATGCGGAAGGCGGAACCAGAAGGAGTTGATCTCGGCCAGGTCGGCGGCATATTCGAGCGGTTCATCAATGCCGTAGATGACAAACCGC